>JADMIO010787495.1_pt1 | contig 114298 bp, 121 predicted proteins | sample 8958161 | NCBI WGS metagenome assembly JADMIO01 (sample SAMN16585339, study PRJNA669376) | soil metagenome | isolation source: Crop rotation soil | place: USA: Cullars Rotation, Alabama | collected 2011
GCCGCGACTTCAAGTCACGTGAATTCCAAGCTTCGGATCCCACTGTGCTGGAAAGCAAGCATCAGCTTGCCGCACATCTGAAGGAAGCCGGGATCGACTACCGGCATCTGCGCGGACTCGGAACGCCGAAGGCCGGTCGCGAGGCGGCGCGCGCCGGACATGAGGACGAATTTCACCGCATCTTCGAAGCCCATATGCAGGACCCCGAGGCCATGCTCGATCTCGCGCAAGCGATCGAGCTCGGCAAACAGCGGCCGGCCTGTCTGCTCTGTTTCGAGCGCGACCCGAACGAATGTCACCGGCTGATCGTCGCGGAACGAATGGCGCAAGCGACCGGGCAACAGATCCGCCACCTATTTGTCGCGGACTGAGGCCATTCCCGCGCTTGGCGTACCTTCGGCGCTTTTCCGTAATTTACATTACCGACAAGGTGGCCAGACTGGGCTAGCCTCCTCACATCGCCGATAACTCGCAACGGACATCGGCGCTGAGGGAGTTGGTTTCGCACTCCCGCCTACGAGCGCATGGCGAGAGTCTATGACTCTGAGAGACGATTCTATGCCGGCTTACGATGCCGATGATCTCAGCGCCATCGACCGGGCCTTCGCCGCCACTTGGTCGACGATCGAGGCTCATTATCCCGGTCGGGATCCGAGTAAGGACGAGGAACGCAAGACAATCGTTCGGCGCAAACTCTTCGCCCTCGCCCAAGCCGGCATGATCGACCCCGAGATGATGCGAAACGTCGCCCTGGAAACCCTGCCCCTGAAGATGGACTAGCGGCAACTGAACGGCGACGCCTAGTCGTTGAGACTGGTGAGCCGGGCTTGTTGCTCTAGCGGCTTCTCGGAATCTTGTCCTGGGCTCGGCTCGGTGAGGCACAGCAATTCTTTGATCTGCTCCGGCTCATAGCCCGTAACGACATCGCCGCCGATGATGGTTCTCGGGACGGAGGTGTCGCCGAAGCGCTTGAGCGCCATTGATCTCCCTGGCTCTTCGGTGACCTCGATCACTTTATAGCGGACGTGATAACCGTCGAGCAGGCTACGAACCTGCCGGCAGTACTTGCACCAATAGGCGTTATACACGACCACGGTCTTGCTGCAGAGCGCATGCGCGGGCGTAAACGCAAGCGCGGAAATCGCCGCCAGCCCGGCAATCGCCAAAAGGATGCGGAGTCTTCTCATCGGACGCCCCTTCCCGCGCCAATAGCGCTTTGCCGTCAACGGATCGGCCATCTCTTGGTGCTAATTAAGGCCATGCGCCAATGTTTCCACCTTAAGTTTTATCAATGTTGCTACCTAGCCGTTGTCCTCCTCGCGCTGACATTGTCGCTTGAGGTAGGGCCCGCTTCGGCAGAACCGGCGACAGCCGAACAGCGCGCGGCGCAGAAGCTGGACGAAATTCGCACCGACCCGCCGGCGCTTCGAAACTTTCTCAAAGCCATGCCGAAGGGCGCCGATCTGCACAACCATTTGGACGGCGCCGTCTATGCCGAGACCTTTATTCGCGTCGGCGGCGAGGACGGTCTTTGCGTCGACACCAAAGCCTATGCCTTCACCAAATCGCAGCCGGTTGACGCCGGCTCCGAGCCCGAACCTGTCTGCGAAGAAGGCGACGTCCGTGCCGCCGACGTTCCAAAGAGCCAGACGCTCTACGACGCCATGATCAACTCATTCTCCATGCGCGACTTTGTGCCGTCGCAGGGCGTGACCGCCCACGATCATTTCTTCGCCACCTTCAAGAAGTTCGGCGGCACCGATCCGCGTCACACCGGCGAGTTTCTCGATGAAGTGACGACCCGCGCCGAGGCGCAGAACCTGCAATATCTCGAGTTGATGGAAACGCCGACTTGGAACCGGCTGAACACCGTCACCAAAGGCGTAGCCTGGCGCGACGATCTGGGCTCGTTACGCGACGAGCTGATCGCCAAAGGATTGCTCGATGACATTCCCGCCGGCCGCGCCTTCTATGAGCAGGCGGAGTCGCTCCGCCGCGAGCGCCAGCATTGCGACCAGGCCGAAGCCGCTCCCGCCTGCAAAGTCGAGGCGCGATGGATCTATCAAGTGTTCCGCAACACGCCGAAGGAGCTTGTGTTCGCGCAGGCGCTGCTCGGCTTTGCGCTAGCCTCTGCCGATCCGCGCGTGGTGGCGATCAACTTTGTCGGCGCTGAGGACGATCACATTACCATGACCGACTACGCGACGCAGATGCAGATCGTCGGCTTCCTGCGCCCGCTTTATCCCAACGTCCATGTCACCTTGCACGCCGGCGAACTCACCGCCGGATTGGTGCCGCCGGAGGGTCTCTGCTGCCACATCCGCCTCGCCGTGGAGACGGCCAAGGCGGATCGCATCGGCCACGGCGCCGGCATTATGTTCGAGGATCGGCCTTCCGACTTGCTGAAGCAGATGGCGGATAAGCACGTGCTGGTGGAGATCAATTTTACCAGCAACGACATCATCCTCGGGATCAGCGGCGAGCGTCACCCGTTCAAGACATATCGCAAGGCCGGCGTGCCCGTCGCGCTCTCGAGCGACGATGAAGGGGTGTCGCGCATCGACCTCACGCATGAATATCAGCGTGCGGTCGAGACACATGCCCTCGCCTACGCCGATCTAAAGCAGCTCGCCCGCAACAGCCTCGAATACAGCTTCCTGCCCGGAGCCAGCCTTTGGGAGAGCGGCGCCTTTGCGCGCGCCGTCTCGGCCTGCGGCAGCGACGCCGTTGGATCCGATAAGCCTTCCGCCCCTTGCGCCGCCGCTCTCAAACAGAGCCAGAAAGCCGCGCAACAATGGGAACTGGAACGGCGCTTTCAGGCCTTCGAAAACGGGTTTTAGGACGCTCCGTTAATCGAGGACGTGCTCGGCGGCAGCAACAGCGACACCGTCTTCGGCAATGCAGCAGCCAGTCTTGCCCTAAGGACCGCCAACTACTGCGGCTTGGGCGCGGCGGGCTTTGCCGTCGCTGTTTTGGCCGGCGCCGATCCTGTCGTGGCCGGGGCGGCTGCGACTTCCGGCATCGTCTTGTTGCAGGTCGTGTCGCCGCGCTTCCAACGATCGATGTCGTATTGCATCTTCGCCGCCATCTCCGGCGACATTTTCACGTTCTGCGTGGTGAGGATCGTCGACGGACCTTCCTGCTTGAAATCGATCGTATAGGCCGTCATCCCGGCGCGTCCGAGCGGCTGCGCCTCGTGCACGGTGATCTTCACCTTGGAGCTGTCCGGGCTCACATCCGCCCGATAGACATATTTCGGCAGCATCGGCGCGCTGGCATTGAACCAGCAGCCTTTGATCTGCCGGCCCATGATCACATAAGCATCGATCGGCTTGACGCTCGACACCGAGACGTTGCGGGCCGGCATCGCCCCGTCCGAGCCATCGACCGAAACGGTCGCGTCCCCTCCCCCGCCGCCACCGCCGCAGCCGACAAGCACGGCGCACAGCAGCACGAGCATTGAGTATGGCAAAATCCGTGGCAACAAAGTTCCGCCCCGCATCCTCAATCAGTCGCGGAAGTTCACATATTGTAGCGGCAGCTCTATGGCGAGCCCTTTGATGTGCTGGATCACCGCCTGCAGGTCGTCGCGCTTTTTCCCGGAAACCCTGAGTTCGTCGCCCTGAACGGAGACCTGCACCTTGAATTTTCCGTCTTTGATCTCTTTGACCAGGCGCTTTGCCAATTCCCGGTCGATGCCCTGGCGGATCAGCGCCTTTTGCCGAACCGACTGGCCGGCAGCCTTTTCCTCCGCTTTGTAATCAATCACGCCCGCGTCGATCTTGCGGCGGGCGAGGTGCCCCTGGAGCAGCTCGTGCATCTGCTTGAGCTTGAGGTCGTCGTCAGCGTGCAGCGTGATCTCGGCCTCCTTCCGCTCAATCTTGGAATTCGAGCCCTTGAAGTCGTAGCGCTGGCTCATCTCGCGGGTCATGTTGGCGAGCGCGTTGTCGACCTCTTCCAGGTCTGTTTTCGATACGACATCGAAAGTTGGCATGGATCATCGCCTCCGCTCTTGGTCTTGAGCGGAATGATATCATCGAAGCTTACTTGAGTAGCAAGGCCCTCACCCGCTTGCCGCGCGCGGCGAGACGGGTGAGACGACCAATAACCCTCAGCTCGCCACGCGATGGAACGCGGTGGCGATCTCTTGCAGCTCGGCAGCGCGGGCTTGGTCGAGCTTGATGCGCTCGGCGTCCCGCTCCTCCAGCAGCTCGATCTTTTTGAGCTCTTCCATGGCCTCGTCGAATTGGCCTCGCGCCGCAGCCAGCTTCGCCTCGAGATCGGCGACCGAAGCGACCAGATTGTTCCGGCGCTGCACCGCGGCCTTGGCGAAGGTCGGATAGGCGTAATGGTTGACGTCGGTTACTCCGGCCCGCTCTTGCTCGACCGCGATCTGCCGGTCGAGATCGACCGCCATATGGTTGAAATCGCTGATCATGAGCTCGATGTCGGCGACCTTGCGGCGCTTCTCTTCAACTTCGAAGCGGCGCAGCCGGATCATTGCCTCGCGTGACTTCATGGCTTGGTACCCTCAAACACACCCAAATCCCCCATAACTGGTAATTTCAATAATCGTGCCACCGCGGCAGGATCTTTGCCCTGACCGGCGCAGCAGGCGATTTCTCTATCGTCCGACGTTGGTTCGTGGCGGGCGAGGCCGGCCTCTTGCCTGCTTGGCATACGGGCCAATTCAGTGAAATCGTTGAACAAAGCCAGCATCGACGCCTCGAACGCGCAACCTAACAAGGCGATGGCGGACCCCCCGTCCTTCGCTTCCGGCCATCTTCGCCGTTAGGGCTTAAGGGGCGGTAAACCATATGGCCCGCATTTAACGGATGACCCATCGCGGTCCGTGCAAGGATGGTTAGCGCTTGGAACGGGCTTAGCTTTTGTTAACTATTGGACGTTAATTTGTTGATTCGAATTAACCAATTCGCTCTGGGTCGAGCTTTGCGTCGCGTGTCCACGCCGGAGGAATGGCCGGATTATCGGGGAATACGGGGGAATATGAGATGAGGGTGCTTCTGATCGAGGACGACAGCGCCACCGCGCAAAGCATCGAGCTGATGCTGCAGTCGGAAGGGTTTAACGTCTATACGACTGACCTCGGCGAAGAGGGCGTCGATCTCGGCAAGCTTTACGACTACGACATCATCCTGCTCGACCTCAACCTGCCCGATATGAGCGGGTACGAGGTACTGAAGACTCTGCGGGTCAGCAAGGTGCAGACGCCCATTCTGATCCTCTCCGGCCTCGCCGGCATCGAGGACAAGGTTCGGGGCCTCGGCTTCGGCGCCGACGACTATATGACTAAGCCCTTCCACAAGGACGAGCTGGTCGCCCGCATCCATGCGATCGTGCGCCGCTCCAAGGGCCATGCCCAGTCGGTGATCCAGACCGGAGGCCTGAAAGTTAACCTCGACACCAAGACCGTCGACGTTAACGGTCAGCGCGTGCACCTGACCGGCAAAGAATATCAGATGCTTGAGCTGCTCTCGCTGCGCAAGGGCACCACCCTCACCAAGGAGATGTTCCTGAACCACCTCTATGGCGGCATGGACGAGCCGGAGCTCAAGATCATCGACGTGTTCATCTGCAAGCTGCGCAAGAAGCTCGCAGCAGCGACCGGCGGCAAGCATTATATCGAGACCGTCTGGGGCCGCGGTTACGTGCTGCGCAACCCGGAAGATGAGTCCGAAGCAGCCGCTTAGATCTATTTCCGATTTGTTGATTGCTCAGACCCCGCTTCGCAAGAGGCGGGGTCTTCTGCTTCCGCGCTCTAGCGCGCCGCTCGGGCCAGGCTCTGCGTGACTGCGTTACGATCGGCGGCACGTGAAGAATACCGCACCAAACGCTCCGCCATGGCGCTGGGAGTAAAGGTGAAGATACCCCGGTGTTGCGGGCTCGCTGCAACGAACTCCTTGTTCAAGCCGGTAGTCGTCTCGGCCGAGCCCAACATCAGCGTGCCGTCCGGCGCAAGCGCAGATGCGAGCGTGGCAAGAACCTTCCGCTTGATCTCGTCGTCGAAGTAAATCAGCACGTTCCGGCAAAGGATCAGGTCGAATGTGCCAAGCTCGGCCGCATCGGCCAACAGATTGTATTCCTGAAATCTCACCATCGAACGGATTTGCGGGCTGATCTCCCACCACCTGTCGGTCTTGGTGAAATACTTGACCAGCAGCGATACCGGCAAACCGCGCTGAACCTCGAATTGGCTGTACAAACCGACGCGCGCTTTCGCCAAAGCGTCCTTGGCATAGTCGGTGGCGACGATCTCAATATTCCAGGCGTCAAGCTCGAGCGACTTCTCGGCAAAAAGCATGGCTAGCGAATAGGGCTCCTGTCCCGTTGCCGCGGCCGCACACCAGATTCGGATGCGGCGCGACGCGCCCCTCGCCGCGATCAGCTCCGGCAGGACGGTTTTCTCAAGGTAGTGGAACGGAAGCTTGTCGCGGAAGAAATAGGATTCCTGCACCGTCGCGGCCTGCGCTAGACGCACGCGCAAATATTCGCCATCCGGCCGCATCGCCGCATTGGCGAGGTCCGAGATGGAATCGAACCGGAACTCCTTCAGCAACGGCCTGAGCCTGCCCTCAAGCAGCTCCCGGCGATCCTCGGCAAGGTTGAGGCCCGAACGCTCTCGCAAGATAATGCGCAGATAGTCGAATTCGGCCGGTGTCATTGCCGTTCTCCGCGCAAGAGCCCAGCAGCGGCGAACCCGATCTCCGGCGGAGGCAGCATGGCCGCGCAAGCACCCGCCGCAACGGCAGCGCCAGGCATGCCCCACACCACGCTCGATTTCTCGTCCTGCGCGATAACGCTGCCGCCCGCATCGGCGATCGCCGTCGCACCCGCCGCGCCGTCCTGTCCCATGCCAGTGAGCACGATGCCAAGCGCGGCCGGGCCAAAGGCTTGCGCCACGCTCTTGAACAACGGATCGGCCGCGGGCCTGCAGAAATGCACCGGCGGTGTGTCGCTTAGCTGCAGGCGTGGATTGTCGGCATTGACCACCGTCATGTGATGGTTGCCGGGCGCGACATAGATGATACCCGGCTTGAGCGGCTCACCGTCGGTGCCTTCCCTGGCAGGTCTCCCCGTCACGCGACCCAAACGCTCGGCAAGGATGGCGGTGAACATCGGCGGCATATGCTGGGCGATGACGATGCCGACCCGGTCGAGAGCCGGCGCGAGCGGCTCCAACATCGCCGACAGCGCCTCTGGGCCGCCGGTCGAGCTGCCGATGGCAATGATGCGTGGCGGCACCATCGAATAAGGCCGGCGCTTGAAGCCGAGCTTGCCGGGTAATTCGCTGACCCACCTGCCGGCTCGGCCGATCGCCTTGACCTTGCGGATCACCTCGCTGCGAAAATCCGTCGAAAGGCTGATCTCTCGGTTGCTGTCCGGCTTCGGCACGTAGTCCACCGCGCCAAGCGTCAATGCTTTGAAGCTGATCTCGGCATTACGCTTGGTGAGCGTCGACACCATCAAGATTTTGGCCTGCGGCCTCGCCTGCAGCAGCAGCGGCAGCGCGGTCAGGCCATCCAGCACCGGCATTTCGATATCCAGCAAAATCACGTCCGGAGCGCTTTTCGCCACGTCCTCGATCGCGAGCTTGCCGTTGGCGTGACGCGACACGGTCTCTAGGCCCGGCTCCTCATCGATCCAGCGCGAGACAAGGCCCCGCACCACCGCCGAATCGTCGACGATCATCACTCTCACAGGTTTGTCGACGATCGCCTGGGCGCCAGGAACTGGCACCGCGGATTGCATTGGCGTGCCCTGACGGAGCAGCGTCATGCGGGCACCTAGATCAGCCCGACCTCATGAAACTTGGCTTCGATGATGTCTCGGTCGAAGGGTTTCATGATGTATTCGTTGGCGCCGGCAGTAATCGCGCGCGTGATATGCTCGACATCGTTCTCGGTCGTGCAGAAGATCACCTTGGGCGAGTCTCCGCCGCGTTCTTTGCGCAGCGCGACCAGGAAGGCAATGCCGTCCATTACCGGCATGTTCCAGTCGAGCAGTACGACGTCGGGCATCGCGCTGCGGCATTGGTCGAGCGCTTCCCGCCCATTCTCCGCCTCCGACGCGGTGAACTGCAGCTCCTCGAGGATGCGCCTCGCCACCTTGCGTATGACTGCGCTGTCGTCAACCACCAAGCAATGTTTCATGCCGTTCGTTCCTCTTAACGCCGTCTCGCCGACGGCAGACTAAGCAGCCACGCCAAATTGAGTGAAATCGAGCACCTTATCGACATCGAGCACCACCATCAGATCGCCATCGAGCCGATGCACGCCCAAGCAGAGCGACGCCCAGCGCTTGTCGAGATTGACGGGATTTGCCTCATGGCTCGCGCGGGAAAGCCGCAATACGTCGCCAACTTGATCGACGATCAGGCCATACAATTCGCCGCGGAGCTCGATGCTGACTGCAACCGGGATCGTATTGTCGCTGCGCGGCTCCAGTCCGAGTCGCCGCCTGAGATCGATGGCGGTAACGATCCGGCCACGCAAATTGAGAACGCCCGCAACCTCCGGCGGGGCAAGCGGCACGCTCGAAATCCCTCGCGGCACGAACACGTCGCGGACCCGATCGAGCTTGAGGCCGAATAGCTGCCCCGCGGTGATCACGGTGACGAATTCCTCGGTCAGCTCTGGCATTGCGCTGGACTTCATGCCGCGGTTCCCCACTCTTTGCGGCATGCCGCCAGCGTATCCATCAGCTTCTTCCGGTCGAACTTGCCGATATGATTGATGAAGCCCGCCGCGCGCGTCCGCTCAACCAGCCGCGGCGTGCCGTAGGAGGAGAGTGCGATCAGCGGAATTTTGCCCCATTGCCGGTCGCCCTTGAGGCATTCGGCGAAGGCGATGCCGTCCATCTCCGGCATTTCCAGATCGCTGACGATCAGGTCGAAGGTTTCGCCCTTATCCTTGAGCGCAAGCGCCTCGTCGCCTGAGGCGGCGACCGTGACGCGATAGCCGCTGGCAGCGAGCAGCGGCGCCAGCATGTTGCGGAAGAATTGGCTGTCGTCGACCAAGAGCAGCCTGATGTCCCGCTCGAGCCGATCTGTCGCATCCGTCAGCCGCTTGCCGATACCCTTGGCAAGATAATGGGACACGTCGACGATCTCGGTCGCCCTGCCCTTAATGATGGCGGCGCCGATCACGCCGGGCTCGTCGGTGGTGATTTCGATGGTCAATGGCTCCTCGACGATATCGACGATCTCGTCGATCGCGAGCCCGATCGGCCGGCCGCCTTCGGTGAATACCAGAACCGGCTGCACGCCCTGCTCGCGAACGTGAGCATCGGCGACATGGACGAGCGGCATCAGCGCGCCTCGATACTGCACGAGATCCTCGCCTTTGCAGTGCTCGATATCGTTGACGTCGATCTCCTCGAGTCGGGTGATCAGCGACAGCGGCACCGCCTTCAACACCCGCGTGCCGGCGCGAAATAGCAGCAGCGCGGTGGCGCTCTCTTGTTCCTGCTCGACGGCTTTCGCCGCCTCGTCACTCCCCTCACCCGGCAACTCGACCGTACCCACCGCCGCGCCGAGCGCATTCGGGTCGATGATCATGATAACGCTGCCGTCGCCGAGTATTGTATTCCCGGAGAACATGCCAACGTCGCGCAGCAAGCTCGACATCGGCTTCACCACGATCTCTTCGGTGTGGAACACGCCGTCGACCAGCACACCGAACACTCTGGCGCCGATTTGCATCACCACGACGATCATCGCTTTTGTCGCATCCCGGGTCGGGATCGCGTCGCCCGACTCGAGCCGGAGCAACTGGCGCAGGTCCAGCAGCGGCACGAGCTTGTCGCGCAAACGCAGCACCGTTGTTTCGTTGATCCGCTCCACATGATGCTCCGACCCTCTGCCGGAACGCACCAGCTCGACCACGCTATATTGCGGTATAGCGAAGCGCTGGCCGCCGACTTCCACGATCAGCGCCGCCATGATCGCAAGTGTCAGCGGGATCTTGATGAGGAAGCTCGTTCCCTTGTGTGATGTGGACTTGAGCTCGACGGTGCCGCCGATCAGCTCGATATTGGCGCGCACCACGTCCATGCCGACGCCGCGGCCGGAAATGCCGGTGACCGCGCTTGCGGTGGAGAACCCTGGTCTGAAGATGAATTTGTAGGTGTCGGCGTCGCTCAAGCGGTTGATCTCGGCTTGAGTAGCCAAGCCGGTCGCCAGTGCCTTGGCGCGAATCTTCTGGGCGTCGAGGCCCCGGCCGTCGTCCGAAACTTCGATCACGATATAGCCGCCACGCTGCCCGGCGCTTAGCTTGATCTTCCCGGCCGGCGGCTTGCCCGCTCTCACGCGCGCCGCCGCGCTTTCGATCCCGTGATCGGCGGAGTTGCGGATCATGTGGGTGAGCGGATCCTTGATCAGCTCCAGCACCTGCCGGTCGAGTTCGGTGTCGCCGCCTGCCAAATCGATCTCGATGGTTTTGTCCAGTTCGTGCGAAAGATCGCGCACCAGCCGCGGCAATTTCTGCCAGGCATTGGCGATCGGCTGCATCCGGGCCTTCATGATGCCATCTTGCAGCTCGGCGGTGACGTTCGAGAGACGCTGCAGCGGCGTCTTGAAATCGCTGTCGCCATTCTTGCGCACAAGGTCAAGCAGTTGATTGCGCGTGAGCACAAGCTCGCTCACGGTGGTCATCAGATGCTCGAGCGTGTCCACGCTCACCCTTAAGGTCTGCGCCCTGGCGTGCAGCTCCTTGCCGCTGTTACCGTCGGCATGCGGTTTGTCCTGATACTCCAGATCCGGTCCAGGCGCTGCGAGCCAGGCGCGCTCGAGCTCGTCGAGCGTGACTTCACCTTGGCTTAGCACCCGGCCTTCGTCTTCTTGGACGACGGCTTCGGTCGGTCGGTGAATTGGGGAGCGATGCGTGCTCGCCTGCGCGAGCGCAAGGCCCTCGAGCTCGGCCACGAGATCGTCATCCATACCGGGGGGCTCCGAACCAGTCTGTTCGAGCCCGGCCAAAATCTGCTTGATGCGGTCGATGCTGGCGAGGATCACGGTGACGCCCTCGACGGTGACTTGCGCGCCGTCGCGGTACTGTCCCATCAAGGTTTCGGCGGCATGGGCGAGAGTGGCGAGCCGCTTCAGCCCCAAGAAACCGCAGGTGCCTTTGATGGTATGGACCAGCCGGAAGATCGAGTTGAGCATCTCCGCATTGTTGGGGTCTTGCTCGAAGCGCACGAGCTCCTGATCGAGCAGATCGAGGTTTTCCCCAGTCTCGGTCAGAAACTCGCCCAGCAGTTCATCCATGGTTCACCCCCGGCGCGCCCTTAGGGCGGCCGCTCAAACCCCACACCCGAGAGGGATAATGGTGAACTGTGGTTTACGTTTAGTTGAGCAGCCGAAGAATTCTCGTTCCCCGGCCAGGCTGCTAGGCGGCTTTGAGTGTCACCGAGCCGTCTCCGGCTTCAACTGAGACAGTCATGCCCGCCGCATTGGCCACCCGGCCCGCGTAGTAAGGCTGGATCGAGTGCGAATCGAGCGCAACCCCATTGCCGCCGGTGAGCAGGCTCCGCACCTGGTCTGCCAGCTTCGCCGCCTCGCCCTTGGCCAGCACGGTAAAGTCCGGATTGGGCGCCTGGCCGGCGATCTCGACCTTGATGGTCCCGCCGCGGGGCAACGCCAGCAGGCCGAGCGCCACGAGATTGAGCAGCAGCTTCACCTTGTTCTTCGGCAGCGTCGCCGCCATGCCGGTCCATTCCAGCGTGTGCTTGGCGCTTTTCACAAATTCCTGAGCGACTTTCTCGGCGTCGCGAAGGTCGATTTCGGCTCCAGCCGAGCCCGCCGCGCCATAAGCGAGCCTGGCGAATTGCAGCTTGGCCGAGGCCTGCCGCGCGCTGTTGCGGATGAGTTCCATGGCCTGATCGCGCATCGCCTCGTCCGGCTCCTCGCCCAGCATCTCCAGCCCGTTGGAGATGGCGCCGACCGGATTGATCACATCATGGCAGATACGGCTCGAGATCAGCGCCGCAAGATCGAGATCGGCGATTGGTTCGCTCATGGCCTCCTCCTTCCGACATCGGGCGCCTCGCCAAAATGGCTAAGGGCCTCAGTCCTAAAATCTGTTACATGGGCGCGCAAAGCTGATGGCCGCATCGGTCGCGCGCTAACGAACGAATCACATCCCCAAGTGAGCATTCTGCCTTGTCAGCCCCAAGACACACAACCCCAACAGACAAAACGAAGGGCCGAATGCCGTTCGATTTTGCCCGCGCTGCGAAGCTGCTCACCGATGCCGCCGTCCGGGCCGGCGGCGCGATCATGGCGCATTACGCGGAAGGGCCCGAGGTTGCGCTGAAGGCCGATCGGAGCCCGGTGACCCTCGCCGACACCGACTCCGAAGCGATCATTCTTGCAACGTTGCGGCAGCTTGCCCCCGACATTCATGTCGTGTCCGAGGAAAGCGCGGCCGACCGGTCGGCCCCCCTCCCGGATCGTTTTTTCCTAGTCGATCCGCTCGACGGGACCAAGGAATTCATCAAGCGGCGCACCGATTTCACCGTCAATGTCGCCTTGATCGAGCGCGGCGCTCCCCGCTTTGGCCTGGTCTACGCCCCGGCAAGATCGTGGCTCGCCTTGACGATCGAAGACGGCAACGCGGTGGAAGCAGAGCTTGCGCCCAACGCGGATGGCGCCGATCTCGACACACTCACTTGCCACAAGCTGCGCGTCCGCACCGCATCGCCTGGCGGACTTACAGCGGTCGTCAGCCATTCCCATCACGACCAGGCGACCGAAGACTTTCTGACTGAACTCAAGGTCGCCCGCCGGTCCGACGCCGGCTCGTCGCTGAAATTCTTGCTGGTCGCCAAAGGCGAGGCAGACGTGTATCCGCGCTTCGGCCCGACCATGGAATGGGACATTGCCGCTGGCCATGCCGTTTTGGTGGCGGCCGGGGGCACCGTCGTCGACCTCGACGGTAAGCCGCTCTGCTACGGCAAGACCGAAGCCGGTTTGCGCAATCCGAGCTTCATTGCCTGGGGCAATCACCCGGCGTCCTGACCTTCGAGCGCCAGCGCCGCCAAGCGCGACGCGTGGTCGCTGATGTCCGGCGGCCAGCCGCCTGCCAGTTCGGTGAAGCGGGCTTTGTTGCCGGCAAACAAGGCGCGCGCGGCCTCCTCGAACCCAGGCGCGTCCCCGGCCATCGCCGAGATGAAACGGTAGGCCGCCTCTTGGCTCTGGCGCACGCGATCCTTGTCGCTGTTGTTCCGTCTCGCCTCCTCGACCAGCTTGCGTAGCGCAACCGACGCTCCGCCGGGTTGGCGTCCAAGCCAGTCCCAGTGCCGCGGAAGCAGCGTCACCTCGCGCGCTACTACTCCGAGCCTAGGGCGCCCTGGGCCGCGGCGACTCTCCTCGGCTGATGGGGGAGCCTGGCCGCCCAGTCTACGGACCACATCTTCGTTCGATCCCCGAAAATCGATATCGACCACTTCGGCGGTCGCATCGTCGAAGACGAGCACCCGCGCGGTTTTGCTGACCTCGATGGCCGCCTTCGCCGTGAGGGCGACATCGCTCAGGGCGCCGGACGCGATCCGGGTACTGTCCTGAAAGGCGCTATAGCTTCGTGGATCGTCCATCTTCCTCTCCGAACGTGGTTCACGCGTTTTACCCGGATAAAATATCCTTTGTCAATTCACCCGGGTAAATTCGAAGAGGCGTCTGAGGCGGCCACTAGCCACAGTTTAGTAATAGTTTCTGGCCAAAGATAACTGTCCGTTAGCCACGATTTTGGGTCCGGGATCGGCTCTTTGAGGGGCACGCTCATGCCAACGAGGTCAGCTTTATTCGCCGTTGCGGCTGCGCTTCTGCTCGCGCTTTCGCCAGGCGTCGCCGGCGCCCAGTCCGACGATGCGCCGCTGGTCATTTCGCCGCAGCCGCATCAGGGCCAACCTCCGCGGATCGAGAGCCAGCCCCTGCCCCCGCCGCCGCCGAGCCAAGCCGAGGATAATGGCGGCCCCGGCAAGCCCTACGAGCCTGCCAATCCGAACCAGATCGGCGAGCGCTACGTCCCACCGGAGGCCCAGGACCAGGGCACCTTCTCGATGGACGAGATCAAGGAGACCGGTCACCGCTTTTTCGGCCGCGTTTCCATGGGGTTCGCCCGCGCGGTCGAGTACACCTTCCAACGCGCCGGTCGGCCCAACGGTTATATCCTCGGCGAAGAGGCTGGCGGCGCTTTCATCGCCGGCCTGCGCTACGGCGAAGGCACGCTCTACACGCGCGACGCCGGCGACTTCAAGGTCTATTGGCAGGGTCCTTCGCTAGGCTACGATTTCGGCGGCGAAGGCTCAAAGACAATGGTTCTCGTCTACGATCTCCGCTCCCCCGGCGAAATCTTCCGCACTTACGGGGGTATTGACGGCTCGGCCTATCTGGTCGGCGGCGTGGGTGTGACATTTTTGAACCGCGACCATGTGATCCTGGCGCCGATCCGCTCCGGCGTCGGCCTCCGCCTCGGCGCCAACATCGGCTACCTCAAATATACCCGCGAGCCGACCTGGAATCCGTTCTAGATTAGCGCTAATGAAGCTTGGGCGGTGGGCTTCGGACGAGGCGAGCGCTAGCGCGCGAGGCTAATAGGCCCCCAAAGATTAATTGCGCCAAGTCCGCTGACTGCAAACCCGGTGCGTCGCCGACCGTGACGCGTAAACGGGACGTGTAACTCGGGTGGCATTGGTCCGATGATCGATATAGGCATGTACGCGGCACTCGGCTTCCTGGTCGCGAGCCTGCTTGCGCTGCTGCTCGCCCCGGCATTGTGGAACCGCGCAGTTCGTCTGACCACGCGCCGGCTCGAAGCGACGATGCCGATGTCGGTCTCCGACATCCAAGCCGACAAAGACCAGCTCCGCGCCGAGTTTGCCATCGAGCTTCGCCGCGTCGAGGTCGCGCTGGAGAAAGCCAAGGACAAGGCGACGCGCGAATTGGTCGAGGCCAACAAGCGCCGCGTCCGGATTTCGGAGTTGAACGCCGAACTCGACGCAGCGAAGGCGACCCTTGCGGAGAACGAGAACGCCAACCGGGTGATGGAGCAGACCATCCGCCGCCGCCTGCCTGAGCTCGAAAATCGTTCCAAGGCCGCCAAGGATGTGATCGCCGAACTCGAGCAGGCCAATGCCGAACTTCGCCAGACGCTGTCTACCCAATCCGAAGCGTTGAAGACCGCCCGGATCGCGGTGCAAAATCAGCGCGGCGACATCGAGCAGATGCGCGGGGTGTTGGAAGGCGACGGCGGCATGCTTGGCCGCTTGTCCAAGTCCGCAGCGCCCAAGGAAACGCAGCGGCTGGCCGCAGAGCTGTCGCGGGTCAAAGAAGAGCTTGAGCGCAATCGCGTTGCCCGCGAGGAGAACGAGCATCTTCGCCAGGAGATCAACAAGCTTGCTTCGAACATCCTCGCCGCCGCCCGCGCACAGCAGCAAGCGCCCGCTCCGCAACGCGAGGTGAGAGACATTGCCGAGACTGTCGCCACCTATGCCAGAAAGCCGGAAGCGAGACCGGTTGCGGCCGGCGGGAACGGTACGCACGCTCATGCCGAAGAGTTTGACGACGCGACGCGATCTCCACTCACCGCCCGCATCGAGGAGTCGTTAGTTGTTGCGGCAGCAGCACCGCCGCCCGGATTTGCCCTGAACGAAGCGGCGAGCCTCGAAGCCGCGCATGCCGCGACGCAAGACGCGACCGAAGATGAAGAAGAGACTGCCCCGGCCAAAGGGCCATTGGCCAGGCGGCTCGCAGCAAGGCGAGCCAAACGCCAAGCCCGCAAGACCGGCGGTCAGAGTCTGACCGAGCGGCTCAAGGGTGTACCCGCTGAAGGCCCCGAGACCTAAGCCGGCCCCACGTCGGTACTCAGAAAACTCTGTGCGCTGCCCTCAAGCCGAAGCGCGGTCAGTCTGCCGCTGAATACCGCGCCGGTGTCGATACCGATACGGTTCGACCGTATCTCCGGCGCCCGGCCCGGAGTGTGGCCATGCACCACGAGCTTACCGAAGTCTGCATCCGATTTCAGGAACTCGCCCCTGATCCAGACCAGATCCTGTTCGTCTTGCGCATCGAGCGGGACGCCTGGCCGCACACCCGCATGCACGAACAGATAGTCGCCGAGCGAGGTCATCAATTCGAGCCGGCCGAAGAAGCGGCGATGCGTATCGGGTAATGCGGTGACGAACGCTTTACGCCATGTCTCGGCCGTGGCGTTGCTGCGATACAAGCGTCCGAAGTCGAGGCCATAAGATTCCAGCGTCGCCTCCGCACCGTTTGCCAGCCAGTGCTCGAGGTGAGTTGGGTCCGCGAGGAAATTGAGCAGGATCGCCTCGTGATTCCCCTTGAGGAAGCGCGCCTCGAAGCCCGGCGGCAAGCCGTCGATCAACATCTCCACCACGCGGCGGCTGTCCGGCCCGCGGTCGAGATAATCGCCAAGGAACACAAGCGCTTTCTGCTCAGCGTTGCTCTGTTTCGCGTCGACCTCAATCTGCGCGAGCAGTTTTTCCAGCAAGTCTGCGCGGCCGTGGATGTCGCCCACGGCGTACACGAGCTGGCCCGGAGGCAAGGAGGGGAATGACAATGTGCGAGAACCTGTGCGCGATCCGGCCGGCGAAAATACTACGGCATGTTCGGGGTTATCAGAAGCACGCCGCGTCAGCCTCGCGACTTGCCGACGATCTCATCATAGAGTCCCGCCGGAAAACCGAACACTATGCTCACACACGCGCCCTTGAAGCCGATGAACAGCACCATCTCGCCGGCGCGGAGTTTGTCGTCCTCGGTGATGACGTAGAGCTTCTCCACGTCGAGCGGCGGCAATCCCTTGAGGTTGAGCGCCCGGTCCTCGAAGATTTTCAGATCGTCGGTTGCGTAATAATCGTACTTGGCGTGGACGTCGCTGATCGCGGCGACGATCTCTTTCTCCGGCCTGCAGGGCACCGTGGCGATGACCGGCGCGCCGTTATAAAACGTAGTGCCGTGTTCTTGGACGAGGACGTCGTGCTTTTCCGAATACGCGCCCATTCCGGCGATCGCGATCAGCGAGGCGGCAAGTGCCAATCCGGCGGCGAGCTTCAACCAGTTCGGCACGATCACCTCCCCAAGAGCGGGCGCGGACCCGTGCTCGCAAATGATGGGCCTGCGAGGCCGACTTGGCAACAGCCTTCGAACTTTTGGCACACCTGCAGCACTAACGGGACGGCACACCCAGCTTTCAGCCTCAATAGCTAGATGGCCGAATCCACCTCGCAGATGACCGTATCCCTGTGGCTGCATTCGGGAAGCTTGTAGCCGATCAGTTCCCCAGTCTGCAGGTTGACGATCGGCGACGGGCAGCCGATCCGCCAAACGCGCCAAGCGGTGTTTCTGTGCTGACTGTCCCAGTCGCTGGCGAGGCGGATGCCTGCCCTTGCGCACTGGCCTGTATCGGCGAAATTGGGCGCCAGCGGAATGGCCGGATCGTCGCCCGCCTTCAGCGTCATCCCCTCAGCGGGGTCGTAAAGCTGAACCTCGCTGCGCCGGCACACCATCATGGAGTGTTCGGTCGCCCATTCGAGGTTCTCGGCCCCGGTGAAGGCTGCGTTGGGATCTGGAGCTCCGGCAAGGGAAACCTTGCAGACGATCATCACGAGAACGGCAGGAATTTGGATGGCCATGTGTCAGGCCCTCCGCTCGGGATCGAAATTCGATAAGCGATTGTTCCGCATCGAAAAAGGTCCTCTGTTGGTTGCTCAATCGAAGCACCACCCTGTCTCACTAGAGAGACTGCATCTCCTCTTCCGACTCGCCGGATTATTGGTTTGGCGTGCACCCCGGCAATGCTGCAATGCACAAGTCTGGATTTTGTTCCATCCTTTCAGCTGGGTAAAAACAGAATTTCACTAAACGTTCGTCACCAGCCTTTCGCAAGTGCAATGCTGCACTGCGAAACAACGATTCGCAAGTACTTCCTGGACTAAAGCTAATGATAAGTACCGCCATCAGGCGAATCGGCAACAAACTAGGAAAGTTTGGCACGTCCGCCGCCAATTGCTAGCGTTTTTGCCTAAATTCGCGCCAACTCCGGCAACTCGATCCCAGCGTCGCACCGCCGTTGGGATCATCGATGTTTGGCTGCACAGCGCTACGGACCGCAAAAAAAGGGCACCCGGCTCGAAAGCGGGTGCCCCTTTTAGGGCGCAGGAGGTTCAGGACCGATCGTTGCCCCGGCCTAGGCAGCCTTGGACGTGTTCGTCACCTCATTACCCTCGATGAACGCCAGTAGATCTTCGTTGATCTCGTCCTTCATGGTCGTGCACAGGCCATGCGGCGCGCCCTTGTAGATCTTCAGGACGGAGCCTTTGATCAGCTTGGCCTGCTTCAGTGACGCGTCCTTGTAAGGCACGATCTGATCGTCATCGCCCTGGATGATCAGGGTCGGCACGTCGAACTTCTTCAGATCCTCGGTTTGGTCGGTCTCGGAGAAAGCCTTGATGCAGAAATATGAGGCGGGGAAGCCGGCCATCATACCCTGCAGCCAGAACGATTGCTTCACGCCCTCAGACACTTCCGCGCCAGGACGGTTGTAGCCGTAGAACGGCAGGCTGAGATCGGTCCAGAATTTCGAGCGGTCGGCCTGGACCGCGGAGCGAAGATGGTCGAGCGCCGCGATCGGCGTGCCTTCAGGGTTGGCAGGCGTCTTCAGCATCAGCGGCGGCACGGAGCCGATCAGAACGGCCTTACGCACGCGCTTGGTGCCATGCCGGCCGATATAGCGGGCAACCTCGCCCCCACCGGTCGAGTGACCGACGTGAATGACGTCTTTCAAGTCGAGATGCTTGACGAGCTCGGCGAGATCGTCGGCGTAGTGGTCCATGTCGTTGCCCTGCCAGGGCTGGCTGGAACGGCCATGGCCGCGCCGGTCATGCGCGATGCAACGATAACCGCGCGAAGCAAGAAAAAACATCTGGTCTTCGAACGCGGCCGAGCTCAGCGGCCAGCCGTGACTGAACACGACCGGGTGCCCGGTGCCCCAGTCGTTGTAATAGATCTCTGTACCGTCCGTGGTGGTGAACGTCGCCATGATAGGGTCCTCCATGCGTTGAGATATTGAATGCGAACGCTCGAACCTCGTGCGTCGGATGAAAAGCTAATCCGATGACGGCGACAGGGCTTGGCCGGTATTGCTGCGACTTGTGCGCTCCTGCGGCGAACTGGCACACCTTTTCGCGATTTCACTGAGGTGAATCGGCATCCGCAAGCGATTCCGGCCGCGCCTGTACTTTGTCGCCCTCTGCCAGGTTGACCGGCGCATTGAGGATCACTTGGTCGCCGGCTTTCAGGCCGTCGCTGACCTCGACGGACGTGCCGAAGTCGCGTGTCACCGTGACTTTGTGGAAGTGCACGATGCCGCTTTCGAGCACCGGAACTCGCACACCGTCGGCATTGAAGACTATGGCGTCCGCCGGCACGATCAGTGACGGCCCCTTTCTCGGGATATGCAGTTCGACCGTGCAATAGACTCCCGGATCGAGTGCGCCGTCGGGATTCGGCACGTCGATCTCGGTCAGCAGCGTGCGGGTTCCAGGCTGTAGCGCGTCGGCGGTCCGCGTCACCTTACCCGGGAACGACCGCCCAGGTATTTCCGGCACGTGCACCAACGCCTCGACTCCCGGTACCAATCCGAACGCCTGATCCTGCGGGACGTAGACCTGAACGCGAATCACATAGCTCTGCATGATCGTGAACATGAACGTACCGCTGGTCGCATCCGCCTGTACCAGGCTGCCGACATCGACGTTGCGTTGAGTAATTGTTCCATCGAACGGCGCGACCACCTTCTGGTAATCCTTCTGCTGCCGCAGCACCAACAGCTGAGCTTGCTGCGCTTTGATATTGGATTGCGCGACCTCCGTCGCCGCTTGCTGGGCTTGCAGTCCGAGCCGGTCTACGTCGCCCTGCTGCTGCGTAACCCAGCCTTTTTCCACCAACGGCTTGTCGCGGGACCAGGTGGCGCCCGCGAGATCCGTGTTGGCCTGGGTCTGCTGCAACGAGGCCTGAGTTTGAGCCAACGTCGCCTCGGCTTGCGCAATTTGATGATCGAGCTCCGGCGCGGTGATTTCCGCCAATAACTGTCCCTGCTTGACGCGATCGCCGATGTCGACATTGCGTTTGTCGATATAGCCACTGGCGCGCGCGAACAGGTTCGCCTGAGCAAACGCGGACGTGGTGCCAGGGAGATTGACGCTGATGACGTCATCGCTGGCTTTGATGGTGGCGACGCCGAGAGTTGGCACGAACTCGGCAGTCTGCTTCAGGGTGGCGTCGGCTTGCCGGCGTTGCACTTCGTAGCGCCAGCCGCCAAGCGCGAGTCCTCCTGCGAGCAGCAGAAGCGCTCCTATCGCCAGCAATCTGCCGCCCCAGCTGCGGCGTGGCTCTATCTTCCGCGGCCTGTCCGCGCCGGGCACGACAAACGGCTTTTGCAGGTCTTTCAGTGGTCTTGTCTCGTTCATTTGATTTCCTCGAACACTCCGTGTGCCGACTTGCCGTCATTGCCCTTCCGCAACAGCGCGAACAAATAGGGCACCACCAGCAAAGTCGTCGGTGTCGCAAACAGCAATCCGCCGATCACCGCCCTTGCCAGAGCTGCATTCTGCTCCTCGCCGGCCCCGCCGATCGCCATCGGCAGCATCCCAACGATCATCGCGGCCGCGGTCATCAACACCGGCCGGATTCTGGTGTGGCCGGCGTTGATTGCGGCGTCGAACGAACTCTTGCCGGCGAGTTGCTGCTCATGGGCGAACGTCACCAGCAGGATCGAGTTCGCCGATGCGACACCGACGGCCATGATGGCCCCCATCATCGACGGCACATTGAGCGTCGTGCCGGTGATGAACAGCATCACCAGAATGCCGCACAGCGTCGCCGGCAGCGCGAGGATCACGACAAACGGATCGCCGAAATTCTGATAGTTCACCACCATTAACGAGAACACGAACACGGCGGCAAACAGTAATCCGATACCAAGGTCACGGAAGCTGTCGCTCATGCTCTGGATCTGACCGACCACCTCGATCCTGTTGCCCGGCTTGAGCTTCGGTTGCAGGTCAGCAACGACCTTGTTGATGTCGGCGGACACGCCGCCTAGGTCGCGCCCCTGAACCGATGCATAGACCTCATATACCGGCTGGATGTTCGCCTGGTTGCTGTTGGTCGGCACGCTGCCGCGCTTGAGGGTCGCCACGTTACTAAGCAACCCGGGTACCGGATCGCCATCCGTCGCCACCGCCGTCGACACCGGGGTATTGCGCAGACCATCCAGCGAAGCGAGCCGCGGCTCCGGTGTTTGCACCGCGATGTAATAGGGAATCCCCGATGCCGGATCGGTCCAGAAATTCGGCGAAACTTGCTGAGAGGAGCTGAGACTGACATTGATGTTCGAAGCAATCTGGTTGGCATTCAGCCCAAGCCCCGCAGCGCGGGTGCGATCGATCAAGGCGTACAGCGCCGGAGCATCGACTTCTTGTTGCAGGTGCGCGTCGGCAATTCCCGGGATCGCGGCCAGCCGCTCGCGCAGTTCCTTAGCCACGCTAAGGTTATTGGCCCGGTCGAAGCCGACGGTGCGCACGTCGATTTGTGCGGGCAATCCGAAATTGAGGATCTGGGTGACGATGTCCGCGGCCTGAAAATAGAATGTCACGTCGGGGAAAGCGCCCGGGAGCACTTCGCGCAATTTGCGCACATACTCGGCCGTCGGCGCGTGACCGTCCTTCAGTTGTACCTGGATCACCCCGTCATTGGCGCCAATGGTCGACCCGTCCGAGAATGCGAGATTGTAGGCGCGTGCCGGTAGCCCGATATTGTCGACGATCAGCCGGCGCTGATCCTCGGGGATGACTTCCCTGATCTTGTCCTCAACCGCCTGGAAGACGCGCTCGGTCGTCTCGATCCTGGTCCCAGCCGGCGCGCGGACATGGAGCTGGATCTGGCCGCCGTCGATCAGCGGAAAGAAGTCACGTCCAACCAGCATGAACATGACACCGCCGAGCACCAGCACCAACAAGGCGATGACCGGAACGATCAGCTTGCGGCTGAGCAACACGCGCAGCACGCCGACATAGCCCTCGCGCATCTGCTCGAAGCGGCGCTCGAAGGCGGCATTGAAGCGGCCAAACCAGCTCCTCGGCGCCCCGGTCTCGCTATGGCCTTCGCCCTTAAGTAACAGGCCAATTGTGATCGGGGTGAGCGTCCGCGACAGGCCGTAGGACGCAAGCATGGCGAACACGACTGCAAGGCCGAGCGGCGTAAACAGATATTTTGCTGGTCCCTCCAGGAATAGAACCGAGGTGAACACGCAGCTGATGGCGAGCGTCGAGACCAGCGTGGGTACCGCAATACCGGCCGAGCCATGCAACGTCGCTTCGGGCAGACTCATCCCCTCTTCGGTGAGCAGCCGGTGGGTATTCTCGATGGTCACGGTCGAGTCGTCGACCAGGATACCGACCGCGAGCGCCAAGCCGCCAAGCGTCATCGTGTTGAGCGTCTCGCCGAGGAAATAGAGCGCAATCAGCGAGGTCAGGATCGCCAGCGGAATCGAGATCATCACCACCAGCGTCGAGCGCCACGAGCCAAGGAATAGGAGGATCATCAAGGCCGTCAACGCAGCCGCAATCGCCCCCTCGCGCACCACGCCGGCGACCGCCGATTTCACGAATACCGATTGGTCGAACAATTCGTTGATGTTGAGCCCCGGCGGCGCAGCTGCTCGCGCGGTGTTCAGCACATTGCGCACCCCATTCACCACGTCGAGTGTCGAGGCGTTGCCGTTCTTAATCACGCTGAGCAACACCGCACGCTGACCGTCTTCGCGCACGATGTTCTGCTGCACCGCCGATCCGTCGCGGATCTGACCGATATCCTTCATGAAGACAGTCGCACCATCGGTGAATTTGATCGGGATGTCGTTCAGCTCGGCGATCGACCCCGGCGTGGCGTTGGTGCGCACCGTGTATTGGGTATTGGCGATCTTGATCTGGCCCGACGGAAGAGTGAGATTCTGCGCATTGATGGCGTTGACCACGTCGAGCGGCGTCAGCCCTCGCGCCACCAGCTTGGCGGGATCGATATCGACCATGATCTGCCGGTATTTGCCGCCGGCAGGAGTTGGAAAGGTGACGCCGTGCACCGGCGCCAATTGCTGGCGGAGATTATAGATGCCGTAATCGTAGAGCTGCTGCTCGTTCAGACTGTCGGAGGTCAGGCTGAGCTGCAGCACGGGAACACTCGATGCATTGAACTGCACGATGATGGGCGGCTGGATTCCGGGCGGCATCAGCGCACGAATTGCGTTCGTGGCCGAGACGATCTGCGCAATGGCGAGATCGAGATTGACGTCGGGCTGGAAGAAGATTTTCTGCACGGAGATGCCGTTCAGCGTCTGCGACTCCATATCCTTGATGCCGTTGACGTTGGAGCTGATCGAATATTGGCTGTAAGTGGAGACGCGCTGCTCCATCTCGGGCGTCGAAAGGCCGGTATAGCTCCAGATGATCGTCACCACCGGAATATTGATTTGCGGAAACACGTCGGTCGGCGTCGAGCGGATCGCGGTCACGCCCAGAAATACAATCAAAGCTGCCAGCACATAGAATGTGTGGGGAAATCTGAGCGCAAACCGGACGATCCCCATTGCTCCATCCTCGATTTCAGGTTTTGCCCTCTGGGGGCGTTTAATTCCCTGGGCGTCGGCTTGCAGCAGCAACGCGTTCAGACGTTCGAAGCGGCCTGGCACAGGCGGAAATGCCGCTGCGACCTGCTGTCTCTTGTCATCAATCTAGTGCGGCAGCGTGAGATGACTTTGCCGCTCTTGCTGCGATTGGGGCGCTCTTGCGGTAACGTTGAGGACGATGGGGGTCTGGAATTCCGCGCGTCAGCGCCGGCCAACCCGCCATGCTGCTTCCAGAAGATGAAACTCTATCTTCCGGGCGGCGCCGAGCGGTTGTAGGTAGAGAGCCATGAAACGTCAGTTGGCGCCGCTAGACGAACCTACCTCGCCATTGCTGCCACTCGCGGCAATCGGTTTTGCAATCGCCATCTTCCTCGTCGATACCTACACACCGCTCGGCATCGCCGTCGCCGTGCTCTATGTGATCGTCGTCTTGATGGCCGGAAGGTTCTTCCAGCGCGAAGGCGTCATCCTCGTCGGACTAGCTTGCATCGCGCTGACCGCGCTCAGCTATGTGATTCAGCATGGCGAAACCTACGGCGCCCCTTTCATCCGATGCCTTGTTAGCCTGGTGGCGATCGCCATCACCACATTTCTGGCGCTAAGGATTCAAGCCGCCGGCACCGTCTTGCGCGAGCAAGCGCGGCTGCTCGATCTCAGCCATGACACGATCTTCGTGCGCGATATGAACGACGTCATCACCTTCTGGAACCGTGGGGGCGAGGAACTCTACGGCTGGTCCCGCGCAGAAGCGACCGGCAAGGTGTCCCACGAGCTGTTGCATACGGTGTTCCCTGCACCGCTCGCGGACATCAAGGCGGAATTGCTGCGCAGCGGCCGGTGGGAAGGCGAGCTCACCCACACAGATCGAGAAGGAGCGCCGATCCTGGTTGCGAGCCGCTGGTCCCTCCAGCGTGACAAGTCGGGCCGTCCGTTCGCCACGCTGGAAACCAACAACGATATCACCGAGAGGAAGGCGACGGAGGTCGCACTCCGCCGGAGTGAGGCTTATCTCGCCGAAGCCCAGTTGCTGAGCCAAACGGGAAGTTTTGCCTGGGACATGACGAGCGGAAAGATAGCGTGGTCCGACGAAGCCTATCGCATCTTCGAGCATGATCCGGGACTAGAGCCGACCATAGACTTTGTCCTGGAGCGCACTCATCCCGAGGACCGCGACTCCCTCCAGCAATTCCTTAGCGGTCTCACGCGCGAACAGAAGACCTGGACCGTCGAACATCGCCTGCTGCTGCCGAGCGGTACGGTGAAGCATCTCAACGTCGTGGCGCATGCCACCAGCGATGCGCCTGACAAATTCGAATATGTCGGCGCGTTGATGGACGTCACAAGCCGCAAGCGTTCGGAGGACGCCCTACGAAAAAGCGAAGCGAACCTCGCCGACGCGCAACGTGTAAGCAAGACCGGAAGCTTTGCATGGCAGATCTCAACCGGAGACGTGCGCTGGTCGCAAGAAGCCTACCGCATCTTCGGGCAGGCCCCTAATGTGAAGCCGAACCTAGACCTTGTCATCGGCAGCACTCATCCTGACGATCGCGCTGCGTTCGTAGCCGCGCTATCGCGCGTGGCACAGGAAAGACCGAGGAACTGGGAAGCCGACCACCGCATCGTGATGGCGGACGGTTCGATTAAGGACATTCATGTCGTGGCCCACGCTGACGAGACGTGCCCCGTCGGTTACGAATATGTAGGTGCTTTTGTCGACGTGACCGAGACGAAGCAGGCCCAAGAAGCCTTGCACCGGGCGCAAGCCGAGCTCGCGCACGTGACTCGTGTGACGACACTCGGCGAATTGACCGCATCGATCGCGCATGAGGTGAACCAACCGCTTGCAGCCGTTGTGACCAACGGCGATGCGTGCCTGAGGTGGCTTGGTGCCTCGCCCCCGAACCTCGACGAGGCCCGCTCCGCCGTGGAGCGCATCGTCCGCGATGGCAAGCGGGCGAGCGAGGTGATCAAGCGTCTGCGCGGACTGACTAGCAAGACAGAGCCGCAGATGCTGCCGCTCGATATCAACGATGTCATCGGCGAGGTCGTGACGCTCGTGCAACGTGAGCTGGCGCTGCATCACGTTGGCTTGCGCCTCGAGCTGACCTCTCCCCCGGTTCGGGTCGTCGGCGATCGGGTTCAACTGCAGCAAGTCATCATCAATCTGGTGATGAACGGGGTCGAGGCCATGACGCGGATAACGCCGCAATCGCGCGAATTGCGGATTGGCTCTCGTTCGGAGGAAGAGAACCACATCCTGGTCGCGGTGGCCGACCATGGAACTGGTATCGACCCGGAGCATGTTGATCGCATCTTCGATCCCTTCTTCACCACGAAGCGTGATGGGATGGGGATGGGGCTTTCGATTTGCCGCTCGATCATCGAGGCGCATGGTGGCAGACTTTGGGCCTTGCCGAACGAGCCGCGCGGAACGCGTTTCCAATTCACCGTGCCGATCAATCATGAGGACGCTTCGTGACCAAACGCGGAGATCAGCAGACGGCCGACGAGTCTGTGGTCCTCGTCGTCGACGACGATCCGTCAATGCGCGAGGCACTGAGCGGATTGCTGCGCTCGGTTGGCCTTCGGACCGAGCTGTTCGGCTCTGCTCCGGAGATGTTGCAGGCGAAGGTACCGGACGCGCCGTCCTGCCTGGTGCTCGATATCAGGCTGCCGAAGCGAAGCGGGTTAGATTTCCAAGCAGAGCTTGCCAAGGCCAATATCCACATCCCGATTATTTTCATCACCGGACATGGCGACGTGCCGATGTCGGTCCGCGCCATGAAGGCGGGCGCGGTTGATTTCCTCACCAAGCCGTTCCGCGATCAGGATCTACTGGACGCCGTCACCATCGCGCTGGAACGAGACCGCAAGCGCCGTGATGGCGAAAAGGGCGTCTCCGAGCTCAAGACGCTGTTCGAATCGCTCACCCCCCGCGAGAAGGAGGTGATGACCTTGGTCACGGCAGGCCTGATGAACAAACAGGCCGCGGGCGAGATGGGCGTGAGCGAGATCACCGTAAAGATTCACCGCGGTCACGTCATGCGGAAGATGGGGGCGAAATCCTTGGCCGAGCTGGTGCGGATGGCCGAGATGCTCGGCCTGAGCCGGAGCAAGGTCTAAACCTAAGTATGTCTTTTCATCGCCGACTGCGGACGCCAATCTCCGGGTTGGGCTTGGGCCGCCGCTTCGAATCCTCGACACGGGCGCCTTTGGCCCGCGAGGATAGGTCAGTTGCAATCGCCTCCGGTCATTTCGATTGTCGACGACGACGACTCAGTGCGGTCGGCCACGACCTGCCTGGTGCGGTCGCTTGGCTATAGCGCTCAAAGTTTCTCATCGGCCGAGGAGTTCTTGCAGTCGCCGCTGGTGAACGACACTGCCTGCCTGATCGTCGACGTGCAAATGCCGCGGATGAACGGTCTGGTATTACAGGGGCTGTTGCGAGCGCGCGGCCTAGACACCCCAATCATTTTCATCACCGCCTTTCCGGAAAAGCGGGTCGAAGCACGCGCCCTCGAAGGCGGAGCCCTCTGCCTCTTGCCCAAGCCATTCGATACTCAGGTCCTGATCGAATGCCTGCAAAAGGCAGTCAAATTGGCGGAGTGAATCCCCGGCAAGCAATACAAACCAAAGTATGAGTCCTCCCAACCAATTCGCCGTTCCCGCCAACCTTCGTAGAATAGAGATCAGCGCCCCCAACCAACTACCTTCGTCGTCAACAGGAAGCCCGAACCCAAAAGGTCGAGACCATGTTGACGAATGCGCTGCACAGGAACGTCTCCGAGTTTGGATTAGCCGCCCCGCATTGCCAGCCGGAGACGACCATCCTACCGATTGCCCGCCTCTCAACGACGGCGTCGAAAAATCAGCGCGACGCGCAAATCTTCACCATCGGCACCACGCATGGCCGCCCCCAGGCAGAGTCGTCCTCCACCGTTGAAGTCTCCCCCGCGAGCAGCGTCAAGCGCCGCATGGTTCGCTGGTCCGGCATGGCCGCCGAGATCGTGCAGAGTACGAGCCGGGGCAAGACGGAATTCCGCTTCCGCGCACCGGTCCATCTGCTGATCCTCTGCGAGCGAGGAACACGCCAAAGCGGTCAGACTGTCGTCGAAGGTCTGCCGCCGTCCCGCCTTCGTGATGTCACGCGGAAGCTCACTTTCGTCCCGGCCGGCCACGAATATTCCGATTGCCACGATCAGCGCAGCCCGCTGCGGTTGGTCTTCTTCTATATCGATCCTTCCGAACTCTCCGCCCGCCTCCCCGCCTCCGGCTCCATGGATTCGCCCATGGAGCCGATTCTTTTGTTTGAGGACGCGACACTGCTCGCCACCGCACAAAAGTTGATCGGCGTAATTGAGCGAACGGCGTCGGATGACCAGACCTACCTTGAAGCCCTTGGCCGCGTTCTTTCACATGAGGTCTCGCGCGTCGGACGCGGCAACGCTCCGGCGAAGCAAGTGATTCGCGGCGGCCTTGCGGCCTGGCAGCAGCGAATGGTGTCCTCCTATATCGATGAGCACTTGGCCGAGCCGATCTCGCTCGAAACGCTTTCCGGGCTCGTCGGCCTCAGCACCTACCATTTCTGCCGGGCCTTCAAGCAGTCGTTTGGCGTACCGCCGCACCGCTATCACACCGGCCAGCGAATCGCTCAGGCCAAGGCGCTGTTGGCGAAGCCTGCGCTCTCGGTGACAGAAATCGGGTTAACGCTCGGTTTCAGTGAAACCAGCTCGTTCACCGCGGCGTTTCGCAAAGCAACGGGGCTGACACCCAGCGCATACCACCGGAGCCTGACTTAACGATTATCCGAGCTGCGCACCTCATATTAAAGGAGACAGGACGATGACCGCACAATCTTTCAGCAGCAACGCCGCCGGCGTCTTTATCAAAATGAGCATGAGCGCGGTCGCATGGTTCCTCGCGGTGATCTGGCTCAATTTTGCCAAAGGACCGTCGCTCGATCTCAAGCTGGAAATCGCGACAGGAGTTTTTGTCATGGTTCTGACATTCATCTTGCTCACGGCTTCATCACTGGTCGGCGAACCGCGACACGCTGCCGCGTCGACCACGCGCGCCTAGCATCTCGGCGGAACAAAAGCGCCATGTCACGCTGTGCGCACGGTTTGATCCACAAACGACCAGATTTTTCATTAACTAATCGTCACGCAACCAACTCCTACGTGGTGCGTTGCGACAACAGGTTGTCAGGAGTTGCGTTTCGATCTCACGAAGTTGATCTCGATCGATGGAAAATATTTGCGCCTTCGCCAATCGGCCGACTGCTTTCCTGCTTCGCTACATCAGGCAGCGCAAAGTCGCGCATGCCGCGATCGTTGTCGCCGTGCTTGGTGCGGTGGCTTGCTCGGTCGGCGCGCAATACGGCATCAAGATGCTGGTCGACTCACTCGCCGGCACGAGCCCGATCGTTAGCAGCACTTGGCTTCCGTTCGGCATCCTCGCCGGCTTGATCGCCGCCGATAATCTGCTCTGGCGCCTAGCAGGGTGGATCGGCAGCTCGACCTTTGCCGCGGTGACCGGCGATTTGCGCCGGGACCTGTTCCGGCATTTGACCGGCCACGCTCCAAGCTACTTCACGGACAGCATGCCGGGCTCCTTGTGCAGCCGGGTGACCGCGACCTCCAATGCCGCCTACACGGTAGAAAACATGTTCGTGTGGAACGTTCTGCCGCCCTGCGTCGCGACTTTTGTCGCTATCCTGTTCCTCGGCACCGTCAACGCGGTCATGGCGCTCGCTCTTCTTATTATTGCCGGCCTGCTATGCGCGGCGATGTTCCGCTTGGCCGCGGCGGGCGAGACCTTGCATCACGAATTCGCGCATCGCGCCGCCTCGGTCGACGGCGAGATGATTGACGTGATCGGCAACATGCCGTTGGTGCTGTCGTTTTGCGGGCTCGGCCGCGAGCACCGCCGCTTCGACGCCACCGTCAATCGTGAAATCATCGCACGGCGGCGCAGCCTGTTCTATCTTGAGCGGCTGAGATTGCTGCATGCCTGCGTCACAGTGTTCCTGACCATTGGCCTGCTTGGCTGGGCGCTCGTGCTTTGGCAGCAGGGCCTCACTACCACGGGCGACGTCGTGCTGGTCTGCACGCTCGGTGTCTCGGTGCTGCACGCGACCCGCGATCTCGCCGTTGCCCTGGTCGACGTCACGCAACATATGGCGCGGCTTTCAGAGGCGCTCGGCACCCTCCTGATCGGTCACGGTTTGCGCGATCGCCGCCACGCGGCACCCCTGAAGCGCGGTCGAACCAGCGTAGCCTTCAAAGATATCGACTTTGCCTATCCGGGCGGCCGCGAAGTGTTCCGCGGATTGAACTTGCAGATCGAGGCGGGCCAGCGCGTGGGTCTCGTCGGCCCCTCCGGCAGCGGCAAGTCGACGCTATTTGCCCTGATGCAGCGCTTCTATGACGTGAAGGGCGGCTTCGTCCTGGTGGGCGGCGAGAATGTCGCAGCCGTCACGCAAGAGAGCCTACGCGCTGCGATCGGCGTGGTGCCCCAAGATGTCTCCATGTTCCATCGCTCGATTTTTGAGAACGTCCGCTACGGCAGGCCGGACGCCACCGACGCGGCAGTGAGCGACGCGATCGATGCGGCTGGCTGCCGCAGCTTTATCGATGCGCTGCCACAGGGCGGCGATACCATCGTCGGCAATCAGGGCGTCAAGCTGTCGCCCGGTCAGCGCCAGCGAATCGCCATTGCGCGCGCCTTCCTGAAGGACGCGCCGATCCTTCTGCTCGACGAGGCGACTTCGGCGCTCGACACCGAATCGGAGGATGCGGTGCGGAGTGCGCTCGACCGGCTGATGCAGGGCCGCACCGTGATCGCCATCGCGCACAGGCTTGCGACCTTGCGCAGCTTCGATCGCATCGTCGTGCTTGAATCCGGCAGGATTGTCGAGGACGGCCCGCCGCAACAGCTCATGCAAGATAACGGCGTGTACCGGAACTTGGTGCAGCGGGAGGCGATGAAGCTCGCCGAAGCCACTTCGGTGTTCGCCTGACGTTCGACGGCATGCCCAACCGGTTGTGTAAGTGCCGGGCAGGACGCCTCGAATTTGAGCAGATTCGTTCGGGAACCATCAAGCCCGCTCAGTCTTAATTCTACACCCCGCCTCGTCGCTCACCACGGGACCGACAATGAAAATTGCGCAAATCGCCCCGCTCGTTGAAAGCGTGCCGCCGAGACTCTATGGCGGCACGGAACGTGTCGTATCCTACCTGACGGAAGAACTTGTCGCCCAAGGTCATCAGGTAACCCTGTTCGCAAGCGGCGACTCGATAACCAACGCCGATTTGATATCCTGCTGCCGGATGTCCTTGCGTCTAGATACCAAGGTGCAGGATGCCATCCCGTATTACATGATCATGCTCGATCGCATCATGCAGCGGTCGAGTGAGTTCGACATCATGCACTTTCACATTGATCATCTTCAATTTCCGCTTTTTCGCCGATGCGCGGGTCGCACCGTCACCACTTTGCATGGGCGCCAGGACCTTCCCCACACGCTGTCGTTCTACACCGCGTTCGACGACATGCCGTTGGTCTCGATATCGCACTCCCAGCGCCGGCCGATCCCCAACGCCAATTTCGTGGCGACCGTGCCGCATGGACTTCCGATCGACTTGCATCGGCCGAATTTGCGCAACGACGGCGCCTATCTCGCTTTCCTCGGTCGCATCTCGCCGGAAAAGGATCCGGTTACGGCGATCAAGATTGCGCGCGCGCTCAACCTGCCGCTCAAGATCGCGGCCAAGGTCGACGTGGTTGACCAGGCCTATTTCGAGCAGAAGGTGAAGCCGCTGCTCGATCAGCCGGGCATAGAGTACATCGGAGAGCTGAGCGAGGCCGACAAGGGCGACTTCCTACGAGGCGCCTCCGCGCTCATTTTTTCTATCTGTTGGCCCGAGCCATTTGGGTTGGTGATGATCGAGGCCATGGCTTGCGGGACGCCGGTGCTCGCTTTCGATCACGGCTCGGTACGCGAGGTCATCGATGACGGCGTGACCGGGTATATAGTAAAGTCAATCGACGAAGCCGTCGCCGCCCTTCCAAAGGTCATACAACTTGACCGGGGGAAAGTGCGCGAGCGCTTCGAGCAACGATTCTCGGCGCATCGGATGGCAAAGGACTATCTCCGGCTCTATCAGACGCTCGTGAGGCAATCACTTTCTGAGCGCGCTCTTTCGCCGGCGGGTGGAGCGGCTCGCGTCAACGGCGGTGAGCTGCTCATTGACGCCGGACTGCATGCCGACTAGCACCCTGCCGACCGACAAACCCAGAGCCAAAGGCGTCGCCGACCTGTCTTTTGAGGTTGCGGCGACGGCCTCTCCGACTCGCCCACGGCACACCATGAAGCAGGGCGACAGCTTTCTGATCCTCGATAACCATGGCGATATCGACGCCATGACGGGGGGCGCGGACGGCCTGTTTCATCTCGACACCCGCTATCTTTCGCATTTCGAGCTGCGCATCGACGGACTGCAGCCGTTGTTGCTGGGCTCCAATCTCTCCAACGACAATTGCGTGCTGACAGTAGATCTCACCAATCCCGACATCTTCGCTCGCAACCGGCTCATCCTGCAAAAGAACCTGCTGCACATTTCGCGCACGATCTTCGTGTTCCGCGGCGCCCTCCATCACCGTCTTGCGGTGCGGAACTATGGCGCCAAGCGGCTTCGTCTGCCCCTCACCCTCACCTTCAGCAGCGATTTCGCCGACGTATTTGAGGTTCGCGGCACGGCGCGCGAGCGGCGCGGCACGATGGATTCCCGCGTCGGTGGCGACGCAGTGACCTTCAGCTATCTGGGTCTCGACAAGATCACGCGACAGACCGAGATCCTGTTCGATCCCGCTCCTGATTCGCTCGATCCTCTCTCTGCGTCGTTCTGGCTCGATCTGAAGCCGCAGCAAGCGATTTCGCTCTACGCAACGGTGTGCTGCGACCCGCCCCCGGCCGAGCCGATGCCGTTCATGAAAGTGATGCGGCGCGCCCACCGCGAAATGAAGCAGTTGTTGGATGCCGACACCAAAATCTACACCTCCAATCATCGCTTCAACGAGATGCTCCGCCGCTCCGCCGTCGACCTGGCGATGCTGCTCACTGAGACGCCGCAGGGCCTTTACCCCTATGCCGGCATTCCCTGGTACTCCACGACCTTCGGCCGGGATGGGTTGATCACCGCGCTGCAATGTCTGTGGCTCGACCGAAGAATCCCCCTCGCCGTGCTCAAGCGCCTCGCCGCGGTCCAGGCGACCTCGTTCGATGCGGCCTCTGACGCGGCGCCAGGCAAAATCCTGCATGAGATGCGCGCCGGTGAGATGGCGAACCTCAAGGAGGTACCCTTCGACCTATATTACGGCAGTGTCGACGCGACCCCGCTGTTCATTGTGCTTGCGGGCAAATACGCACAAGCTACCGGCGATATCGACACGTTGCGAGAACTGTGGCCGGCGATCGACCGGGCGTTGGCATGGATCGACGGCCCCGGCGACCCGGATCGGGACGGCTTCGTCGAATACCATCGCGAGACCGAAATGGGGCTCGCCAATCAAGGCTGGAAGGATTCGCACGACGCGATCTTCCATGCCGACGGCCGCCTCGCTGAAGGCCCGATCGCGCTATCCGAAGTCCAAGGTTACGTCTATTTGGCGAAGCAGCTCGCAGCTTGGTGCGCGCTGCAGCTCGGCTTTACCGAACGCGCCGGCCAGCTCGAGCAGCAGGCAAGTCGGCTTGCCGAGCGCTTCGAGGCGGCGTTCTGGTGCGAGGACCTCGGCACCTACGCGCTGGCGCTCGACGGTGACAAGAAGCCCTGCTGCGTTCATACGTCGAATGCCGGCCAGGTTCTGTTCAGCGGCATTGCCCAGCGGGATCGCGCCCGCGAGGTCGTCGCCGGGCTGATGGAGCCAAGCTCCTTTTCCGGATGGGGCATCAGGACAGTGTCGAGCGGCGCGGCCCGCTATAATCCAATGTCCTACCACAACGGCTCGGTCTGGCCGCACGACAATGCGATGATCGCTTCCGGGTTCAGTCGCTATCACGCCAAGGACGAGACGATCCGAATCTTCCGCGCCATGTTCGACGCCGCCACCTACTTGGAATTGCACCGTCTGCCCGAATTGCTGTGCGGCTTCCCGCGCTCGACCGGACGAGGCCCGACGCTTTATCCAGTCGCCTGTGCGCCACAAGCTTGGGCTGCGGGAACGTTCTTCGCCCTGCTGCAGGCCTCGTTGGGCATCACTCAGGATGCCGCCGGACATGAAATCCGCTTCAACACGCCGCGCCTTCCCGCATTTCTCGATGAGGTCGTGCTGAAGGGATTGCGGGCCGGTCACGGCAGTGTCGATGTCGCCGCGCGGCGGCACGGCGAGCGAACCTCCTTGGAAGTTCTGCGCAGCGACGGCAATATCGACATCAAGACCGAGCGCGAGGACTAGGCTGATGCAATCGGGTACCCAACGTCTCTACCCGACGCGCGGCCTGCCTGCGCCGGAATCGATCGACCTGGAGCAGACTGCGTTGCTGCTCGATTTCGACGGTACGCTGGTCGACATCGCGACAACGCCAGCCGGTGTCGACGTGCCGCCGACCCTCCGCGAAACCCTCAAGCGCCTGTTCGAGCATTGCGGCGGTGCGCTCGCTCTCGTGAGCGGCCGCTCGATCGAGACGCTCGATCGTTTGTTCGAGGGCCTCCGCCTCCCTGCAATCGGCGTGCATGGCGCCGAGATGCGCATGGTAGCGGGCGGGACCACCGAGCACCGGGGCCCGCAATCTTTCGCTGAGCCGGTCCGGCGCCAAATCCTGTCGCTGGCGGAATCCGATCCTCGACTGTTTCTGGAGGACAAATCGTTCTCGCTCGCCTTGCACTATCGGCGGGCGCCCGATCTCGAATCCCGTCTCAAGCAACGCGTCGCGGCGATTCTCTCACAACACTCCGACGACGCGCTGGAGATCCTGTTGGGCAAGGCGGTTATCGAGATCAAGTCCAACCAATTCAACAAAGGCACTGCAGTGTGTGAGCTGATGACGGTTGCGCCTTTTGCTGGCCGCACGCCTCTCTTCATCGGCGATGATATCACCGACGAGTCGGTGTTCAGCATATTGCCGAGGCTGGATGGCATCGGCCTGTCGGTGGGCAGAGACCTGTCGAGCGTGCAAGGGACCTTCGCCTCGCCCGAGGATGTGAGGTCTTGGCTGCAGCTATTGAGCGCGCAAACCGGATCCGAGCGATGAAGGATTTTGGACTGGATCTTGCCGTGATCGGCAATTGCCAGACTGCCGCTCTGCTCGAGCCGACGGGTCGCTTGGTGTGGTGGTGTTTCCCGCGCTTCGACAGTGACCCGGTGTTTTCCCGGCTGCTCGCCGGCGACGAGGAGAAGGGGTTTTGCGACGTCGTCCTGGACGGGATGGTGAATTACACCTCCGCCTATGAGCGCAACACGGCCGTCGTCTCGACCGTCTTGACCGACGGCCAGAACGGCGCGGTCAAGATCACCGATTTCGCACCGCGGTTCCGCCAGTTCGGCCGCGCCTTCCGGCCGCCGCAGCTGATCCGCATCATCGAGCCGATCTCCGGGCTGCCGCGCATCACGATTCGCGTCCGCCCGACCAGCGATTACGGCAAGCCGATCGCCGAGCGCTCGCTCGGCAGCAACCATATAAGCTATCGCGGCAAGGATTTGGTGATCCGCCTCACCACCGACGGACCCCTGTCGTATATCGATCGGGAGGCTGCGTTCGTTCTCACCAAGCCGATTCACATGGTAATCGGTCCTGACGAGTCGCTCTCGGTTGACATCGGCACGACCTGCCGCGAGTTTGCCGATCGCACGCGTGACTATTGGCTCGAATGGGTCAGGCGACTCTCCATCGCCTACGATTGGCAGGAAGCGGTGATCCGCGCCGCCATCACCCTCAAGCTCTCCAATTTCGAGGAAACCGGCGCCGTCGTCGCCGCTTTGACGACATCGATCCCGGAAGCTCCAGGTTCTGGGCGCACCTGGGACTATCGCTTTTGCTGGCTCCGCGACGCCTATTTCGTCGTCAAGGCGCTCAATCGCCTGGGCGCGACCAAGACGATGGAGAACTTCATCTCCTTCATTCTCGGCATCGCGTCCGAGGACGTGTTGCGCCCGGTTTACAGCGTCGTGCCGTCGGACCCCATGGACGAGACGATTGCCCCGCACCTGAAGGGCTATCGAAATGACGGCCCGGTGCGGATCGGCAACGCCGCAGTGCACCAGGTCCAGCACGACAGCTTCGGCAGCATTATTCTTGCCGCCATGCCGCTGTTCTTCGATCGCCGGCTGGCGCAGCCCGGCAGCGAAGCCCTCTTCCATCTGCTGGAATCGCTCGGCGAAAAGGCGGCGAAACTGGCATTCACCTCCGACGCCGGCATCTGGGAGTATCGCGGCCGTAGCCACGTCCACACTTATTCCGCCGCGATGTGCTGGGCAGGCTTGAGCCGCTTGGCCGCGATCGCCGCTAGTCTCGGCCTCGACGACCGGGCGTCGCATTGGACCGACGAAGCAAATCGCATTCAAACCGTGCTGCTAGAACAAGCCTGGAGCAACAAGCGCGACGCGTTTACCGCCGGCTTCGGCGTGCATGAGCTCGACGCCAGCGCTTTGCTGCTGCCGGAAATCGGTCTGATCGAGACCAACGATCCCCGCTACGTTAATACCGTCGCGGCGATCGAACGCGAGCTGCTGCGCGAAAAGCACATGATGCGTTACGCGAACGAAGACGATTTTGGCATGCCGGAATCCGCGTTCCTGATCTGCCGCTTTTGGCTGATCGACGCTTGGTGGTGGCTGGGGCGCCGCGAGGACGCGCGCGATTTGTTCAATGACGCACTCAGCTATCGCAACCGCTATGGCCTGCTCGCAGAAGACATTCATCCGCAGACCGGGCAGCTCTGGGGCAATTTTCCGCAGACTTATTCGATGGCCGGTTTGATTTTGACCGCCATGCGATTGTCGCGCAGTTGGGAGGACCGCTATTGGCGCGGCTGATCCTCGTCTCCAACCGGGTTTCGACGCCGACCGCAGGCAAATCCCATCGCGCCGGCGGCCTCGAAGTCGCCTTGCGCCCGATGCTCAAGACCACCCCCGGGGTCTGGTTCGGCTGGAGCGGGAAGGTCGTGCAAGGCGACGAGGTTGAGACCCGCACTATCGAAGGCCCTCGGCTCAGTTACGTCGTCACCGATTTTTCCGAGGAGGATTATCAGGAATATTACAATGGCTTCGCCAATCGCGTGCTATGGCCGATCCTGCATTACCGCATCGACTTCGCCGAGTTTAACCGGCGAGATTTGAGCGGCTATTTCCGCGTCAACCGGCATTTCGCCAGCGAGCTGTCAAAGTTGCTGCGGCCCGACGATATCATCTGGGTGCACGACTACCACCTCATACCGATGGCGCACGAGCTTCGCCGCCGAGGCTTTGCCAATCGCATTGGTTTCTTTCTCCATGTCCCCTTCCCCGCGCCGGAAGTGATCACCGTGCTGCCGAACCACGAGCAATTGCTCCCCTTGCTGCTGCAATACGATCTGGTCGGCTTTCAGACCGAGACCGACATGGGTAATTTCGTCCGCTACCTCATCGCCGAGAATCACGGCGCTGGCAGCAGAGTGATCGAGGCGACCGACAATCAGATTGTCTTCACGCATGATGACCGCCAGACCCGCATCGGCAGCTTCCCCGTCGGCATCGATAGTTTCGAGTTCGAGCGGCTCGCGCGGCGGGCCACGCAATCCTCGTTCGTCCGCGAGGTGGTCGAGAGCCTAGGCGACCGGCCATTGGTGATCGGCGTCGACCGGCTCGACTATTCCAAGGGATTGATTCAGCGCATGGAGGCATTCGAGCGCTTCTGTGCCCATCGCCCGGATTGGCGCGGCAAGGTGACCTATCTGCAGATCGCCCCGCGGAGCCGCTCGGAAATTCCCGAATATTCCGACCTCGAACACGCTGTCGGCGCTGCCGCAGGCCGCATCAATGCCGAATATGGCGAAGTGTCCTGGACGCCAATTCGCTACCTTAATCGGACCTATAGCCGATCGGCGCTGGCCGGACTTTACCGTTCGGCTCGCGCTGGCCTGGTCACGCCTCTCCGAGACGGCATGAATCTCGTGGCTAAGGAATATGTCGCCGCGCAAGATGCAGAGGATCCCGGCGTGCTGATCTTGTCGCGCTTCGCCGGCGCCGCGGTCGAATGTGAGCACTGCCTCCTGGTTAATCCGTACGATCCGGAATCCGTCGCCACGGCCATCGCGCGTGCGCTCGAGATGCCGCTCGCCGAGCGGCGCGACCGGCATAGCGTCACCATGGCGAGGCTCGCCGAGAATGGGAGCTCGGTATGGAGCGAGCGCTTCTTGCAATCGCTCGGACAATTGGAGCTGGTTGGCAGCAATCAGGAGTTTTGGCGCCGCTACGTGACTTGAAACAAAGGAAAACCACGCGCCTGGGAACCCCTAGGCCTTCGCCAAAGTTCCGAAACTAAGCAGTTCAAGGAACCAATCCATGGCCCAAGCGCGTAAACAAGCCGTCTTGACCCCCGAATTTGTCGACGAAGCGGACAAGACCGCCCAGAATGAGCGCGACATTCAGCGCAAGATCGATCGCTCCGACAAGAAGGCCGAAAGCAAGCCCAAAGAAGAACCCAAAGCGATGCAGGCCGGCGCGCGCCTCTACCCAGTGCCGCCTCTCCCCGGCCAGCATTTGCAAAAGCCCGGACACGAATCCGAGCTGGAGCTCAAACCCATGTACGACGCGCCCTACTACAAGGGCTCCGAAAAGCTGAAAGACAAAGTTGCGCTGATCACCGGCGGCGATTCCGGCATTGGCCGCTCGGTCGCCGTGCTGTTTGCGCGAGAGGGCGCCGATGTCGCCATCGCCTATCTCGACGAGCACGACGACGCGGCGGAAACCAAGCGCGCGGTGGAAAAAGAGGGACGTCGCTGCATCCTGCTCTCCGGCGACGTCGCCGATCCGAAATACTGCCAGTCAGCGGTAGACAAGACCGTGAAAGAGCTCGGCAAGCTCGACATCCTGGTAAACAACGCGGCGTTCCAGGAACACGTCAACGATTTCGAGGAGCTGACCGACGAGCATTTCGATCGCACGATCAAGACCAATCTCTACGGCTATTTCTATATGGCGAAGGCGGCCGTGCCGAAGATGAAGAACGGCAGCGCGATCGTCATGACCGGATCGGTCACCGGTCTATTGGGCAATAAGGATCTGCTCGATTATTCGATGACCAAAGGCGGCATCCACGCCTTCACGCGGTCGCTCGCCACGCACCTGATCGACAAGGGCATTCGCGTCAACGCCGTGGCGCCCGGGCCGGTCTGGACACCGCTCAACCCCGCCGACAAACCGGCAAAAAGAGTTTCAAAATTCGGCGCCGACACGCCGATGCGCCGGCCGGCTCAGCCCGAAGAGATCGCCCCGGCCTTCGTGTTCCTCGCCGCGCCGAGCTGCTCCAGCTACATCACCGGTGAGGTGCTGCCGATTATCGGCGGATATTCCGGCGGATAGCGCTACCGAAACACAGCAAGGCGTCAGCCTGGAGCGTCCCGCAAGGACCTCCTTGACGCGATCAGGGCGCAGGGCGAGCTGGTCGGTGCGTTCGAGAAATCAGTAGATTCCGGCAAGCAGCCGGCCGAAGGCGGCGATTCGCGTCCATGAAGCAGCCTAAGCGGTTAGCTTGGGCGCCTTGAAAATCTTGACCAGGCGCGGTTTTCCGAGCCAAAAATAGGCTTCGGCCGGGGGATGAACCCCGACCGAAGCTGGCATTACCGGAAACAATAGAAGTAAGGCGTTTAGCTCGTCATAAGCTGATCGAGCCGACCTCGCTTACTTGAGCGGCGTTGCAGCCACCTGTTGGTCGTGATGGAAGCAGCCACCGAGACCGATGGCAGCGGTAAGGATGATGGCGCAAGCGATAAAGACACGCATGTTTAGTCCCCCGTTTGGTGTTTCTTCTGGGACCTAATCTAGCGAGTTTCGCGAAAAAAGCTGTGATGTTTTTGACACGCTGAGGAGAAGATTCAGAGTTTTTTGCAGCCCGCTTCAGTAAAAAAATGGCTTAAAACAGCCATTTTTTTGCAGCGGGCCAAACCGGCTTACGAAACGTCGCACCGGCCTGTCGATCCGATGCAACGCCGTTGCTAACCACGATTCCTCAAAAGCGAGCCTGCGCACCCTCCGACAAAGCTCGACTCGAGGCCTGGCTTAGCCGGTTAAGTGCAATTTTTGGCCGATTTGCGCGAAAAAATTGGAAAGCCTTGATTCGCTGCCGGCGGGACCCGTGACGTCTCGCTCTATCCCGGTGGCCGTATATTGAGCGGATTCCGGCGTGTTCCCCGCGCCAAGCCGATGATTCACGCGATCGGCTCAGGCCTGAAAACCAGCGCCGGCCGGCACCCGCCAGCCTTGCTTCACCCCCCATTAACCAAAGCAGGGACCTTATCGAGGCTCCAGCACGGAGTTTTTCATGGCCTCAGTAGATCGGGCACACGCCCCTCTCACCCTTGTCGCAGCGGAGCGGTGCAGCCGCTCGCCGACCACTCTCGTTACCAAGACGATCACGGTCGGGGAGTTTCTCTCAGGACCTAATCGCTTCCTGATACCGGCATACCAACGGTCTTATGTCTGGGACCGGCTGATTGCGCTGGCGTTCTATCGTGACCTTTGCCGCGCACAAGACCGCCCGCAGCATTCGCTGGGGCCCATCATGATCTCCCACGGCAACGATGCCGGTTTCTGGGAGCTGGCCGACGGGCAGCAGCGCCTAGTCACGCTCACTCTCGTGCTCGCGGCCCTCAGAGACCTGCTTCCGAGCTGCAATTTGAAAAATGACTTGCAGGAAGTGCTGTGCTGCAAGGACGGAGAACCGAGAGTCAGGCTGAGAGACATCGACCGGGACGGGCTACAAATATTGTTGGGCTCGCTACGGGGCGGAGGGCTCGAGCTTCGCGAGAGCGACGACAGCAGAGCGGCAGGGCGTCTGATCGGTGTCGCGCGGGCGCTTAAATCAGAGATCGGAGACGCGGGCGTACAGGAGATTCAGCGCATCGTGACCTTCATCCTGAATCGATGCAGCTTCCTCTGCCTCTCCGCACCGGATCAGGTGCCGATGCAGGTCCGGCTAAAGGCGATCCATTTGCTTTGTGCCGCCAAGGCTGAGATCAGCGCGACCGAGCTTGGCTCTCATTTGGGCGTCCAGGTCCGCGCCGGCTCGTTCCTTACCGCCGCGTGACAGTGTCCACGTAGAAGCAGACGTCAGCTGCGGTCTAATATTTCAGTCACGGAGACTTTTCCGTCGCCCTTGATTTCAAGCTCGCCCAGCGGGTGGCCGACGAAATCCTGGGCGATCCACTCGAAGATCGATGCTGTCGTCGCGATCCGGCCTGCCGAGCACACGTCGGCGATCTGCGAGGCGATATCGACCGGCTCGCCCCATAGGTCGAACTGATAGCGATGCTGACCGACGACGCCGGCCACGACTGAACCGGCGCTGATGCCGATGCGCAGCTCCCAATCGAGTTTCGCCTCGTCAAACGCAGAGGTCATCTCGAGACCGCACGCCACGGCGGCCCGAACTGGATCGGCGATTTCGTCAAGCAGTCCGGCGGCGGCCATGAACTCCTGACCCAGAGTCTTGATCTTCTCCAGTCCGTAAGACGCGGAGACCCGTTCCAGAATGACGAATAGCGCATCAAGGCCGGAGATGATTTCTTCTGGCTCGTGCCGATTGACGTGCGACGGCAACGGCCGCGCCTTGCAGGATATCACGGCAACATTCTCGTATCGGCGCGGCACGACCGTGCCGATGCTGCGGATCTCGTCGGCGGCATGCCTTGGCAGAAGTGCGTGCAAGATGTCGTCAGCCTGCTGCCTGGCTTCGCGCGCTTGATCCAACGCAGTTCGCAGGGTGAGCTGCGTCTTTGCTCGCGCTAACACAAGCGGCGCCGAGAACGGCTTGTGAATGTAGTCGACCGCGCCGACTTCGAAACCTTTCTCCTCATCGGCTTCATCGGTAAGCCCCGTGAGAAAGATCACGGGAATTTCGCGCGTGGTCGGATCGGATTTCAGTCGGCGGCAGACTTCGTAACCATCCATTCCCGGCATCATGACATCAAGCAGGATCAGGTCGGGCTTGTCAGGGGCTTGTGCGATCACAAGCGCTTTTTCCCCATTTGTGGCTATCTTGGTTCGGAACGAGTCTTTGAGAACGCCAGAGATCACTGCGACGTTGGTCGGCGGACATCGTGCGAACCCCTCCTTGTCCGGGCCAGGTCGCAATCCGGCAAGCTGAATTGCCGCTCGGCAACGCCGTTGTTCTCCGCATTTTTAGGGAAGAGTGCGCGCCAGCGTGCGCCGTCGCTACTCGAAAACTGCAGCGTTGGACGAAGGTGCTTCAGCACGTACCAGAGAGGAGCAGTCAGAACGAAGCCAGGCCATGGCGCGATCGCCTTCGTCACGGCGCCAAGAGCGAACCTTGACGTCGTGCAGCCTAAGCGCCGCGGCGAGCCATGCGGCTTGGCGATTCCACCGTGAGTGGTGAACGATTGCCGCGCAACGTGTTGCCCGCGCCAGTCGAATCCAGGACTCGGTCATCTTGGGTTCAGATGAGGAAAGCTTCCATTCCTGCAGCTTTGTCCAGTCGAACAAAATCCGCGCATCGCCATTTTGGGTGGAAGTTTCCAATGCTCCAGCGAGTTTTTCGAATCCGTTTATCGGAGCAATACCTTGCATGCGCACCACGATAACGTCCGGATCGTCGTGCGGAACGATTTCGATCATCAAGTTAAAAGCCGGGCGCTTAATCAAAGTTCCTTCCTCAGCTGCCCAGGCTTTGGACCTTACGCGAAGCCGCCATAGAATGACTACTCAGTTTCCGAAGGCTTTGCGCCGAAAGCGCCACCGCCGTGGACCAAAATGTTCGCGCTTGCTAATTGTTGGCCACGGAATCGTTGGGGAAGGCATTTCAATGGACGTTAGAGAACCACTTGGACGGTTCCCCGCCATTCGGACACATGATCCGGATGAACTGCGCGAGCGAATGGCACCGCTCTATTCCATCCGTTCGTTGGAGGCGGCGCGCAGCAAACTAAAGTTTGCCGCGTCGATCAATCTGCGCCAGCTGGAAAATATCGGTCTAGGCTTCGCACGATATACGGCGCCGGTCCGAGCCGTCATGTCTAATACCGATTTTTATGCGCAAGGATTCGGCCATCGCGGGCATGGCGAGGTCGAGTTCGACGGCAGGATTTACAAAGTTGCTGACAAAGAAGGTGGCGCCGGCGGACCTGGTGCGACCGCCAATTTGCGCTACGAGGCCGGCATGGAGCATATCTTCACGAAGATTGCTCCCGACGCCGTGCATAGGAAGCTCTCGGCAATGATCGGCGCCCCACTCAGTCCACCACTGAAGCTTCATGGGGTCTTCGACAAAAACGCGCTCGTGGCACAGCACAGGCTTCTGGCTTTCTTGATCGCCGAGCTCGATCGGGTCGAAAAGCAGCTTCCCCCGCTCGCAATCGCCGAATTGGAGCAGGCCCTTATCGTCGCCTATCTCTATACCAATCTAAATAATTACAGTGACCGCCTGAACGGCGAGAAGCCCTCGTTGGCGCCATGGCAGGTGCGCAGGGCAGCGGAGTACATCGAGGCAAACTGGGACCAGCCCATAACCATCGAGGCGCTCGCGCTGGTAACGAGCAGCAGTGCGCGGAGCCTGTTCGCATCGTTCAAAAAGAGTCGCGGCTGCTCTCCTATGGTGTTTGTAAAGCGCGTTCGACTCCACCACGCGAGAGATCTTTTGCTTCAGGGCGGCGCCGATGTCTCCGTGACCACGGTCGCGCTAGATTGCGGCTTCAACAATCTCGGCCATTTCGCCAAGGACTATTTCACGAGCTTCGGCGAACGGCCGTCGGAAACGTTGAGGAACGGCAAGCGACGCGGGTGAGCTCCCCTGCAGTCGCAGATAGAAGGGCATGCCGGCACCGCAAGCCCAAAATCGGCTGCGCGCTCTCGGGTACATAATTGCAGGATATGAGTAGTTGAGTTCCGCGTCCGCACCGTATTCTCCCGAGCGAACCAAGGCGCTTTGCCCAATCCAGGTGGAGACGGAGGTCTCGCCGATTGGCCAAGCCGCGTGCAGCTAAATCTCGGGAGGATGAAAATGCTGAGAGTTCTAGGGTTGGCAGTTGCGTTGCTCGCTTCGCCATTCGCGGCCGCCGCGGCTGCCGATGCAATCAGCGCCGAAGAGGCGCACGCCATCGGCGTGGATGCGTACCTGTATTTCTACCCGCTGATCACCATGGACGTGACGCGCGCTCAGATGTCGAACATTGAGCCCGGCAAGGGTTTCGGCGGCCCGATGAACAGCTTCGTCAACATTCCGACTTACCCACCCGCCGACATGAAGACGGTAGTTCGGCCGAACTTCGACACCCTTTATTCCTCTGCCTGGCTGGACCTAACCAAAGAGCCTTTGGTTGTCTCGGTGCCTGATACCGGCGGCCGCTACTATCTGCTGCCGATGCTAGACATGTGGACCGACGTGTTCGCGTCGCCGGGCTGGCGGACGACCGGGACTGGCGCCGGCAATTTTCTTCTTACGCCGCCGGGCTGGCGTCCCGATCTGCGCGAAAAATTCGCTGAGGAGTTCAAGCTGCCGAATGACACGCAGCGCATCGACGCACCGACGCCTTATGTCTGGATCATCGGCCGGGTGAAGACGGATGGCGCCGCCGATTACGACGCGGTCCACAAGGTCCAAGCCGGATTGAAGATCACGCCTCTGTCGGCGTGGGGAAAGCAACCCGCAGCCCTCGAAGCAAAGATCAATCCCGATATCGACATGAAGACACCTCCCAAGCGGCAGGTGGACACCATGAGCGCGGGCAACTACTTCGCCTACGCGGCGGAATTGCTGAAACTCCATCCGCCGCATCTTACCGATCAGCCGATGATCGCGCGATTGAAGAGGATCGGCTTCGAGCCCGGCAAGAGCTTCGACCTCGACAAGGCCGATCCAGCCGTCAAGGCGGCCCTCGAGTCAGCGCCGAAAGACGCTCAAGACCTCATGGCTTGGAAGGTGCCCACTCTCGCCCGCGTCGTCGACTACTGGTCGATGAACACCGACACCATGGGCGTGTACGGGAACTACTATCTCAAGCGCGCCATGGTCGCACAGCTTGGACTTGGCGCGAATGTGCCCGAGGACGCGATCTATCCGCTCAATCTCGGCGATTCCGAAGGCAAGCCGCTTAATGGCGCCAACAAATACCTGATCCACTTCGACAAGGGCGATACGCCGCCTGCCAACGCCTTCTGGTCGATCACACTCTACGACTCGGAAGGGTTCCAGGTGGCCAATCCATTAAATCGCTTCGCCGTTTCGAGCTGGATGCCTTTCAAATACAACGCCGACGGCTCGCTCGATCTCTATTTCCAGAACGAAAGCCCCGGCGCCGACAAGGAAGCAAACTGGCTACCCGCACCGCAAGGCCCCTTCAATCTGACCATGCGCCTCTATGCCCCGAAGAGCGAGGCTCTGACCGGCAAATGGAATCCCCCGGCAGTGACGAAGAGGGAAGAAGGAACCGCGCTTCCGCAGTGAACCAGCTCCCGGATAGCAAGCACTCTGTGAGCAGCGCATTGCTGCTCACAGCCTTCCTCGCCAAAAGCGGACTCGATTTCATTCAGCACGAAGCGGTAACTCGCGCGACGTAGGAAATTCAAATGCCAATGAGACCGCCTCGGCTTTCCAGAATGGATCTGATTGCGATGGCCGCATTCGTACTGACCTCGGCTGCGTCCATACAGGGAGGTTATTGCGCAGACACGCCAGCCACGAAGCCGAACGTCCTTTACATCGTAGCTGACGACCTCGGCTGGAAGGACGTTGGATTCCACGGCTCGGATATCAAGACCCCTAATTTGGATCGGCTCGCGGCGAAAGGCGCTGTGCTCGATCAATACTACGCGCAGCCGATGTGCACGCCGACTCGCGCCGCGATCCTGACAGGACGCTATCCGATGCGCTACGGCCTACAGACAGCGGTCATTCCTCAAGGACACAGCTACGGTCTTCCGACTGATGAGTGGCTGCTGCCGCAAGCGTTGAAGGACGCGGGCTACCAGACTGCGATCATAGGCAAATGGCACCTCGGCCATGCTGACCGAAAATTCTGGCCGCAGAATCGCGGCTTTGATTATCAATATGGCCCGCTGATCGGCGAGATCGATTATTTCACGCACAAAGTCGAAGACAGGATCGACTGGTATCGTAACGGTGAGGTCGTCGAGGAAGAGGACTACTCAACGACGCTCCTCGGCAACGAGGCGGTAAAGCTGATTGATGGGCACAATGCAGCGACACCCCTATTTCTCTACCTCGCTTTCAACGCCGTGCACACGCCGTATCAGGCGCCTCAGAAGTACCTCGATCAATACAAGACCATCGAAGATCCGAGCCGGCGCGCCTACGCTGCGAGCGCCACGGCGATGGACGAAGAGATCGGACGCGTCCTTGACGCGCTCGACAAGAAGGGAATGCTCGCCAACACGCTCGTCGTCTTCCAGGGCGACAATGGAGGAACGCGCAATCCGCTATTTGCCGGCGCGATCACCGATATGTCGAAGGTAGTCCTTCCCGCCGACAACGGTCCTTTCCGTGAGGGTAAGGGCTCGCTTTACGAAGGCGGCACACGAGTCGTCGCGCTTGCCAGTTGGCCCGGTCACATCAAGGAAGGTATCCGGGTCAATGAAATGATCCACACCGTTGATCTTTACCCGACTATCCTAAAACTCGCCGGCGGCCAGTTGGGCAAGAACAAGCCGCTTGATGGGCTCGATGTATGGGGCACCATCAGCGAAGGGGCGCCCTCCCCGCGCACCGAACTCGTTTACAATATTGAGCCGTTTCGAGAGATCTTCCGCTCCAAGAAGTTTAAAAAACAGGCCTCATTTTTAGATGAATCAAGAATTGTAGCTTACTCCTCAGACAATATTTCTCTTTTAGGAGATCAAAATAGTGAAGATACTGAAGATATACAAGCCAGTGAAGAAATAATTCCCAAATACTAAAATACCTTTTAAATATCCAGCAGGTTAAAAATATCAATATTACTTACAATAAATGGAGCTATTTCTTTAGGAATTAGAGTTCTTTTTTTATATGAATCAAAAACGGATAACTTAGTTTGGCCTGTTGAGGCGGTGACAAATCCGCCTAAATTTCTCAAACTTGACTCATATTTTTTAACCAGTTCGACTTTTGATTGAGGCTCGGAATCTGAAACCATGGCTCTTGCTGTAATTTGAAACTGGTTAGTATTTTTTAAAGGTGAACAGACCAGTTGCCAGAAAAATAATTGATGATCCTCAAGTGGCACTTTCAAAAAACCACTTTTAAAGACTTTTTTCCCTGTCTTTTTTCTCACAATCCAAGTATAGGCATCATTGGGGGAAATAACTTTTGGATGAACTGGAGTATGCTCTTTAGGATCTAAAATGTAATCTTCCAGTTCTAAAAGTTTAAGTTCAGGAAAGTTTTTTTTCAAAACTTTAGGTCCATAAAGCACAATCACACTCTCTTTACCTCGATAAAGCCTTTCTATAGAAAAAAAAGTATCCAAGGATAAAAGCAGCGCTTGAAATCTAGAAATTAAATCTGGGTTAAAATTACTTAAATCTCTTATTAAAAACAACTCGTATTGGGAAGGGTCTTCTGGAGTTTCATCATAATCCCTCATTGAACGAATAGCCAAAATTGCCGAAGCTATTACTATGACAACTATAAAAAAAATCCAAAGCATAGGCTTAATTGTAACATCAACCCTACCTTTTAGCGCTTATTCCAATAATTATAATAATCCTCACCAATCACAATATTAATATCGGCTCTGGAGGATAAAACTTTAGCGTCTTGGCTTTGGCAGGGATTATTCTTACAGTTTGGAGCATATATTTCACTTAATCTATTTTTAGTAATTGAATCTTTTGATGAAAATACTAGGCTATTTGGTACGGTTTTTTCAGCATTGGCCACAATAATAACATTTCCTCCAATATTGGTTAAGTACCTGGCAGCTTCACTTCCAATCCCCGGGTGAGATGTGGCATTAAAAACGGCGATTGAGGCATTCTCATCTGAAATTATTTCATCAGATAAATTACTTCTGACAAAAGTATCTAACTTAACGACGCTAACCCCTAAAACCCTAGTTGAATCGGGCAGCAAGCGGCTTTCAGTAATCATTGACTGACTAAGGTTTAAGGAGGCAATTTTATCTTCTCTAACCTCAGCAAAAGCCCAAAAGAGATGGATCGCTTCAATTGGGGTTAAATCTGTTTGGATTCTAGTTAAAAAATAGCCTAGCTTTAAAGGATTAGACCGCCAACTCTTAATTTCAGTTTCGGTATCCTGACTATCAGCTGAAGTTAGAACAAGTCCATCAATTGGTAAAGCTACGAGTCTAGATAAAGAGGCTTTAAGTAAACTTGGTCCAATTGGCGGACTCTCCTCTTGGCCTAACTGATAAACACTGCCAATTTTCCATGAACCAAAACCTCTGGGAACTTCAGTATAAATTAAATTTGAGACATACAAAACCGTAATTTTTTTATCCTTGGGTTGGAAATTAACAATAGTGATGGCTGCGTGACTGGGATCAATATCATCTTTTCCCAAATATTTTAAATTAACAAATGCTAGATTAACTGATGATTTGCCATTCCAGTTAAATTGTTTGTCATGAGTTAAATTAGTAGAAAAAGGGTGGGCAAAACTAGAGAGGATTGATAAAGATTTTCCTAGTATCAAAAGAAGTACCAAAAAACCTAACGCATAAAAGGACAGCGATATTTTACTGCGTTTTTTAAAATTACCATGGATTTTATCCACACCTTAATCTCTTTAAACTTTCTCTGCTCTTTTTAATTTAAAACTTGCTCTTGCCCTTGGGTAAAACTGTAGGTTGAGTAAAAACTGGAGAGATGGAGATTGGTTTACCCCCGTCTCCTTTTTTCTTTTTCTTTTTATCTCCCTTAAAAAAATCGCCTGAGCTCACTTCTTCTCACCTCCTTTAACAAGTTTAAAATTTGCTTAACCTTATGTCAATTGATAACTTAACCTAAATGGGCAAAATGGATTGCAGGCCAGTGATCCTTAAGCTGAGTCACAAGAAAGTGTCCTAAAACCATTTCAGGCAAAATTATATAATCTGCACCCATTTTCCTAAGGAGTTTAGAATGTTCTAAATCTGAAGCTCGAGCTACAATTTTGGCTTTAGATTTTCTCCTTTTAACCTCTTCAATCAAAAGCTCATTACTATTTAAATCAATCACCGTTGAAATGATAAGTTTCGCCCGTTCTAAACCTAGATTATCTAAAATATCCAGATTAGTTACATCTCCATAAATCACTTTAACCCCCTTGCCCCGCAGTTTTTCAACAGTATGGGGATTAAAATCCATCACCACAAAAGGAATATTTTCTGTTTTGAGATAATTGATGACTGGAGTTCCTAGTCTGTGTGCACCAATGATCACAATATGCTCATCAAGAGATTCCTCAATCTTTTTTTCCAGGAAATGAGTTTTACTGGTATGTTCAAAAAACCCAATAAAGCCTGTTAGTTTAGAATAAATAAATTGGGCTTTAACAATCATAATTGATGAACAAATAATTGATAAAACCGCCACAGTTGACATAATTGATAAAGCCAAAGGCTGAGTTACTCCAGTATTTAACCCGAGCAACAAAATAACCAGGGAAAATTCTGAGATTTGGGAAAGATGAATAGCAGTTTGGAAAAAAGTATGTTTTCTAAAACCAAATGTCCCCAAAATTAACATAAAAATAAAGGGTTTAACAAAAACTGCAAAGAGAGTAAGCCCAATAATAGTTGGCCAGGAATGTAAAATATCTAAAACATTAACCTGCATCCCCAGGTAAATAAAAAACAGGGTCACAAAAAAATCTCTCAAAGGCTTAACTTTACCTTGAATTTGTAAATGATAAGGAGATGAAGCCAAGGACACTCCAGCTAAAAAAGCTCCAATCACCACTGAAAACGAACTTAAGGCCGCTAAGGCAGTAAACAAAAAACACCAGGTAATAGCAGTTAAAAAAAGTAGTTCGGTAGATTTGGCAACTGAGTCAAAAAGCTTTTCTAAAACATATTTGGATAAAAGAATAGTAATACCAAACATGCCTAAGGCTTTAATCAGCATAAGAATTATTGGGAAGATATCAACCACCCCCCAAGTTTTGGGCTGAATAGAAATTACCATTAAAGCAAAAAGTGCCACTAAATCCTCAATTAACAGTATGCCAACAGATAATTTTCCATATAATGAATTAAGTTCCTTTTTCTCAAGCAACATTTTTACAACCACCACAGTGGAGGAAAAAGCTAGCCCAAGTCCAATATAAAAAGAAGTTTGACCATTAAATCCCATCAAACCCGCAATTGAATAACCAGCTAAGGTGGAAATAATTATTTGAATTAATGAAGATAAAATAATTGGTGCACCCAAAGTTCGGATTTCCCTTAAATCAAGCTCCATTCCAATTAAAAAGAGCACAAAAGCCACCCCAACATCAGGTAAAATGGTAAATATCCCGGAAGTTTGTCCTGTAAACAACCCCAGCGATGAAAGTAAAACCCCTGTAATTAAGTAAGCTGGCACAAGCGGTAGTTTTAATCTGTGAACTATAAAGCCCACGACCGAAGCCAGAGATAAAACTGTCGCAAACTGCAAATAAATATTGCTCATTTAATATAGTATCTATTAGAAAGAGTTTTGGTACAAGAGATAATTCTTAAGGTAGGGTTTCTAAATTTTCCATGGCCTGTTTTAAATCAGCTGGCAATGGGCATTCAAAAGATAGGGGCTCCTGAGTACGGGGATGAGCAAACTCAATTTTTGCAGCATGTAAAAATTGCCTAGGGCACCATCTTCTGTCTAATCTAACAGTTTTTCTACCTCCATATTTTTCATCTGAGACAATGGGGTGACCAATATGCTTTAAATGGACTCGAATTTGGTGAGTTCTACCGGTTTTAGGAAAACAATCTATTAAACTAAACACTCCATAATTATTTCGCTCTAATTTACGGTTTTGGATTTTATTAAATGAAGAAAAAATTTCCTCCCTTGCCTCTTTTTTTAACTGGAAATAGTTTTTCACTTTAAATAAAGTACTGGCTTCTTTACCTTCATCTAAAACAATAAATTTTTCTCTATTGCCTGGATTTCTACCCACAGCACCCTCAACTAATTGCTCCTTAGGAGCTCTACCATGAGCTAGAGCTAAATATTGTTTACTAACTTCTCGACTTTTAAACTGCTCTTGTAAAGATTCTAAAGACTGCTGGTTTTTTGCAACCACTAACAGTCCTGAGGTATCTTTGTCTAACCTGTGGACTACCCCTCCCCTATCAAGTTTTATTCCAAATTTAGAAATTAATATATCAGAAATAGTCTCTTCACTATGAGAATCTGCCGGAGTTACTACTAAGTTGGCACTTTTATTAAAAACTAGAATATCTCTATCTTCAAAAACTATCGGAAGATCCATAAATCAGGAGGTAATAAGTGTTGAGATTTGTAAGTAGTTGTGGATTTCCTGGATTACCTGATCAGGGTTTAGAGAAGATTTAATCATATAGCCAGCTGCTCCTAAATCAAAGCATTTTTTTATGATTGAATCTTGTCCAATATTAGTTAAGGCAACAATTGGCCCATTGGTTTTAAGTGGAGGATTGGCTTTATTATCTGTCAAGATTTGCAACCCATCTTTTTTAGGAAGCATGATATCCAGTAAAACTAGATTATATCCCCCTTCATGAATCTTTTGACTAGCCAATTCCCCATCGCTGGCAGTATCCACTAAAAAATTTTCACCCTCCAAAAGCTCCTGATAGAACTCCCGCAAAAACTGATCATCTTCGACAATTAAAATTCTTTTTTGTTGATCCATGGATTTTTAACTTTTTTAGAGTACCATATTAATTTCTTTTTAGGTAGTCCGCTTTTTTAAGCAGGCTCGTTAGGATAGGCTTGAATTGCCACTGGTTCAAGCAGTCTAGCTTCTCCCAAAGGCTGGTAATGATACTTAGATGCATCTTTTACTAAATCAGGGGTAGCAACAGGCAGGGAAAAAGTAAAAGTTGATCCCTTACCCATCCCTTGAGATTTAACCCAAATTTTACCATTCATCTTCTCTATTAAACTTTTACAGATAAATAAACCTAGCCCGGTTCCTCCACTGCTAGAGACTGCTATGTAGCTGCTATCTAAGCGAGTAAACTTTTGAAATAATCTGGAAATATCATTTGGATCTATGCCTACTCCAGTATCTGTGATAGAAATCTCCACACACTTTCCATCTGAGGTGTAACTGACTGAAATAGTTCCTTCAGGTGGGGTAAATTTTAAAGAATTACCCAGTAAGTTAAGGAGAACCTGATGGACTTTATTTGAATCAGCAAATATTTTAGGAATCTGAACAGCATTACTGACAATATGCAGATTCTTTTCTTTGGCCTTAGCTTCAATTTCAATTAACACCTCCCCTACCAGATTTTGAATATCAAAAGCCTCAGGAGTAATCTCAATCCTTCCAGACTCAATTCTTGATACATTTAACATATCATTGACTAAATTAATTAGTCTTTCTGTTGAAATTAGAGTTCTTTCTAAATATTTCCGGAGCTTATCAGATAAAGGCACATCGGATCGATGAAGCGCCATCCAGGAATAAGAGCGGATGGCAGTCATTGGTGTCCTTAACTCATGTGAGGCAATAGAGACAAAATCATCCTTTAGCTTATCTACTTCTTGCAGTTTGACATTCATTACCGAAACTTCCTGATTAACTCGCGCTAAGTCCTCTTTAGTTTCTTTTAAGGAAGTGTAAAGTTTAGAGTTTTGTACCACAACACCTACTAAGTTTACAAAATTGTTAATAATGTATAACTCATATTTGGAAAGGTCTTCATTTTTTTTGCGGGTACTGGCTACAAAAACCCCAATTGGTTTATCTTTCAAAAAGATTGGGTAAACTAAGGTAGTTTGGGTACCCATAATTGTTTGAATCTGCTGAGCTTCGGTGGGTGTAAGAACTGGACCTAGCACATCATAAACATTGCTTGTTACAAATGGCTTATTCTCTCTTAAAGCTTTAGCCATTAAATTATTCGGATCATCAATACTAATCTCAATTTTCTCAAAGGGCACGCTTAAAGCTTTAATGGCGTCTATTGCCTCCTTGGTTTTTGAGGCAGCAATTCTTCTAATAACCCGTCTTTCTTCATCTAAGATTGAAACCACCCCTGTTCCAAACTTTAACTCCTCAGGAATAATATCGGCAATTGTTTGCACCACACTTTCAAAATCCAAATCTTGCAGCAAGATCTGATAAATTCTACCTGAGGCCATTAAAACATTATTTAAATCTGAGGTCTCATCTTTAAGTTTTTTATAGAGAAAAAAAATTATAAATAAAAGAATACCTATAATACTAAGCAGAGCAGCTATCCACATATATATAGTATCTATTTAATCCCCAGTTTGCACAATAACAAGATTTGAGGCTTTTTTAAATAATGGGATAAGTTTTTAGTTAAAGCGCTTTGTAACTCTGACTCTTCCACATTCCCTAACCGATGCAGTCTAGGTTGACTATTGGTTAAGTCAATAACAGTGGTTGATTTATGTCTTTTTTCATCCATTTGACTAAAATCTGCCTCAACAATTGCATCAAGTAAGTGACCAAACTCCGCCCATAAGGTCTTGGTTTGATAATGAGTGGGTTTACCACTATGATTGGCTGAAGTCCCCACAAAAGCTTTCCCGCCTATTTTCCTAAATTCATTCATTATTTTCCTTAAGGGTAAATATTCAGTCCAAATAGATAAAATTGTCTTTTCCGGATGAGCTGAACTTAGGTGGGCTGGAGCTTTCTCTCCAGCTGGTAGAATAACTCCCAAGGCATGAACATCTTTCCATAAATTAATTAAATTATCTTGAAGATAATGCATTTTTTGAAAATCAACATACTCATTAATAAACTCAGGCGCACTAACAATGATTAAGTTTCTATCCTTTGGTCTATTTTTAATAGCTACAATTCTTTCAGCAGCTTCTTTACTCTCAATATTTCCAAAAAAACCATAAATTCCATTAAAAGGAAGTGCTACCACTCCCCCATCTAAAATAATTTTTGCTGCAATTTTTAAATCAAGCTCTGAGTTTGAATCCAGCTTTCTTGCAAGTTTTTTCATTTAAGGGATAACATTTGAAGTATATAGAATATTAGAGTAATTAGGAAAATATTTCTAGAGCAGCTTTAGCACATTCAAGATCTTGACTCACATCTGTTGATCCCCCAACACCAATTCCACCAATTAGTTCTTCACCTTTTTTAATTGGTACTCCTCCAGCTATAGTTGTCAGTTTTCCTCCAAATAAAGAATTTAAGCCAAAATAGGGTTTGCCCTCAACTGCATAGCCTGCCATATCTGAGGTAGATAAACCAATGGTTCCAGAGGTGTAGGCTTTGGCAACTGCAAATTCAGGGCTAATTTTAATAGCCCCTTTCATTCTTCCAAAAGCCACTAAATCACCATAAGAATCCACAATAGCTACCGAGATTGCAGCCCCCAATCCCTCAGCTTTTTTTAATGCTGCCTCAACTGCTTTTTGGGCTAAAGAATAATCCATATGTTTTTTATATATTATAAGATGGCTAACTGTCAATAAGGCTATTCATAAGTTAGTGAGTTAGTGAACTAATGAACCTTAATATTAATGGATCTTAAATTCAAAAGGGCTATTGCCATTGTAAAATAAGCTAGTAAACATAAGAAGTCTATATAGTTACCTGAGTAATAATTGGCTGCATCATAGACAAAAAGATAATCAGTTATGAATTGAATAAAAAGAGCAATCAATAATAAAAAAGCTTTGGTTCGCATAATGCCATCAAGGATGGTTCTGGATAAAATGAAGATAATTATGGCTATTATGATGTAAATCGATTCGCCCAAGGGATATCCAAAATCCAGAAATATTTTAATAAAATCCTTAAAATCAAACACATACTTATTAAGTAAAAGAATATATGCAATAGAGACAATTAGAATTGGAATTAAAACAGCCACCGTTTTTTCCCTAAGCAACTGCACATTTATCTTGATACCTGAGGATTTTGCCAACAGGTAAACACCATAAATATAGAATGGGATAGTCCCAAAATATCCCACATCCCCTATTGATGGGTAGGGATTTGCATGAAGTATGTTTGTGTAATATGAATAAGCAATCTGTCCAAAAACTTGGGCAAATAATCCCATTGAAAACATAAAGATTGCTTTTCCTAAAAGTGATTTTAAACCTCCCCACTTTATCGAAGTATTTATTCCATATATTCCACCAAACAGCGCCATCAAAAAATAGGTACTAGCATATGCAGGATAAGCAATATTTTCTTTATTTACAAAAAATTGTAAAAAAACCCACCAGACTGTAAAGAAAGTGAAAATCAGAGTAGCAACTAGTGATAGATAAGATGCACGAGGATAATTTAATTGGTTACGGACATACTCTTTAATTGCAGGGTGAATTCTGAATCTATTTTTGGTTGAATGCTCCATTAGAGAAAGATCAATTAGATTTTCAAGAATTTTTAACATGGCATGCTTTGAAAGACCATTTATATAGGCAATTGAATCAAGAGAAAAATCTTTGCCTTTAAAAATAGAGGCCGAAACTAGAGCAGATTTGGTTTTACTATCAAGTTTTTTATAACTCATGGAAATAGCAGAATTTAAGCTTTTATCTTCATAAACTAAGCTATCAAACAACCCCGTTTCATGACTTATTAACTCTGGGAGTTGATTAATACCAATATCACCATGTAATAATTCCCTTGCTAAAATATCAACGGCTAAAGGCAAATTACCTACTTTTCTTGCTATTTTAATAAAATTACCATAACCCTTTTTTGGGAACTTATCTTTTAAAACATCTTTGAATAAAGACATGACTTCGTGGTCTGAGAAAGGATTAACTTTAACATCAATATGATTAACCAGATCTTTATAGTGGTTTTTTTGAGAGATAATGCATACTGTGCAAGTTATTGAGTTTGGGATTAATAAATTAATATTTTCATATAATTCAGCACTATCTAAAAAAAGCAGAGTATTTTTACTTGAAAGCAAAGACCTGACAACTGTACTTCTTATCTTTATATCACTAATTCCACTTATATCCTCTCCAAATACTTTGGCAATAGATAAAAGAATATCTGAAATATTATCTTCTTCAATTTTATACCATAATACCCCATCTAAAAACTGATCTTTTAAAAGATGACCTAATTTAATAGCTAAGGAGGTTTTACCAACACCAGCAGCACCGTGGATTAAGATCACTTTTCCGCTAATATCAGTTCTATTTACCAAATTACTAACAATCTTTTCTCTACCTATAAAATTATCTATTTCTATTGGAACTTGAAAAATTGGATTGCTAAGTTTTAAAGGAATCTTTTGGACTTCTTCATCAGAAAGCGGGATTAAATTAGCTGCAGATAAAAACTGATTGGCTTCATTCAAGGTTGTAATAGCCTGTTTCTCTACAAAGATCTCAATTAATTTTAAAACAATCTTTCTATTTTGAGGAACTCTAGAACCCTTCTGCCAATGAGAAAAAATACTATCTTCATAAATAAACCCTTTATCAGCTAAAGCGTCTCCTAAATCTGAGAGGGTAGCCAATTCTGCTTTTAATCTATATTTTTTAAAAAGATCTTTGAACTCGTTTAATGAGCTGTTCATATGGGGAATTCTATCATAGGAGTTTGTCAGCTTTTATGACAAACTTGTCATCCCTTTTTCACCTAATAACTGAGATAGTGCCGTTTAATAAAAATGGAAAGAATAAATATCCGTATTGCTCAAATAGGTGGAGGACCAGCCGCCAAAGAGTTATGGCTCACAGCAGAAAGAATGAAAAAACATCCTGCTTTAGGGAGTGCAGGTGTGGTTGTACTTGATAAAGGAGGGAGTGTGGAATCATGGATGGGTCCCTTTAATGGTCTAGTTCGTGCTCAGCCAAATCTATTAATAGATTCACTTGTAGAGGTGCACAATAGAGGTGGAAAGACTTATTTTGCCCTAGATGAGAATCAGAAAATTATTTCCCAATCAGATATTGTGATTTTAACCCCAGAACCAGAGGATAAACCAATCCCCTTATATCGAGAGGGATTATATGAGGCTGGCTATTTAGTTGAAATTGGATTTCTAAAAAAAGGAGATAAAATACTTGTTAACAACCAAGGTAATCCTTTTACTTCAATTAAAGAATATGGGAATCATACGCTTTTGGAACAAGTTTTTGTAACTGGAAATGGTAGTGTAGAAATAACTCCTGGCATAGATCCCGAAGATCCTCAAAGTGCTGTTTTTAAAGATTCTATTGGTAGGAAAAGAATCTGGGGAGTTTTAAAAGCTCTGGAACAAATCCCCTCTATCGCTACAACAAATCTAGCATATGAAAATTATGAGCAATTTGTAAAAATTAACCCTAGCAGTCTTCTCCTTCAGCCATCCAGCTATACAGGATATTTATAATAAGGCTATTTTTTACTGAGAGATTTAGTAGAACAGGCAATACATAAAGTCGCAGTTGGCATAGCTTGGAGTCTTTTCATTTCTATTGGTTTGCCACAGTTCTCACATTTTCCATATTTACCTGTATTTAAAGCAGTAAGTGAACTTTTAATTTTAGATAAAAGCTGCTGCAGACTGCTTTTAACTGCCTGGACTCTACCATGAGTGTCAGCCATCCAGGAGTCTGTGCCTGGTTCGCTACTTTCTGCTAAATCTAACGAGTGAACGGGATCATCTTTTTCTAAAGATTTAATCTCCTCTTCAACTTTTTGTTGTTGTTTTAAAAGTAATTGTTTTAACTTATCCATTTTAAAAATTAGTTGGCCTTGATTTAATATTAAGAAGTTTTTGCAAGCTTCTTTTCCACCTTTTCAAAGACAACCTAAAATTTACACTGAAATTATACCAGCTTTTATTTATCTTTGAAACTACTGCCTTCCTTCTAGAAGTGTTATGAATTAAGCTGGCTGAGTAAGAAAAATCATGTTTAACTGATCTTTTGGTAGCTTTATAATATTCATAAATTCCAACTAGAATAATTAAAATAGACCAGATAAATCCATAACGGATATTTAACAATTCTAAGCTTGGGTCTCCTCTGAAAAATTCTGTTAAAAGTTTAATAAATCCAAGCAAGATAAGCCCTAAAGAAGCAATTGAACCCAGAGAATGAAATCTTAATACCCTTTTCCAAAGATAGAAAAAAGCCCCTAAACTTAAAACACTCTCCACTATTTGCAAAGGAAATCTTTTCCCTAAAACTCCAACTTGGACTACTCCCCAATTTGAAATCTGCCCATAACCACAACTGCCTAACAAACAACCTAAACTGGCTAAACTTAAGCCTGCAAATAATCCTACAATAAAAATGTCTCCAATCTGGAAAAAATCTATTTTTAATCTTTTGGAAAAAAACTTTAAAACCCCTACTCCTCCAAAAAAAGCTCCCCAAAAGGATAACCCCGGATAACGGTTAATTAGAAAAATATTATAAAAACTCTTAAACTGATCCAGGTGAAATAATACAAAATAAAACCTGGAGAAAACCAATCCGCCAATAAAGGTAAGTAAAATCAGATCAATAACTTTTTCACTTTCAAATTCATAGGCTTGAGACAGTCTCCAGATGATAAAAGATGATAAAAGTAAAGAAATCAGTAAAAAAAAGCCAAAAGCAGAGATGGGAATTGATCCTAAAGTTAGAAGTATTGGCCACATATAGGAAGCCTACCAAAGTTATTGGGGTTTTGGCAAATTAAGAAACCTGGTATACTTATTTTTAATGACTGCAACAGCACATGCATTGGTAGGAGGCGCAATTGCTGCCTCAATCCCTGACCCGGTAATTGGCATCACCTTAGCTTTAGTTTCTCATCCTCTACTAGATATGGTTCCCCATTGGGACTTTGGCTGGGGCTGGAGAAAAAAAACTAAATTAAAGCTCTTTATTCAAGGCTCACTTGATTTAATTTTGGGTACAATCTTGGCCTATCTTCTCTTTGGAAGAAATATTAACTTTTGGTATTTTCTCTCCTCGGTTTTTGCCTCAGAACTTTGGGATTTGCTTGAGATTCCTTATTGGTTTTTTAACTGGAAATTCCCTCCTTTTGGTTGGATCTATAAAATGCAGTCTTCAATTCAGGGAAAAGCCAAATTGCCTTGGGGAATTTTAACTCAAGTAGCCTCAGTTATGGCCCTTGTATTAATCCTTCAAAGAGTTTAAATAAATTCTAAATTCTTCACCAATATCTTCATGTTGCAATGCTAAATCTACCGCTGTTTTCATATACTCTAGTTTATTGCCAGTATCATAATATTTCCCATTTTCTACAACTACAGCATATAAGGGCACACCTTCCTTTTTAAGTAAATTAATACCATCTGTGAGCCAAATTTCTCCACCTTTTCCAGGAGTTAGTCTTTTCAAAGCATCAAAGATCTCAGGAGGTAAAATATAGGCCCCATGAGTGGCTATATCTGAAGGGGCTTCATCTGGTTCTGGTTTTTCTACAATGCTTTTAATTTTATAGACATTTCCTTCAACTAATTCTAAATCAGCAATTCCATATCTTTTTAAATCCTCTTTTTTCTCAATTTTTACCCCTGAAATAACCATACCTCCATACTTTTCATAAACTTTAGTCATTTGGGCAAGTCTTGGGGGTTCTGCATAGATAAACTCATCTCCCCAAAGGACTGCAAAAGGCTCATTATCAATAATTGGCTCACCTGCTAAAACTGGAGTTCCATTTCCATAAGGGCCTTTTTGTCTCACATAGATAAAATTGGCCATCTCAGAAACCTTCTTAATATCTTGAAGTAGTTTCTCTTTGCCCCCATCCATTAAGTTTTTAACTAAATCCTGATTTGGCACATCAAAATGGTCTTCTATCGCTCTTTTATTAGCCCCAGTTACAATAATAATATCCTCAATACCTGAATCTACTGCCTCTTCAACTACATATTGAATAACGGGTTTATCCACAATAGGCAGCATCTCCTTAGGCATGGCCTTAGTTTGAGGGAGGAATCTAGTTCCAAAGCCAGCTGCAGGGATTAATGCTTTTTTAATCTTTTTTGCCATATTCTAAAAATTATACTGCTATCACTTCACGCGTTCAACATACTGACCAGTTCTAGTGTCTACTTTGATTTTTTCACCTATTTTCATATACATTGGGACTTTGACCATTAATCCATTATCCAAGGTTGCTTCTTTGAAGATATTAGAAACTGTATTACCTTTTTCCTCAGGACCAGTGTCAGTGACTTCATAGATTAAACTATTGGGAAGCTCTATACCCAAAGCTTCCTCGCCTGCAATAATTAGTTGCACTTCTAAACCCTCTTTTAAATATTTGGCATTTTCAGCCAAAACTGCCTCTGAGATAGGAAACTGTTCAAAAGACTCAGGATCCATAAAGATAAAATTTTCTCCATCATTGTAAAGATACTGAGCTTTTCTTTTATCTACTCCCCCTTCTTCAACTCTGGCTCCAGTGATAAAAGATTTTTCGGTAGTTGCCCCTGATCTTAAGTTTTTGGCTTTAACTTTAATAGTGCCTGAACCTCTCCCCATTTTATTGTGTTCATAGGTAATAACTTGCCAAAGTGCATTATCTTCTTTAAAGACAATTCCTGCTCTTAGTTCTGATGCATTAATATGAGGCATTTTTGAATTATATAGTTTTAGCTTTTGGAGATCAACTCAACTAAAGTTTTTACTCCAACACCTGTTGCACCTGCTCCTCTATAAGGCTTTGGTTTCATATCCCAAGCAGTCCCTGCAATATCCAAATGAATCCAAGGAGTATTGTTTTCAACCCCTGCTTCTATAAATTTAGCCCCAGTAATAGTTCCAGCTGATGATCTATGTGAGCCTCCATGTCCTAAGTTGGTAATATCAGCAATTTCTGATTTAATCATTTCATTAAACTCATCATCCATTGGCAACTCCCACATTTTTTCTCCTAATTTATTACCAGTGGTAATCAATTGCTGAGTAAATTCAGTGTTATTACCCATTACTCCAGTATAAAAATCACCTAAGGCCACAATGACAGCCCCAGTTAAAGTAGCCAGATCAATTAATTTACTCGCTTTAAAATCCTTTTGGGCATAGGCTAAAGCATCAATTAGAACCAGCCTGCCTTCTGCATCAGTATTTAAAATCTCTGCAGTTTTACCAGCATAAGTTTTAACAATATCTCCTGGTCTTTGAGCTCCTCCACCAGGAGAGTTTTCTGTGACAGCCATAATACCTGTAATATTGGCTTTTACCCCAAGTTTAGCAATCACAATCATTGCCCCCAAAACTGCAGCAGCCCCACACATATCATATTTCATCTCATGCATTGCTGACTCAGGTTTTAAAGAGAGTCCTCCAGTATCAAAAGTAATTCCTTTACCAATTAACCCCCATTTGTCTTGGGCTCTAATATCTCCTTTATAGTCCAGTGCAATCATAAAGGAGGGCTCTTTTGAGCCCTGGGCTACCCCTACAAAGGCTCCCATGCCTTTTTTCTTGGCTTGTTTTTCATCTAAGACAGTAATTTTTAATTTGTTTTCTTTAGCAACTTTTTCAGCAATATTTAAAAAATAAGTTGGAGTCATTTCATTAGCAGGCATATCCCCTAGCCTTCTGACTAAGTTTATAGCCTCAGCCATTATCATCCCTTTTTTAAGGCCATCTTGATAACCTCGCTCTGCTCTTTCAACTAAAATTTCTATTGTTGAAAGCTTAGGAGGCTCATATTCTGATTTATAATCCTTGGCTGGATTAAAGCTTGCAATTTCTGCTCCAATGGCTGCAGCTTCTCCCATCTCCTCAGGAGTTAAACTGGTAATAACAGGAAAAAAGATAGTTATTTGTTTAGCTTTTTTTTGAGTTTGTTTGACCGCAGCTCCAATCCAGTTTTGCAAAGTTATAAAAGTGACTTTTTCTGCCTTACCAATCCCCAGCAAAAGGACTTTTTTATCTTTAATAATAAAAGATTGAGATTCAAATAACTTACCAAATTTAGGCTCAGTTTTTAGAAAATTTTCAATTTCTGCAATTTTTGTATCAGTTCTTATCCCTTCAAAGACTGGTACAACTAAATAGTCAGAGGTAATTTCAGATAAGGGCTTTGTAACAAGCTGAATTTTCATGCTGTGCATTAATATATAGTTAAGGAGCTCAATTGTCAATGGATTTGTGCTTAGAGTATAATCAACAGGAGTAAAAATTAAGCCGGGGTGTTGAAACGGTAGCCAATCACGACTCAAAATCGTGCGAGCGTAAGCTCATGAGGGTTCAAATCCCTCCCCCGGCACAAAATTAATTTTTAAAAGAATATTAAATGAATATTTACACTTTCAAAGGAAAAGTACTCCCAGAAAGGGCTTCTGTCAATATAACCGGATTAGATTGGATAGAAATAAAACAGCCGGATTCTCATATAACCTTTAAAGTCAAAGTTACAATTATTCTATCTCAAATCTCGGCAACTGTTAAATCTCAAGGAAAAATTACTGATCTCGCATCAGTTAAGAATTATTTACATGATACAGTTTCTTTTTTAGTTGATAGTATAGGTTTTAATAATGGATGTGGATACAATATAGAGATCACAGAATGTACCTATGATAATGGTAATAATGTAGTAGTTTTTGGAGTAAATATTAACGAGCTGGAAAATAAAGGAATTTGGGAAGATACTTTCGGGATCATAAAAGCTACTAATATGGCTACACAAATTCAGCAGTTTCAATTACATAGAGCTTTAGCTGACATAAGACAAGGAGTCTTAATAAGTTATGATACAGGTTTTTATGCATATGGAGCAATAGAAGCAATCCGTGTAGCTTTTAATAATTCATGGGATGAAATGAACTTAGCTTTAAACCTAAAACCGTCCTATATTGAGAATATGCGAAAAGAACATGGTAACCCTCAAAGACACAGAGAATACACATTTATGACCCACGAAAAGCGTGTAGATATGTTGATTAGAGCAAAAAACATATTAAGTCGTTTTGTTTCTTATATTAAAAACGGAAACCAACCATTAAATGACCTTAATTTCCCAGAATTAAGCTAACTCATATTTGACTCACTCCCCTCTAATCTGTTACAAAAAGTGCACTTTATTTTTATGCAAACAGTTTTAGGTTTAGTTGGTGAAAAAGGCTCAGGCAAAGAAACTTTTACTATTTTCTTAGAAGAGCTTGCACCAAACAAAAAAATTGCTCATATCAGATTTTCTGATCTTTTAAAAGAAACTTTAGAAGATTGGTCTTTACCTCAAACCAGAGAAAACTTACAAAAACTTGCTGTAGTTTTAAATACTGGTTTTGGTGAAGGCACTTTGTCTCATGCAATCTGTGAACGAGTTAAAAACACCCAAGCTGAAATTATTGTGATTGATGGAGTAAGATGGGACTCAGATGTAGAGCTTGTTAGAACCTTTGATAAAAACTTCCTTATATATATTACTGCAGATTTAGAAACCCGCTTTGAGCGCTTGAAAAAAAGAGGTGAAAAGCAAGATGAGGAAACAACCTCTTTTGAGCAATTTAAAAAAGAAGAACAAGCCCCAAATGAAATATTAATCTCCCAAATTGGCTCTAAAGCAGACTTTAAATTAGAAAACAATGGCAGTTTTGAGGAGTTGAAAACAAAAATAGCTGATTTATATAAAAAACTTTAATTATTTAATAGCTCTTCTTGATTTAAGAAAGAAAAAGCCCACAATAATAGCTGTCACTACTGGTGAAAACCACTCAGGAATATGAAATTTAAAAGCATCTAAAATCATAATTGTGCCCAAACATAAAACTGAATACATTGCGCCATTCTCTAGATAAATATATTTTTTAATTCTGTCTATATTGGAAATTGTTAATTGCCTGACTATCAAAGCCCCAATCCCATTTCCTAGTAAAATTAAGGGTACAGATAAAGTAAAAGCAAAAGCTCCTAATACTCCATCTATAGAAAAAGTGGCATCTATCACCTCAAGATATAAAATTTTGGATAGATCTGACAGGGCACTTTTGCCAGATAACAATTCTTCCTCAGCTTTCTCTGCATTTTGTTTAAAGCCATGAGTTATAAAATAAGCTGTTGAGCCAACTACTGCTCCAAAAGCCATCAGTGGATTGAACTTTAATGAATACCAAACAATTGCAGATAAAAGAATAGAAACTGTTGCATAAAACCAGACCCCATGTCTGTGAATGAACCTTTCTCCCAACAGTCCATAATGTTTTGGTTCTAAAAATAACCAGTTAAAAAATAGAAAAAGCAAAAATACTCCCCCACCCATAAATAAAATTGGTGAAGAGTTTTCTATTGCCTGATGGACTCTTGGGTCATTAGAAAAAGTAGCAGTTAATGCACCCCAAGGACCTAATGCAGGATTAACTAACCACACAATAACAAAAGGCAAAATTCCTCTGACCAAAAAAACTGAAATAATAAGTCCCCACAGTAAAAACCACTTTTTGGCCTTTTGACCCATGGTAGTTAAAACTTGTGCATTAATGATGGCGTTATCTATAGAGGAAACAATTTCAAAAAGAACCAACCCAAAAATTGTGAGTAAAATGGTAGCTATATTCATGCTGAAGTAACTGACTTTGGCTCTGTTTCTTTAGGAGCTGATTGAGGTCTTCTAGTTTTCTCCATACCATAAAATTTGACTCTATCTCCTCTGAAGATCAGATCAATCTCTCCTGTTGGACCATTTCTGTGTTTTTGAATATCTAACTTGACCTGTTCCATATTCTCAGTATCTTCTCTATAAATAAACATTACCACATCCGCATCCTGCTCAATACTGTTATGGACAATAAAACCATTGGCCACAAAATTATGAGTTCCAGGTACTGTTGCATCAAACACTTCTTCTATCCCTAAAGGAGTTATTGAAATAATTTCATCCCAGTAGATACTAGATATTGTATTATCTATAGCTGGAATAAAACTAAAGCTTTCTTCTTGAATTCCATATAATCCCAGTAAGTGAGGATAAATATTCCTATTTGGTGTTTTAATTAGATAGCCATGAGAATGATTTGAAGTTGCATATCCTTGTTGACCAATTAATACTCCAGTCCTTAAATGGTCAACTCTCTGCCAACCTTGTTTGGTTAAAAATGGATGATTAGCTGAAGCTTTAATAGAACGACCATTTCTAGTTTTAATTAAAAATAATTGTTTATAACCACTGGAAAAGACTTTCGAAATTAGCTTCACTTCAAGTCTTAGTTTTTGACTAAGAGAGAGTACTGGAATATTAGTTTTACCGACCAGATCTTTCATAGTAACTATTTGTCCAGTATCAGCCCTTCTAAGTAATGTCTCACCTGCTAAACAACCAGATTCCCTAAGGTCAGCAAGTTGTGGTTTTTTTGTTCCCCTGGCCTCAACACTTCTATTTAACTGAGATAGGGCAAGTACCGGGACTTTTAACTCTCTAGCAAGATTTTTTAAGCCTTGGGAAATCTCTGAAACTTCCTGCACTCTATTTTCCTGGTTTCTGCCTTTAATTAATTGCAAATAATCCACAATAATTAATTTAAGTCCATGCTCGGCTTGAAGTCTTCTAGATTTAGTTCTAATTTCAGAAATTGAAGCACCAGGAGTATCATCTATAAACAAAGGAGCTTCTGCTAACTGACCCATGGCATGAGACAACCTATCATAATCCTTTTCATCAAGTTTACCAGTTTTAAGTCTCCAAGCATCAATATCTGCTTGAGAGACTAGTAATCTATCTACTAGTTCTTCCTGAGACATCTCTAAAGAAAAAATCCCTACCGGCAGATTAGTATTGACCGCCACATGTTGAGCTAAACCCAAAGCGAAAGAGGTATTATGGACAAAGAAATCATTGGCTACAAAGTTATGAGTATTAGGAATAGTTAAGTCATAAACTTGTTTATAGCCTTTTGATTTAATGGAAATAATTTTATCCCAAAAGATATCACTTGTTGCAAGATCAGCTAAAGATTTTGAATTCAAAACTTTAGCAATTTTTAAAACTGTGGATCTTCTAGGATTTCTTCTGTTTACATGGATATTGTGAGTTAAAGGCAAACCCATTTTAGGATAAAGCTGCCTCCAGGGAATATTACCTTTTGCAGACAAAATTTGATCCCAAACCTCAATAGGTAAAGTGTCTTTGGTGAAATTATCTTGAGAGGTATTTAAACTGACTTGTTGCACTACCCTTTTCACTTGCTCTTCTTTTCCAAATATCCCAATCTCTTTGCAAAACCTTAAAATATCATCCTTGGCATGAATCTCCAGTTCATAACTTAAATTAATTCCCCCTTTGTATTTTATTTTCTTTAACCTCACCTTAGATAAAATTCCAAATCTTAAAAGTAAATGTGACACTTGATAAATCATCTCTTTTGAAGAAGAGCTATAAGAAATTGTTCCACCCTTTGGATTCACATGAGCACAGCCATCACAAGCAAAAAGTCTATTTAAAAATAGAGCTAATTTGTCTTTAGTTAAAGTAAAAATAATTTTGGGAACAGTTTTTTCTAAAGCTCCCTTGCCCATTAAACCTAACTCTTCAAGCCATCTAGTCACAGAATTTTTAGCCTTAAATCCAAAAAAAGTATTTGGGACAAAATAATCCCTCTCTTGATTAAAATACTCAGTTAAAAGTAGTAGGTTATTTTCAGAAGGGAGGGCATCTCCATTTACCCAAAGACCAATGCTAGCAGCACTTACCCTCAAAGTTGAAGCTAAAGCCATTTGAGTGAGTTGGTGCTTTTTAGTAAGACTTCTAAACTGGGAAGAAAAGTTTTGGGAGATTTGAGTCTTATCAATTTTATCTTTTACCACCTCATAACTGGGGGTTCTTGTTCCATTTGAATCATACTTTCTCACTGCAATATTATCAAAATTTCTAACACTTTCTATAAAATCTGCAACAATTAAAGGATTAGAATTAGTAAATCTAGGACAAACCCGAGTTAAGCCTCCATCAGACAAAAAGTAAGCTATTGCCTTTGCTTGATAACTTTCAAGATCTAAGTTTCCAAAAACAGGAATTTCCCTTGGGGTAGCTATCTTATCTCCAACCCCTAACTCATAAAGCTTTTTCCACCCAGCAAGAGTTAAAAAAGGATGAGAAGCCGTAACTTCTATAATTCTACCAGTGGCAGTTTGTACTTCAAAAACTTCTTTTTTCCCATCATCCACAAAATTAGAAATTGTAGTTTTTTCAATTTTAAGTGAAGAATTTAAGGTGAAGATTGATTGTTGTTTCTTTTTATAAAACTCTTCAATAGTTAAAACTTCTCCCGTATTAGGATCAACTATTTTAGAGTCATAAGCCAAGCACTTTCCCATTCCAGGCCTGGCTGCAAAAATTATTAAATTGGAGTCCTGTAACCCTGCTAATTTGTTATCTAAATCTCTGAATCCTGTAGGCACACCCCTTAACTTTCCTGAGGATTTTTGCAACTCATCTAATCTATCAAAACTTTGAGCCAGGGCATCTTTTAATTGGATAAAATCTCTTTTAACATTTCCTTGGGAAATACCAAAAATCACTTGTTCAGACTCTTCAATAATATCTGAAATCTCAATTCCTTCATCATAGGCCATATCTACAAATCTAGTTGAGGAGGAAATTAATTGCCTTCTGATGGCATGACCTTTAATAATCCTGGCATAGGATAAAACATGAGCCGCAGTTGGGACCATATTAACCAGTTCTGTGAGATAAGCTGGACCTCCCACAATATCTAAAACCCCATCTTGTCTTAATTTATCAGTAACAGTCACCACATCAACAGGTTCTCTTTTTTCAAACAATTTAACAATGGCGCTATAAATATGCCCATGCTGTTCAGTTTTATAAAAATGATCAGGATTTAAAATTTCAGCAACAGTCACAATGGCATCTTTATCAATGAGCAGTGCTCCAAGTAGAGATTGCTCAGCTTCAATATTTTGAGGGGGTAATTTGTTCGCGATACTGGAGGCTTTTTTAAAAGCCTGAGACTCTTTAACAGACTTAAATGCAGAATCAGCCATAGATTAGGACTTACTTAAAATTACGATCTGGGGCTCCTCAGGCAGTTTATCGCGGGTTATGGAAAGCTTTGGTAAAGGAGCTATCGCCTCAGCACCCATCTCTTTTAAGAATTTATCTACCCCATCAAGTGGGATTTTTGATCCTTCAACTCCATAATGCATCGGAATTATGATTTTGGGTTCAAGCTGGGAGACAACTTTGGCTGCATCTGAGGCATCAATAGTGTAAGTACCACCAACTGGAATTAGCAAAATATCTGTTTGGTCAATTTGTTCGGTTTGCTCATCAGTTAAAGTATGTCCAATATCCCCTAGATGGACAATATTTAACCCATCCATTTCAATATTATAAACAGTGTTTTTGCCCCGCTCTGAGCCTTGACTCTTATCATGAAATAAAGGCACACCTGTCACCGCGACTCCCTTGACTTCATATTCACCTGGCCCTGCAATCTGAATAGGGTCCCCAGTTGCCAAATCTAACCTGTTGTGATCTGGATGATCATGGGATTTAATCACAATATCACAAGCCATATCCTTTGGCAGTTTAATCCCCAACATCTCTGGATCAAAAGGATCAATGATCACTGAAGCATTTTTTCCTTTTAATTTAAAACAAGCTTGTCCATACCAATAAATATCCATAAGTTTTTGAGCGTTTAAGAAAAATCATCTTACCACAGACCTTGAAAGACAGACAAGAGAGACTTAATATATAAAGATGCCCAAAGTAAAAGCTCCAGGAAAAGAAAAGGAAGAAAAGGAAGATAAGGTAGAGCAAACAACTAAAAAAGAAGAAATAATCAAAGAAGATACAGAAAAAACAGATCAAAATGAAAAAGCCAAAGAAAAAGTAGATAAAAAAGAAACACTCTTACTTGCGCCCCCTAAGAAAACTCCCCAACCTAAGGATGAAACTTCTGAAAAAGTTTTAGCAAAAGAAGAACCCTCTAGTTCCATCTGGACTAGAGAAATCTCAGTTAAAACCTTTATTGTCTCCCATTTAATAATTTTAATTGCAGGTTTAGTTTTTTTAGGAGGGCTTTACTATATTTTAAATGAAGGAAACCTGCCTTTTTTTAATTCTCATAATTTAAACAACTACACACCAGTCACCTCAGAACCCATTAGTTTTAACTTAGAAGTTACAAATCCTGAGGATGATTTACTCACCTTTGATAAAAATATTGTTATCTCAGGCAAAACTGCTCCAGAGGCAACGGTCATTATCTCAGGTAATAACTTTGATACTGGGAGTCCAGCTTCACAAAAAGGAGATTTTTCTGAAGTAGTCACCTTAACCACTGGACCTAATATTATTAAAATAACCGCCTTTGATGAATCAGGTAATAGTAAAACAGTTTTGAAGAATGTTTACTATTCAGAGGAGAAAATTCAGTGATAAAAATTATTTTAAGTTTAATTATTACCTTAATAATCCTCACTAGTTCAACTCTAGTTTCAGCTAAAGATTCTTCAACCTCAGGAGAAGTTCAAGGCACTACTATTGCCTCAGACTCCTCTTCTTTAGCTTCCAAACTTAAGGATTTAGAAAAACAAATTGCTTCAAAAGCTGCTCAATTAAAAAGTGAAATGACTAAAAAGCTCCAAAACAAAGCCTATTTTGGGATTATTACTGATATTTCCAATAAGAAAATTACTCTGGAATCAACTTTAGACAATAAACAAGTTGTGGTAAATGAATATACTGACTTTACTTTACCTTTAAAAAAAGGCGCTAAGGCAAAGACCTCCTCAATTGATGACTTATCCAAAGGAGATTTTATCTCAACCCTAGGAGACATTGATGATAAAAATGTTTTAACTGCCAAAAAACTAATTAAATCAGATCCCATTGCCACAGATTCAGCTAAATTCATCTGGGGCCAAATCCAGGCAGTGAGCAATGGAACAATTGTTTTAAAAACTAAGGATAATCAAAAAGCTTTTGTTTATACCTCCCCTCAAACAGACTTTTTTCTAGGAACTGAGGAGGCCTCCCTGGCTGATGTCAAAGTTACTAAATTTATGGTAGGTAAAGGCAAACAGGATAAAGATGGCAATATCCAAGCAAGTTTTGTCTATTTAATTCCAGGCATTGGTTTTATTAAGCCTGAAAAAAAGATTGCTTCTCCTTCAGCTAAACCTACAGCTTCAACATCAGCCAAACCATCAATCACTCCTAAGAAAAAATAGTACTTTTATTGACTTGTAATAATTCCTGATTATAATCAGGCTATGCCACATTTATTAGGTGAAAGATCAGATATAATACCTAGACAGCTTACAAGAAGAAGATTCCTAATACTTATGGGAAGTGCTGGAAGTGCACTTTTAGCTGCAAGTTGCAGAGGTCAGGACAAACCACGCATATTAATACCACCTTCCACCCCAGAAGTCTCCCTTGATCCTACCCGCCCGCCAGTACCCACCCCTAGCCCTTTAACTTCCCCTGCAATTTTAACACCCGAACGTTCTCTCTTCACATTACCCACTCCTGAAATTGCAGCTTCAAGGCTAAACATCCCCGAACTAAATGGACTACCTCAAAAACTAGAGATTAGATCCTTAAAAGGAAGAGGTATTGGCTTATCTTTATATTACTTTCCAATACCTAACGATATAAGCCAGGCTGAACTCGTAACTGTTACTGTTAAAGGAAAGGACAATAAAAGGGAAGATCTTGAACCTAGTGGTATTGCCTTTAGATTAGGTCCTTCGGTTACTGACAATAGAGGTCGAGGTGAAATTCCTGGTTGGAAACCTGGACAGGGTATTAATTTTCGCTTAGTTCTGGTAACAGGAAACCCTAATGTTCCTCATTCAACTATATACCCATGGGTTCTAACTACACAAAATTTGCCCACTAGAGATGAGACTGTTCCTGGTTATTCAGCTATAGGTGAATTCAGAACTGATGGATCAGGTAACCTTAATGGAGATTTATTTATTGAGGAATCTGATTTTTTATCTAGACACCCCAGAAAAATTACTGGTTGGTAATACTATAAATATTTGTCTTTTTTCTCTTCTTTTAATCTCTCAACTGCTTTTTTAACATCTTGGGTATTTTCTTTATTGCAAACGAGCAGTACATCTGGAGTTTCTATGATAACTATATCTTTTAACCCAACAGTCACAATCATTTTCTTATCAGCTTCAACCAGTAGATTGTGAGAATTTATATTTATATAATCAACCTCTGGATTAATAATCACATTCCCCTCTTTATCTTTACTCTTTAAATCATAAACCACTTTCCAATCCCCCACATCATTCCAGCCAAAGTCTCCAGGAATCACTAAAATATTATCTGCTTTTTCAGAAATTTCATAATCTATTGAATCAGGTTTTTCTACCTCTTTATAAACTTTATCAATCACACTTTGAGTGCCTCTCCCATCTTTAATCTCACTTATAGCTTTAAAAAGCTTTGGAGAATATTTTTCAAAAGCCTTAAAAATAGTACTGACAGACCAGGTATATAAATTGGCATTCCAGAGATATTGTCCTGATGCGACAAATGACTGAGCTGTGACTAAATTAGGCTTTTCTTTAAATCCCATACCTTTAAAAACAAATCCCTTTTGGGCAATTTTACTTTGTTCATCCAGCTCCTCCCCTACTTTGATATAACCTAACCCAGTATGAGGAAACTGAGGCTTAATACCAATTGCTACAATATAGTCCCCGCTTGCAGCCACCCTTAAAGATGCTAAGACATTCATCTGAAATCTTTCTTGTTTTTCTACAATGTGATCAGCTGCAAAAAAAGAGATAGAAGCATTTGGGTTACGCGAGGCAATCACTGCTGAGGCAGTTCCCATAGCTAAAGCGGTATTTTTAGCTTCACCTTCTTCAATAATATTTTCAGATAACACAGAGCTTAAGTCATCTTTTACTTCTTGGGCATGGTGCTTTGAGGTAATAACAAAAATATTTTCTTTGGGAATAATTGGTTCAATTCTCTCATAGGTTAATCTTAAAAGAGACTTCTCACCAAAAAGTTTAAGCAGATGTTTAGGAGTTTTTTTGCGGGATTTAGGCCAAAGTCTAGTTCCTCCCCCACCAGCTAAAATAACTGCATAGGAATTTTCTAGAGTTTCAGACATAGAACTTATATTAACCTACTATATTTTTTTTGACAATACAGGTGTATTATGATATAGTACTTATAGTAAAAGCGTTTGTACTGAAGTCACGACTCAGGATGCTTGAAGCCAAATACTTCACGGAATTAAGTTGAAGCCGTAAAAAGATCAACAGACGATGTCGCAAACTGCGGAGTCGCCACTAAGTGTCTTGGAGAGTAATCTTTAAGAAACAAGGATGGGACCGCGGGAGGTCCTTTTTTTATGCCTTCCGTTCCTTGTTCATCAGAACCCAGGTGGTTTTGGTGGGCAGAGAACGGGAGGTTTTTTTTGTGGAAAAAATTATGAAAGGAGGTGTTAATAATGAGTGAACGTAATAAATCTGAGCTAGTTTTAGGCTTACCGACTGGAGGATCCGCTAGAAATGGTACTCTGGATCTTTTGACAAGAGCTGAAATTCCAGTTGATAGGTGGTCACTTAGGCAAAATATTTGGTTTGATGGACAAACCCAAGCTGTACGAAGACCTAACCCAGACCAACGAGTAAATCTCTTGACAGTGGTAGTAGTATCTAATGACAAAATCAGAGAGCTTGTAAGTAACGGAGATTTAGATTTAGGAATAACCACCACCCAAGATGCAAACCAACCTGAAGTAGGAACAGCTATCTCTCTAGGACTACCTGGAGTTGATAGATTTAGTACAACAAGAGCAGAGCTTCTTTCAAATGAACCTTTGGATTCAGATAAATTTACAACTGATAGTTTAAAAGGTATTGAAGGATTTAGGCCTCGCTTAGTAGCAAGTATATTAAGAGCAAGTAGAAATGCTATTAACGAAGCAGAAATTGCCGCAGCCCGTCTTGAGGAAATCAGGAGAAAACCCAACTATTGGGCATTCGCTGAAGGAGTAGCTTTTCGGCCGTATTGACTTTAAGGGGTGGATTTACACCACCCCTTTATGGGGTTCGATTTACTATATGAGTTAAAGTTGTTAATATAAGGAGGAATTATGATTAAAGCCCAAACACCAAAAGGATTTAGAGATTTTCTACCAGAAGATTCTTTAAAAAGAAAATTTGTTTTAGATAAAATAATTTCTGTTTATGAAAAATTTGGTTTTGACCCCTTAGAAACCCCCACTTTAGAGTATTCAGAGACACTTAAAGGCAAGTACGGTGAGGAAGAAAAATTAATTTATCAATTTAAAACTCATGGGGGTGATGAAGTAGCTTTGCGTTATGATCAGACTGTGCCTTTAGCTCGAGTCATTGCCCAATATGGCCCAACTGGCTTACAAAAAATTGTTTTGCCTTTTAAACGTTATCAAATCCAAAGTGCCTTTAGAGGAGAAAATACTCAAAAAGGCCGCTATAGAGAGTTTACCCAATGTGATGTGGATACAATTGGAGTCTCTACTCCCCTATCTGATGCTGAGCTTTTAGCCATTGCTTATGAAATCTATCAAGCCTTGGATCTTCAAATAATTATTAAAATTAATGATAGATCCTTGATTACAGATATTGAACCTAAATATTTAGCTGCTATAGATAAACTTAAAAAAATTGGTGCAGAGGGAGTTTTAGAAGAACTTCAAAACAAAGGCTTATCTAAACAACAAGCTGATCAAACCTTAAATAAAGTCAAACAACTAACTCCTTCAGAAAACCTTAATGAAATTATTAAAACCTTTACTCAAATGGGCTACTCCAAAGACATTTTAGAGTTTGATCCAACTTTAATAAGAGGATTAGATTACTACACTGGGCTCATTTTAGAGGTGGTTTTAGAGTCTGAACCAAATGGATCTTCTTTGTCTGGTGGAGGTCGTTATGATCAGTTAATTGGTAAATTTACTGGCAATGATTTAGCTGCCACTGGTTTTTCAATAGGTCTTGACAGGACTATTGAAGCTATGGATCAAGCTGGAGTTTTAACTCAAGCCAAAACAGCAACCAAAGTTTTAGTTGGATATTCTGCTTCCGAAAACCTGAACAAAGCTTTAGAACTCACAACTGAGCTTAGAAAGCAAAACATTAGTACAGAAGTTTGGCTATTATCAGATTCTAAATTTGAAAAGCAGTTTAAGTATGCTGAAAAAAAAGGCATTGGATTTATTGCTTTACCAGAGGATTCTGACAAAATTAAACTTAAAGATCTTAAAACTGGTGAACAAAACACTTTGACTCTTGAGCAAGTTATAGATAAACTTAAGTAGTGCGCTCTGCTTTCTTTAAAACACCTCTACCCTATTTAGCAATCCTTGGGGCTCATCTGATCTGGGGAGGTAATTATGTAGTAGCCAAAGTCACTTTAAATGAATTTCCTCCCACCACTTTGGCCTTTTTAAGATTTGGGCTGGCTTGCTTACTAATTGCTCCTTTTTTAATTACCATTGAGTCTAAAAAAAGAAAGATTAGACTTGAACATGTTCCCAGATTGTTTTTAGCAGGTTTTTTAATGGCTGGGTTAAATATTGCCCTTTTTTATCAAGGAATTGTAAGAACTAAAGCCATAGATGCCTCAGTTATTGAGTTAATTATTCCCATAATTTCTGTTTTAGGAGGCTGGTTTTTTCTAAAGGAAAAAATATATGGAATTAATTTATTTGGGATTAGTTTAGGGCTAATTGGTGCCCTTACTATTGTGGGTATTCCCCTACTTTTTGTGGGCAGTTTCCAGGCTGTTGAGCTATTTGGTAACTTACTGATTGTTTTTTCTTCAATCTCTTTTGTGGCAGGCTCAATGCTTTTTAAAAATATGTTAAAAATCTATCCTCCTATTATCATTTCTGCTATTACTTTTCTGGTCGCAACTATTACTTTTTTAATTCCTGCCAGTTTAGAATATTTAAATAACCCTGCCTGGGTTAACCAAATTAGTATTCTAGGCATACTAGGACTTTTATATATAACCCTCATGTCCTCAATTTCTGCCTATTTTCTTCTGCTATGGGGCCTTTCTAAAGTAAATGTTTCACAAGCTAATTTATTCCAATATATAGAACCTGCAGTGGCTGCGACCTTAGCAGTCCCCTTGTTAGGTGAGCGAATTTCATTTTCTTTCATCATTGGTTTTTGTTTAATCTCTTTGGGAGTTTACTGGGGAACATTAGGCAAGCTTCATCATCATCACACCCACCACAAATCACATCGAATTTAACTGTCCTTGCTCTTGAGCTTAATTCTTGTTATAATAGCCTCATGAAGCAAAACATTCACCCCCAATATTTTGATGATGCGAAAGTCACTTGTGCTTGTGGTGCAACCTTTACAACTGGTTCTACTATGCAAAGCATTAAAGTAGATATCTGTTCTAAATGCCATCCACTTTTTACAGGACAGCAAAAATTTGTTGATACCTTAGGACAAGTTGAAAGATTCCAGAGAAAAACTCAATCCTCTGTTGCAAAAGCTCAAGTTAAAAAACAGATCATTGAAACAAGAAAAGCTAAAACTGTGGTTAAAGCAGATAAACCATCCCTCAAAGATTTGCTCATGCAGGCTCGCAAAAATATCCAAAGTTAGCTACAAAACATCTCAATGAACGATTATATAAATCAACAAATAGTTGAGATTGATGAGCGTATTGAAGAAAATAAAAAGCTGCTTTCAGATCCAGAACTTAAAGAGTTAGCAGAGCTTGAAATAGAAGAGTTAGAAAAACAAAAGCAAGAGCTCCTAGATTCTGCCTCTACTCCTATGCAAAACTCCTCAGAAGATGAGGAGGAATATAATGATGCTATCAATCCAAATATTGCAATCCTAGAAATCAGAGCAGCAGCTGGAGGAGATGAAGCTGGGCTTTTTGCTGGAGATTTACTTAGGATGTACACAAGATATGCAGAAACCAAGGGTTGGAAAATTGAAGAGATAGATAGATCTGAAGGTGGCATGGGTCAAATTAAACAAATTGTTTTAAAAATTAAAGGCAAAGATGCTTTTAGAGAATTAAAGTATGAATCAGGGGTCCACCGGGTTCAAAGGGTCCCTAAAACTGAATCCTCAGGCAGAATTCATACTTCAACTGCAACTGTTGCAGTCTTACCTGAAGTCACTGAATCAGAGGTTTACATTAACCCAGCAGATATAACTTTTGAAGCTTTCAGATCAGGAGGAGCAGGTGGACAAAATGTTAATAAAGTAAATACTGCAGTAAGAGTTGTCCATATCCCAACTGGGATTGTGGTAACTTGCCAAACAGAACGCTCCCAACTACAAAATAGAGAAAATGCTATGAATTTACTTCGGGCTAGAATTTGGGAGCAAGAACAAGCTGAGAAGATAAAACAATATGGTGGAGTAAGATCTGAAATGGTCGGCACAGGAGACAGAAATGAAAAGATTAGAACATATAATTTCCCTCAAAATAGAGTCACAGATCACAGAATAGGCAAATCCTGGCATAATCTAGAAGATATTTTAGAAGGTAATTTAAAAAATATCACCTCATCCCTTCAGGAAGCTGAGGCAAATAAAAGTGCCTAAAGCATATAATCCCTTTGATAAACTAATGGTTAAAGCCAGACTTCAAGGCTTTAGAGCCAGGTCTGTTTTTAAACTCAAAGAAATTCAAGATAGATTTGAGATTATCCAACCTGGAATGAGGATTTTAGATGTGGGAGCATCCCCTGGTTCATGGCTGCAGCTTACTTCTCAAATTATAGGCACAGATGGGGAAGCTTTAGGACTGGATTTAAAAAAAATTGAACCAATTGCCCAAAATATTCATACAAGAATTTGTGATGTATCAGATCTTGAGGAAATTAAAAAAATCTTTGAAGAGTTGAGTTGGAACTCAGTTGATTTGATTATTTCAGATATTGCCCCTAATACCACAGGCATTTCTCATGTTGACCAAGTGAGAAGTGTTGCTTTAAATGAAGCCATTGTTAAAGTAGCAGATAAGTATTTAGTAAAAGGTGGGAATTTAGTGATGAAAGTTTTTCAAGGTGAACCTTTTACTCCTTTTTTAAAAAATGTTAAAAGAATGTTTAGAGAAGTTTCTGTCATTAAAGTGAAAGCTTCAAGAGATAGAAGTAATGAGGTTTATGTAATTTGTTTTTTCAAGAAATAATTTTTATATTGACTAAAATATATACATTTTATATACTTTCTTGACTATGAGTAACTCAGCAATTTATGTTAAAACAGATGCCATTACTAAGGGAAAGGCTCAAAAAGTAGCTAAAGAACTGGGATTAAACCTTTCTACAGTTGTTAATGGTTTTTTAAAGCAATTTATAAAAACTAAAACTCTAACTTTTAGCAGCCATGAAGAGGAAGAGACTCCGAATGAAGCTACCCAAGCTATTATGAAACAAGCTGAGAAAGATTATAAGAATGGAAATACATCCCCTGTTTTTGAAACTGGAGAGGAAGCAGTTGCCTGGCTTGAAAAGCAAGGTATATGACCATCAGGTACTCACCTGCATTTTTAGAAAAACTAAAAAAAGTAGATATTAGGATTAGAGTAAGTTTTAAAAAACAAATCACAATTTTTTTAAAAGATCCAAATTATCCATCATTACATAACCATTTACTAAAACAAGAATATCAAGGTTATAGAAGTATTAATATCACAGCTGACTGGCGAGCATTATATCAAGAGAAACAAGAAAATAATGAGATTATGGCTTATTTTATTATTTTGGGAACTCATAAGGAATTATATGGATGATAAACCCCAACAATATATCAAAGGTTATTCTGAGTTTTTTAAACTTAGATTTAAGGTAACAGAAGATGTTCTAATCCCCCGCCCTGAAACTGAGTTACTGGTTGAACATGTGATCAAAGCCAGTCCTAAAACAGTACTCGATATAGGGACAGGCTCAGGTAATATTGCAATTTCAATTGCTAAAAACTTAGAAGATGTGCATATTACAGCAACAGAAGTTTCAAAAAAAGCTCTAAAAGTAGCTAGGCAAAATGCCAAATTACATCAGGTTGAAGATAAGATTACCTTTATAGAATCTAATTTGCTGGAAAAAGTTAACCAAACCGCAGACATTTTTGTTTCCAATTTGCCATATATTCCTACAGAAAGAATAGATTATCTAGACTCTAGTGTAAAAGATTTTGAACCAAGAGTTGCTCTAGATGGAGGAGAAGATGGTTTTGAATTATATAGAAAATTATTTGTCCAAATGATTCAAAAGAACCTATACCCAAAATATTTTATTGCTGAAATAGATTATACTCATGCAGATATTGCTTTAATAGAAGCTTTAAAATATTTCCCTAAAGCTTCAGTGGATATTAAAAAAGATTTAACACACATGCAGAGATTCTTAGTTATTACTTTCTAGATCTAGGGTTTTGTCCAGTTCTTATATCTTGCATATACTTTAACATATCATCTACCTCTGTTGGTGATAATTGTGTTCTCCTTTTAGAGGCTTGATCTCTTAAAAAATCTTCGACTCTAGCCCTCTCAACTAGAGGATCTACTGAAGGTTTTGTTTGCTCTATTTTTTGGACTCTTCTAGGATCAGCTCTTCTTGGATCTTCATTAATATAGCTTCCATCTCCCCCTGGCATATAAATTTAGTATGAAGAAATTGTCATTTAATGTCAATAAATTATTGATTAGGAGATTCTTGTAATGATGCAGTAACAGTTCTAGTTTTTCCATCTGTCCAGACCTCTAAACTGACACTATCCCCTACTTTTTTCTTTTGAATGGTATCTGAAACAGCGGTATCTGTTGTGATAGCTTGTCCATCAATTTTTGTAATGATATCTCCAGCTTGAATACCTGCTTTATCTGCAGGTGAACTCTGCAGCACTTCCTGAATATATGCTCCTTGAGGAACTGAGTTAAGTAAAGCTATATCTCTTGTAAGTAGTCTATATCTCACCCCTAAGTAAGGTCTTGAGATAGTGCCTGTTTTATTAAACTCATCCACCATGGCTTTCACTGAATTGATAGGAATGGCAAAACCAATATTTTGAGCGCCTTCAGTTGTTGCTACATTGACTCCAATAACTTGAGCTGCTGAGTTAAGTAAAGGACCTCCTGAATTTCCTGGGTTAATTGCTGCATCTGTTTGAATTAAGTTATCTAAAAGCTCAGTTTCCCCTGAAAATGGATCTCCAGCACCCACAGTTCTACCTAAACCTGAGACAACTCCAGTGGTGACTGTATTATCAAATCTACCTAAAGCATTACCTATAGCAATTAAAGTTTGACCAACTTTAAGCTTTGAGGAATCCCCTAACTCTAAAGGCTTTAAGCCATCCACATTACTAACTTGAACTAAAGCCAAATCTAAATTTGGATCTCTATAAATTTTAGTAACATCAAGTTTTTTACCATCTTTGGTGACCACTGAATACTTTAAACTGGTATCTGAAACTACATGTCTGTTGGTCACAATTATGCCTTTATCTGAAACTACAAAACCTGTCCCAATTGTGCTTTGTTGATTATTTTGAGGTAACTGCTGACCTCCCCCATTAAAAGAAAAAGGGTTAATGACTCGCTGAGTTACCCCAATCGCCACTACTGAGGGTGAGGATTTATCCACTGTATCAATAATGGCATTTTCTTCAGTAACAACGGTTCTGGTTTCAGTATTTTGAGTAATTTGGGAGGGAGAAAACACCATCAAAGGATTTTTGCTCCCTGTGATTTTATAGCCCACAATAGCTGCTAGAATTATTATGACTAAAATAGCTATAAAACTGCGTGCCCTGTCATGCATATGCTTAAAATTTTACCATAGATACTCTGAGAATATCCTTAAATTTAATTCCCCCCATCTAAAACTTCTAAAGCTTTATCCAGTTGAGGATCTTTTGTGGGGTCTTTTAACTCATCTGAAGTTAACTCAACTTTGATGTCTGGTGTCAGACCGGTGGTATGAATCCATCTACCATTAGGGGTAAGCCATTTAGCGGTGGTGATATGAATCCCAGTTCCTCCAGTTAAATCTTGAGTTTCCTGAATTGTTCCCTTACCAAAAGATTGATCACCAACTAGTTTTCCCCGGTTATGATCTTGGATAGCCCCTGCCACAATTTCTGAAGCAGAAGCTGACCCTTTATTGATTAACACTACCACAGGAATATTTAAAAGTTTCCCCACTCTATTTACCTTATAGGGAGTTCTTTGACCAGTTGAGTCTTCTTGTAACACAATATTGCCATCTGAGATAAATTCAGAGCCAATAAAGACTGCGCCATCTAAATATCCCCCCGGATTATTCCTTAAATCCAGAATTATCCCCTGAGGAGATTGAGTGAGCGCCTCAGAAACCGCTTCATTCCATTCACTGAAGGTTCTGTCTCCAAACCTGGATAGCTTAATATAACCAATTTTTTTACCCGCAGGGCTGGTTTTCAAAGATTCTTCAGCACTTTTAACAACAATGGTGTCACGAGTTAAAGAGATTTGAGTATCCTTAGCATCACCATCATGATAAATATCTAAATTTACTTTTGAGCCCTTAGGACCTCTGATTAAATTCACCGCATCGGGTAAAGACATATTACTGGTATCTTGATTTTCAATTTTTAAGATTAAATCTCCAGCTTTAATTCCACCCTTATCAGCTGGAGTATCTTTTAAAGGAGCAATTACTACAAGCCTTTTATCTTTGTTATAACCCAGCTCCATGCCTACCCCCTCAAATGCTCCACCTAATTCATCCTTCATTGAGGATTGCTGTTGAGGAGGCAGAAAAACTGTATATGGATCCCCAATGGCTGCTACCATCCCCTGAATTGCCCCATAATACATCTTCTGAGGATCGATCGCTTTTTTATCAACATATTCTTTGGAGACTAAATCCCAGGTGTCCCAGAACAGCTTAAAATCAATATTTTTATCAGTTGGTGGGGTTTGACTGGTGAAAGTGACTTTAGGACGGAAATTATTCCATTGGACAGCAACATCCTTGTGCCCTAATTGCCAACCTAAAATAAAAGTTAAAAGAGCAATGGCTACAGTCACTCCATTAATTTTTTTGAGAAAGTTTTTAAAATTTAACATTATATTATTTCAATATTAGTGTAAGGCACTTTAATTTTTCTGCTTGGAGTTTCAATAGTTAGTAAATAAGTTGAAATTCCTGATTCCAAAAGAGTTTGGGTTTGATCAATTGCTAAAATCTTACCTTGCGCTCCTATAAAAGGCTTTCTGATGACTCTGACCCCCATTCCAATTTGAACCTCCTCTACCCTTTTGTCCTGAGTAAAATCCACCTTACCATTTACAGGTAGAACAATTTTACTAGCAGTAAGTATACTATCGCTTTTATCAGATGGCAACCATAAAGCCTGGGCTCCGGCTTCTAAAATTACAAATTTGCCCTGATGTTTTAAAAGCGCTTGAAAAATATCATTACCCATAGAAATTGCCCCAAACCCTTCAGTTACCATTAACCCAATACCAATATCACTGTGGGTCGGTTTTTGCAAATAGACACTCCCTCTCATTGAAACAAAATCAGATAAATTAACTCCAGCACTGATTATCCCTTCCACTCCTACTTCAGCGGCTTTTTTGATTGAGTCTCCAAAAAACAGCCCACCGCCTGCAATAATTTGACCTTTCATTTGAGGACTGATTTGAGAGGCATTAGTTAACTCTCCAGGTTTGTTGATCACATTTAAAAAGCCATGTCGCTGATGGCCAGTACCTAAAACTCCCCAGATTTCTGTCACTATGGTTTTAATTAAGACTTCTCCATAAGGCACATTAACACTGGCAATTATTCCATAAACCCCAGAGATGAGTGGCTTTGTGTGGGGTAAATATTTAAGCCTAATTAAACCACTTTTATCATCATAGTTTTCTAAGATACAGTCAGTAGGGGCAGTCATTACTTTTTTCCCAAAAATGCCTTTTTTTAAAGCTAACAGCTCACCTTTAAAAAATTTCTGACCTATTCCCCTTTGGATGTATTTCATGCCATCTTGAGGTTTAATATTTAATTCTTTGGCTAAGTTTAGGGATGAAAAACCACTGGTGATGGTAGAAGTTCCTATAATATCATTGGGGAAAACCTGAGAGCCCACTACAGTATTTAAAGTGCCTGGTCCTTCCAAAGTTCTTTTGATCAGCACACATTTGTTGATATTGACTCTTTGAGTTCTATTGGCAAGCAGTGAGATATTTCCCATTTTATATTTTTCTAAGATCAATTAGTAAACCTAAATCTCCTCCCATTAAAAAAACTTCTTTTGATTCACCGGCTCTAAAAGTAACTTGCTTATCTTTAATGGGAATAATGTTGACAATACCTCCTTTTAGTTTCCTTTGCTGATTATTAATAAAGGCAATGGGTGTATCTTTTTTAGTTTCATGGGTTTCATAAATTACTGAAAAAGGAATAAAGGTTCCTAAAGTTTTAAGTAAGCTTCCCTCTTTTGAGGCAATAAAAGTGATCTCTTTTAATTTTAAAGCATCAATGATGGTGGAGATTAGTTTAATGAGAGGTGGAAAACGGCAAGCCAATTCTTCTGTGATAATTATTTTGCGGTTTCTATTATCCCAAACTAAATTAGGCGCTTTAATTAAAGCCTGTCCTAGAATAGCCCGATCAATCTCCATCTCAGCTTTGCTAACTGGCACAGTCTGAGGATAAAGGATTAAATTGCCAATTAAATTCTCAATGACATGGGGATCAAGCCGCTGTTTTAAAGAAGCTAAAATATCTGCAACTGGTAACTTGTCTAGATCTGTAAAGTTATCAAAAATACCTGAAAGCTTAGCCACTAATCCATTATAGCTAATTTAAAGAGAGGGTACAAAAGGTAGAAGAGCTAAGTGTCTAGCGTATTTAATTTCTTTAGTAATGGCTCTTTGATGCTTACTGCAAGCTCCATTTCGAGCACGTCCAATAATTCTTGTCCGATCAGACATGAATTTTTTTAGTTGCCCTGAATCAGTATAGGTAGGTTCTTTTTGATTTTCACAAAAGAAACAAACTTTTTTAGTATTAATTGCCATATAAAAAAGAATTTTAACACAGGAGGCTACTCTTAAGCAAGGCTAGAAAGGTAGATCATCTAAATCTTCTACTTCTTCTTTAGCAGGTAACTCCTCTTTGGCTTTAGGTTCCTCAACTTTTTCTCTGACTATTTCTTCCTTTTTTGTCTCTTTTTTAGGCATTTCATCTACCTGTCTTGAAGCAACTGGTTCTGGAGTAGAAGCTCCCCCTGAGGAACTACTATAGTCAGAGTCTCCTCTGCTCGTGAGTAATATCATATCTTCTATGACAATTTCTGTGGTATTTCTAGTTTGGCCATCTTGACCTTCCCAGGATCTATTTTGTAATCTACCTGAAACAAAAACTCTATTACCTTTTTTAAGTAATTGGCTACAAAGCTCAGCTAGTTTATTCCAGGCAATAATTCTATGAAAGTCTGCTTCTTCTTTTTTCTCACCATCTGAGGCAGTAAAAGTTCTATTGGTGGCAATAGAAAAAGAAACAACTGCACTACCTTGAGGGGTGTATCTGAGTTCGGGGTCTCTAGTTAAATTTCCAATTAATTCTACTCTATTCCAAGATCTGGTTGCCATTTGTAATTCCTAAATTTTAAGCCTTAGCTTCTTCTGTAATTTCTTCCTTTGTTGTCTCTTTTTTAGCTTTCACTTGCTTTTTTTTAGTTTCAACCTTTAAAAGAATGTAGCGCACTATATCCTCGTTTAATTTAATTTTTCTGTCAAGATCTAAAATAGCACTAGGTTCTGAGGAGAACTCAAAATGAGCATAAAAAGCCTTATCCATATGGGAAATCGGATAAGACAAATTTCTAGAGCCCCAAAGATCTTCTTTAGTTAAAGAACCAAAATCTTTCTTTAAAGAGTCTAGTAAACTAGCCCGTTTCTTTTCATCAAGATCATTTTTAACCAGTAATGTTAGTTGATAGTTATTCACGATAGGTATTGTACTAATTTGATCCTATAAATTCAATCGTTAACTTTATAGCCCTTAGAGGACTTAAAAATATACTATTCAGAATAGTAACGAACAGCTTTACCTTCCCGAACTTTTCTTACTAAACCTCTTTTGAGTAACCACTCAGCTTGTTGATAATTAAAAAAATCAAGTTCACTAACCAGTTCATTAGGTCTTACTCCAGGATGGCGCTTTATAAATTTAAGAGCTTCCATTGCTTGATCCCTTATTGAACGCCTATTAGTACCAGCAGATTTAGATTCGGCCAGATGTCTTGCTATAGCTGGTGCAGCATATTTTCTCCAGTCAACGTTATCCATTCTTTCAAGAGTATCTAAGTCATCATTCAAAGCCTTTCTTATAGGAAGAATAAGCCTTCTCACTAATCTCTTCCCTCTTCTGGTGGGCTTGGCTATAGAATATGCTTCGGGATCTTCAAAAATTTCTGGTTCACAAAAACCTTGTTCAGCTAAACCCGCTAAAACCGTACTTACGTGATTCGCCAAATAAACTCTATCTCGATCAGGCACTCTATCTTCTAATCTCCTGGCTAGATCGCGACTGGAGGCTCTACCTACAGTTTGCATTAACTCTTTAACTTCTTGTGTTAAAGTTCTTCTATAACCAATTTTTTCAACCTCAATACTTTCTGAATTATCCGCTAGAACATAGACCCTAGTTCCCTCATCAGAAGCATCAGCAGAACGATATTTTGCATATCCAAGTTTATCAAGATGTCTTAAATTAACACCAACTACACTCAGAGATATACCTAATTTATCAGCAATGCTTGCGGTTTTTGTACTCGTTCCTATTGCCATATTATTCAATACTTCCAATATTATTGCTCTATTTACAGGTCCTCGTGTTTCACCTGAACTATTGGAAGTTCCAAAGAGAGTCCTTAAAGAAACATTTAAACCTCCAGCTTCAGCAAGTAAGAATCTAGCAATTGGCTGACCATAGTGAAGCCCTGCTTCCAATGATCTAAATCCAACTACATATTCAGTAGCCCCATCAAATAAAGAAGCTTCTTCAGCAACTAAACCTATACCAATCAGTGATTGTCTAAAAGCTGCAGTTGGTGCAGAATTATTTATTCTCCATACTCTTTTGCTAACATCTAAAAAATCATTATAATATTGTCGGGGTGTTTTAAAGTCAGAACTTGACAGTGCTAAGAAAAGACATTTAGGAGCACTATTTCCTATGGCTGGAAATAAGGCATTAAATCTCTCTTTAGGATCAGCAGGAAACTGTTCCTCTCTAATGTTTTTAATTTTCAAAATTTTAGGACGGGATCTTTCCATGTCTTATAGTATACAACAATTCTATTAATAATCCAAATTAAAAGTTGTGGGAAGTATTTGGTGTTATTAGGAAATATCTGGAAATATTAGGAATTATTAGGTAATATTAGGCAACTATGGAAAATTATTTATATATTAAACAATCAGCAATTCTAGAAGTTATAAAGGATCATAAAATGATGAACTTTGAAAACATTAAAAGAAGATTTATGGGAATTAATGAAAGAACTTTGAGGTATCATTTAAAAAGACTCAAAGATCAAGGATTAATTAGGAAACTTGGTATAACAAAGGGTGTTTATTATCAAATAATTTAACTTCCAATTAAAAACTCAATGACATCTCCATCTTTAACTTCATAATCCTTGCCTTCAGTTCTCATCCAACCTTTTTCGCGAGCATATTTATATGATTGAGCCTCTATTAGCTTGTTATATTCTATAACTTGGGCTCTTATAAAAGCTTTTTCAAAATCTGTATGAATCTCCCCTGCAGCCTGTGGAGCTTTAGTAAATTCTTTAATAGTCCAAGCTCTAACTTCTTTTTTACCAGCTGTTAAAAAAGAGACTAGTCCTAATAGATGATAAGCTTTTCTAATTAATCTATCTAAGCCTGGTTCTTCAATACCTAGTTCTTTTAAATACTCACTTCTTTCTTCCTCAGATAACTCCGATAATTCTTCTTCTATTTTGGCAGAGATTATAAATTCATTAACATTTGCAACTTCATGCTCAAGTTTGTGAGCATAACTACCCTCATCAACATTAAAAACATATAACACAGGCTTAATAGTTAAAAGTGGCAGTTTTATAAACCAATCTCTGACTTTTTCATCTCCAATATTATATTTACCTAGGATTTTACCTTGGGAGAGTTCAGTTTTAAGTTGATTAAGTAACTCCATTTTCTGAATCTCAAAATTATCTTTAATAAACTTTAGTTGCTTTTGTTCACTCACAATTAGTTTTTCAATAGTTTCTAGATCTGCTAAAGCCAGTTCTGTTTCTATAGTTTCCCTGTCAGACTGGGGCTCACTACTCCCCTCTCTGACAATATTTTCATCACTAAAGTCTCTTAAAACATGAACAATGGCATCTACTTCTCTGATGTGAGAAAGAAATTTATTACCTAACCCAGCTCCCTGAGAAGCTCCTTTAACCAGCCCTGCAATATCTACAAACTCAACCACAGCTGGGACAATAGGAGGAAGAGAGCTCATTTTCTCTTCATCCTTAACAAGCTCTGCTAAAGCTTGCAGTCTCTGATCAGGCACAGCCACAATCCCAGTATTAGGCTCAATAGTTGCAAAAGGATAATTAGCACTCAAAGCCACCCTTTTTTTCAAAAGTGCATTAAATAAAGTAGATTTCCCAACATTAGGCAGACCTACTATTCCGACACTCAGACCGAGACTTGACATAATTATTAAACATCTCCTTTCCTGAAAGATAACCACGGACTCTTAATCGTCTTTGCTCACCGATTATAGTGTCCACAGATTTTTGGACCATAAACTGTTTTTTATTGAAATTGAGTTTATTATTTAGAACAAACTTAGCAGCTTCACAAAATTCACCAATTTCTTGATCCGTTGGAAGCATTATATCATCAGCTTCCTGCTTTTGGCTCTCTAAATGGCCAACTTGTCTTTCAAGAACAGCTCTTCTACTTTTCAAATCCATTATTGCATCCTTAAATTGTTCTTCACTAATAACCTCGCCTCCATAGGCCTTAATGTAGCGATTCTCTTCCTTTCTCAGTCTTTCAATCTCTCTTATCAACTCGTCTTTCTCATTAGAAGAATTACCTGCTGATACCTGTTTATCACTTACATATCTTTTTACTTGTTCTTTAATCAGCTTGGGATTACTCATCAGACCTGATATTCCTTGCCAAACTAATACATCTGCGACTCTTGCATTAACTCCTCTTTCTTTACAGCTTGGCGGTAGAGGAAAGCTATAAACTCTATCAGTACAACGATAATATAAATGTTTCCCTTGCTGTGGACCTTCACCTGTTCTTTTGCGTCCGCATATACAGTAAATCTTTCCTGCTAATAAGTACTCATTTTTTCTATTTCTAGCACATAACGCATAATTTGCTTTAAGTTGTTCTCTAGCTCTATCAAAGAGATCCTTGTCAATGATTTTAGGAGCTGGAATTTCTATCCAATCTTTTTCAGGTTTGAACTTTCTGCTAGTTTTTTTAACTCTTTTATATTTTTCCTTCTTAATTGGGTTCTCTGGAATAATTGCTATGGAACGATTGTAATGTGCAGTTCCAATATAAGTTTCATTTCTAAACAAATTGGTTAGAGTACTGGTATTCCAAACACCTCTTTTACTTCTTCTAGGAGTAATCCCCATATCCTGTAATCTTCTAACGGCAGCACGGATGGTTATTCCTTCATTAGCTATCCATTCAAACAACATTTTTACGACTGATGCTTCTTGTTTATTTATCTTGTAGTAGCCTTCTGTGCTTCCTTGTTTTGGGATATAGTCATATCCATAAGGTGCTTGGCTTGTTACTACATTGCCTTCTTTGGCTTTTCGTAATTTACCTAATCTAAAACGATCTGCTATTTTTGCTCTTTCGTATTCAGCAAATAGTCCTTTAACACCCATTAAAAGCTTATCTGAGTCATCTCTAGGAGGAGGTGTAGTAATAAATAAAACTTGAAGCCCTAATTCCTGTAGTTCATCTATAACTAATTCTTGATATGAATATCTTCTAGCTAAACGATCTGGATCATAAATAAGTACCGCTTCCCACAACTTTTTTCTTGCATCTAACCTCAAATCGTCTAATGATGGTCTAGCAAGAATAGTTCCACTCCATCCATCGTCTAAATAGCGATTAACAATCGTATGACCTTGCTCTTTGGCGTGTTCCTCTAAGGCCATTATTTGATTTTGGATTGTTTCTTCTTTTTCTTGTCTTTCAGAAGAAACACGAGCGTAAATTGAGATTAACATTATGGTTTCTTCCTTTCTGCATTTATCTTGCGTTCCTCTATAAACTTATCTAAGTCAGTTTTTGCAATCCTGTATTCTTTGCCTATTTTTACAGCAGTTATTTGTCTTTTCATAATCCAACGTCTAACTGTAATAGGATTTTTGATACCTAATATCTCTGCTACTTGTTCAGTGGTTAAGTATTGTTCCATATTCTTACTTTATATTACTTGATGATACTATGCAATACATGTATTCTGTATCAATATATGTCATCTAAGCTAATTGATTTATCCAACCTAAAGAAATCATCTCTTCTATGGTCATAAATACTTCCACCAACCCACATAATCATTGGACCACCTTTTCTTATTTTTATTCCCTTTTCTTTGAGTTTGCTTTTAATAAATTCTAAGTTCATATCAGGTTGATTGTTCACATCGTAACTGTCACAAGCCAACAGAGCAAACATTAAGGCATCGCAATAATCATCCTTTGGATATTGCCTACTATGAGCAATACTCATGCTTGCTCCACTTTCTGAGAGTGTGTATCTAAGATTAGTGAGTTGTTTAATAAGCTCTGGCTCTCTAGGAATAAGCAATTTTCCAGCCTGCATTAAGATCTTCATTTTCCCATAGCCGTTAATCTTGTTCTGCGAATTAGTAAATAATCCCTCTACCGAAACCCCTCCTCTTTCTAAGGTTTGTGTGGGCATATCTCCTATACCATTCATTTCAGAAATGAGCTTTTGGATGCTGAACTTCTTGTTTAATTCAATAATCCTCTCAATTACAGTTGTGTAATTAGTTTTTCTGAATGCTTCATAATAAGGAATGATCAGAACTTCACCCTCAATTCCATCTTGTAAGTCACCTAAATGAAGTTGGCTAACAAACATCACTACTGTATCGTCCCTTCCTCTTGCAGCCCAATCTACCCCTCCCCAAACTTGTCCATGATCTACCTCATTAAGATTTACTAAGTCATAGTCAGCAATGCATGATTCAACTAGTTCATAATCAAAATAAGCATCCTCATCACCAATCCACTCTCCAAGGATCTCTGTTTTGTATTCTTCCTCAGTTATCTTATCTTTCATCCTCTCCACATAGTCCTTTTGGATTAAAGGAGAAGCTTCGTAAGTAAAATGGAAGCTTGCAACTGTAGGATCTTTCTTATCCATCCCATCTTGGTAATATCTATAAAACCAATGGTCTATTTTCCAAGGTGATGAGATCATAAATAGCTGACTAGATGGAACTGTTAATAATGAATATTGCACTGCCCTCAATAACTCAGGTGAACAGAAATTGGCCTCGTCCACTATTACAGTAGAAACTTTACTAAATCCTCTTATTTGAGCTGGACTATCAGGTAAGCACCATAATTCAGATCCGTTACTCAACTTGATATAGGTTTTTGTATCGTCTACTAATGAACCTCTTAACGGATCACTTTCTTGAATGTACTGTCTTATGGTTGCAAACATTAAACCTGACTGCCTTAAAGAGGGTGAGACTACTAAAACTTTAGATTGATTTGAAAAAGCTGTATGAATTGCCTTTATAGCACAGGCAGTAGATTTACCTATTTGCCTTGCACTTGCAACAACAACTATCCTGCTCATACTCGTCATAAACTGTAGTTGATGATCCCAAAGTTCAACACCTACAACTCTCTTAGCAAAAAATGCGACATCTGTCTTACACCTTTTCAGTTCTTCGTTACTTAACATCTTCATTTACCTCCTTGTCTAAATCCTGCATCCTTCTGGCGAAGTCATATCCAATAGCTGTAGCAACTCCAAGCTTGGCTCTAGCTTGTGGTGATAAGCCTAATGAATCTCTCATTCTATTGGCTGCATTAATACTGAGATACCAAAGCTTCAATATTGGTTGATATTCATTCGTCTTAGAGCTTCTATTAATAATTCCGACTTTGCCCAGCCAATTAGAGATAATCATTTGCAAGGTTTCTTCTCTTACGAGGGACAACACAATTGGTAAATCCTGCTCCTTAATCTGTGGCAATTCTTGGATCTCTAATATCCTCTCCTCTTGGAATTGTTTAACCTGACTGCATTGGCAATTATCTTGGTCTTCCAATGGCTTACCAAATAAACATTGTTCACAAGGAATTAACCCTGACCTTAGATAAGCGTAGTAACCGCTCTTTAGTGGTGCTATATGGCGTTGCTTTAGTTGTTTGTTAGTTAGTTTTCCCATAGTCCTGTCCTTTTTTGTGTGCTTTAATCCAATACTTCTGAAACGAAAGCCTCAACGAATAATAAATAAGCCCTCCTCACAAAACAAAATAAATCGTTTTAGATACAGTCTGAACTTGCTTCCACTCCATAATTCCAGAAGTGTCATCTTGTCTGAATCCTTATTGGGTCTTCTTTTTGGTATGTCTTTCATTGCAGCTCTTAAAGCTTTAGCTAAATTTCTTGCGTCATCCTCATCCACTAGTTGATTAGAAAAATCAAAATAATTACCATCCCAGTTATCCCAATTACCAGCAAAGGATTTCATTATTCTGTTGACACTTGTCCCTTTTGGTTTCCATCCATACTCTTTTGCCAACTCAAGAACTTTATGCCAATCTCTGACAGAAAAATAATACTCTCCATTGTTGTTTGTTAAATCGTAATGACTCATATAAATATCAAGTTGTGTTCACACTATGGTGATAGTCTGAGCAAATCTCGTTAATACTGGATAATTCTTGCTGTGATAGTGCAGACATTGGTTTTAGAGCTAAATTGACCTTTTTGGAGAGGTCAATGAGATGTTGAATAGCTTTATTTGATAATCCACACTTCACCAAGTCAGTTTCTAATCTTCCAATTTCATTTAGTACTGACTCAAATTGTTCAACTGTAATTGTTTTGTCTGCCTCTTTCACTTGAAACCAAGAGCAAAGATACACATACTTTTTAGCAGTCTCATTTATCATTGGTATCCCTCCAATCCTGGTATAGAGCTTAATTCTGCTTCCTCTGGTCTATCGTCCGACTGTGGTTTATTTACTTCCATTGCTTCCATACTGCCTAATCCATTGGAGGTATTGGAAGTATTTTCTTTCTCTAAGACAGTTTTAGTTAAATTAATAACTGAATTATTTACTGCATCAGTTTTCCATACCTTTATGCCAAGTGAAGTTAGATTAGGTCTAACTTGCATTATTCTTTTCCATAGCCAATTTGATGATTTAGGAAAGCCATCAGAACCTCCAAGCTGTAAGTTTGATTTTTCTACAATCTGCTTTAATTCTTTATGAAGAGCTGAACTTGAACCGCTCCATTCGTCTCTTTCTGACATAAAACTTAGGATTGATTGAGCAGTAGGTGAAGACTCAATTGCAGCTTGGTTTTGCCTACCAATGTTTTCAGTAAAGGCATTAAGAAAATCATCCGCAGACTTACCTAAAGCTATCGCACTGGCTGCTGCATATTTGGCATAATCGGCCATCCTTGGTTTCTTACTGAGTCTAAAGTCAGGAATAATCTTTAGAACTTGTGAAAGAGCAGTAAAGATTGCACCTAAAATATAAGGTTTTTCGTCATTGAAGTTGTTCCAAAACTCTTCCTCATCAATCCTTTTATCCTCTGGAATACGTTCAAAACTTAAGATAAGACATCTGTCCAGTAAATCAGCTCTCTGAGCTACCAAATTGATTCCTGTAATGCCTACAGCAGCCTTTTGGTTAAAAAGAATATCCTCATCATTGGTAAATAGTTTCCTCTTAGTAAAACCTATTCCTGTGGCTAATCTGCAAAGGGCATCAGATACCTCATCTCGTAAATAAGACAAATTGTCTAGGTATAGGCAATAATGGTGATTAGAAGCCTGTGCAAGCTCTGTGATGTCACTTGGAGGACTGAGCAACTCTGAAACACTTGGATCAACCAAACTCCTAGCTATTCTCAAAGCAGTACTTTTAGCTGCTCCTTGATCACCTATATTTATAAGTACAACCCTTGGAATATCAGGAATAAATACTGTTACCAGATAAGTTATGAATAAGAGCCTATCGGTATCAGATTTAAGATTGAGGTATTTGGTTACTTCTTCTAATTTTCCACCTTGTATTGGCTGTATTTGAGGTTGTTGGTGACTAAATCTTCTGAATTTTACTGGACAATTAGTAGTAACTTCCCAACCATTTTGAGTAACTTTGACAATTTGCTTGTCATCTCCTAAATCAAAATAAATGACATTATTTTCTCTTGCAACACGATTGAACAGATTTTTTGTCTCACCTTCGTGAAATGCTTTTCCTTCCAAGCTATTTACAGCTTGCAGAAACGTCTCACCTGAAAATCCTTTATTTGTTTCCTTCCAGTATTTCCCACACAACCATCTTTTGAATACTGAGCTTTTAATAGGAAATCCAACAATAGGTTTTTCTGGAAATGTAATGTGAGGCTCACCACTTTGGTCAATATAAAGCTCTGTATTAGATGCTAGAGTTAAATCAACTAGTCTATCTGCAACTGATCTCCTACCGCTACTTTCTTCACTTTCGTCCTTTTCATCAGTACTATTTAGTTCTTTACTGCTTATAGACTCAAATACTGTCCTCAACTCAACTTCTGATAGAGGTGGACTATTTTTAAGATTCCAACCTTCAACTAATGGCCATACTTCCTCTTCCCAATCTTCTTGCTTAAAGTGTTTTAACAATTTACCCACCACTGATGCAGCACTATCATTTCTGTTTCCTTCTGTTGCACCATTGAGTAATTTTTTATCCCATTTACGGTTAGTAACTTTAGTAAAGTTTTTTGTTTCTTTCGTCCAATCCTTGATAAATGCTGGCAATGAAATTAGTGGTGTATTTTCAGGACTATTGATCCATTCATAATTTTTACCTGAATTGTGGGATGATGGAGGGGCTACAACATATCCACCTTCTCCTCTTATATCAATACCTGGCTTAATAGAAGCACTATTTTGAATACCTTCCTCAAAAAGAAAGTAATAATGCCATCCACCGCCACCTGTCGCACTTTTGATAGTAGCGATTTCTTTAAATGCTTCATCAGTGCCATCGTGCCTTGGATCAATATCTATAACTACAAGATTAGAAATCTTACCGGTGATTATTCCTATATTTACTTCTGGCTTAGAAAACCACTCTATAACTTGTTCTTTGGTTGCTTTTTGGCTTTGGTAAAGCTTCCACTCAACAAGTGGTTTTTTATCTACACCTACTGGAATAACACTCCAACCAAGCTTCTCTAAATAGTAGAGTGCTTGATCCAACTTATTATTTATGGTATTTTTATTTTGTTCATCGTTCATATTTTTAGCCCTCATTGCTAGACGCAACTGCAAATTACGCCTAGTGTATGAAAGTTAAAAGCCTATTCTTGTTTACTTTCATCTGGTCTGTGATAGACATCAAAGTTGTGATATTCTCTGCCTGTCTTTTCACTTTTTACTTTTCCTAAATAAACTATTCTTACTTCCTCACCAATGCTTATGCCTTTAAATCTGTCATCAAGCATTTTGTTTCCCCAAACTCCAATAGTAGAACCATCAGGAGTTATAAAGTTGTACATATTGGAGTTATTAGGTCCAACATTCTCTTCTTTGGAAACATAAGTTCCCCGTATCTCTTTTTCTTGGGTATAATCCCAAGTTTCATTTTGATTGCTGTCTACTTTTATCCAATCACTCATATTAATCACCTCCTTTTCCGCAGTAAGTAACTGCTAGTTAGAAAGGAATATCATCTGTTAGGGAAACGCTTCCCCAATTCAATAACTTACTTTCAAACTCTTTTACATAATCTTTCCTTCTTGCCTTCTCCACATTTGGCCATTCAGAAAAGATAAAGTTCAAAACAATTTCATCATCACTATTGAGCTGGCCTAATGCTGCAAATACCTGTCTTAGCTCATCACGATGATAGAAATTATGCCTTCTTGCTTCCTTTCGGAAAGATTTATCTGTCATCTTTTCTTCAAGATTTTCTACTAACCTATCTACTCTCTTTTTTGCCATTTTGACTGTGGTTCTATATTCAACGCCATAAAAAACATATTCATCTTCAAGAATTTGTTTTTCAGCATCGTCAAATAAACTAAACCATGTCTTATCTGGTACAGAAATTGAGCGAGATATTTTAGCTTGGTTCTGTTTTGGCTCATGAAATGTTATTCGCATTCCTGCCATAAACCTGTTTCTATCCCAAGCTTCTTCACCATGTATAAATGGATAAAGCTCTATTGCTTTTGATACACTGGTTACTATCTCTAATTGTGCATTTGTGTTTTCCATAGTTGCTCTGTTTCACCTCCTTTCGTAGGAGTTTTCTCTTTTAGCTTTAACTTTTCAGCTTCTTTCTTTTCTTTTAGATATTTGAATGTTTCTTCAAAAAGCACATCAAACATATCGTTTAACCTTTGCTGGCTTTCCTCAGGAGATACTTCAACCTGTTCATACACTATTTCAATGTCAGTAACAGCCTTACGCATTTCTGCTACCTCCTGAGAAGATTAAGTCACGTAAATCATTTAGTCTGGCAAATAGTTCACGAGGATTTATGGATGCAGTATCAGAAAAGTAGCTTTCTACTAACTTTTCAGCTTTGTCTTTTGGAGTAAATATAAAGAAGACATCACCATTAACTTTAACGGTGTCTACTAATTGAAGTCCTGCTGCATAGAGAAACGCAGCAATATTAAGAATTTTAGTTTTGTATCTTTCTTGGTCCATATCTCACATCAATCTTTTTTATTGATCTGAGTTAAACCATGGTTTTACACCCAAAAAGTGTCAAGTAGATTCTTTGAGGCTATAATATGACTAATTCGGTGTAAGACCTAAAATTAAGAGGTAATTTGGGGAATATTTATATGAGTTGCAACCTTAAACCAGTATCCTTTAAGCTCTCTATCATAATCAGAAATAATAATTAAATCTGCCATTTTATGCTTAACTAAGCTTTTTACAATATTACCTCTCGTATTTATTACCCATCGTTCATTAGCATCTTTTTTACCCTTCTTAATGACCATCCCTATTATTTCTGCCATTGGAATGAATACTATCTTATAAAAACCATCAACATATCCTTTTTCCTTTATATATTCATAAAATACTCTGAACAGTTTGGACATTCCACCTTCCTCACTAGCTAAATTTATGGCTGCAACATTGGTTTGCCAAACAATAAATGTTTCTCGTAATGGATCAAGGAAAAAATTATCTTTCTGAACTTCTCTTGCTTGACCTTCTAATCTTGCTGTTTCTTCATTAAATGATGCGCTTTCTTCTAGAAATTCCTTCTCTAAACTCTCGTCCCTTCGCAGCTCAACATGTGCAGGTTTAATATTTGTTACAGCTATATTGTTTTGCAGCTCAGGCACTTTGTAATATAACAAAGGCGTTTCACGCATTGCGTAAATCTGTCCCAATGCTTTTAGAGGTAAAGATAATCTAGCAAAATCTTCTGCAATAAATTCTAGAGTCTTAAATAAATATGGAGGAGTCTGAAAAGCCTGGATCATTGCAATAGTGGGACGGAAAAGTTCAGATGCAATTCTTACTGACTCAAAGCTAGAACGCACGAAGTCTGTTGTTGCAGCTATGTTGTGGATCATCCCAACAGAAGAATTCAATATTTCAGAATACTTTTGAGCATCCTTCTGTATTTGCTTAATGAAATGAGTATCAAAATTCTCTAATGATTTTTTAAATCTTTGAATTTCTGGATCAGGATCATTTGGGTTTTTCTCTAGTCTATCTAAAGCTTCCCCCACAGTAAGCACACCTGGTATTTTCTTTAAAGTTGGCATAATCAATCTCCATCCATCTAATCTTGGTTGTTCTCAATTATATCAATAAAAAAATATTCTTACTGGAAGTATTGGAAGTATTTTTAGGAAACAGGAGGATTAGTAAGCTTGAGCGAAGTACCAAAGGTTCTCAGAGTCATTGGAGCAATAAATACACTTACCTTTTTCTTTAGTGGCATTGAAAGGAATTGCTCTGGTAGTAGCTTTTGTTTCTTCTTTAATCTTTTCTTCGCAACTCACATCTCCACACCAAAATGCTTTTATAAATCCACGGCTAGTATTCATAATCTTCTTAAAGTCATCATAGTTATCTACTTGATGTGTGTTTTCATTTAAAAAGTTTTGAGCTTTTGCAAATAATGAACTCTGGATATTGTCCAATATCTCCGAACTTTGATTTTCAAAGTCAATTAAAGTCAATGAGAGTTTTTCTCCGTTATCTCTTCTAACAGCTGTAACTGTTTTATCATTGGCTTCATTCTGGCCAATCTCTAATCTTAATGGAACGCCTTTTAACTCCCACTCACTAAACTTTCTTCCTACACTTTGTCCTTCTCGTAGATCCAGTTTCACTCTTATATTCTTGGCTTTTAATGATTTATACAAGCTTTCGCTATATGTTTTGACGATTTCGTTATCTGCTCCATTTCTAAAAATAGGTACGATAACAATCTGGATAGGGGCAATTTTAGGAGGCAATACAACACCATTATCATCTCCATGAGTAAGAAGTAGTCCACCTATTGAACGAGTTGAAAATCCCCAAGATGTTTGCCAAACATTATCAAGTTTTCCATCTCGGTTTTGGAAAGCTATGTCAAAGGCTTTTGAGAAGTTTTGACCTAAGTTATGAGAAGTTCCCCCTTGTAGAGCCTTACCATCTGGCATTAAAGCTTCTACAGTGTATGTACTTTTTGCTCCTGCAAAGGTTTCTTTTCTACTTTTAAGCCCTGTGACTACAGGAACCGCATAATAATCTTCATAAACTTGTCTATACCATTCCAATGCTGCCTCCTGCATTTTAACTGCATCTTCCTCAGTCTCATGAGCAGTATGTCCTTCCTGCCAAAGAAATTCTGTAGTTCGCAAGAATAGATAAGTACGCTTTTCCCACCTAACAGCATTATTCCATTGGTTTATTAGGACAGGTAAATCTCTATAACTTTTCACCCACTTAGCGTACATATGATACATAATTGTTTCAGATGTTGGCCTTACCACTAAAGGTTCTACTAATTTTTCTCCTCCACCGTGAGTCACAATTGCTAGTTCAGGTGAAAAACCACTAACGTGTTCTTTTTCTTTCTCTAATAATGAATATGGAATAAAAATTGGAAAGTAAGCATTTTCTACACCATAATCCTTAAACATTCCATCTAATACTTGTTGAACACGTTCCCATATTGCATAGCCATATGGTCTTATAACCATAGTGCCTTTTGCTGGACCATAATCTGCAAGTTCAGCATTTAAAACCACATCTGTATACCAGTCAGATATGTTCTCACTTTTCTTTGTCAAAACTGTTTTATCAAAGGTTTTCATATCAATAGAGTTTCCCTCCTATAATTGCATCATCTTTGTCAGCGGTAATCAACACACAATCATGATTCTCATCAGGAACACCAAGTGTTAATGACTCAGACAAGAATGGTCCAATCTGACGAGGAGGAAAATTAACAACTCCTAGTACCTTCTTACCAATTAAGTCCTCTTTTTTATAATGCTTCACCAACTGAGCACTAGAATGTTTGATCCCAATCTCTGAACCAAAATCTATTGTCAGTTTATAAGAAGGTTTACGAGCCTCAGGAAAATCATTTACTTCAATTATTTTTCCAACTCTTATATCTAATTTATCAAAATCATCAATAGTTGCCATTTTAGTTCACCTCCTTTTTTAACTTACTTAATCTAGAGTATCCATTCTGAATGCTTTTTGCAAAGATTTCTTCAAATTGCTGCTTCTTCATAGACTCTAGAATTTCTGCTGTAATGCCACCCTTAGTAGATACTGATTGCTGTAAATCAGTGAAAGAGAGTTCACTTTTCTGCAAATAATTAACTGTACTTTTAATAGTTTCTAATACTAGTTTATCAGCTATGCGCCCAGTTAGCCCAAGCTTTCGTCCATTATCTGCTAATGTCTCCATGAAGTAGGCAATTATTGCAGGCCCACATGCACTTATAAACATCAAATTATCAATGTCAGTTTCTTTCTTAACTTCAATTATAGCTCCTAATTTGGATAGTAGTTCTTTTACACTAAGTTTAAGCTCATCAGAGATATTCTCATTTGAAAATATTCCAATCACTCCATCATTACTGGAAACCGCTACGTTTGGCATGAGCCTTATTATCTTCTGACTGTCATTCTCTAAATATCGCTGAATGTGATCTGTACTTATACCAGCAGCAACAGACAATATTAACTTATCTTTAATTACATCTTTAAGATCTATAAGCACTTGCTTAACTATTAAAGGTTTAACTGCTATTAAAATAGTATCTGCTTGCCTGGCAGCCTTTCTATTATCATCAGACTTGTTTGAAAGAATAATATTTTCTTTCTTAACTCCACTATTAACAAATCCTTTGAATAAGGAATTGCCAATATGACCCACACCGATAATTGCTATTTTTTTATTATCTAATTTGTCCATTTCCATATACCTCCCATTTATATGTTGTTAATTCTTTAAGTCCTACAGGTCCACGAGCATGAAGCTTTCCAGTTGATATACCCATCTCAGATCCTAAACCAAATACATAACCATCATGTAAACGAGTTGAGCAATTAATAAATATCGCAGCAGTATCTATCTGTTTGGTAAACTTTTCTATGACTTTCTGATCTTTTGCCACAATTGCCTCAGAGTGGTTTTTAGTATGTATATTGATAAAATCTACCGCTTCTTCAATATTAGAAACCACTTTAATTCCTAAACATAAATCCAGAAATTCAGTATCCCAAGCACTTTCATTTGCCCATTTAACACCTGTAAGTTTACTTGTATATTCATCACCTAAAACTTCAACGTCAAGAGTTTTTAGTTTTGTAGTCAACTTTGTTAAAAAGCTTTTTGCTATCGCTTTATGAACTAAGATAGTATCAACAGAATTACATGCAGAAGGCTTGCTGATTTTAGCATTAACAATTATTTGTTCAGCCATTGCCAAGTCAGCACTCTTATCAATATATATTCTTGATCCTCCTGCTGAGTGAGCAAGTACAGGAACTTTTGATTGAGCTATTACTGCTTTTACTAATTCATATCCACCACGAGCAATTACTAAATCCAAACTGCTGCTTTGGTTTAATAAAGTGGAGATTTCATCTCTTGTGATAACCAGAGTAATCGCAGAAGCATTTATCTTTGACCTTTTTAGAGCTTCTTTAATACAACCATACAATATTTTATTAGTTAATACAGCTTCTGTTCCACCTTTCAGAATTGCTACATTTCCTGACTTTATACATAGAGCTGCAACATCAATGGTAACCTCAGGTCTAGATTCATAAATTACTGCAATAGTACCAATAGCTGTCCGTATCTTTTTTATGACTACTTCATTTTCTAACTCTCTTTGCTCCATAATCTCACCTAAATCTGCACTCAGGTTTTGCATATTTATTAATTTAGTACTAATTTTCTTAATACCTAATTCATCCAACACTAGTCTTTCAATAAATGCATCTGAAAGCTTATTTTCTTTCGCTTTCTTCACATCTCTTTGATTAGCCCTAATAATTTCTTCCATTCGTCCATCAATTACATTAGCCAAACAAACCAGAAACTTATTCCTCTCTTGTTCAGTTTTCTGAGACAGATCAATAAAAGCTTTTTTAATATTTGTTAAATTAATGTTTTTCATAAAATTGTGTTTAAAATAATATCTTGGGCTTTTCCATTCAAAATATCAGTTTTTATATTTTTAGCTCTCATTAGATTAAGGACTTCTATTTTTGTTTTTCCTCCTCCTACTCCAAATAAAGATCCTTCATAAGTTGAAAGAATTAATAACCTATTTGCTTCAAGAAGTGCTGCTATATCACCAGCTAGGTGGTCATTTCCCCCAAAACTATTTAAGTCTAAGACATCATTCTCATTAATAATTGCAACAAAGTTAGACTGAATATAAAACTCCAAAAGATTTCTAATTTTTTGTCTCTTTGACATTGAATAAAGATTATCTTTTGTTAATAAAAGCTGAGCAGCTTGCATTTTCTTTTGGTTAAAAATGTTTGTAAAAGTAGCAGTTAGTATAGATTGACCAACACCTGCTGCCGCTTGCCTTAAACAGTCTTGATCTTCTGTAAAATTAATATACTTATGTCCACAAGCGACTGCTCCTGAAACGACTAAAACAACACCAAATCCTTCTTCTCTAAGAGAAGCTACTTGGTCTGCAATATGAGCAATACGAAATTCATCAAGCTTATTACGCTCTGTCATTAGTATGCTACTGCCTATTTTTATTACCACTATTTTCTTCATTTTTTCCATAAAAAAACCTCGTCTTCACCCACCAAGAAAATTCTTGATAGGCAAGGACGAGGCAATCTCGTGGTACCACCTTGCTTTGATTAGAGTATAAAAAAACACACCTTTTGGGTGTGCATCAAAATACTGAATACTCTAATTCTCATTAGTGCTCCGTTATTACGACACACTTTGCAATACTTTTATGGTTAGCTCCCATCATACTCTTCGTATGCAGCTTGTTTGGCGGGAAACCAAACTCAACGCTTTTATAAATTGTAAATACAGTATATCACATCAAAAAACTGCTTGTCAACTATAGGCTATAGGATATTTTCTGATTAAAAATTGACAAAAATTTTCTTATTCTCTGCATCTATGCGAACAGGCTTACCATAGGGCATTGGTATTTGAGGATCAGTATGACCAAAATCTAAGTTTTGCACTACAGGAATCTCTTTATTATATTTTCTAACAGTTTCTAAAATTGCTTCTCTTTGCTGCTTTCGGTAGTCTTCTTTTTCCTCTTTGCTATTCTGTTTATCAAACTCCCATGCTTTTGGTCTTCCCACTAAAATGCCTTTAATTTTTTCTAAGATGCCTCTTTCCCCTAAAGCTCTATAAACTCTATAAACATAATTCGCTGTCGGTATTTCTTCTGATGTTTCAGTTATCAAAATAATATTTTCAAAGTCTTCAAGTGAAGGAATAGCTACTCCATGTCTTAATATCTCATCAATTGATTCAACACATCCACCCCAAGTAATACCTTCTGCATTTTTATTACCATCCCATATCCAACCTTCGTTTGGTTCATAAGTTCTTTGTTTATTAAGATTTTCAGGATCATTCCAATCTAAACCAACATCGTTATATTCTTTACTTGCTTCTATCTCAAATTCGCCTTCCTCAAATAAAGCCAGTTTCAAATATTTAAGAGTATACTCATGTATTCTCCCCTGCTCCGCAAATTGTGTAAACAAAGCTCCACCATAATAAGAAGGCACTCCATTCAACCAAAGAAAATTCATGAAATGAGTATTATCACTGTAACCAAAATAGGGTTTTGGATTATCTCTGAATGGACCTGATGGTAGGTTTTTAATATAAGTTATCTGATCATCTCCACCTAGTGATGAAATCACTCCTTTAATTTCTTTATCCTCAAAAGCAGCAATCAAATCTTTTGTTCTTTCTTCTTTAGAAGCACCTAACTTTTTAGTCGCTGGAAACTCAATAGGTTCCAGTTCAAAAACTTCTTTTAAGCGTTTCAATCCTAGTTCATAAATATGAGGCCATTTTCCAGGAGCAGCAAAGGATGGTGATAATATTGCAACTTTATCGCCCTTTTTTAATTTGTTTACTTTCATCATTCTCATTGTATTCTATCAGAAGTATTGGGCATCTTTAAATAAACAGTTACTTACCATAAGATTTGCCCCCAATAAGGAGCATTGAGACTTTGTCGTGCTTGATTAGCAACTGTCCTCTTTTCATTCATAGTTAACTCGCTTGAAATAATATTGTTGCTGTTTGCTGGATCTATTAAAACTGCGTCTGGAAAATCATCAACAAAATATTGGAATACTGAGCGGACATTTGATGATAGGTTGTTAAAACTGTGTCCTGAAAGTGCATCAAGAACCGCTAACTCTAAATAAATTGACCCAAAGTCCAAGTTATGATTTTGTGCCCATATTTTTATTGCTCTAATCTCATTAATCCTCCCTGAGTTTTGGATAATACTTATGTGATGGTCCACATTTGTTTTTGTTCTTTCTCTTCCTGATTTGCTGACATACAACCAATGATCGTTAGTGTTACCAGCATATTTAATACCTGGAACCAGATCCATCTCAACACCATTATGGGTAATACCAATGGAAACATTTTGTGGTTTTGGAGTGTAACCATTATCTCTCATATGTCTATAAAGTTTGTTATAAAGATCTTGAAGAGTTTCAGGAGTACCAGGAAGTAATGATATGAACAAATCTACATCGGCACCGCCCAGAATTGCAGTACCCTTTGCGTGTGATCCAGAGTAAAAAATATTATTTATCCAGCTTCCTCCCCAGCCCCTGAGAATTGGGACAACCGCATTTACCGCTGGATGGATTGGAGATAAAGGTCCAGTATCTACATCATACTTTCTGAGAATGGTAAGGATATAGTCATCAGGTGTCATTTATTGATAGCTTGTTGTCATCAGGCTTCCAACAATATCGTTTAAAAGCCTGCCACGAAAATTGGTAACAATGACATTCCGTTTACTATTTAGGTCCTTCATTTTGTCTTGTGGAATAAAACCTAAATCTTGCGGAGCATAAACAATAAGCGCAGTGCTGTCTTTTTTACTTCTTAATATTTCATCAATTTTGTCATCCCAATCATGCCAAAATACCAAATATAACGTTGATTGCTCAGCTTTACCGAAGTCTCCATGTGAGGAAATACGAATAATGTTGTTCTCGCTAAACAGCTTTGAATCAGATAATAAATCCTTTAGGCTATTGTAGTTGTCACCTTTTGCAAAAATGGCTATTTTCCTTTTGGCAAGTCCATTTCCCAAGCGTAACATTGCTGGAAGAATTCCCTTAAACCAGGCGTATATTCCCCAAAGAATTGTAAGAAGAAAAATTACAGTTGTAATCCGACCTATGTTATCTAATAAATCAATCATATCTGACTAAGGGGTAGTCAGGGCTGGCATTTTACTGTCGGTCCAGGCTACTTTGCCTGTATCTTTTGTTGTGCAAATTATAGCAGTTTGAGGAGGCAAAAGCGATGCTACAGATTCAAAGAAGGAGGTTTTGAATGAACAATTCTACCTAAACTATCTCTTTGAACTATATTTCTTTCGTATCTTGGCTTTGGAAGATCAATAATAAGCTCGTATGGTATGCGAATATCTTGTTCTTTTGAGGCTAAATAATTAAGTTGATTCTCACTTTGACTGTTCCTACTCTTAAACTCATGTGGAGAATTTTAACAGGAATTGAACTAAAAAACTATTAAAAACTCCACTTTTTAGCTCTCTCTTCATTAGCTCTATTGACTTCTTCTATTTCATTCCTATCTCTAGCTTTCACAATATCATCCGTCTCTAGTTCTTCAGGGTAAAATTTTTCAATATGACCATTGCTCATTCTTACCTCAATCTTTTTTTCTCCATTTTCATCCAGCTCATTGAGAACGATCCCTTTTCCTAGAACTTTATGATGAACAATTATTCCTCTTGTAAGATTCATCTTTACACCTCCTTTCTATCTTGGGATAAAAATAAATCTAAACTCGACTTGGCTATAGATATCTTTTCTTTACTATTTCTATATGCTTCTAATAATCTATTAGTCGCTTCCGAAAAAGCATTACCCTCTGGTCTGGTATTTGCATACATGTCGACAAAAGTATTTATCCTCCCCACTTCCGAATAGGCTTGATTTATAATTTTTCGTAAATCATCTGTTAAAAGTAAAAGCGCACCCTCCGCTATTGATCTTTTGTATTGCTCATTTAGTAAAATACAACCAATTTTGTCCTGCCAGGGGGTTCCATCTGTTATTTCATTTACTATCGATTGATTGTGCTCTAATTCCAGAGCCATACCCTCCAGTGGACCTATATCTGCATCCCTAGGAGCAGTAATCAAGGCCATTGGATAGTTTTTACATATACCAAGCCATTGCTTTTTATGCTTATGTAGCTCTTCTCTTGTAAATTTTCGACCTTTTGGGTGTTCCGGATTATAATGATTAACCTCAGCATGGCATTCAAAACAAAGTGGTATAGCATTGTCTATATCATCAGGTCCTCCCTTAGATTTCCAATGAATATGATGAACCTCCATTTTTACGCCACAAAACTTATGGCATACACAACAACGCCTATGACATTCTGCCAAGAGCTTAGAAACTTCCAGAGGATCAAACGCCATAATAAAAAGACTTTTTGCAGAGTAAAATATAGCATAAATTATAGGTATTTACCACCTAATACTGTGGGGATTTTTAGTTTTCCTATAAAATCTTTTGATCTATTAAGAAGTGCTTACTTATTGAAGCGGCTGGCATTAAGGATTGTTAATCCAATAATTTTCTTGCCTTTTTTTCTTCTTATTATTCCATCACCCCCCTGAACTGAATCATCAGCTTTTTGTGCATGATTAAAGCTGACATATAGCACATCTGCTTCCTTATCATAATCCACAATAAATTTAGAATTGCCATATTGAGCTAGGGCAACTAAATCCCCTGCAGCCATATTTGTAAAATTAATTATTTTTTGCTCCATATAACCTCCCTTTGCAGTAACCAGCGTAAATCAGTTGTGATATAGGCAGTTATTACAAACCCATCTTCCTTATCAACTTCCTTGTATGGTACCACAAAAAAGACCTTGCTTCTAGGTTTTTTCTTAACTGCAAGCAATTCTCCAGTATCTCCCTTTAATATAATTTCTGGATCTTTTATTGTATCCATAATCTTAGGAAAATCTTTATCTCCAATTTCTAAGTGAGAGTTTGTAATATGCTTCCATCTTTCTTGAGTCAATCTAATTTTTACTCCACTTTTAGATTCAGCTACTGCAATAATCATGAACAGATAATATCATAAAGGTCTATCTTAAAGAGGAGTTTTAAGAAATAACTCTTTCTTTAGTTGGTTTTATTTATCAAAGCATCTCGTAAATTTGTAAGTTCATATTAATTAGTAGAAAATATAATAAACTTGTCCATGGAACCAACTGCCCAATCAGTTCCTAAAAAGAATGGTAAATTAAAGTGGCTTCTTGGAGCTCTGGCAGGAATAGTGCTTCTGGGAGCTATTGGGTCCTCCTTAAACAAAACTCCTTCAGCAACCCAAAGCCAAGTTGCAAATCCCAGCTCAAGTACTTTAGGAGTTATTTCTGCTTCAACTAAACCTGTTGATTTAGTTACGAATGAACTTAAAGAGGCCAGCCCAAGTCCTTCTTTAGCACCCACTCCTCTACTTTCTCCTAAACTAGCTTTACCAAAACCGATAGCAAGTACAACTAGTGATACTAACTCTGGATTAAGTAATGACAATTATTATAAAAATAGTTCGGGCAATGAAGTACATAGTCCTGCATACTCTAATTCTGCTCCTCAAGGAGCTACTGCAGTTTGTGGAGATGGAACATACTCATTTAGCCAAAGCAGAAGAGGAACTTGTTCTCATCATGGCGGGGTTTCTCAGTGGCTATAAAGATTTAATTGACAGATCATACAAACTCCTCTACATTTAAGTTAGGGGTGATATATTTGAAAAATTTAGTCATGACAGCCAAATGGATCCTGGTTTTAGGGGGGCTTCTTTGGGCTTATGAAGGAGTTACTAACTCTGATTTAATTGAAAAAACCCTGGGCAGCTTAGAACCTACTTTTGATGTTGTAGTAATGGGTGGATCAGCCGTAATTTTAGCCTATCACCTCTTAACAATGAAAGGTAAAAAATAATTGCCTTTTAGGTATTTGTAGCATTAAATTTAGTTTGATTGAGCTTTGGCTTTGTATTGCAGTTTTCTAGGAACCTCTTTATGTGGCATAACCATACCAGCCATATCTCCTACCATCACATCATTTTCTGAATTTTTATCTGAAGCATGAGGATTAGAAGGATCCTGAATTTGGACTACCTGCATCATGCCGTGATCTTCATGGAAAAGAATGTGACAGTGTAAAACAAACTTGCCGTCAAAATCTGTATACCTGGTTCTAATTACCACATTACCATGAGCAGGAACCGTATAGGTATCCCAATAACCTAAATAATTTGGGTCTACCCCATTAACCGAGATTACTTCAAATGGATTGATGTGAATGTGGAATGGATGGTTTTCATAGGAGTTATTTATAAGATGCCACTCCTCAACTGATCCCAAAGTTATCACCTGATCGACCCGGTTCATATCAAACATCTTTCCATCTAAATAAAAATCCGGATTATCTCCCGCACCTTCTGTAAATGTCAGAGTCCTAACTTTATCAACTTTAACATTTTTTAACTCTTCATGAGGTATCAGCTGGGTTGGTAGAGCTTTGGGAATCACAGGAAACCCCTGGACTTTAATATTCATGAAAGTATCCTCTACATAGTGGGCAAAACCTTGATTGTAAGGCAAAGATTTTACTGGATATTCACCTGGCCAACCTGCCTTGACCAAAACCTGAACTCTATTGGCTGGTGAAAGGATTTGATGTGTAACCTCCTTAACCCTGGAAAGTGGATTACCATCTCCTGAAATTACATGCATTGTCATACCAGGAATTGAGAAATCAAAATAATCATCAGCACTGATATTAAATATCTGCAGTAAATAAGTTTCTCCTGGATGTAAATAAAGAGTTGGATTTTTCTTACCATTAACTAAGCGGATTGGTTTATTAGAGTTACTCGTATCAACTGTAGTCATGATAATTTGTCTAACAGGTAAGTCTTTTATTCCTGCTAACTCATTAACTCCCCCATCAACAATGATTGCGCCAGCCATACCATCTAAAACTTGCTCTTCTGAATAAGTATGGAAATGAGGATGATACCAATATAATCCTGGGGAATGATCTTGAGGTAAGTCATATTCATACTGGAATGTTTCATTTGGTTTTACATCAATAAAAACATTGTCACCATTCCCTTTGGGAGAAACATGACTGCCATGAAAATGCAGGTTAGTATCCTCTGTACCCTGATTTACTAGTTTAACTTTAAATTTATCTCCAGGTTTCATTTTAAAAGTTGGACCTGGGTACTGACCGTTATAAACAGCTGACATTGTCGCCACTCCACCAATACTCACCATCTGCTTTTTAACAGTTAAGGTAGTATCTAAAACTCCATTGCTACTTTCTATCATTGGAGGCTCATACCAGTCAGGGGTTGGCAGAGGTGAAAAAGGGCTCATAAGAAGTATTATCAAACCAATAAAAAAAGCAATTAAAATAATCTTAATCATTATTTGATAATCCCCGGCCAGAGATTATTTACAAAATATATTATTATGGGAAGCAGAATTAACATTGAAGCAGTAGTTACAGTAACGATCTGAATTGATTCACTCATAAAGACATTGTGCTGTTGCCCAATGGGAGGAACGCTTTTGGCAGTAGGTAAGGCCATAATTAAAGAAAAAGCGACCGCTTGGGCAGGAGCGAGTTTAAGTAGGTAGGCTAAAACTACACCCAAGATTGCAAAAACAATTACTCTTAAAAAAGACAAAAAGGCAATAGCACCTAAATTAGATTTTAAAGTTGAAATATTAATACCCATTCCAACAGCCAAAAGTGCTGTCCCAAAAGTAGCCTCTCCAATTTTTGAAAAAGACTCTATCAACCACTTAGGTGTTGGAATAGAAAAGAAGATAAAGATAAGTCCAATTATCGAGCTAATAACTAGAGGATTTTTAAATACTTCCAAAAAAGTTTTAGTTAGAGTTTTTTTCATATCTTTATCTCTACTCTGGCCAATTTGAATTAATAAAACTGTAATTGGCACAACTGTAATAAGTGAAATGATTGTATTTAAAACAACCGGAATAACGGTATTATCAGCACCTATAATTTCTAGCATAATTGGCAACCCAACAATACCGGATGAAATAAAAGACACTGTTAAAGCAGCCATGGCAGTTTCTGGAAGACTCCTTTTAAATAGCAGTTTATAGAGAATAAAAGTTACAGCATACATTCCAAGCACAGCAATAAAATTGGCTAAAGTCAAATCCAGCTGGAAAAGCTCTTTCGGGGTTTTACCTAACAAATTAGCTAAAATTGAGGAGGGGAAAATACAATAAATCAAAAACTTTAATAAGCCCTCACCTAAAGAGAATGGCAGAATTCGAAAGCGGACTAAAAGGTATCCAGCCACCACAGGCAGCAAAATTGGAAACATTAGAGTTATGAGGTTAATAATATTCAATGGATTAGCTGCTTTAATAACAGTAGAGGAAAAGCGGGACACTGTCAATTGAGTTGTGCTAGAATTTTCAATGAATGAAGATCCTTTAAAAAATAGACTTCCATCTGAAGACTTTAAAAAGCTAAAGGCTATATTAAAACAGCATGGTATTCCCTTAAAATCTGGAAAAGAAGCAGAGAAAAGACTTCAAGAGTTAAGAGATTCCTATGAACCCCAAATTCAAATATTATCTGAATATTTTCTAATGCCTGTGCAATCCTTTCTCTCAGAAAGAAGAACAAATCAAGAAACTAAATAACCTTTATTTAGTCCTCCACTATTGATTGGATAACAAGAATATAATAATCACGCTAAGAGGGCACACCTAAGGTTTTGTCTGAAGGTTATCCCCTCTTTTTTGTTTTTCAACTTTTCTTGCTGAGTTTTTATAAATTTCATCCTAAGATTGTATTATAGGTAGATCTATGTTATTATTCACTCAAATCGGACCGAAGACTGACCGTTATGGCAAGCTGTCGTAAGACTAGGTTCTACCACCCCTTGTGGGTGGTTTTTTTATGACAAAACAAGCTTTGCTTAGCAGACAGGCACACCTCATGACACCTACAACTCAATCAAGCTACTATTCCTCTTAGCTTCTGTGAATATCATTAATTCCTCTTCTCCACCATCTCTGACATCACGGACAAATCCCGCTACAGCGTCAGCCAGTCTTATTAAAGCATTATTCTCATCTTTAGCAACACCTTGCACTTTACGGGTAGGTATACCCAATTTTCTCAGCTCACTACCATACTCTTGCCGCTTACTTTTCTTTAAGCCATCTACATAAACTATGGTTGCATATTCTGAAGGCTCTTTATAATGAATAGCTTTGGCAATCCCGACTATAGTTGTCATATCATAATTTACCTGATTGTGATAAATAGAGTATCGGAGCTTGCCCTTAAAATTTTTATCCGATAATATCAACTTTATGTAATCCAAGCGTCTTTTCGCTTTTGATCTTCCCCATTTGTCCTTTTTCTTCCCGCTTTTTTGCTCAATCTCCTCACAACGTTGGAGCAGCAAGTCTCGTTCTTTTCCAGTCACAACAACTGAAACGATAAAAATATCACCTTTAGTATCCTGTCCATTTTCATCAACATAACAATATAGTTTATGTTTGATGATTTTCATTTAACAACCTCTTGATCCACAATTCTAAGTCTATCTATTCCATACTCTTCAAACTCATTTCTATATTTCTCATAATATTTCTCTATTCTATCTGGAAACCAGCCCTCTTTCTCCATTTCCTTTTTCTCCTCTTTCGTCATGGATTTAAAAAAGTCTCTTTGGCCAAACATTATTTCCAGTTGATGCCAAAACTCATGCAAATTATATTCCTCCATAATCTCCTCCTCTTCATGGCATAGTTTGTGATTAGGTAATTTAGAATTTTCAAAGTACTCAATTAGATCTTTATAGCCATACTCTTCTGCTAGATTTAAAAAGAAATCTAATTGATCATCAATCTTTTTAAATTCTTGACCATGACTATCCAGTACTCCAGACCTTACAAAAGTTCCCACCATAATAGTTAAAAGCAGTTCTTTAAACTCCTTTTTTGTAAACATCTTTAAAGAATTTTTCAAATTCATGGGGTTTAGATTAGACCAAATCTAACCCGAAGTCAATGGATAATTTTATAGAAAACTTTATTTATATAAAGGAGAATTAACTGCTTGAGTAAAAGAATCTAAACTCTCTTGGCTCACATCTACTTTCCAATTAACATGCTCTAGCATAGTTTTATCTTCATTAAAAATAACCACTGCAGATATTTGAGGGAAGTTTTTAGGAATCTCACTCAAAAACATATCTTTATACCATGCTCCTTTATCTCCCCCTTGATCTGTAGTATTTACTTCAGCCAGAACTAAGGGTTTGTTAGGTGCAATTGAGGTAATCAGATTATATGAGGAAGTAAAAACCCCTGAAAAACTTGTCCAGGAACTCCAACTTTGGGTTGTCCCCCAGTTATAGCCATCAAGTCCAATCCAATCTACATAGTCATCCCCTGGATAAATCTCTCCATAAGGCACAATTGGATCATCTGGCACATTGGGACAAAACACCCAAATGATATTACTTACACCCTCCTCTTTAAAAATATCATGAATGTGTCTCCAGGCTAAAATAAAATCTTGATTGCTACTACCAGTATGAGTCACACTCCACTCATTTTGATGATTATTCATTTCCCAGGCAAAGACTAAATAAAATGGCTTTTTTACAAGTCTTAAATTCTTCCCGGCTTTATGTAAAAAATTATCACAGCCCCCTTGAGCAATAACTTTATAAAGTGGCTCTTTGGACGCTGGACACTCATCAAAGTAGTAAGGGTTAACATTTATCATGGGCTTCTTACCCATTGAATTTAACTGATCAAATTGACTGACCAATTGAGAACTTGTTAAAAATTCCCAACCTACATAGTAATGGGCAATGGATACTTTTCTTTTTATTAAATTTTCAAACTCTTGCAACTTTTCAGGATGCAAGGTTTTACTTGAGCCATCAAATAACCCTTCAGTCCAGGCTCCAAATAGAATTTTTTTAGAAGTCTCCTGAGAGTTCCTTGAAATGATATGCAAGGAAAATAAATAAATTAAAGCTAAAATTATCAAAGCTAATACTAATTTGAGTATTAGCCACTCTTTATTTTGAATAGTCATTAAAGTTAAAAGATACTTACACCATTCCCTGCTGAAGAGGGTGGACAATTATTGTTAAAATCAGGATTAAATTTATCAAAATAACTTTGAGCTTCACTTAGATTTTCTATTTTATAGATTTGTTTATTTTTATAATTGTATACAAAAGTATTGGTATAAGGGTAGTCTACTTTAAAAGTATATATTTGGGTTTGGATACTTTGATTGGTTAATTTGAGTCTAGGGGTGACAATATCTGCTTGAATAGTTGGATCATGGTAAATAATTTGCAAGGCTCCTTTTAAATCCCACTGTGATTCAAAGACTATTCCAGGACCAGTATAAGGACAAACTCCATCTAGAATAAAAACACTGTTGTGAGGCAGAGTAGGTAAATTATGTTGTATATCCAAAAGAACTGTTTTGCTTTGAAAGTAAGCTGCATTCCAACATGAAGCCAAGGTGGCAATAATGATAAAGCCACCTGAGGCCATAATGGCAATTAAGATACAAAATAGTCCTTTGGCATATTTTTCTGAAAGAAACTTTCTACTTAACCAGCCTACTCCGCCAACAATGACAAAAGCCATTCCCATTGAGGCAGCAATTGCTACCCTGTTATCAATACCTGTTGGTGAAAAACCTACTTTATTGTTAACTGCAAAAATAGCATAACCTAAAAAGAAAATAGCTACCCCTATTAAGACTAAGTTGCGCATAAACAGACTACTTGGAAAACTAATATAGGACTTTGAAATAGTTAAATAGAGATAAAAGAAGATCACCACATAAAGTATAAATCCTAAAGTTAAAGTAGCAGCATCAGGATAGTTAACCAATATCTGACCCCAAAGATAAGGCAGTTTTAAACCTAGTTCAAAAAACCCTGTATGTATTGTTGAAACCAAAAGATGGACAATATCTCCAGGATAATTAAAATCTCCCAGTCTCACCGTAGTTTTAGCTTTAAAGATAACCAGATAAAATAATGCAATAAAATTTACAATAATAAAAACAGTGTGACTTTGAAGTTTTTCTTTACCTACTCTAAGTTTTTCTACAGGATTTAAAAATAAAATGGCATTTAATAAAACAAGGGGCAAGATCACCTCATAACTTAACGCACTAATTATAAGAGAAAAGATACTAACTATTTTCCAAGCTAGGGCTTTTAAGTCTTTCAAAGACAGTGCTTGCAGTCCAGCATAAGTACTGATCAGGAAAAACAGCATACTTAAATTAACCTGAAATGAGGCATACCAAAATCTATCTGTTGAATAATTAGGTAGCAAAGCATATACAAGTGGCACGGTTAAGGCAATGACTCTGGGCACTCTTAGCTTGCGCAAAATGAAATAAAACAACAAAATAATTAAAACAAACACTAGAGCATTTATAAGATGGTAGCCAAATGGTTCAGTATTAAAAAGCCAAAAAAGCAGAGCATCATAAACATTTTGCATTGGTCGCATTAAGGTATTTGGAGTAGTGGCTGTTTTAATAAGACCTAGCAATGATTTATCTTTGGATAAACTAAATTCTCCTAAAAATGACCAGTCATCACTGTAAAAACCTAATCTATCTATGTAAGTTTCAACGGACAGTAACACTACCAGTGCCAAAAATATGCAGTCATAAATCATATCCCGACTCCACTCTTTGACCCCTTGTAATGACTCTACTCTTTGATACTTTTTGAAAAAACTAGTGTTATTACTAAAAGCTACCTTCTCTACTCCCCAATATATCCCTCCTAAAACTTTTGACCAAACTTTAACTAAATCACTGGCAAAAGGCATGGAAAGCATGACTAGGGCTGAACTAATTGCCCAAAATAACATCATGGTGCTTTGTTTTTGAGTAAAAAATGAACCAACAAACCCAGTTATTGCAACTGTAGCAAAACTAAAATGGGGTAAGAAAACGAGCGGTGAAATCTTTTCTTCAGAATTATCTTCCCCTTTAGGCGTCACTTTATAGCTTAAGCGTTTACCAGTTAAAATACTGATAAAAGCTAAAAACCAAATTGGCCAAGCAGCAATACTAATTACTCTACCTGCTAAGTTAAGCTGACCTCTATTTTCTTGATCAATGTCATAGCGCTGCAACCAAACTGACATTAACCAACAAACTATTAAAATAAATGAGTAGAAAATAAAAAAGTAAAAAACATCCACATCGGCAGCTCTAATCCCAAAGAAAAAATACAGAGTTAAAAGCCCAATAGATAATGCCATTATAAGGCCTGAAAAATAATGCTGTTGCAGAAAAAAATAGTAAAGTATTTGACGCCAGCCCATCTTTCTAAAATGTCCAAAACTGTGATGAAATAAAATATCAATACACCCATAAGCCCAGCGCAACTGTTGATTAAAGTAAGATTCCCAAGTTGAAGGTCCTTCCCCAACAGCCAAGGGTTGAGGCACATAAATACTTTTAAAGCCCTTAGCATGAAGCTTCATTCCAGTAATTAAATCTTCAGTAATATGGGCTGTATAATGGCCAACTTTATTAAAAGCAGAGACTCTAATGACATGGTTTGCCCCAATGAGTAGTGTCATCCCCATTCCACTTAATCCTCTTAAAACTGCTCCATAAAAATTAAACTGCTGCTGGGCAGCCCCTCTTGCCACTAGTGAATTATTAGTATTTCCATAAATTTGGGGTGTTCCGACAAAAGCTACTTTAGGGTCTCTAAAATAACCTAGGGTTTTAAATAAAAAGCTAGGTTTTGGGACAAAGTCAGTATCAATTTGAGCTACATAATCATAATACTTGCCATAACTGTCATACCAAGAGTTATGGTTTCCACCTTTGGTTTTAGTATATTTTCCATTGGGAGTATTAAACTCACTAGAGTTGCGCCTTGAAAAATGATAAACACCATATTGTCTGCAAATTTCTTTAACTGCAGGATCATCTCCTTCATCTAAAAGCCACGTGTCATGAGGATATCCACACTCAACCATAGCCGGTAAACACTGATTGAGCAGCTCTAAAGGTTCATTTTTTGGAACAATGGTCGTTATAAAAGCAACTTTTAATCCTGGGCTTTCCAGCACATTGGGATCCTAAGCTTAGAATTCCACGTGGACAAGTTGTCGCG
>JADMIO011683238.1_pt1 | contig 114284 bp, 101 predicted proteins | sample 8958161 | NCBI WGS metagenome assembly JADMIO01 (sample SAMN16585339, study PRJNA669376) | soil metagenome | isolation source: Crop rotation soil | place: USA: Cullars Rotation, Alabama | collected 2011
GAGCCAGTGTGATTACATTTGCGGCCTAACTGTGGCCAGTCCAGTTACGCTGGAGTCACTAGTATTTAGGTGACACTATAGAAGCGGCCGCGACAACTTGTCCACGTGGAATTCTAAGCTTAGGATCCCAATGTGCTGGAAAGGCCGCTGCTAACGGACCAGTCCACGCGCTCGCCCCGGGCACATGGCTCTCCTGCGCGCAGCCTGTCGTCGGGCAGGAAGCCAACGCCGGCACCACTATCGATCAGATCGCCGCGCAACACATCGGCCAGGACACGCCGCTTCCCTCGCTCGAAGTGGCCACCGACAATCGCGGCGGCGGCGGCTTCTGCGACCGTGACTACGGCTGCTCCTACTCGGGCACCATTTCTTTCCGTACCCCCAGCACGCCCCTGCCCATGGAAATCGACCCGCGCAAGCTCTTCCTGCGCCTCTTCGGTCAGGGCGACAACGCCGACGAACGCAAGCGCCTCTCGAAGCAATACGCCTCGCTGCTCGACATGCTGAGCGACGAAGTTAGCGGCCTCCAGCGCGTCGTCGGACCCTCCGACAAGGTGATGCTCTCCGACTATCTCGAAAGCGTCCGCGAAATCGAGCGCCGCATCCAAAAGATGGAAGCCCGCGATCTTTCGCACATCACCATCCCCAACGCCCCCGGGGCGGTTACGCTGCCTATCGACCAGCACATCAACCTGCTCTTCGATCTCACTGCCCTTGCCATGCAAGCCAACATGACTCGCGTATTCACCTTCATGATGGCGGCCGAAGTCAGCGGCCAAACCTACAACCACATCGGCGTCAACGACGCTTTCCATCCCCTGTCGCACCACAACAACGAACAGGCCAAAATGGACCGGCTCGCCAAGGTGCAGGCCTATCATACGAGTGTTTTTGCCAAGTTCCTCGACAAACTCGCCAAGATGCCCGATGGCGACGGCACCATGCTCGACCACTCGCTGTTCCTTTACGGCAGCAACATGGCCAACAGCAACGCGCACAATCACTACCCGGTGCCCACCTCCATCGTCGGCGGCTGGAAGACGGTGAAGGGCGGCCAGCACCTGACGCCGCCCGAGCGCACGCCGCTCGGCAACGTGCTGCTCACGTTCCTCGACCGCATCGGCATCTCGCAAGACAAGCTCGGCAACAGCACCGGAAAGCTCATCGAGGTCTAGCGCGCAATGAACATCCGCTTCGCCGCCCCGTTAGCACTCGCCGGAGCATCTCTTTTCGCTGCGAACGCGCCGCTCGCCGAAGCCATTAAGAACGGCCAACGCGCGACGGCGGTCGAGATGATCGCCAAGAAGTCGGCCGACGTGAATGCCGCCGAAGCTGACGGCTCGACGCCGCTCTTGTGGGCCGCGAACCTCAACGACCCGGATCTCGCCGTTCGCCTGTTAAAAGCGGGCGCGAACGCGAAGGTTAAGAACCAATTAGGCTCCACACCGCTAGCCGAGGCCGCCTTCAATTCCAATACCGAGCTCATTAAAGCTCTCCTCGAGGCCGGTGCCGATCCGAATGGCGCAGGTCCCGACGGCCAGACGCCGCTGATGCTCGTCGCCCGCACCGCCAACGTAGATGCCGCAAAGCTCCTGTTAGCCAAGGGCGCCAATCCCAACGCAACCGAAGCCCAACGTGGTCAGACCGCATTGATGTGGGCCGCAGCCGCCAGCGAAGGCAACATGATGCGTGTCCTGCTAGAAGGCGGCGCCATGCCCGACGCGGCAACCGCCGTCGACCTGATGACCCCGCTAGTAAGCGCCGAACCCCGCGCCCAGCCCCGTTCGCCAGGCGGCATGACGGCCATGATGTTCTCCGCGCGCGAAGGCTGCCTCGACTGCGTCAAAGCGCTCCTCGACAAAGGTGCGAAGATCGACCTCGCCGACCCCGAGGGCGTCACGCCCCTCATCACCGCGCTCTTCAACGCGCACTTCGATACGGCGAAATACATGATCGAAAAGGGCGCCAATCCGAACAAGTGGGATTGGTGGGGCCGCACTCCGCTCTACATGGCGATCGACTACAACACTCTCCCCCACGGCGGGCGCCCCGATCAGCCCTCGCTCGACGAAACCCTGCCCATTGACGTCGCCCGCATGCTGCTAGAACGCGGTGCGAATCCGAACCTGCAATTGAAAATGTTCCCGCCCTACCGCGCCACCGGAAATGACCGCGGCATGGATGGCATGCTCACCGTGGGTACCACGCCTTTGCTCCGCGCCGCCAAAGCGCAAGATGCCCCGGCCATCAAGCTTCTGCTCGAACACGGCGCCTCCGTCGATCTCACTAACAACCAGGGCATCACGCCCACCCTCGCCGCCGCCGGCATCGGCTCTTCCGACCGCGACGCGCGCGGCAATTTCCGCCTCCCTGACATTCAGGAGCGCACCCAGGCCTCACTCGAATTGCTGCTCGCCAAAGGCGGCCAGGTGAACGCCGAGGGCGGCCGCACGCAACAAACCCCTCTGCAGGGAGCCGCCTACTGGGGCATGGATCGCGTTGTAGCCTTCCTTCTGGAAAAAGGCGCCGAAATCAATAAACCCGATTCCCGCGGCTACACGGCGCTGGACAATGCCGAGAGCCGCGCCGGCAACCCCGGCAACACCATCGACGTTTCTGCCGGCCGCGCGGCAGCAGCCAAGGTTCTGCTGGCCAAAGGCGGCAAACCTGGAACCCCAGTGCCGCAACCCGCCGGCCGCCCCGGCGGCCGCTAGAAAAAGCGACGGAGGGAGGGACCCCGTAAGCAAGTAGAGCCGCGATAGCGCCACCTACTCCGTCAACAATCCCTCTAACTTCACCAACGGCTCCTCCAAATGCTGCTGGTTCGTCAGCACGGCGGCGAACAAATCCCCCAGCGCATCAAACCGCGGCAACACGTTGCGGATATGAAATTCCTTCGGATTGAGCCCCGCCCGTACTTCGCTCCATTCGAGCGGTGTCGCCACGGGCGCCCCCGGGTAAGCTCGCGGCACGTAGGGCGCACTGATCGTCTTACCGCGCGCAATTTGCATCCAGTCGAAGTAGACGCGGTTCTTCTGACGCCGCGCGAGGGACCGTGACGTCGTGAACAGCTCGGGCTTGTCACGCACCACCAGCGTCGACAGGATCTCCGCAAACGCCCGCGCGTGCTCGTACAGATAAACCGGCGCCAGCGGGATATAGATATGCATCCCGTCGCCGCCCGTCGTCTTCGGATACCCCACGAGCCCAATTTGTTCCAGTCGCCGCCGAACCAAAAGTGCCGCCTCCACGATCTTGTCGTAGCTGCACTGAAAGGGATCCAGGTCAATAAGAATGTAGTCCGGATGATCGAGCGTCGGGATCCTGCTCATCCAAGGATTCTGGTCGATACAGCCCAGATGCGCTAAATATACGAGGTCCGCATGCCGCCCCCCGATCACCATCTTGCGCTGGTTGCCGTCTTCGGCCAGCACGGTTTCAATGTGCAGCCACTCCGCCAGTTCCGCCGCGTTCTTCTGAAAGAACCCCTCGGAGGCAATGCCATCGGGATACCGCCGCAGCGACAGCGGTCTCCCTTCGAGATGTGGCAACAGCAGCGGCGCCACGGCGTTGTAGTATTCGAGCAAGTCCCGCTTTGTATACCCGTCTACGGGGTAAAAGACCTTGTTGAGGTTCTTGATGGCGAACGTCTGCCCATCAAGCGATACATTCGCCGCTTCCCCCGCCGGAAGCAGGGGTTGCCGCGTGACCGGTGACACTGCCGTGCGAACACATTCATCCGGGCTTATGTCGTGACGAAGCCCACTAAACACGGGTGCACGCAGCCGCCCTTCATTGGTCCATTCCAGGTACTTGATGCCCGCCACAAGCTCCGGCTTCACCCAATGAACCGGCTGCGCCAGCTTGGGCGTATCCCGAAAAGGACTGCGCTTCGCCGCCAACGGATCGAGCTTTTCCCGCAGCGCCTTCATCATCTTCTGATCAAACCCGGTGCCGACGGTACCCGCAAACTTCAACTCCCCGCCGTCGTAGATCCCCAGCGCCAGCGCCCCGAAATGCTCGCGCTCCCCGTCCGTGTAGCCGCAAAGAATTAGATCAGCCTCGGTAGTCGCTTTGATCTTGAGCCACTCCCGCGATCGCCCCGCATGGTAACGGCTCAACGCGTGCTTGGAGACGATGCCCTCCAGCCCCTGCGCTCTCGCCGCTTCGAGCATCTCGGCGCCTGTCACCGGAAACTGCTCCGAAAGCGCAATGGAACCACACGGCTTCAGCACCCGCAGCAGTAGCCGGCGCCGCTCTTCGAGAGCCACATCGCGCAGATCGCGGCCATTGTAATAGAGGAGATCAAATACGAAATACCGCACCGGCCGAGCCCGGGCCAGCTGCGCAATCTTGCGGGCGCCGGACGCCATGATTCGCGGCTGCAGCCGCTCGAAACTCGGCCGGCCGCGGTCGTCAGGCGCGGCAATCTCACCATCCAGAATCGCCGTATCCGCATCGAGGCAAGCCGCAATCTCCCCCGCTTCCGGGTACTGCGCCGTGATGTCGGTCTCCTTGCGGCTCGCGAGCCTCACGTCCCCCTTCGAGACGAAGCAGACCGCCCGAACGCCATCCCACTTGATCTCGTTCAGCCATCCCCCACCCGTCGGCGGCTGCGGCGAAAGCGTCGCCAACATCGGCGTGATCGTCTTCGGCATCGCTGCCTCAACGCCCAGCGCCGTGTCCACCTTCGCCGGCTCGTTCAGCGCGATCTGCTCCTGAGTGCGCCCGGTCTTTACACTCCAGGCATAGTCGTCCGCGTTCCAGCCGGGAGTCGCCACCGCGTCTTTCTTCTTCAGCAGCAGCCATTCATCTTTGACGGAGCTCTTAATCCGCACCAGCGCGAAATCCCCGTTCAGCTTTTCGCCATGGAGCCGGAACTTGAAATCGCCCTTGGCCAGTTGCTGGTCAAGGGGAGTCTCCGTGAGCAATTCCCAGGTGCCACGGTCCCACAACATCACGCTGCCCGCGCCGTAGTTGCCTTTGGGGATGTTGCCTTCAAAGTCGCCGTATTCGAGCGGATGATCTTCGACGTGAACGGCGAGCCGCTTGATGGAAGGATCGAGCGTCGGTCCTTGCGGCACGGCCCACGACGCGAGCGCGCCGTTAATCTCAAGCCTCAGGTCGTAATGGAGCCGGGTCGCCCGATGGCGCTGCACGCAGAACGAATTGCCTGTCGAGTCGCCCGAGCCGGGAGGAGGCTCTGGAGTCTTATCGAAGCGGCGCTTCTTCGCGTATTCGTTCAGCGGCAACTACTAATTATGCAATCGCGCCGGGAAGGTTAGAAGTGATCCGGTGGAGGTGGCCCGCCTTGGCCCGGAGCCGGGGCTCGCGGTGGACCACCCGGCCCACGATTGTTGCGGCCGCCACCCGGCCGGCCAGGACCGCGATTGTCTCCGCCTCGCCCATCGAAGCGGGGACCGGCAAAACGCGGTGTGCGGGCGCGCGCCTTTTCCCACTGGTCTTTCGTCAACACGGCCCGCATCCGCAAGCCCATCTGCGTCAGATTTCGCGTCATGTCGTTGCGCGCGTCGGCCACTTTATTGGCTGCATCGGTCGCCTTCCGCAGATCGAATGGCTCGGCGTTCATTGCGTCTTCCAGCGTGAGCTCGGCCTTTTCCATGGCGGCGCGGCCATCGATCATCTTGGTGCGGTACTCGCGCTGAATCCCATCCACCTGCTGGCGTTGTGCATCGGTCAGATTCAGCTCGGCCGCGATCTGGCCTTCCCACCAGGGAAAGATGCCGATCGGGCCTTGCGCCATCAGACCCACGGGCGCCGTCAGCAAGACCAGCAGCAAGCAAATCTTCGTCAGGGTCATCGTCAATTCTCTAATTTCTACTTTTCAGTTCTTTGTCGTGCCGCTATCGAACGAAACCGTCTCAAACATTCCGGCGACAGCCGACACTCCGGCCGGCGTCTCCTGCGACAGCGACTGGTAAATGTCGGTATAGAGCGTATCCTGCACGGCCACGGCCGCCGTCGGCTCGGTTTTTGCCTCACTGACGGGTTTGCTGGTCGGAATGCCTACGGTCAGCAGCAATGCAGCGACAGCAGCCAGCGGCGCACCGGCCCACAGCCAGAGCTTAATCCCCGCCGGACGCGAGGTAGGCGCCGTGTCGAGCTTCGCGTAGATGCGCGACCGTTGCGCGGCAAGTTCCCGCGCGCTCACCGACGCTTCGCGTTCCGCCCAGTCCGCGTCCGTCGCCCGGCGCTCCGACATTGCCTGCAAGCGCCCCTGGCAATAGAGACACACATCCAGATGGGCATGGCGCGGCACGGTCTCATAGAGGATGCCGATCAACTCATCCGCGCCCAAATGCCTCTCGCTCCAGTTACGCCCCATCGGTTGCATGGCTTCTCCTCTATGCCTCCCTGTACAAATCCGCCAGCTCCAGCCGCAGCCGCGCCACTGCGCGTGCCATATGGGCCTTCACGGTCCCCAATTCCAACCCCAGCAGCTGGCCGATCTCTTCCAGCTTTCGATCCTCATAATGCTTCAGCACAAAAATCGCGCGCTGCCGCGGCGATAATCCATCGAGCGCCCTCGCCAAACGCTTGCCAATCTCGGTCGCCCGGAGCTGATCCTCTGCCGAAGGACTGGTCGATAAGGCAAAGGCAAGCGTCAAATCCTCTCGCTCCGGCGATTGGCGCCGCTGCCAGAATTTCCAAGTCCGGCTGCGCAGCCGGTCGAGGCAGGTGTTCACCGCGACGCGAGTGATCCACTTCGACAAATCTTCCACGGGCACGCGCCCCTCGTCGTCTTTCAAATAGCGATAGGCTTTCAGAAAGGAGTCCTGCGCTGCCATGTCGGCCTCATCCCGATCGCGGGTAATGCGGAAACACAATAAAAAAACCCGCCTTTGTTCCGACCGCATCCAAGCGTCGAAATCGAAAGACGCGGTTTCTTCCACCGGCCTTGCCGACAACTGAGGTGCGACCGCCACTCCTCCCATTCATTTACTATGACGATACCCGTGGACGAAGGATTACCTTCGACAATATCAGGTCTTGTTAATGTGCCACCGCTTTGAGCCGCTGAGATAGAACCATTGAATTCGATGATTGTCGTTGTAATGGGTGTGACCGGTAGTGGCAAGTCAACCCTCGGAGAGCGTCTCGCCGCTCAGCTCGGGTGGCGGTTTGCCGAGGGCGATAACTTTCATTCGATTGAAAATAAAGAGAAAATGGCGCGCGGCGAGCCTCTGACTGGCGCCGACCGCTGGCGCTGGCTCGATGCGCTGCGCAACCGGATCCGGGTGGCTGCCGGTCGCCAGGAGGGATTGGTCATGGCCTGCTCCGCGTTGAAGGAGGCTTATCGCGAACGGCTCCGGATTCCCGGCGCTCCAGGCGCAGTGCGCTTCGTCTACCTCAAGCTCAGCCGCGAAGTTGCTCGCGAACGACTCGCGAGCCGCCACGGACACTTTATGCCGGTCACCTTGATCGATAGCCAGTTTGCCGATTTAGAGGAGCCGCGCGACGCTCAATGGCTGAACGCCGAGGCTAATCCGAACGATTTAATTCACGCGATTATTGAATTCAAATAACGCATTCAAGAAGATTTGTTGATGGGGGGGCTTGTCATATCACCCTAAATGAGGTAATAGTAATAGGACCCAACCTGAGGGGTACGGTGTACCCAGCAGGGGCTGAGCAGAGCTAGAGTTCTAGGACTTATTAGTGCTACGACCCTAGGTTATGCACTGGCCCGGTGTGGCCGTGGGGCCGACTTGCCTGTGAATCCCTCCGAGCAGGCAGGTCGGTTCCCTGGGCCCCGGGGTTCCGACCTTCTTCCCACTTCAAAGTTTCAGAACTTAACCGTTGGTGCGTCGCGCTTGGCCGGCTCGGTCTTGAAGTAGTCATTACTGCGCTGGAAGCCGGCGATGGGAGCTACAAAATTGCCCGGCGATCTTTCGATGGCCGTGTTGTAGTCGGTCACGGACTCGTTGTACTTTCGCCGTTCGACAGCAATGCGATTCTCGGTCCCAGCCAGTTCATCCTGCAGCCGCAGAAAATTCTCGTTCGACTTCAATTGCGGATAATTCTCAGCAACCACCAGCAGGCGGCCCAACGCACTATCGAGCTGCGAGTTCGCACCGATCTTTTCCGCCGGCGTCTTGGCATTGATCATCGCCGAGCGGGCATTGGCGATGTTCGTGAAGATTTCTTTCTCCTGCGCGGCAAATCCCTTGACGGTTTCCACCAGATTCGGAATCAGATCGGCGCGCCGCTGGAGCGCATTGTCCACCTGCGCCCAGTCGTTCTGAATCCTGTTGCGCTTCCCAACGAAATCGTTGCGAATCGAGAAAAATTGCCAGACGAGCCCGAGGGCTACCACGCCGAGCACGACCAATGCGATCATTCCAGTTTTCATGGTTGTTCTCCTAGTCTAAACGGCCTAAGCCGTCGACTGTCTCGATCAATTTTTCCACCGAAGCAAGATACTGCGCAAACAGTGCCTCGGCATCGAACCCGGCGCGCGCCTTCTCCCCTTCGCGCAAGTTGAGGAGCTGTTGAAAGGGCGCCACATCCACATTGATGTGCGTCGCGAGCGCAGACACCACATCGCGCTTCGCCATCGGTACGCTGGCCGCGCCCGCGAGCTGCAGAACATGTCGCGCCAGAACCAGAAAGGTAGCAACCGAATCCGACATCAGTTGCGTGAGCAATGTCGCGTCATTCATCACGCCGCCGGCCTTCTGGCGCAGGCGGATGAACTTCGTTCGCAGCTCATATTCCACCTGCGAGCGGTAGTGGTGATCGTGAATGGAGAGCTCGGCGACGATGTCGCGGCCGTGCAGCACCTGCCGGCACTCCTGCATGTCGTGAAACTCAATCGGAAAGCAATCGGTGGAACGGCGCACTTCCTGTTCGCTCATCAGCAGCGGCGGCGGATTGCCCTTGCCTTGCCACCAGCGGAAGACAGGTTCGGCCGCGCCGAGTTCCCGGGGCGTAACCTGCGGCAGCACGCAGAAAATGTTGACGTCGGAGTAGGGCGGCTTGCGATCCCCTACGGCGGCCGAGCCATAGAGAACGACGGACACGAGGTTCGTGCCATAGGCCTTTTGCAGGCGATCGACTAGTTCTTTGAGATCGGAATCCATAGAGTCCTTACCAGGCTTCTCCTGTCTTCGTCGGGCGAGCTACCAATCGCTGGAAGCGCCGCCGCCACCGGAGCTGCCACCGCCAAAGCCGCCAAAACCACCGCCTCCGCCGCCACCACCGCTGAAGCCACCAAAACCGCCGCCATAGCTTCCGCCGCCTCTACGGCCCCCACCGTTCAGCATGCCAGCCAGGATGTAAGGCGCCAAGCTGCCCAAACCGCCACCCCCACCGCCACGCCGGTTACTGCCCGCGGAAGACAGGAAGATGATGAAGAAGATGATGCCGACGACGATGAGGGCGACCGGGATGCCGGGTTCGCGTTCGCGCCGGACACGGGCTTGCGGCGCGCCATCGAGCTCCACGCCTTTGGCCTGAGCGATGCGCCCGCCGATATTCGCGGCGGCGGCAATCAGCGCGTCGCCATACTGCTGCTCGCGCAGGGCAGGGCGCATGTCGCGCAGCACGCCGCCAGAGAGGCCATCCGGCAGGATCGGCTCCAGGCCATAGCCGATCTCGAGCCGGCTCCGGCGATCCTGAACGGCGAGCAGCAGCAGGATGCCCTCATCCTTGCCCTTGACGCCGATGCCCCATTGCTGAAAGAGCTTATTGGCGGTGTCTTCAATGGGATCGCCATCGAGCGTGGCGACCGTGACGAAGGCCATCTCCGCCCCGGTGCGTTCCTTGACAAGCGTGGCATAGCGTTCGAGTTCGCCCTTGCTTCGCGCATCGACGACGCCTGCGAAGTCGCTCACGAACCCCTGCGGCTTGAGCTGGGAGATATCGATGCCGGCCGCGCACAAGGCGGCAGCGAGCAAAGCGACGATGAGCCGTTGAAGCAAGGGAATCAACTTCAGGATAGCGTTGTTAGTCGCGCGGTCGGACCAGATCCGCTTTTGAACTTGACCGAAGTGGGCAATCGGACTAAACTCGGCTTCAACTATGAAGACCTTTCTAGTTGCGGCCGCACTTACTCTTACGTCCTCGGCTTACGCTGCACCCATCGCGGCGGAATGGACCACCACCTCCGCCGGTACACTCAACGGCGTTGAATTTTTAGCCACTGGCTTTGGCGGCGTTCTCGCCATATTTAATAACAACTTCACGGGTCCTGATTATGCCGCTGCTCCCGTCGGTATCTCAGATACGCTCCAGTACGGTGCGACCAGCGATTGGACGGTGACCTTCGACACCCCGGTCAACGATTTGATGCTACTGCTTTATGTGTGGCGAGGGTCTTACTTCGGCCCCGATGTCGACGATCCGACGTCTACCTACACGTTCAACCAGCCTTTCAGCATTCTTTCTGGACTCGCTGGTGCATCCGTGGCAGGAAACACCTTGAGTTTGCCTGATACTGGCGAGTTCACCTTCTACTCAGGAATCTTTCTCTTTCCGGGTTCCACGACGACCCTGTCGATTGACGCTACAGGAGTCAATCCGTCGGGGCAAGGTCTCACCTTCGCCGTAGATGTCGCGACCGTTCCTGAACCTGGGTCGGCCGTATTGCTGGTTGTCGGTCTGCTCGCCGGAATCAGCGCGCGGACGTACCGTAACTCGCGGGCTTAACCAAAACGCCGCGCTGGCTTTACTTGGATTTCCGTAGCCACAGATAGCAATGGTTGCCCAGCCGGTTGGCGTGCGGGCTTTTTAGCAAAATCAGATCCAGGTAGCGCAGCGGGAAGAGCAGCCATCCCAGCACGCCATGGGCGGCCACGCGCCACCAGCGATAGGGCAGCAGCAGTTTCGCATATTCGATGGTAAATACCAGCAATGTCGCCGTCGGTCCGGTGCGCCAGCCCTCGGCGACGACCTCGAGGCCGCCCGCGAGCTGCTTCAATCCATCGAGGGTGTAGCGGCGATAGTCGTTCGGATATTCGTGGAACGGGTGACAGAAAGGCGTCACCAGATGCGCGTAACCACCGGGTGCGAGCACGCGTTCGATCTCGCGGACGAGTTGCTGAGGGTGTTCGGCGTGTTCCAGCACGGCGTCGCATTCTACGCGTTGGAACAGATTGGCGGTAAACGGCAGTAGCTCCGCGTTGGCCGCCACGTCGACGCCCGGAAGCGGGAAAAGATCGAGATTGATGCAGCCCGGCACGGCACGGCCTGCTCCGCCGATGTAGAGGTTATAGCGGCCCAGCGGGAAATCTTTCGGCTCATTGGGATTCAGCACGAGCGGAGCCGGTGGTTCCAGCGCGCGGCGGAGCCAGCCCGCAGCCATGCGGCGGCGATAGCGATTAGCGAGATCGGCGTTGCCGCTCATGACCGATGCAACATTCGGCGCAACGCTTGTTCCACATCGTTAGCGGCCGCGGGACCTTGTGACCGCCACGCGACGAAGCCGTCCGGGCGCACCAGGACGCAACCGGTGGGGGAAAGACCATAGGCGTCGCTGAAGCCTTCCGCGGTGATGCGGTGAAAATCGACCGGGACGCCTAGCTTGGCGGCTGCGTTTGCGGCAGGGCTCTTCCAATCAGGGGACGTCGCGAGCGACACCGGGTTCCGGTCGAAGAGATCCAGCGTGGAATGGCCCGGCCGCAGCCAGACATGCGGCGCACGGGTGCCGGGCTTGCCGCGGGATTCGCGAGGGTTCTGGTGTCCCGCTGCTTCGTCTCCCAGGCCTGCATAGCGATAGCCGAATTCGATATTGAGATCGTCGACGAGCGGCTGCATGTTTTCTTTGCCGAGATACGTCGCCTCTCGGGTGGCATAGCGAGTGTAGGCTTGCTCCGTGGTCAGCACCCCAATGGGTCGCCGCTCGGGCTCGTAGGTATCCAGGAGCCCCGGCCCCGCCCATCCTTTGATGACCGCAGCGAATTTCCAGGCCAGGTTGTGCGCATCCTGCATCCCTGTGTTGCCGCCATAGCCGCCATAGGGAGGCATGCAATGCGCGGCGTCCCCTGCGAGAAACACGCGGCCCGCACGAAAGTGCTCGGCGGTGTCGGCGACGGACTGCCAGCGCATCACGCTGTCGATCGTGACGTCGATATCGGGCACGCCGAGGGCGGCGCGCAGATATTCCAGGCAGCGTTCGTCGGTGAGTCCGTCCCATACATCTTCAATTGGGTGCGCCGGGTCGCCCACGGTGTTGACCACGAGAAAACCCGAGTGATAGGGCTTTTCGATGCGAAAGAAACCACGTAGCGTGGCATTGCGGACGAGGATCACGCTCAGATTGCGCCCGCGGATGAGCGGCGCGATGTCGCCCCGGAAGTAGATCGTGATGCTCTTCGAGAGCGTGCCGTGGCCCACAAATGGAATGTGGAGCGCATCGCGAACGCGGCTGCGGCCGCCATCGGCAGCCACCATGTATTGGGCGTGCACGCGGGTTTCTGCGCCGGTGTCGCGATGCTTCAGGTGCGCAGTGACGCCTTCAGAATCCTGCTCGAAGCTCAACATCTCAGTGGAGAACCGCAGCTCAGCGCCCAGTTCATCCGCGCGCTGCTTCATCAGTGGCTCCAGCAGACTCTGCGTGATGAAAAGCCGTACGGTGGGGCTCAGGTCCCGCACGCCCTCGTTGATATTTGGGATGAACCAGGCAAGCTCTTTGCCCGCCAGCGTCTCCACCGCCATAATGGCGCCGTCCTGATCGAACTGGCCCTGCGAGCGCTCACGCACCACTTGCTCAATGCCAACCGTGCGCAGCACTTCCAGACTGCGCTGCGTGATCATTGCCGCCCGTGGATGGATCGCCGTACCCCGATGATGTTCGACTGTGAGCGCCGGGACGCCGTGGTGCGCCAGCATCAGCGCCGCCGTCATGCCCACCAGGCTGCCGCCGACGATGAGTACAGGAAGCTCGATCGTCTCCATGGCGGCTATTTTTTGGCAGGCGGAAGAGGCTTCGGGAGAGTCTTGTAGATGGCTTCGATGAAAGCGTCGGCCGTTACGGCCGAGCCCGGCACGTTGTAGCGCCCGTCGTAATCCTTGGTATAGCCCGCGCGCTTGATCTGCTCGAGCGACATATCCTTCCTCATCGCCGCGCGAACGCGATCCCGAACAATCGTCACCATGTCGCGATATTCGACCACGTCGAATTGATCGCAAACGCGCCCATGGCCGGGGATCACGTATGTGCCGCCCTCTTCATGATGTTTGGGAATCGCCAGGTCAATGATCACGTTGAGCGCCTCGATCTCACCTTCCACAGTGCCGCCATTGGCCACATCAATGAACGGATAGCTTGTGGTGGACATGATGTCGCCCGTGACGATGACGTCCGAACGGCGGAAGAAGACGAGGCTGTCGCCATCGGTAGAAGCGTTTTTCATCCACTTTACTTCGATCGGCTCTTCGTTAAAGAACAGCTCCTTCTGCCCGGCCACGTAGGTCTGCGTGGGCCAGAAACCAAAGGCATAGGCCGCTTGCTTGCCGGTTGGCGCGCTCACCCGGTTTAGCAGGTTTTCATGGCCAATGGTTTGCGCGCCTTCCCCCGCGTCGGTCAGGTTGCCCGTTACGTTGGCCCCGGTGATGGTGACACCGGCTTTGCGAATATTGTCCGCGCCGCTGATGAAGTCCGTGTGCATGTTGGTGTCGATCAGGTAGCGGATGGGCTTGGGTGAAAGCCGGCGAATCGCCGTAATCAACGCATCGCTGCGGTTCGCCAGGCCGCTGTCGATCACAACAACACCGTCGTCGCCCACCTGGACTACGACGTTGCCGCCCGCCCCGGATAACAGATAGACGTTGCCCTGTACCTTCAGCGTGCGGATGCCGCCGTCGGGCTGCGCGCAGCAAGCGATCGCCGTGAGAATCGCAATAACTGTGAACCGCATGATTGCTTGCTTCGCTCCTGGCTTCACTTTGGGGCCCTAAGGGTCATGGTCGTGCGGAACTCGGGATACATGGTGAGTGCACCGCCGCGCGTGGCAGTGAACGGCAGATGATACTTGTCGGCGAACTCGTATTGAAAGGGATTCTCGCCGGGAAGATAATGAGGCACCAGGCCCCGTGGACGATCCGCCACTTCCACCACCGGTTCGCAAGGATAGAGCCAATTCTGGCCTTCCTGCAAGGTGAGACGGAAGTCGTCGCTCTTTACTAGAGGCTCGGTGAGATAGACAGGATCGGTGACGATCGAGACGTGTGTCAGCGTGTCGCCGTGGCGCATGAAATGTTCCACCAGCGTGGCCTGGTCGCTTTCCGGAAGTCCGTTGCGGCGCACCCAGCCTTGTTTGATGTGCGTGGTGTAGACATTAAGAACGTTGCCGCTCCAGCTACCGGTCGAAAAGCCCATCCAAGTGTGCGGCGCTTCGGGAGCAGGATGCGGACGATTGTCGAAATAGATGGTGCGTTCCTGCTCATAGGTGGAAATGTACTGCTTCATAGCGAGCAACTGCTGCGTCTTCGGATCCTTCTCCAGCCAAATACGAAGGTTGTTCGGCCCGCGATAGATGTAGGGCGAAACATGCACCTGGCATTGATGTTCCAGCAGCGTGAGGCGCGAGGCGTTCCAGCTATCGGCGAACAGGCGCGCTCCGTCCGTGATGGGCAGGCCGAGATAATTGACGGGCTCGGGACCGGGGATGCGCTCCGGCTGATCTTCGTGGAGCACGGGAGTCCAATTGCCGGAAAGGTCTATGCCCGGCGAGGGACGGAAGGAACCGGAGGTCTGCGCCCAGGTGCCGGCGGCGAACAACAGGGCGATGGCAACGGCGAGACGCATGAAGAACCTCAACTATCCTACGTCAACGCGAACATGCTCAAAACTGGTACTGGTGCGAAGCCATGTCGACCTTGCCGCCACGAAATCGAACCCCTTCGGCCTGCAGCCGCAGCTTCTGTTCGCGCTCCGATTCAGCCGGTAGCTTGATGAGGCCGTCGCCGCCCAGCACCCGGTGCCACGGCAGGCCATCGCCATGGAGATTCAGCACCCGGGGCACCATCCGCACATGGCGGGGATACCCAGCGGCGGCGGCCACCTGCCCGTAGGACGAGACCCTGCCTCGCGGTATGCTTTGGATGGCTTCGCGAATGGCTTCGATTATGTCGTCCGTGCGGTTATTCTTGAATCTTTCGGGGCCTGGCGCTCGTCTTAAACCCTTCATGCGATTCCTGTTGTCTATTTTACTGGCGATGAGCTTAGGCGCTCAGACTCCCGATGCAAAGGAGCTGATCCGCCAGGCCTTCGAGCGCGACGAGAACATCTTCGACACGCGGCGCGACTACACCTACGTCGAGCATCAGACCATGCGGAATTTCGACTCCAAGGGCAAGGTGACCTCGACCGAGCGGGAGACACACGAGATCCTCTATCTCTCCGGAGAGCCGTACGAAAAGCTGATCGCCAAGGACGGCAAGCAACTTTCGGCCAAGGATGCCAAGAGGGAAGACGAGAAGCTGGAGCGCGAAGCGGCCAAGCGGAAACGCGAGGCCGAGCGGGGCAACAAGTCCCAGGAGAAGGAGCGCGCCGAACGACGCAAGACGGCTCGCGAGGTGTCGGCGGCCTTCGACTTTAAGATCGCCGGCACCGAGTCCGTAGGCGGGTTGGCTACCTGGATGGTGGATGCGACGCCGCGCAAGGGCTATCAGCCTAAGACGCGCGACGGCAAGATCTTCATGAAGACTTCGGGTCGGATGTGGATCGCTCAGGAAGAAGGGCGGCTGGCCAAAGCGGAAATTCGCGTAGACGACACCATATCCTTCGGCTTGTTCCTGTTTCGCCTGAAGCCGGGAGCCCGCATCAACTTCGAGCGAACCCTGGTAGCGCCCACGGTCTGGCTGCCTAAGCATGTTTTCGTCAAAGGTGAGGCCAAGCTGGGAATGATCAAAACCTTCCGAACCGAGATCGAGATCGACTATAGCGACTATCGGCGGTTTCAGACAGATTCGAAGATTGTGGTGGAAGATCCTGGGCAGTAACCGTCACACCACCCGCGCGGCGCGGCGGAGGCGGAGGATTTGGTCGAGGATCTGGTCGGCGACAATGCGCTTAGGCGCGCGGGGGAGTTCCACGTTTTCACCGTTGGCTAGCACCAGCACGACCTGATTGTCGTCGGACTCGAAGCCGGTGCCGCTCTGCGACACCAGGTTGCCCACCACCATGTCGCACTTCTTCGCTTCCAGTTTGCGGCGGGCTTCTTTGGCAACATTCTCCGTCTCAGCGGCGAAGCCAATCAGCAGGCGGTCTCCTTTGGAGCGGCCGAGTTCAGAGAGGATGTCGGCGGTGGGCTCCAGGTCGAGCGTCATGCGGGCGGCTGTCTTCTTGATCTTGTGTTCGGGCACGTGCGCCAAGTGATAGTCGGCTACAGCGGCAGCTTTGATGATGATGGTGGCGCGGTCGAGTGAGGCGAAGACGGCATCGTGCATCTCGCGAGCGGATTCGACGCGGATCACCTCGGCGCCTTGCGGTGGCGCGATGCTCACGGGGCCGGTGACCAGCACAACCCGCGCGCCGCGGGACAGCGCCGCATCGGCAATGGAGTAGCCCATTTTGCCGCTGGAGCGGTTGGTGATGTAGCGCACCGGGTCGATAGCTTCGCGTGTCGGGCCGGCGGTGAGCAGCACGGTTTCACCGGCTAGATCCTGGCGCGGTTGCAGTAAAGCAACGGCGGCGTCGGCGATGGCGGCCGGTTCGGCGAGACGGCCGGGACCAGTGGTGCCGCAGGCGAGCAGTCCTGCGCCGGGTTCAATGAAATGGCAGCCACGGGCTTGCAAGGTTGCGACATTGGCTTGCGTCGCGGGGTGGGCCCACATGGCGCTGTTCATCGCGGGAGCAAGCAGAACCTTGCCGGTGAAAGCCAGGAAGAGGGTGCTGAGAAAGTCGTCGGCCAAGCCGTTGGCAAATTGGGCGAGCAGGTTGGCGGTGGCGGGGGCTATGACCAGAAGCTCGTTCTCCTGGGCTACCCGGATGTGCTCTACGGCGCTGGAGAGCGTCTCTTCCGCGCTGCGATCGGCGAACAGATCCGTGATGACTTTACGGTTAGTAAGAGCCGCGAAGGTGAGGGGCGTGATGAAGCGCTGGGCGGCGGACGTCATCACGGTTTCTACCGTGCAGCCGCGTTGCTGCAGAGCGCGGGCGAGTTCAGCGGCTTTATAGGCCGCGATGCCTCCGCCCACGCCAAGCACAACCTTCATCGGGTTGAATTCTTACGAGTGAGAATTGGCGATTTCGGCCTGGCGCGCTTCGCGCATCGGGTCGTTGTATTGGATAAGGCCGCGGCGAACTTCTTCCATCCCGGCGACGGTGGGCTTCTTCGAAGTGGTGGGCAGGAACGACCGCGCCCCGGCCTGCAATTGGCGTGCGCGCTTGGCCGCAACGATGATGAACCGGTAGGTGCTGACTTCCGGGTCGTCCGGAATCACGTTGGTGGGCATTCGCTGTTCGCTCATGATCTTGCTCTTCCTATCCTTACGAAACCTTCTAATATCGGCGCTATCTTGCGCTCGACCCGCCCGCGCTTCAAGCGTTCGGCTATAAAAATCGCCCGGAGCTTCTCCGTGGCCTTTTCCAAATCGTCGTTGATGAGCACGTAATCGTACTCACCGTAATGCCGGATCTCTTCCTCGGCTTCCCGCAGGCGCCGCTCGATCACCGCTTCGGAATCTTCCCCGCGAGCTCGCAGCCGTTCCTCCAGTATGACCCGAGAGGGCGGCAGAATGAAAATGCTGACAGAGTCCGGGATCCGCTCTTTTAATTGTCTCGCACCCTGGACGTCGATGTCGAGCACCAGATCGCGGTCGTCGGCGGCCGCTTTGTCGATGTAGCTGGCGTGCGTCCCGTAGTAGTTTTCGAACACCGGCGCCCATTCCAGGAACTCGTTTCGATCACGGCGCTCTTCGAACTCCTCGCGGCTGATAAAGTGATACTGCTCCCCATCGATCTCTTTGCCGCGCGGTGCGCGAGTAGTGTAGGAGATAGAGAATAAAAGGCGAGGATCCATCTTCCGGACCGCCCCGACGAGCGTGGATTTGCCTGATCCGGACGGGGCAGAGATAACGAAAATGGTGCTCATTCAGGCGATTTCCGACGCGAGGGCGTCTCGCGAAAGTCGTGGACGTTCGATTTTACCGCGAGCGGCCAAAAAGCGGCGGATTAAGTTCGCAGCCGAGTTGGTCTCTAGACGGGACTGGTTTCGCTCAGCACATTCGCTGCAGTTTGCGTCTCGGGCTTGGCATTAAAACGTCGGATCAGCTTGCGTCCCCATTCGATGCCGGGTTGTTCGATGAAGCGCTGAGTGAGAAGGCTCAGTCCGAGCGCAAGCGCGAGGGTGCCGATGAAGTTAGCCGTGCAATAGGTGAGGAAGTAGCCGTAGCCTTCGGCGGGACCGGGAAGAACGCGATCGAGTAGCGCGGGGCAGAGCCACAGTGCGCCGACGAAGTGGGTAAGGTAGAGACTATAGCTGAGTTCGCCGATCCGCTCGACATAGCGGTTCACGAGTATGCCCCCTCGGCCAGCCACGACCTCCCCTTCCCGCATCAGCGCGAAGAAGAAGAGCAGACACCCGAATCCGCCCAATGCGGGGATGACGCCGACAGCCAAGTCCGCCGAAAACATCAGCACGCCGGCTATTACGAGGGCAAGGGCGGTGATTGTAAGCAATGCGCACTGGATTCGGACGTCAGCGTGACGAGAGTTTTGGCCATCCACCAGGCTGTTATTTTGGGCCTCCTGACGGCGGAGCCACACGGAGTGGGCGCAGAAGCCGAGGAAGAAGACCGGAAGTTGCGAAGCGAAGTGGAAGTGGCCGAAGCCGCCATTGCCTGGCTCGATGGGGCCGGTGACAAAGGCATAGATGAAGCCGGCGGCCCCGGCCGATAGCGCCGCGCCTGCCACCGAGTACCCAAAGGACCGGGCCCAACGCAGCAGGAACGGAAACACCATATAAAAGGAGAACTCGGCAGAGATCGACCACCCGCCCGGGACGAGCAGGTTGTTCAATCCGGGGATCCAGCCGTGTATGAAGACGAGATTGGCGGCCACCATCTGCCATGAATAGGATTGCGGCCACAGCGTCTGGTCAGCAATGCAGCGGATGACATAGTAGAGCGGAATCCCCGCGTAATAGAGCGGAGCAATGCGGAAGTAGCGCCGCAAGTAGAAGCTGGCCAGGGGATAGCGTTCGGAGCCGGCGCGCTGGTTGGCTGAATGCAGCATCGTGAACGCGCTGGCGACGAAGAAAAGCTGGACGCCGAATTGCCCGGTGAGCCCGAGCAGGAAGGCCAGCGGCGGCAGCTTGCCGTTCATCTGATTGGTGCAGTGCAGCAGGATGACACCGAGGATGGCGTAACCGCGGGCCGCGTTCACGAACTGCAGGCGTGGGGGGCTGGCCGCTGCCGGCCGCGACGCAGAGCTAACGCTGAGGCCACGATTACTGGAAGGCACTTCGCCCATTCCTTTGAATCGGGCGGAATGGCGCTCGGCTGTAGATAGCGGATCGTCCTATCGGGTCCGCGATGGCCGGTACTAAACTCTGACCGGTACTCCTGCCTTACTTCGCGCTCAGCTTTTAGATCCAACTCATTCTAGATTCAGCGATTGCTCGCGGATCTTTTCGATATCCGATTTCACGCTGAGAGCCAGGTCGGAGATCTTGCGGCCGGGTTCGCCGCCGGAGGTGGCTTTGGAAAGAATCGTATTGGTTTCACGCTGCATCTCTTGAAGTAGAAAGTCGATGCGCTTGCCTACTTCGCCTCCTCCTCTTAGTAGCTTGTCGAGCGCATCGACATGGATGCGGAGGCGGGCGATTTCCTCGGCGATTTCACTGCGGTCGGCGAGCAGTGCAGCTTCTTGAGCGAGCCGGGCCGGGTCGATCGTCGTGGTTCCCAATAGCTCGGTGAGGCGTTCCTTTAACCGCGAGTGAAGCGCGGCGGCCAGTTCGTCGCGGTTGGCAGCAATTTTGCTGGCGGAATCGCGCACTCTGGCTAGATGCGTCTGCAGCACTTCTACCAAAGCGGCCCCCTCGGTGGCGCGCGAAGCGTTCAACTCATCCAAAGCACGTGCCGCGGTTTCCAGGACCGCGGCTTCGAATGTCGCGTCGAGCTCGGTTTCGGTGTCAGCCGAGAGCATGCCGGGCAGGCGGAGCGCGGCGTTGAGGTCGGGCTCGCCGTTGAGGTCGAACTCGGCGGAGGCTTCCTTGAACGCGCGGAGCCAGTTTTCGAGCAGCGGCTTGTTCCAGGCGGCCTGGGTGGGGCTTGCGATGCGCTGGAACGTGCCGCGGAGATCGAGATGGCCGCGGGCTACCTTGGTCTGGATCGCTTTGCGAAGCGCGGGCTCGTAGGGATCGAGATCGGCGGGCAGGTGGAAGTGGATGTCGAGCGCGCGGTGGTTGACGGTGCGAAGGCTCAGGGTGAGAGTGCCGTGGGAGGTCTCAGTGCGGACGCGGGCAAAGCCCGTCATACTCATGGCGGATTTCATACAATCAACTCGCTTCAGTTTCGATGAACTGCATTTCGTGGAGGCGGCGGTAGACGCCGTCGCGGGCTAGTAGCTCGTCGTGGGTGCCGGTCTCGCGGACGCGTCCGCCTTCGAGCACCACGATCTTGTCGGCCCGGCGCACGGTGGACAAACGGTGCGCGATCACCAGCACGGTACGCCCTGTGATCAGGTTGCCGAGCGCGCGCTGCACCAGCATTTCAGATTCGGTGTCGAGGTGTGAGGTGGCTTCGTCGAGGATCAGGATCGGCGCGTTCTTCAGCAGTGCGCGGGCGATGGCAAGGCGCTGGCGTTGGCCGCCGGAGAGCTTGGTGCCGCGTTCGCCGATGATGGTGTCGTATCCCTTCGGCAGGGCTTCGATGAAGTCATGGGCCAGGGCATCGCGGGCGGCCTGGCGAACGTCTTCGGGGCTCGCGTCCCACCGGCCATAGCGGATGTTGGCTTCCACGGTTTCGTTGAACAGGAACGTGTCTTGCGCGACGGTGGCCAGCTGGGCGCGGAGCGATTCGAGGGTCACCTCCCGAAGGTCGAAACCATCAATGGAGATGCGGCCCGCGCTCACGTCATAGAAGCGAGCGAGCAGGCCGGCTAGCGTTGACTTGCCGGAGCCGCTCGGGCCAACGAGGGCCACGATTTGGCCGGCGCCTATCTCTATATTGATGTCGCGGGCGACGAAGCCGTCGGGCGAGTGCGGGTAGTGGAAGCCCACGTGTTCAAAACGGATGGCGTCTTTGAAGCCGGTGAGCGCGGTGGCGGTGGCGTGGTTCTGGATACCGGGTTCGCGGTCGAGATAGGCGAACACGCTTTGCGATGCCCCCAGTGCTTGCTGAAAGATGTTGTGGATGCCGGTGAGCCGCTTGACCGGCTCGTAGAGCAGCAGCAGCGCGACAACGAAAGATGTGAAATCGCCGGCTGACATTTGGCCGGCCTTGATCTGGTCGCGGGCATAGGTCAGCAGGCCGACGATGGTGAGCGCGCCGAAGAATTCAATGATCGGCGAAGAAATGGACTGTTGCGCGACGTAGCGCAGGCTGCCCTTCTTCAGGCGGCCGGACGCTTCGGCAAAGCGCGCGGATTCGTGCCGCTCGGCTTGAAATGCTTTGACCACGGCGTGGCCGGTGATGGTTTCCTGCAGCAGTTGATTGAGGTCCGCAGCGTAATCCTGCGCGCTGCGCGACGACCGGCGGATCCGTTTGCCCAGGCGCGCGGTGGGAATCACGACCAGCGGGAACAGCGTGAGGCTGATCAGCGAAAGCTTCCAATCGATCTGCAGCAGCACGAGCAGCAGGGCCATCAGTGAGAAACTCTGGCGCAGCCAATCGGCCAGCATGTGGGAGATGGCTACCTGGATCTTTTCGATATCGTTCATGATCGACGACATCAGGCGTCCGGTAGAATTTTGTTCGAAGAAGGCGGCGTCCTGGCGGAGAACGCGGTCGAAAACTTCCTGGCGCACGTCGGAAATGGCGGAGAAACCGACCACGTTCACCAAGTAGTTGCCGGCGTATTCGGCGAGGCCCTTGATCAGGAAGACCGCCACGATGCCCACACCAACCATGGTCCAGACGTTGTGGATCCAATCGGGCAGTAGGTCCTGCAGGTAGAGAGTCCAGTTGAAAAGGGTAAAGAGCGGGACGGGCGCGTCGACGGTGGCGGGGTTCAGGACGCGATCGAAGATGGGTTTAATGAGGACGGCGGTGAGCCCGTGCGCCGCACCGGCGATGGCCATCAGTACGACGGAGATAAGTAACTGCGGCGTGTAGGGCTTGGCGTAGCGCAGCAGGCGCGAGAGTTCTCTCATTGAGGAACCCGGGCCGTTTGCAGACGCGACTCTAAGCGAGCGATTGAGACCAGCATCTGGTCGATGGGGATATTAGCGGCTGAATCGCCGCCACGCAGAACCTCGGCGCGCGTCCGCCAGGGCGACCAGGCATTGACGTCGGAGGGACCAAAGACGATGGCCACTGGCAATCCAAACGCGGCGGCCATGTGGGCCGGGCCGCTGTCGTTCCCTATAAATATGCTGGCGCCGCTGAGTTGGTTCTTAATTTCGTCGAGGGATACGCCGCGGAGGGTGCGGAAGTCGGCGAAAGGTGCGAAGTTGTCGCCGGCGGCGCCGAGGAAAACGGGCTCAGTGCCCTGATCGCGCAACTGGCGGGCGACGGCGACGAAACGCTCGGCAGGCCAGGTTTTGGCGGTTTCGGAAGCGAACGGGTGAATGAGAGCGAACGGCGGCGTCTTGGGCGTTGGAACAGAAGCGTAGAGGCGCGCGCGCGGGATTTCCGTGCGTGGCAAGCCGAGCCAGAACATGGCCGACGCCACGTGTTCGGCGGTATGAACGGGGCGCTCTTCGCCTAAGACTTCCTGCGCCCGCGGAATGCGCACGTTGTAGAGCCAAGGGGCGCGGAAGTGCGCGAAGCCGGCGCGATGGCGAGCCAGGGAAGCCGCGGTGATCCGGATGCTGCGTGTGCCGCCGTGCAAATTGAGCGTCAAGTGCGGCCTGTAGAGAAACGCCGCGCGCGCAGATGGCGGCAGAATCGCACGCACGGCAGGATTCCCGCGATACACCGCTTCGAACGGTGGCTCCGCCATCACGGCAATGTGCAAATCCGGCCGAAACTGGTGCAGCAACGCAATCGCAGGCGTCGTAAGAACGCAGTCGCCCAGCGAACGCAGCCGCACAATGAGAACACGCGCACCCTGGGGCAGGCTCTGAATCACAGCCTGGCCAACCACGGTTTAGCCTTCCCGTCGCGCTTCGTCCACCAACATTACGGGAATGTCGTCGCGAATCGGAAACACCAGGCGGCAGGCCGAACAGCGCAGCCCGTTCTGGTCGTCGAGCAGTTGCACCGGTGTTTTGCACACAGGGCACACAAGGATATCGAGAAGATCTTTACTGACGGCCATGTTTGAGACTTCTATAGTAACAAGGTCGTGGGGTCAGCCTTCAGGCTGCAGCCGCGTTTCGGCGCTGCTTTAGGAATCGCGGAGCGCCCTCACAGGCGGCTGCTGTCAGGAATGCCTGGCCCCACTTGGCTACATCCCGCTCAGGCCGAATTTCTTGTACCAGGGGGTAGCGGGTTTTATGGCTTCGTTGACGGCATTGATGTTCTTGACGCCTTGGACGGACATCCAGTCTTCCAGCGCCTTGGCGCCTTGCTTGGCGTAGACCGGGATGCCTTCTTTCCAGGTTGCACGGCCGCAAAGCACGCCGGAATAGTCGGTGCCCGCGTCGGCAGCCATGCGCAGCGATTCGGTGAACTCGTCGTTCGAGACTCCGGCGCTTAAGTAGATGAAAGGCTTGGCGGTGACGGCGGCGGCTTTGCGATAGAGGTCGAGCGCCTCTTGCATTGAGTAGGCCTTCTGTCCCTTGTAGACCGAACTGCCTTCGCAATAGTTCGCATTGATGGGCACCTCGACCTTCAGCATGTCGACGTGATACTGCGGTTTGGCGAATTCCTGCATGCTCCCGATGACGGCGTCGGGCTTGATCTTGGCGTATTCGAGCGATTTCTCGTCACCACCCTTGGGATCGTAAACGACGATCTCAAAAAAGAAGGGAATCTGGTGGAACTCGCACTCGGCGCCGATGCGTTCGACGAAGGCGTGCTTGATGTCGTTGATTTCGGCGGTGTCGAACGGCGTGTAATAGAGCAAAATTTTGACGGCGTTGGCGCCCCAGTCGACAATGCGCTTCACGGAAACGTGCGGCAGCAGGTCGGGAAGGCGGCCGGGCTTGGTGGCATCGTAGCCCGTCAATTCATAGGCCAGCAGCAGGCCGCAATTCTTGTCGCGCGCGGCGGCGGCGGGCAAGCCCCATTCGGGATCAAGCAGGATGGCGCTCGCGTGAGGCGTCAGCACCTTCGAGACGATCACTTTGAACTCTTCCATCTCCGCGTCGGTGATGGCGCCCTGATCGACGCCTCGCGCCGAGGCGATGGATTTGCGCAAACTGCCACGCTGGTCCATGGCGGCGGCGGCTATGACGCCGTCTTTATTCGAAAGAGCCTTTAGATGCTTGAGTTTTCCTGGGGAGGGTGGGGGGACGGACATGTTTCAGTTTAACAGTGAAGACCGGGTTGCGGACAAGGTCAATGCCGCGTGCGTTCCGGCGGCGCGCGCTTGATAAAAATGCGCCCGCTTTTGATGGAAAGGCACGTTGTCCGCTACGATTGAAGGACGGGCATGAGTCTTCGGAATCAGTTGTATAAGATCTACTGGCGTTGCGAGAAGGTCATCGCACCCGGGCTGCGCTCTTCTCAATACACCTATCGGGACCGGTTGATGCCGCTCGTGGCAGGTAAAAAACGTTGGCTCGATCTCGGCTGCGGGCATCATCATTTCGGGGAATGGATGCGGTCCGATCAGCAGCAGGCGATCGCGAGCGTGGGGATTGCGTTTGGATGCGACCTCGACTTTGAGGGGCTCAAAAAGCACCCCGACCTCAAAAACAAATGCCTGGCGTCGGGTTACGGCCTTCCTTATTCCACCGGATCCCTGGATATTGTCAGTTCCAACATGGTGCTGGAGCACGTGGACGATCCACCGCGTTTTCTGTCCGAGGTGCGGCGCGTATTGACCCCAGGTGGCCTCTTTGTGTTCCACACACCGAACCGGCGCGGTTACCGCACGGTGGCGTCCCGGCTGCTCACCAACCAGACGGTGAAAAACGCCCTGGTCAAGGTACTGGAAAACCGTGAGGAAGACGATGTCTTCCCCGCGTTCTACCGCCTGAATCAACACGAAGACATTCGGCGCGCGGCGGCAGCGGCCGGGCTTCAGGTGCAGAGTATTGAAACCACGGAAACCAGCGCGTTGGTGGCCTCTATGGGTCCGCTCGCGATTCCGGAGTTGTTCCTCATCCGCGCCTTGCAAGCGGATAGTGCGGAGGCGTACCGGGCCACGCTGATAACGGTCCTGCGCAAGCCGAACTAGCTCGCCTCGTGCAGTCGCAGCGAACCCTTCTCTTTTAAACCGGAAAGCGCCAGCCCATACCGCCCGCGGACGCCCGTCTTTTCAAAGATGTGCTTCAGATGGATCTTCACCGTACCAGGGCGGATCGCGAGTTCGTGGGCGATCTCCTTATTCTTTAGCCCCTGCTCCACCAATTCCAGCACCTGCTGCTCGCGCGGCGTCAATTCGAATTGCGGATAGCGGTCGACGCGCTGGTGCTCGCGGAAGAGGGAATCTTCCATCCAGTTGGAGCCGCCGATCACCGATTCCAGGCAGCGCAGCAACAGATCGGGCGGCGCCGACTTGCGAATGATGCCGCGGACACCGCCCTGCAGCAGGCGCAGCGCTTCGGGTTCGCTAATGGAACTGCCCCAGACGACGAGCGCCGTGTTGCCCAAAACGTCGCGCAGATCGCCGATCCATTTGAGCAGCGTCTGGATGCCGAAGGATTTGTCGAGCAATATAAGGTCCGGCGCGCTGGCGCGGACGAGTTCAGCCGCCGCCACCAGAGAATCCACGGATTGCAGGAACCCGAGGTGCGCCGAACGCGGAAGCAGAGACCGTAGTCCCTCGGCCGTAACAGGCTGCGATTCGCAGACAAGAACCTTTTTCTTGATTCCTTCGCCCCCCGAAATAATATTTGACGCAAGGTTGGGAGTGAGCGCGGGTGCGCTGCTGGAGGCTAGGCTCGGGACGGCGCCGGGCGTTCCCCCTGGTGACGTAGCGGGATAGCTCCCGGTAGTAGTAGCCGTGTTTTGGAACGATGAGGTAGTCACTGCCTAGGAAGTGGGAATCGGCCGGGAGTAGTCTCAGGTTTTCCGGGGAAATTGCCGATAAGGAATCGAGCTTCGGTGTAGGAGTAGGCTGTTGCCGGTGGTAGTACGGACGGTCTGTTCTACCGCGCGATTGCGTTAAGTGCATGAAACAACAAACTGTCGCCCTCATCGGATCCGATCGAAAACTACTCTCAGAACTCAATCCGATGGTAAAGCGGGAGTTGCCGGGCTCCAACGTCGTCGAGATCGAGCGCTATCCCGACGCGGAACTATTCCAGGATATGGCCACCAACCCCCCCACGTTGGTGCTGATCGAGGTGAGCGAGCCGCCCGATGCGGCCATGGACGCAATACAAATGTGCGCGCGCGCCCTGCATGGCGTACCAATCATGGCGGTGCTCCGCAAGAACGATCCGGAGTTCATTCTGCGGTGCTTGCGGCTGGGTGCGGCCGAGTTCCTGTTGCAGCCGGTCACGCAATCCCAGATCAAGGCGGCCTGCGACCGGGTTTTGCAGCTTCGCCGCGGCGGCAACGCGCAGGCGGGCGGCCGGGTTTTCTGTACGATCCCGGTAAAGGGTGCTTGCGGCGCCACCACGGTTGCCTCCAATCTACCCGTCTATGTGAAGCGCAACGGCTACGACCGGGTACTGCTTTCCGACATGGATCCGGTGACCGGCACGGTATCGTTCCAGATGAAGTTGAAGAGCCAGTACAGCTTTGTGGATGCGATTTCCCACCGCGACGGGCTGGATGGTGACATCTGGAAGAGCTTGGTGACAAATCGCGACGGCATCGACGTGTTGGTAGGCCCCGAGCAACCGGGCGACGTCAGTGGCGGCATTGGAGAATTAGGCGGGCTTGTGGATTTCTGCCGCCAGCACTACGACATCGTTCTTCTCGACACAGGCAACCCGTACTCGGCCTGGACGCTGGAGCTGGCGAGCCTCTCGGATGAGATTGTGCTGGTTACGACTAATGAGCTGACGGCGCTACGTTCGGCACAGCGCGTGCTCGCGAACTTCGGCCGCCAGCGCGTGGATCGCTCCAAGGTGAAGCTGGTGGTGAACCGGTACAACACGGAGATCGGGCTGAACCAGGAAGCGATTGAAACGGCGCTACGCTGCGATGTGTTCCACGTCATTCCGTCGGACTACGAAGCGGTGCACACGGCGCTGGTGAACGGCAAGCCGATTGCTCCGTCGAGCGCGTTCGGAAAGAGCGTGATCCAACTGGCGGAGCGGTTGGTTGGAGTAAAAGAAGGCACCAAGAAAGCGCCGGCGAAAACCGCGCGCGTCACAGGCTTCTTCACGTCGATGTTCTCCCGGTCGGCCGCCAAGTAGGCACTCTGGCTACGCGCCCGCGTCGCGTCCGGTCCGGTAACAGCTAGATCATGCGGCCATGAGATAATTCGCTGGATGAAACGACCCGGTTTGGCGGTCCTTTGCGCGCTTGCATTCGTCCTGGCGGCTTTGCCTCAAGCGCCTCGCCGCCCCGCCCCACCCGGTAAACCGCGGCTCGTGCTCGCCCTGGTCATCGACCAGTTCCGCTACGACTACCTGACGCGTTTCCGCGACGGCTATAAAGGCGGAATCGACCTGCTGCTGCGCCGCGGCGCGGTGTTCACCAACGCCTACTACGAACACTACCCCACCGTTACCGCGGTCGGCCATTCGACGCTGCTGAGCGGCGCCACGCCGGCTATTTCCGGCATCATCGACAACAGCTGGTTCGACCGCGCGTCGGGCAGGAATGTCACCAGCGTCGCCGACGACACCGTGAAGGCAGTGGGTGGGCCCGGCCCCGGTGTTTCACCGAACCGGATGCTCGCCTCCACCATTTGCGACCAATTGAAACTGTCGCAAGCCGAGGTGAAGACCATGTGCCTGGGCATTTCCCTAAAGGACCGCAGCGCTATTCTTACCAATGGCCACATGGCAGACGCTGCCTATTGGTTTGCCGACGGCAAGTGGCTGACGAGCAGCTACTACCGCGACGCGCTGCCGTCGTGGGCGAGTGACTACAACGCCAGCAATCCGGGGGTGAGCGCAAAGGGGAACGCGTGGCGCGGGCTCGGGTCCAAGGCGGATTCGAAGCCATTCGTTCAATTGCCGAACGAGATCAACCCGCGATACTGGAGCGCTTTCGATACCACGCCCTGGGCCAACGAGATGATCCTGGAGTTCACGCTGCGGGCGCTCGATGGGGAACAACTGGGCCAGCGCCCGGGTGAAACCGACGTACTCGCCGTAAGCTTTTCCGCCAACGATCTCTACGGGCACGGCGTGGGGCCGGATGACCCTGGCGTTCGCGACATCTCGATCCGCACGGATGAGCAGATCGGCCGGTTGCTTCAGGCGGTGGATAAGAAGATCGGCCTGGCCAACGTGGTGGTGCTGTTGAGCGCCGACCATGGCATGACACCCCTCCCCGAGTCACTCCAGGCACGGCATACGCCCGCGGGTCGCGTAGGCGCAGCGGAGATCACAAAGCCGATTGAGGACGCATTGACGGCGCGATATGGCGCTGGGCCCGGCAACTGGGTCCTGGCTTCGGGTGGCGGGCTTTTCCCCTTTCTCGATCAAAAGCGGATCGCGGATCGCAAGCTGGATTTGGCGGAAGTTCGCCGCGTGGCTGCCGATGCCGTGCGGCGTGTGCCCCATGTGGCCCGCGTCTACACGCCCGAGCAACTGCGGACCCTGTCGGGTGGAGACATGATCGATCAGCGTGTGCGCAACGGCTTCCATCAGCAGCGCGGCTCGGACCTCTACGTGGTTCTCGAGCCCTTCTACATCGCATTCACCGGGCGCGGCTCCACGCATGGGTCGCCTTATAACTATGACGCGCACGTGCCGCTCATCTTTATGGGACCTGGTATTCAGACTGGCCGCTACGATGGCAAGGTCATGGTGAACGATGCGGCGCCGACGCTCGCTTCGCTCCTCGATATCGAACCGCCCAGCGGCGCCGTAGGCCGCGTATTGACCGAAATGCTCGCGCCGCGTCGCAACTAGCGAGCCATCCGACCCCGGCGCCTTCGTAGGACACTGGAGGTTCGCCATGAACCCCAACCCGGGCGCTCCGCCCGCGCACGCGCTCAATGCCAAAGGTTTCTTTGGCCGGCGTGGCTATCTTTCTGAATGGCACCCCAGCTTCGAATACCGCGCCGGACAGCTGGAGATGGCCGAACAGGTAGAGGCGGCGCTCAAGCAAGGCGGGCATCTCATTGTGGAGGCCGGAACGGGCACCGGCAAGACTCTGGCGTATCTGATCCCGGCGCTGCTCTCCGGCAAGCGCGTAGTGATTTCTACCGGCACCAAGAACTTGCAGGAGCAGCTCTTCTTCAAAGACGTCCCCTTCCTGCAGCAGCACTTCGAGCGCCCGCTGCGCATCAGCTACATGAAGGGCCGAGCCAACTATGCCTGCCGCCAGAAGATCTACGACGCCGAAAAGGAAGCGGTGCTCGAGGGTCTGGAAGAGGTCGCTGACTTCCAGGTCATCCGCAAGTGGGAAGAGACCACCGAGGCGGGCGACCGCGCGGAGATCGCGACGCTGCCCGCATCGAGTCGGCTGTGGCAAAAGATTGACGCCCGCCGCGAGCTCTGCACCGGTGAGAAATGCGCCCAGTTCGAGCGATGCTTCATCACCGAGATGGCGCGGCGCGCGCATGAGAGCGACATCATCATCGTCAATCATCACCTGTTCTTCGCCGACCTCGCCGTAAAGGAGCGCAACACCGAAAGTAAGGGCTACGGCGGCGTCATCCCCGAGTACGAAGCCGTCATTTTCGATGAAGCCCACGAGATTGAATCGATCGCCGGGACGTATTTCGGCACGTCAGTTTCCAGCTTCCAGGTGGAAGACCTCCGTCGAGACACCGTGAGTATCATGCGCCGCAAGAACGCGGGCTCGGCGGAAGTGGACCGCGTGCTGATCTCACTCGAAGACTGCGCCATGCGATTTTTCAACGCGTTTCCGCTCGCCGAGGGCAGCCATGCGTTTAAAGAACGCGCCACCTTTCGCGAGCAGAACAGGCGCGTTTACCGCGATCTGCTGGGGGCGCTCGACCTGCTCACCGCCGCGCTGGAACTGGTACAGGCCGCGCCGGACGACATGATCCCGCTGGCTCGCCGTGCGCGAGAGATATCCGATGGATTGCGATTCTGGATGGAAAGCGAAGACAAGCGCTTCGTCTATTGGGTGCAGCGGCGAATGAAATCCGTAGCGCTCGAAGCGACCCCGATCGACGTTTCCGACGTGCTCTCCGAAAAGCTATTTTCGAAGATCAAGACCGCGATCCTGACGTCGGCCACGCTCGCGGTGGCGGGCAGTTTCGACTACATCCAGAAGCGCCTCGGCATTCAGACCCATCGTGCCCTCACCGTAGAAAGCCAGTTCGACTATGGCAAGCAAGCCATGCTCTACGCGGCGGCGGAGCTGCCCGATCCGCGCGGATCGGCGTTCTTCGATAAGGCCTGCAAGGAAGTAGTGCGGCTGCTGGAGCTTTCGCGCGGCCGCGCATTTGTGCTCTTCACCAGCTACCAGCAGATGCGGCAGTTCCATGACCGCATTTCGCTGGAGATCGAATACCCGACGCTACTACAAGGCACAGGACCGAACACGGCGCTGCTCGACGAGTTCCGTCGGACGCCGCACGCCGTGCTCTTTGCGACGGCTTCCTTCTGGCAAGGGGTTGACGTCCCGGGCGACCAGTTGAGCGCCGTGATCATTGACCGCCTTCCCTTCGCGGTACCAACCGATCCAGTAGTGGAAGCGCGCGTTCGCGCCATCCGTGAAGCGGGCGGCAATCCTTTTTTCGATTACCAGGTGCCCGAGGCCGCCATCACGCTGAAGCAGGGCTTTGGCCGCTTGATCCGCAGCAAGTCCGATCGTGGGTTCCTGGCCATCCTGGACAGCCGCATCGTTCACCAGCGTTATGGCCAGACGTTCTTCGATAGCTTGCCGGACTACGCGTTCACCATGGACATCGACGAGCTGAAGGCGTTTATCTAACTCGATCTCTAACCACCAGTTTGCTAGACTCGCCCCATGAAGCTTTCCCTGCCTGCCGGATTCCTATTGGCCACACTCGCCTTCGCCCAAGCTCCCGAAGTAAAGGCGCTGTTGTCGAAGGACTTGCCGGGCATCGCCGGCAAAGAAGGTTCGATGGTCACCGTCGAATATGCGCCCGGCGGCTCGTCGGAATCGCATCGCCACAACGCTTCCGTGTTCGTCTACGTACTGGAGGGCAGCGTAGTGATGGGTGTAAAGGGCGGCGCGCCGGTCACCCTCAAGCAGGGTGAAACGTTCTATGAGAGCCCTACCGATGTCCACACGGTGTCGAAGAACGCCAGCACCACCAAACCAGCGAAAATATTGGTCTTTTTCGTGAAAGATAAAGGCGCGCCGGCAACAGTATCAGCTCAGTAGCGCCTCCTATTGGCGCACTTTTTTCGACTAGTCGCTCTGCAGAGTTGACCCACCTGCCAAAGTGCCCTAGGCTGATTGCGAACCGCAGGTATTCTGCCTGCGCGGCCCAACTGAGTATCGTCGGCGCTTCTGTTTCGGAAAGGTGCGTACCGCCAATGGAAGTCCCAGTGAGAATCGGCTCCAGCAGAAAGCACTCTCAGTCGCTCGTTTGCATCCGGCGAGGCGTGTTGCATGCGGCCAGCCGGATTTCGGTTCGTGACGGGCAGGCGGCCGCCGCTAGTGCGTCGATGACGCAGCTCGGCAACTACATGGCTGCCGCGGTCAAGCATCCCCTTCCCGAGCATGCGGCGGAAGCGGCGAAGTGTCATATCCTCGGCACCTTCGCGGTGATGATTTCCGGTACGGAACGGCAGCCCGGCCAGACGGCTATGAAATTCGCGCGCATCAATGCGCTGAGTGATGCTCCTAGGAATGGGTGCACGGTGGTGGGCTCGAAGGTATTATGCGGACCGATGGACGCGGCGCTTGCGAATGGCATGTTGGCGCATCCTCACGCCGCCGCGCCTTCGCGTCCGGGCTGTGCGATAGTGCCCGCCGCGCTGGCGGCCGGTGAATTGTTCGCCGGGGATGGAGTGCGATTCCTGCGTGCTGTGGCGCTGGGTTATGAGGTAGCTCATACGCACGGGATCGCAAGCGACTTCGGTGCCGCCGCGGCGGCCGGCTGTATGGCGGGGCTGAGTGCGCAACAGATGCGCTGGCTCCTGCTTTACGCCTCGCAACAAGCCTCCGCCACTACGACAGCGCGCAGCGACGCGGATCCGATTGAGAGATCACTGGCACTGGGCGGCTTTCCCGCGCGCAATGGCGTGAGTGCGGCCGTGCTGGCGCAACTTGTTCCGTTATCGGCGCCGGGCGCGGCACGCGAGGACCAGCCCGGTGAGATTTGCGAGCGGATGAGCAACTCAACAACGTGGCAAGAAGTAGTCGCGACATCCCGCGAGAAAATGACGCCGTTACTCGGTACGCAACAAACCGCGGAACTGATCGAGGCCGTTCTCCATCTAGAGAGCGTCACGAGCATCCGCGACCTTCGCCCATTGCTGCAGAACTAGCGCTGCGGCGATAGCTTACTGGCCCCGATAGTTGACCGCAACCTCGCGGTCCTTGGCGCGTCCACCCGTCTGGCGATCAATGGGGTAGGCGATGTCGAAGAAGCCAATCATCATCTCATCCCAGCTCTGCTCGCCCTGGCGCACGGCCACCGTCGGATCCGGGTTCGCGCGGTTGGACTTGGAATTGTCGAACCACGCCGTACACTCCACCACGGTGCCCTTCGGCAGGACGCGCGGCTTGGCCAGATCGTAGGTGAGCTGCCAGTTGAAGTCGTAGTTCGGAACGTTCAAAATCGCCTCCGTCTCGCCGGTCGGATAAATGATGCGGTATTCAAACGCCTTCCCGCGCAGGTGCATGTGGGGGAAGAGGTTCACCATCGTCATCTCTTCTTCCACCTTGAAGCGGGCTTCTACCTTATGGTTGGCCGCGCCCGGCGGAATTTCAAATTCTTCGTTCTGCGCGGCGATCGTCTGGATCCGTGTGCGCGGCTTCTGCTTGGCATAGACAAAGCCAACGCGCGGGCGATCTTCTCCCGCGGTGCCATTCGTCGTGTAGTGGAGCTGAAAAACCACATCGCTGCCCGCCGGAACCAGCCGGGCTTCGCCTTCTTTGGTCCGGCCCGGAATGCTACCGGGCGCGTAGCCGATGAAAAACTCACGCTGACCGGACCCGCCTTCCTTGGCGTTCTCCGGTTCAAAAGGAACCCCCACGGGGTACTCGCGCAGCCACTTGGATTTCGGAGGGCGGATATAGGCCACAATATGATGCGTGCGTGCGCGGTCTGTGGGGCGTGCTTCCACGAACTGGACATAGCGATCCTCGGTGAAGCCGGTGGGGACTATTACGTATTGGTATTCCACCGTGCCTTTGGCCGGAATCGGGAGCGGGGCAGCGGGAGCGAACACTTGGTCAGGCTTGCCGATCGCCCATCCTTCCGCCCATTCCCGCGGCTTCGGCGCATCGGCCGCATTGCCCGCGGGCGCGCCGGCGTCCACCCAGGCAATCAGCGTGTTGCGGTCTGCGGCCGATAGGCTGCGGTCATTGGAAAACTGCGTGGAATGCTCGCCCGCAAACCACGGCGGCATCTTTTTATTCAGCACGGCGGTCTTAATCGACTTGGCCCAGGGGCGCACCTCGTCGTAGGTGAGCAGCGACATGGGCGCCACTTCACCGGGTCGGTGGCAAGTCTGGCAGTTGCGCTGCAACACGGGCAGGACGTCGCGATGGAAAGTGATCGACTGCGCGTCGAGTACGGAGCAGACAAAAACGGCGGCAAGCCCGAGTGTATAAGGACGCATGATTCACTCTAAGCATTGCCGCCGGGGATGACAAGGGGTTTGCGATGTCCTGGAACATCACCATCGTTTTGGGCTTGCCTATTGCTTACGGCGCACGGCCGGCGGTGCAGGGGGAGCTGGCGCGGCGACTGGAATCGCGTTGCGATAGAAGTTCTCATCCACCGTGTAGCCGGGCGGGACCTGGAACAGGCTCTTGGGCGGTTCGGCGCGGCTGATGCTCGCGATGCGGAAGATTGTTTCGCCATTCATCGGGTCCACGGTGCGGCTCAGCATCGTAATCTTGAGCTCCGGCGACACGCAGGTCTCTGTGAACACGCGGATCTCGCGATCATTGCCGATCTGGCCAGCAGGGATGCTATTGGTCACCCGAGTTGCGTCGCAGCTGACGCCGGCGATAATCTGCTTGCCAAGCGACTCGGTCACGGCGTCCTTGCCGCCGGGAAGCACGGAGATCGCTTCCGTGTGAATGACATGACCTTGATTGGCCACGTTGGTGGAGTAGACCCTTACACCGCCCACGGCATTTGTAGTACCCGGAGCGGGCACGGGGATGGCGCGCTGGTAGATCACATCGCCGCTGGGAGCGGTTGAAGAACCGGGAGGGGGTGGCGGAGGCGGCGGTGGGGGTGCAGCGACAGTAAAGATACTCCGCAGAGGCATGCGGGAGGCTGACTTTTCGGCTTCCCTCAGGTTAATGATTTCCTTAGCCACCGGATCCGTGATGGTGACGTTAAGAGGCAGCTCGCCGCCGATGGGTCCCGCCATGGTGCCGCTGTTCTCAGTACGCGTCCGTCCCTCCGAGTCGCGCGCCATCTTCGTGGTGTTCTTCCGCGTGATTCGTGTGCCGTCCCCTAGCGTCTGAACAAACTCGGTGATGCCTTCGGCCGAGTAGGGTGCGCCCTTTACATCCGCTGCCGGAGCGCTGCGACCAGCCATGAACTGCACGGTCGCCTGCTGCGGAGCCATCGCCACCCCCGCCTCACCCACGTAAAAGCGCGACGTATGAAGGGTTCCGCCATTCTCCTGTGTCTCTAATACGATCTGACCAAATACAGGGGCCGCCAGAGCTGCTAAGCTAAGTAAACTGTTTATTTTCATCGTTATATATCTCGCTTAATACCTATTTAATAGTGATGTTATTGAATAAATCTTACCGCTCGCGCCGTTCCATCCATCCCCACCAAGACATCCGCATTCACAGGCCGGGCCCCCGCAGCGCCCGGTTGGCTTAGACCAAATCGCGCGAGGATAGCGGGCGACGCCTGCACCCGCATCACCTGCCCAATTTCACCCGCGTCAAGCACGGGGCCCGCTCGGAGAGGGAAGTAGTCGGTGCCGACCTCCGTTGGGGCAACCGCCCCTTGCGCTACCTCTTGCGGTGCTTGAGTCGGCCGTAAAAGGGTGCCCGAAACCCCGACCAATAGCGCCGCCGCCGCAGCCAGGAACATCCGCTGATAGTTCCGCCTCGACCGATGCCGCTGGAATGCTGCCCGCATCGCGGCTCCCACCGCGGGCGACGCTCCCAGCGATTCGTCCTCCTGCGCCACTCGCTTCAGCGCATCCTTAATAGGATCGATTTGAATTTCGTCCATCCTAATCCACTCTCTCGTCCACCCGCTTCACACCGGGAATTGCCGTTCGGCGGGTCATTCGTTCCGTTAAAATTTGTCGGCCGCGGCTCAAGCGCGATCGAACGGTGCCGACGGGGCACTCCATGATTTTCGCCGCCTCTTCGTAGCTCAGTTCCTGCAACTCACAAAGCACGATCGCCTCACGATAGGGCTCCGGCAGGTTGAGCACCACATTGCGCAGCGTCGCCGTGTCTCCCTCGTCCCAAACTTGCATCGTGGGCACTTCGCCGAGCTCGACGTCGCGATGCTGGTGCCGCAGCGCTTTCAGTACCTGGCGGCGGGCGATGCCTAGAAGCCAGGCGAGCAGCGGTCCTCGATCCGGATCAAAACGATGATGCTCACGCAGAAATGCGATGAAAGTTTCCTGCGTCACTTCGTCGGCGACGGCAGCTAGGCCGCACATATGCCACGCGAAGCGGTAGATACGACCTTGATAAGCGCGATAGAGTTGCACCCACGCCGCCTCATCTCCCGCGCCGAGTTGGCGGATCCAAACGCGCTCTTGCGGCGTGCACTCCGGCATGAAAGGTACTAACGCCGGATATTACCGCAGTACTGCCCAAAAGTTCCCGGGAAAGCTATTCTCTACTAGAACAGGGCGACACGCGGTCCTGCCTGGCGAGCGGTACTGCGCAGAGGCCAATAGGGAAGCACGGGACACTATGACGATGAAGCTTCGATGGATGCTGATAGCGGTCTATGGGGTGGCGGCGGTGGTCAGTTTTTCGTTTGGCATGCTCGAAGGACTCGAAAGCAGCGGCGGCTGGCTGACGGCATTCGCTGTTGCGGCGGTCGCGCTCTCGTGGGTCGTTTGGGGCGAGCCGGCATGGGCGGAACCAAAGTTCGAGCCCGTACTTCCTGCGCGAGAGGTGACGCCTATCGTGACATCGGCTGTGGATCCGCAACCCTTTCGTTGGGAAGAGCAATATGTGAGCCAGGCAACCGACGCCATCCTTCGCATCGGTGATCAGCTCACGGTTCAATATGCCAACGCCGCTGCCGAGCGACTGTTCGGCTACGCATCCGGTGAAATGAACCGCGTCAGTCTGATGACCTTGTTCCCGGAGGCGGGCGGTCCAGGCAAGCCGGTGTGGCAGGGCCGAATGAAGGAGAAAGCGCGGCGGGGCAACGGTGGAACCATCCTATTAGAGATGGCAGTCACGAAAGTGACGCTCGGCGGCGAAGCTTCCAAGGAATCGACGGTAGTGCTGTGCTTGCGCGAGGCGGTGGAAGGGCATCGCATGGCGGCGATGGAAGAGAAGAGCCAGCAATTTGAAGATTACTTCCGCTGGACCCCGGTTCCCCTGGTCGTCTTCAACCGCGACGGCCACGTGGAGCGGATGAATCAGGCGGCGGAGGAGGCCACCGAATACGCCGCCGCGGAGCTCCGCGCTCAACCTTATTGGAACGTGCTGCTGGCGGACGCCGATTCGGACCAGGCTCACCGGGATTGGGAAGACGTCTTCGCTCACCGGCAGTCGCCGCCCATCCAACAGACCTGGCAAACACGAACGGGCGGAACCCTTCCCTATACCTGGCGGCGCGTGGTGTTGAAGGACGATTTCGGCCAGCCAACCGGCGTGCTGGCGGCCGCGATCGCGCCCGACGCGGAGCCTGATGTCGACGTGAGCGCTCTGGCCGACCAATTGACTGCCGTGAATGGATACTCAGAACTTTTGCTAATGTCGATGACCGAACAGGACCCGATCCGTCCCGATTTGGAATCCATCCATCGCGCGGGCGTCGCGGCCAGTCTACACCTCAGGCGCGAGGCGGCCTAAGGGTACCCGCGAAGCACTCCCCTCAAAGTGGTGGCGCTCACCTCCCCAGGCTGCGCCACAATGGGGCATGCGATTTCTGTTCGTTTTCCCTTCGATTTTCATCGCTTCATCGTTGCTGTTCGCTGAGACTCATACACTCACGCTGGCGCAGGCGATCGCGCTCGCAAGGACGCAGAATTCCGATGTGTTGATCGCGCGCCTGGACGCACGCAAAGCATCAGAGGCGGTGCGCATCCAGCAAGACGCGTTTTATCCGAAGGTGTTTGCGGGCTCGGGCCTTGCGTATACGAGCGGCTTTCCGATGAGCATCGAAGGCTCCGCACCAAGCGTTGTGCAAGCGCGCGCGGTCGCGTCCGTTTATGATCGCGCGCAGAAGTTCAAGGTGGCCGAGTCGAAGGAGAACGCACGCGGCGCCGTGATGAATATCGAAGCGCGGCAGGAAGAAGCCGTGATGCGAACCATCGAATTGTTTCTCGACGCGGCGCATGCGCGGCAGAGCATGTCAGCGGCGGTTCAACAAGCCGAGAGCGCAGTGCGGCTCGAAGAGCTGATGCGCGCGCGTGTGGAAGAAGGCCGCGAGCTTGTGATCGAAAACAAACGAGCGGCGCTCGATTCGGCTAAAGCGCGGCAGCTTGCCGGACGTTTTGAGTTGAACGCGCGCGTGCTGGAAGCAACGCTTGCTGAAGTGCTCGGCTATCCCGCGGGCGATGAAGCGCGGCCGGTGAATGAACCCATCGCCTCGCCCGACTTACCCGACACGGAAGGCGCTGCTATTGATATGGCTTATCGCGCGAACCCGGACTTGCGGCGGCTCGACTCCGACTTGCTCGCCAAGCAGATTGCGATCCGCTCAGCCAAGTCCGCGCGGTGGCCCAAGCTGAGTCTCGTTGCGCAATATGGGCTCTTCGCCAAGTTCAATAACTACGAACAGTTCTTCAAAGGCTTCCAGCGGCACAACGGGCAGCTCGGCGTTTCCATCGAGGTCCCTCTCTGGGCGGGCCCGGCTGCTTCGGCGCTGGCCAACACGGCACAGGCGGAGACCGAACGGCTGCGCATCGAAGCGAACCGCTTGCGGACGCGCATTGCCCTCGATGTGCGGCGCGACTACGCCAATACCCGCGATGCAGAACTGGCGCGCGACGTGGCGCGGCTCGATCTCGATGTGGCGCGCGATTCGATCGATGTCATCCGCGCCCGCATGGATGAAGGCCGCGCCTCACTTCGCGATGTCGAGATGGCGAGGCAACTGGAAGCGCAGAAGTGGCTTGCCTATTACGATGCAGTGCATCTGCTGGATCGTGCGCGCTATGCATTATTGGAGCGAACGGGCTTGTTAGCGTCGCGCTTGGTGCCATAAGCCCGTTGGATCCGCGTCCGTAAGGGAGCGGGTTTCGTCTCCAATCCAACCGGGCGCTCACGCACCCGGCTCCATGTCGAATGCACGCGATGCCGAAAACATCCCCATAAAATTCTAAAGCCCCCGGTCTCCCGGGGGCTTCGTTTGGTTGAACTGTGAAAACTGCTAACTCCGTTTCCGGAGTGAGCCACCTACTTCTTTTTCTTGGTGGCTTTCTTAGCGGCCTTCTTGACGGCCTTCTTAGCAGCCTTCTTCGTTGCGTTCTTCATTGGATTGATTCTCCCTAACATCTAAGTATGCGATCCGAAGATCACATCGTGCCTTTATATATAAGGTGTCTGTGAAGCGATGTCAAGAAAAAAATGCATTTTTCTGTTGCAAGCGAAGGGCCTTCCGTGCTCGTCAAGTACAAAAAAACGTTGCGGTGTAGAATTGTTTGATAGGGCGAGTGTAAAAATCACCAATGAACATGCGGCTTGCAGCAACATCGCTTGTGCTCGCGATCATCCTCGGTGGTTGTAGCGCACGTCGTGTGAAGGTTGCTAAAGTTCCTCGCATCGGATCGCACGAAACAGGTGAAGCAAGCTGGTATGGCATCCCGTATCATGGCCGTCGCTCTGCAAACGGTGAGGTCTATGACATGGAGAAGCTCACCGCGGCTCATCAAACGTATGCATTCGATACATGGCTTCGCGTGAAGAATCTTTCGAACGACAAGACTGTCGTCGTGCGTGTCACCGATCGCGGGCCATTCGCTCACCATCGCATCATCGATCTCTCAAGAGCAGCGGCAAGAGAGATCGACATGCTGCGCGCGGGTGTCACCAAGGTTCAACTCGAAGTGATCACGCCACCCTCAAGGCCTCCTGTACCGACACCGATCATGATTCCATCAGTGCCGGCACCGGCAACAGTGCCGCCTGTTGTACCCGTTGTGCCACCGACGCCTGCCAACGAAGAAGTCATCGATCCCACGCTTATCTACCCCGAGCGTTCTGCTCTGCCTTCGTCATCCACTCCTAGCATTCCTGTTCCAACATCTATGACAACGCTGCCGAGGCAGGATCGTTACACGTTGCAGGTGGGTGCCTATCGTGACGAGATCAATGCGCAAGAGCGGGAAACAGTGATGAAGAAATATGCATCATCACTGACTATCGCCTTTGATGAGAAGACCTCAATGTGGAAGGTTTTTGCAGGTTCGTTTAGAAATCTGGATGAAGCTAAAGGGTTTGCTTCAATCTTACGTAACGAAGGCGTTGAATCGTTTGTGGTTGACCTGGGCCTGCCGAGGTAACACCCCGGCAGTTACTTGTTCGGTTTGATTTCGCCCCCCTCCGACGTGGTAGTGTCTGTACCCCATTTGACCTACTCCATCACACGCATAGTGAGTGTTGTGACACCAGCAAAGATCACGTAGATTTTTAGATACGTCAGCGCACTATACAGACTGATACGGGATTCTGGAGGAGAAACCGGATGGTTGAGGGCAGGACGCGGAGCACACGGATGGTCGGGACATCAAGCAGAACCAACCACGTGCTACGCAGTATCGAGAAAGTTAGTCGCGGGCGCTGGCCGGTATTGATCCTGGGTGAAACAGGAACGGGGAAAGAGGTGGCCGCTCGGACCATCCACGACCAGACGAATGTTGGGCAGCCATTTGTGACGATCGATTGTTCGTCGCTGGTGGGGCCACTCATGGAGAGCGAGCTGTTCGGCCATGCCAAAGGAGCTTTCACCGGAGCGATAGGAACAAAGTTGGGGCTGATCGAGGCCGCAAACGGGGGTACAGCCTTCTTTGACGAGATCGGCGAACTGCCGCTCGACATGCAGGCGAAGCTCTTGCGCGTGTTGCAGGAGAAGGAGTTCCGACCGGTTGGATCGTTGGCGACGCGCCGTTCGGACTTTCGCGTAGTGGCGGCGACCAATCGCGATTTGAGCAAAGAGGTGGACCGCGGCGCATTTCGGCGGGACCTGTATTACCGCTTAAACGTGGTCACCATCAAGATGTCACCTTTGAGGGAGCGGCGTGAGGATATCCTACCGCTGGTAGAGCATTTCCTGGGTCTATATGGGAAGGGGCACATCCTGACCCAGGAAGCTCTGGATTTCTTGGTGGCCTATGATTGGCCCGGGAATGTGCGTGAACTCGAAAACTGCGTGCAGCAAATGGTCGCCATCAATTCGGGACCGCTGTTGCACATCACGGATTTTCCCTCGGCGTTGCAGAATCAGTTCAATGGTTCGAAGAAGGGTCTCGCTATGGCTGCGGGCGCTGCGGCTGGATCGTCGCTGGGCGACCGTATGATGCCCATTGGATCCTCTCCGGTTCCTGCTGTGAGTGCCCCAATGCGAATACCGCCAGCCTCGGCCACGTTCGCCAGTGCATCGGAGGGACATCGAACGAGCGTGATTCCTCTCGACCTGTTGGAGAAGCAGGCGATTCTCGGAGCGATTGAGCACACGCAGGGCGATCGGGGGCAGGCGGCGAGCCTGTTGGGCATCGGCCGCACGACGCTCTACCGTAAGCTGAAAGAATACGGCTTGGCAGTCTGAGAATTCGCGCCTAGAGGCGCACTTTCCTTGTATGGAGAGTGCTGCCCGATGACGGAAGACATTTCGGTATTGCTGATCGCAAGCGACCCGACGAGCGTTGCGCTGGTGGGGGAAGCTTTCGAGGAGATGGCGGAGCTTCGCTATCAAAGGGGCTGGCGCGGATTCTCGTTAACGCTTGCCGACAGCATCGAAGAAGCCGAGGAGTTTCTCGGTGCGCGCGGTTTTGATGCCGCTTTGTTAGGTCTGGCAGCGGTCTCGGAGGCGCTGCCGGGCTTCCGGCGTCTTCGCAAAGTGGCGCCATCGATCCCCGTTGTCGTGCTGGCCGAACCAGGTGAGGAGCAAACGGCATTCGATCTGATCCGGCTGGGTGCGCAAGACTACCTGCTGACCTCCGACATCGACTGCGTCCCGCTCGATCACGCCATTCGCTGCGCTATTGAAAGGAACCGCCTGTCGGAAGCTCGCGAACGTGCCGCTTTGACCGACGGATTGACCGGCATGTACAACGAGCGCGGGTTTCATCATCTATCGGAGCGCTATGCGAGGCTTGCTGCCCGGCATGGTTTACGGATGCTGACTGTAGAAGCCGGACTGCCGACGAGCGGTGATGCGGACTTAGCGGCACTTGATGCTTGCGAAGCATTTCGAAGCGCGTTTGAACCGACGGATGTAGTGGCTCGCACGGGTCCTGCGAGCTTTGGTGCCGTGGCGCTTGTTACGGGCGCTGATGAGGCAGCGGCGACAGTGAATCGGTTGAATCGCTTACTACCGAAAGGGACAGAAGTTCACGCCGCGACGCTTCCGGCTTAGCTGCCTCTCAATCCTCGGGCACTTCCCAGGCTTCGCCTTGCTCTAAGACCTTGACGCGCAAAGGAGGCTTAGCGAACCCAACAACTTCCATGGGGTTTGCTTTCGTCTCCGCGAACATCCCATAGTGCATCGGCACTAGCCACTTGGCGCCAATCTCGGTCGCCAGGTCCACGGCTTGCGTTGGTGTGAAGTTGTCCGGCGGGCCGCTGATACCGAGCAGGGCGACAGTCACGTTATAAGGACGCAACCGTTGGGCGAGATCTTCATAGGGAACGCAATCGCCGGAATGATAGATGGTGCAGTTTCCGGCGCGGATCAGATAGCCGAGGTAAGGATAGCCGCCTGCCGCTGTGTGGTCGAGCGCGGGGCGAGCGCTAGGGACGGCGTAGACTCGCATGTAGTCACCCATGCCGAAGTATTCGACGCGGAGGCCATTGTCGGTCGTGGTCATGCGCTCGTAGCCGATACCGTTCGACTTGGCGTACTCGGCGGAACTCTTGGGTAGCACAAGCTTGGCGTCCGGCGATGCCGCGAGCATGGCGCGCAATGCCACCACATCCATGTGGGTAGACGAGGCTTGCGTCGAAAGGATCATCTGGGCGTGATGCACGTGTGCAGGATCAACGATCGGCGGCTGCAGCCGATCTTCGCGCGTCGATAAGAACGGATCCACATAGAACACCATGTGGTGATACTTGATGGCGAATCCGGCGTGACCGAGCCACCAGAGCGTTGGCGAGATCGCGGGGTCGCGATTGATGTCGTCGATGAGATTGCTGGCTTTGCTCATTTGGAGGCGGCTCGGCGGAGGCGGTCGCGGATACCATCCCATTCGGGGTCATCGGGGACGGGTTCGATGGCGATCCAGTCGTGGCCGGCGAGGTCGGCGTCATGCAGGGTGGCGTAGAGTGCGGCGGCGTATTCGCGGGGCGTCGCAGGCATGGCGATGTTCACGGGGCCTTCGATTCGATGCGAGTAATAAAGGTAGGCGCCTTCGCCATCCGGCGGTGAGCCGACGACGACTGGTGTGTGGGGACGATAATGCTGTTCGTGCTGGCCGGGCGAGGAATGTGCGCCTTTGGTCCCGGTCGCTGTGCCCATTTCGCCGATTTCGCGTTCGATCGTCGCTTTGGAGATGACGCCCGGGCGCAACAACACAGGATGTTCGCCGGCAAGCGACACCACCGTGGATTCGATGCCGACATCCGACGCTCCGCCTTCGAGCACAATGAGAGCATCGCCGAAGGCAGAGCGGACGTGTTCGGCCTTTACGGGCGAAAGCTTAGTGAAAAGGTTGGCGCTGGGTGCGGCGATGGGGACGCCGGCCTGGCGGATCAGCTCGAGCGCCACGGGATGAGACGGCATCCGCAGGCCGACGGTTTGCAGGCCGGCGGTTACGAGGTCAGGTACTTCGGGTTGTTTCTTTAGCACCAGCGTCAACGGGCCAGGCCAGAACTTGACGGCCAGCTTCTCGGCGGCTTCGGGCCAGATCAGTGCCAGGTCGCGGGCCATTGCGATGCTTGCGACGTGTACGATAAGCGGGCTGGTTTCCGGGCGCCCCTTCAACTCAAAGATGCGGCGCACGGCCTTGGGATCGAGCGCGTTCGCGCCCAACCCATAGACGGTCTCGGTAGGGAAGGCGACCACGCCGCCTTCGCGGATTACCGCTGCGGCGCGGGCTATTTCTTCGCTGCCGGGCATTGCGTTACTCGTCGCCATCATCCTTGGAGGCATCGCCAGCCGTCTTGCCTGTCTTCTTCCACACTAACCAGGAATGCATGAGGGCATCGATGTCGCCATCGAGCACGCTATCGACGTCGCCAATGGAGAGGCGGGAGCGAAGATCCTTCACCATACGATAGGGCGCCAGTACGTAGCTACGGATCTGGCTGCCGAAGTTGATGTCGGCCTTGGAATCCTCCAGCTTCTTCTCTTCGGCGCGGCGCTTCTCCATCTCATATTCCCAAAGCTTCGCCTTCATTTGCTTTAAGGCGCTGGCGCGGTTCTTGATTTGGGAGCGCTCGTTTTGGCACTGCACGACGAGGCCGGTGGGCAAGTGAGTCATACGGACGGCGGACTCGGTGCGGTTCACGTGCTGGCCACCGGCGCCCGAGGCGCGGAATACGTCGACCTTGAGATCTTCGGTCTTGATATCGATCTTGAGGTCGTCGTCGATCATCGGATAGACGAAGACGCTGGCGAATGAGGTGTGGCGGCGGGCTGCCGAGTCGAAGGGAGAGATGCGTACCAGGCGATGGACGCCGACTTCGCTTTGCAGCATACCGAACGCATTTTCGCCATCGATTTCGACGGTTGCGTTCTTGATGCCCGCGCCTTCGCCCTCTTGCTGGTCGGTGATGGTGACCTTGAAGCCTTTGCGTTCGGCCCAGCGCAGATACATGCGCAGAAGCATCTCGGCCCAGTCCTGGCTTTCGGTGCCGCCGGCGCCGGGGTGAACGTTGAGGATTGCGGCGCGATGGTCGTTTTCGCCGGACAGCAGCATGGCGTCTTCGAGTGCCTGCACCTGCTCGGTGAAGCGCTTCATCTCGCGCTCGATCTCGGCGGTTACGTTTTCGCCTTCCTTGCCGAGCTCGAAGAGCGTATCGATGTCGGAGGTGACGGCCTCGACGCTATCAGCCTGATTGACGGCCTGGCTGATGCGCTTGCGCTCCTGCAGGACCTTTTGACTGTTTTCCTGATTGTTCCAGAAGTCGGGCTCGGCGATCTGCGCTTCGATGTCGGCTAGTTGCGCCTTCTTCTTGGCAGGGTCAAAGATAGCTCCGCACAGCGTTGGCCTGCGCGCGGAGCGAAGCGTACTCTCTTTCCAGTTCTTCCAAACTCATAAAACGCGCAAGACAGAGCTCAGTCTCGCCTATCGGCTGCGACTGGCCTTTGCGCTCTCCTTGTTCAACGTCGTATTTCCTACGATAGCGCAGGGTGCTCGCCACGGGTGCCGATTCACCAGTTCTACCAGTTCCGCCAGTTATAACTGGATTTTAGAATGCGCAATTGCGGGGTGTCGCTGTCGCGCGAGGGAGGGCTTCGTTGGCCCCACCGATTCTAATCGGTAATTAATCGGTGGAAACGGCGGGGCGTGATGCCGCGTGGCCAATTTTTCAGGGAACATGTTCATCCGTTGTTTTTCTCCTGGCCTGTTGTCGCATGCGTCGAGGGCGATCCATCGCGGGGCTGGCGCTAACGTGCTGATTTTGAATTGTGAAATTTGCAGAATCGCATGGGATTCATAAATCGGGGCGTGATATACCTGCATTGGGCCGCCATCCATGAGTGAATTCTTTGGCTACGACGTATTTCTTAGCTATAGCTCGCGTGACAGGGACGTGGTGCGCGATGTGGCGGAGCGGTTACGGAAAGATGGCCTGCGCGTTTGGTTTGACCAGTGGGTTCTGCGGCCGGGGGATAGTATTCCGGCCAAGATCGAGGAGGGGCTGGAGCGGTCGCGGGTGCTGGTGCTGTGTATGTCGGCGAACGCGTTTGGGTCGGATTGGGCGCGGCTGGAGTCGGGGACGTTCCGGTTTCGCGATCCGTTGAATAAGGAGCGACGCTTTATTCCGCTGCGGTTGGATGATGCGACGGCACCGGGGTCGCTGGGGCAGTTCCTCTATGTGGACTGGACGGTGGCCGAGCGCGGAGAGCAGTTTGAGAAGTTGCGGGAGGCGTGTCAAGTACCGTCCACCGCGCAAGCGGCCGTCGCGGGGGCCACGGAAGAGTTGGATCCAACACCCGAGAGGAGCCGAGCCATCGGCTTGGGGCACACCGACCCGATTCGGAGCGTTGCGCTGAGCGCGGATGGGCGCCACGCGTTGTCGGGAAGTCTCGACAACACACTGCGATTGTGGGATGTGGAGAGCGGGCGAGCGGTTCGTGTGTTCGAAGGCAGCGCCCGCCGAATTGTAAGCGTGGCACTGAGTTCGGACGGGCGGCACGCCGTTTCGGGAAGCGAGGACGGGACGGTCCGGATGTGGGACGTGGAGACGGGGCGGGAACGCTGCGTGTTTGAAGGTCATTCGGGCGGTGTTAATTGCGTAGCGCTGACTGCCAATGGCCGCTATGTGTTGTCGGGAAGTGACGATAAAACGCTACGGCTGTGGGACGTGGAGACGGGTCTGGAGCGGCGCGTATTCGAAGGCCACTCCGCGTGCGTATGGAGTGTGGCGCTGAGCGCGGACGGACAGCGAGCGGTGTCGGGCAGCGACGACAAGACTCTACGACTGTGGAATGTGGAGAACGGTCAAACGTTGCGCGTGCTCGAAGGGCACAACTCCAGCGTTTTGAGTGTGGCGCTGAGCGCGGACGGACGACGGGCTGTGTCTGGAAGCCACGACAATACCCTGCGACTGTGGAATGTCGAAAGCGGGTGGCAGATGAAGGTGTTGGGAGGACACCTCGCCAGTGTCGGAAGTGTGGCGTTGAGCGCTGATGGACGGAGGGCGCTATCGGGAAGCGAGGACGGGACGCTGCGACTGTGGAATGTAGAAGACGGACATGGCCTGCTCGTGTTCGAAGGCTACTTCGCCAGTGTCCGAAGTGTGGCGATGAGCGCAGCGGGACACCTAGCGGTGTCGGGAGGTGACGATAAGACGCTGCGAGCCTGGGATTTGGAGGCGCGGCGGCAACCACGGGAGTTCGACGGACACACCTCTCGCATCTTTTGCATGGCGATGAGCGCGGACGGACGGCGTGTATTGTCCGGCAGCCAAGACAATACGGTGCGGTTGTGGGAAGTGGAGAGCGGACGCGAACTGCGGGTGTTTGAGGGCCACTCCGACGGCGTCTTGAGCGTGGCGTTGAGCGCCGACGGACGGCGCGCGCTGTCGGGAGGCGACGACAGGACGCTCCGAGTGTGGGACCTCCAGAGCGGACGCGAATTACACGTACTCGAGGGTCATTCCGACAGAGTGTGGAGCGTGGCATTGAGCGCGGATGGCCGCCGCGGGCTGTCAGGAGGCAACGACCTAGTGATGCGGCTGTGGGATTTAGACATCGGGCGTGGAACGTGGGTGTTCGAAGGACACGCCGCCGGCATCCGAAGTGTCGCTCTGAGCGCGGATGGACGGTATGCCTTGTCCGGAAGTGACGACAGAACAGTGCGGCTGTGGGATGTGGAGAGCGGGCGGCAAATACGCATGTTCGAAGGCCACTCCGCCAGCGTACGGAGTGTGGCGTTGAGCGCCGACGGACGGCGCGCGCTGTCGGGGAGTGACGACAAAACGCTGCGGTGGTGGGACCTGGAGAGCGGACGCACGTTACAAGTGTTCGAGGGCCACTTTGGCAACGTCAGAAGTGTGGCCCTGAGCGCGGACGGACGGCGCGCATTGTCCGGCAGCGACGACAAGATGTTGTGGGTGTGGGATCTGGATAGGGCGCGGCCGCTGTCTACGCTCGGAGGCCACTCCGGCAGAGTCAACAGCGTGGCGATGAGTGCGGACGGACGTCGCGTTTTGTCGTCTGCGGTGAACGGAGTGATACGCATCTGGGAGATCGGCGAACGAGGTGGAAGCGAGCGGGATTCAGACACGAGCACTGACACGTCGCACTCCGATGGACTGGATACGCATCTGGAGTACACGAACGCCAAAGTGTTGTTTGTCGGCGAAAGCGGCGCGGGGAAGACGGGGCTTTCGCAGCGGCTGGCGACGAGTAAGTGGATCGAGAGCAGGGCGTCGACTGTAGGGGCATCGTCGACACAACTGAAGACTGCGGAATGGGCGACGCAATTGGCGCTGGGATCGACGACGAAGGACGGGGTGGAGCGGGAAATCTGGTTGTGGGACTTTGGCGGGCAGGCAGATCAGCGGTTGATCCATCAACTCTATATGGATGATACGGCGCTCGCGGTTTTTGTGTTTGATGGGCAGAGGCGGGATTGTTTCGAGATGTTGGGGCAGTGGGATCGGGACTTGCAGAAAGCTTCGAGGCGCGGGTTTACGAAGCTGCTGGCGGCGGGGCGGGTGGATGCGAGCCGGGTGCGGGCGAGTGCCGAGGAGGTCGCGGCGTTTACGGGGAGCCGCGGATTCGCGCCCAAGCTGTTCGAAACGAGCGCGCTGACGGGGCAAGGGTGCGAGGAATTGAAACGGGCGATTGTCGAGGGGATTCCGTGGGAGAGCATTGCGAGCCGGACGTCGCCCACGATCTTCAAGCGATTGAAGGATGAGATTGTCCGGATGAAGGACGAGGCGAATGCGCCGGGCGGGCGGGTGCTGATGCGGTTCAATGAGCTGCGCGATGCGCTGCGGCTGCGGCTCGCGGGCGAGGGGCGGCCATTCGAGGACAAAGAGCTGGGCGCGGTGATCGATTTGCTGAAGGGGCCGGGGGTGATCTGGAGGCTAGAGTTTGGCGGGTGGGTGCTGCTGCGGCCGGAGGTGATCAATGGGTACGCCCAGGCGGTGATACAGACGCTGGCGGATGATCCGCATCAGCGCGGGTGCGTGGCGGAGGAGCGGGTGTTGCGGGGGGAGCTGCGGTATTCGGCGGCGGTGGAGCGATTGGGAACAGAGGACGAGCCGTTTGTGCTGCAGGCGATGTACCAAACGCTGGTGGAGCGGGGCCTGTGTTTGAAGGAAGCCACGGCTGACGGGCCGATCCTGATTTTCCCGAGCTTCTATCGCCGGGAGCGGCCCGAGCCGGTGGGGCAGCCCAAGGTCCTGATGACGTACCGGTTCACGGGGTTTCTGGATGAGATCTACGCAACGCTGGTGGTGAGGTTGCACCATACGTCGCCGTTTCAGCATGATCAGCTGTGGCGCGATGCGGCGGATTTCCGGACGACGATGGGTCGGCAGGCTGGGTTGAAGCTGACGCGGCGGGCGGATGGCATGGGGGAACTGCAGGTTTACTTCGATCCAGAGGTTCCGATGGATACGAAGATGACGTTCACGCGATAGGTGGACGATCATTTGCGGCGAGCCGGGCGCGATGTGGAGCGGCTGCGGCACTATGTGTGCGAGCGGGCGGGGTGTGGGACGGCAGTGGGGAATCGCGAAGTGGCGATGCGGAAGCTGCGGGAGTGGGTGGAGGCGGGCAAGTCGGGTGCGAAGCCAACGATCTTGTGTGTGAACTGCGAGGAGCGGGTGGCGCTGTGGGATGAGATGGAGGAGCGGTTCGGCAGCGAGGTGGTGCGGCGCCAGGTGCTGGAGTTGAACGCGGAGGCCGACCAGAAGCTGGATAGCGTGAGCAAGGAGCGCGCGCTGGTGGGCGAGGTGATGTCGACGGTGGCGCTGGCCGGGCAAGTGGCGCGGGAGTTTGCGGCGAGCGAGCACGGGATCGATATGGAAATTGAGTTCAAGGATGATGCGGGGGAGGCAACGGGACGGAAGGTTCATCTGCAGTTGAGGTCCGGGGAGCCGGATTTGCGGCTAAAGAATGGCGGGCCGATGTTCGTGGTGGAGGAGGATCAGGCGCGGTATTGGATGGAGCAGCCGATCCGAGTTCACCTGGTGGTACGGAACTCGAAGGGGGAGACGCGGTGGATGGAGGTGCGGCATTGGGCGGGGACAGGAGCGGGGGCGCGGCACATTGTTTTCGATGGGGAGCGGTTTGATGTGATGGCGGTGCGGCGGGTGCGTGAGAGAGTGCTGGGCGGTGTAACGTGAGGCGTCTGATCGACGACTCGCGTCCCTCCCCTTTCGGGTGACTTCCCTCTGTGGTTTCAGCGGTAGTAAAAGATCTCGCGATTCGTGATGGATTTCGGTTGCGCGTGGTTCAAGTGGGAAGGCGCGCTAGGCATCCTCTCGTACCGGCTCATGGATCCCTCTGCCGAGGGTGCCACTGGGCCCATCTCGCTACAGTCCTTTCCGCGAAAGCATTTGCTTACACTTCCGGTCATCTCAGGGCGGCGCGGAGTGTTCCTTCGACGATCTACCTGTAACAGTTGGCGTGCCAATACGTTACTTTCCAAGCTCCTAACCTCCTCGCCTAGGGGGTATAAGGCGTTTCATGAATGGGCTGCCGTGAGGCTTTCTCTAATTGGCGGCAAGGGTATATGAATGTTAATGTCTCTACAAATGCCCCATTTGGGGAGGAGGAGTAGTTAACAATGAAGAAGTTCATCACACGGTTTAAGAAGCTGCGGATCTGGCGCGATACCAAGGGCCAGGATCTGATTGAATACGCATTGATGGCGGGTTTCGTCGCCATTGCTGCGGGGGCTGTGATGCCGAGCGTAAGCTCGCGAATCTCAACCATCTTTAGCAAAGTGAACTCGCAGTTGGCGGCCGCCGCGGCCCAGGGTTCCGGTTCGTAGTCGTACCCGGCTCAGTTGAGCGGATTGCAAGAGCCGCCTGTTCCTCCCAATTCACCTGGGATGACGGGCGGCTTTTGTGCGTTCAGAGACTTACGCGCGAAGCAGGCCTAGCGGCGAAGTGGGCGAATACCCAGGGAAGATGCGGGTCACATCGGATGAGCCGAGTTGGTTCGCGATGAGTTCGCTGAGCACGGCACGGTAGTCGGTGGTGACAGCGAGGTCGCGGTTTTCGTGGAGCTGTTCGCGTTCGAGTCCGGGCCATTCGCCGTAGACCTTGCCGCCGGCGACGTTGCCGCCCAATACGAACATGAGGCTGCCGTGGCCGTGGTCGGTGCCTTGGTTACCGTTTTCCTGCGCCGTGCGGCCGAACTCGGACATGGTAACGATCACGATGTCTTCCATGCGGTCGCCCATGTCCTGGCTGAAGGCGGAGAGAGCGGAGCCAAATTGGCGGAGTTGGTTGGCTATTTGGCCGGGCTCCTGACCGTGGTGATCCCAGCCGCCCATTTCGGCGAACGCTACCTCGACGCCGGCGTCGGCCTTTATGAGTTGGCCGATTTGGCGCAGACTGTTCCCGAGCGCGCCACCTTGAGCGTAGGTGCTATTAGGAGTCTGCGGTGAGGCTGCGCCGATGGATTTCACCATTTTCATGGCGGCGAAGGCGTCTTTACCGACGGCGGAGAGGCGCGGGTCGGCTGACGAGGCGTACAGAGATTCCATGATGTCGGCGTTGCCGGTTTGGAAGGCTTGCAGGTTGTTGATGGCGATGGCGGGGCGTTCGCCGCGGAGTGTGCGCGGGATCTCGGCGCTGACGGCGATGGCGCGCAGGGGAGTGACTGTGCCGGGAGCTTGCGGGGCGAGCGCGCGGTTGAGCCAGCCGTCGCCAGTCTTACCGGGGGTGCCGGATTCCATGTGATCCTGCGCGTCGAAGTGCGAGCGGGAATTGTCGGGCGAGCCGGTGGCCTCAACGATGGCGAGTTGCTGCTTGTCCCAGAGAGACTTCAGGGGCTGGAGTGAAGGGTGCAGCGCGAAGCGGCCGTCGAGATCGAGGGCGTTGTTGAACTGCACGTTCGGAGTGCTGCTCGCCACCTTGCTGGGCGCCGGAATGGCAATGGACGGGCGCAGTTCGTAGTAGCGCTTTTCGGTGAAGGGGATGACGATGTTGAGGCCGTCGGCCGCGCCGCGCTGGAAGATGGCGATGAGGATCTTCTTCTTTGCCCCCGGGATGGCGGCGGCGCGTGCGAGCCACAGGGGTGCGCTGCCGGCGCCAGCCATGGCGATGGCCGATCCGCGTAGGAAGAAGCGCCGTGTGAGTCCCCGTGTGTTCATGGGTTACCTCTTTTGGAAATCAGGCGAGCCGAGAACGAGTCCGCTGACGAGTTGCGGGTTGCCTTGCGGAGATTTCGGGTCGCGGCGGGCGAGACCTTCGCGTAATGCAGCCAGCAATTCCGGCGTGGGTTCGCGGGAGAGAAGTTGCCGCGCGATGGCGGCTGCATCGGTGCCCTCGGGTAGTTTCGGTGTGATGCCCGCGATGCGAGCGGAGGCCAGTTGAACGGCGAAATTCATGCGGCCCATCAGGTTCGCTGTGTTGAGCCAGGCGTCGGTGGTGTTCGGGAAACCGGTGGGCTCCACTTTGCCGTAGAGCGGTTCGCCCAGGCTGCTGATCAACTGCACCAGCGTGTTGGTGTCGACCACGGTGGAGTCGAGCGCGCGGGCGGCACTAACCATCATTTCGAGCGGCGACTTGACCTTCGCTTGCCAGGCGGCTTCGGAGAGGAACTCGGGTGAGGCGAACATCAGTTCGAGCACCGCGCGCAGGTCTCCGTTGGTCTTGGTGAAAGTGGCGGCCATGCGGTTCACCAGCGCCTGCGGAGGATCATCGGCGACAAAGCGCTGCGCGAGTTGGCGTGAGATGAAACGCGCGGTGGCGGGATGCCGGGCCAGGATATCGATCACCTGCATGCCGTCTTCGATGCCGCCGCCCGCGGCTATTTTGTGGCCGAGTATGGTCTTTTCACCTGAGTCGTGCATGAAGCCGGCGAAGACAAACTCGGGTTTGGTGTTGGGCTGGCGGATGGTCCAGCCGGTGAAGCAGCGGGCGACGTCGATGACATCCTGCTGCGTATAGCCGCCGTCGACACCGAGTGTGTGCAGCTCCATCAACTCGCGGCCGTAGTTCTCATTCAGCCCGCGGGCTTGGCGTTGCATCTGTTGCGCCATTTGATTGGGAGGGCCGGCGAAGGGGCCGATTTCGAAAGCGCCGGGGGCGAGCGATTCCCAATTGTCGAGATAGTAGAGCATCGCCGGGTGTTGTGCGGTGGCGAGCAGCAGATCTTTGAAATGCCCAAGGACATGGGGGCGGATGGCGTTGCGCTCGTAATCGGCGAGCACGGGGCGCACGGATTGCTTGCCTTCAAACACGTTGAAGTGGTTGAACCAGAAATCGACGAGCACCTCTTCCAGCTGCTTGCTCGAATAGAGCGCGCGGAATACCTTGCCCTGGCGGAGATCGTCGGTGAGCACCTGCTGCGGTGAACGAAGCATGACGCCGGCGCGACGGAGGGCGGGCATGGCGGCGAGTTGCCCCTGCGGCATGGCGGCGGCGACTTTCTGGCGCTTGTCGGGATCGAGACTAGCGAGCAGCATGGTGACTTCCTCGCGGGTGCCGCGGGTAGCAATGCGGAGTTGATCGCCGCTGAGCAGATCGGCGAGCGGAGGCATCAACTCGCGGATGGCTTTGGCCGTTTCCTGCTGCTGTGCCTGGCGGGCAGCGGTCTGCTCCTTCTGGAGAGCCGGTGTGAGCAATTGCGGCGGAAGCACAGTCATCAGTTGCCGGCGTTTGGCGGGATCCAGCGTATCCAGCGTGGCCAGGCGCTCTTCGGCGGTGCCGTTGTAGACCCGGCGCATTTCGTCCGGCGTAAGGATCTCGGTGGGAGCCTTAAACACGGCGAGCCGCACGGTGGGCGGCTGGAGCGGATACGTCTTGAAGATGGTCTCGACGTCAGCGCGGAGCGATTCGAGCGGGCCGAGGGCTTGGGTGAGCGCCAGGCTTTCGGTGATGCGTTCGGGATGGAGCTGAAGGGCGATCCACTTTTCGAGGCCGATGCGGCGAACCTCGTCGGCATCGCCAGGCTTGGGACCGAAGGTGAGGCGGTTGAGAGCGTGGACGATCTGTTGGTCGCGCGGGAGTTTGTGACTGAAGCTGGACGGGGTTGAGGGCTTGGTCTGGGCGGTGAGGCAGAGAGCAGCCGTCACCGTTAGCAGCACGGCGCGCGTCGTGGCCATCATTGCACCTCCCAGGGAGGGCGAACGCCCTTTACGCCAGTCTCATTTACACAAGCTATGCGACGGCCCCTGCGGCGCCGCGGTTTCCTCCGGTTGCGGGCAAACCACAAAAATGAAGACTATTTCAGCGCAGAGAACGCCAAAGGATCGGCATAGACGCCGACCGCTTTGGATACGATCGGGCCGTTGGCTTCGGATGCGGTGCGGGCTTTGACCCACTCCGCGTCGGCGCGGAACTTATCCCAGCTTGCAACGCCCGCGGGCTTAGAGGCGTGTTCAATGATGTAGAACAACGTGGTGTCGCGATCCGGCGCGTCCAGGGGACGCCAGTAGGCGACGGCCTTCATATCCAGGCGGTTAAAGATGGTGTTGGTGTGGTCGCGGAAGCGCGCGATGACGTCGTTCAGGCGTCCGGGCGCGGCTGTGTAAGTGCGCAGCTCGAACACACCCGGAGTGGCGCGCGTCTTGGCGGCTCCGGGGATATCGAGCTTTTCCATGAAGACGGAAGCGGGGCGGCCGGAGAGCGGGCCGTTGGTTTCGAAGGTGGCGCGCTGCTTTACCCACTCGGCGTCGGCGAGGAAGGCGGCCCAGTTCTTGGTCGCCTCGTCGCGCGAGGGGTGCTCGAGGATATAGATGACCGTGTTGCTCTCCGGCGCGTCCTGCGGGACCCAGTAGCCGATGGCTTTCATGTTGTGGCGGGCGAAGGCGGGCTCGGTGGCTTCCTTGAAGAAGCGGACGAGTTCGGCGTGCTTACCGGGGTTGGCGGTGTAGGTGCGGAGCTCATAGACTTTTCCCGATTGAGCCTGCGCAACACCGAGGGAAAACACGGCCGCGGCACCGAGGCCCAGAAAGCTGGAGCGAGTGATCATGGGCGTTATTTTGTCATAGATTGGCGGGAAGAGCTTCCCTATGTCCTTATTGTGAGGCTGCGAATTGGAGGAAACTTTCGATGAAGTCCAGCTTGGCCAGTGAATGGCCTTGGCCTTGGGCGGCGTAGAGTTCGTGGCGGGCGGGGATCAGGGGTAGCGCGGTGGTCATTTCTTCGATGCTGCCGAAGGGGTCCTTGGTGCCGTGGACGAAGAAGGCTGGCGTGCGAAGGTTGGGCCAGTGAGCGGTGCGCGGGGCTTCCGGCTTGCCTGGCGGGTGAAGCGGGTAAGAGGTGAACAGCAGCAGGTCAGCGACGGTGGGGTCTTCGGCGGCGAGCATGGAGGTTTGACGGCCACCGTAGGAATGGCCGCCAGCGAAGATGCGTTGGTTGCGGGCGCGCATCCAGGTGATGGCTTCGCGGATGCCTTCGCGGTCGTGCTCGGCATCGGCGGGGCGCGGGGGGCCGGCGTGCTTCTGGCGGAAGGGAAGATCGATGCGCAGAACGTCGATGCCTTTTTCGGCGAGCCCCGCGGCGAGCTTCGCAAGAAATGCGGCGCGTGCGTTGCCGCCGGCTCCATGAGCAATGACGAGCCCGGTGCCGGTGGGGGTGGGCGCCGCGGTGAGCAGGCCGCTGATGCTGCCTTCCTGAATGTCTTCCGAACGGAGTTGGATCATGCGAAGGCTCTCTCCCAGGCGCAGGCGGAAGCAAGCGCCAATCCATCTTGGCTATGGCCAGCGGCGATTTGCAAACCGAGGGGTAGATCGCCCGGCTTTTTGACGGGCCGCGGGACGGTGATGGCGGGGACGCCGAGGGCCGTCCAGGCGCGGTTCATTACGGGGTCGCCGGTGGATGCGAGGCCGAGGGGCGCAGGGCCAAGGGTGGAAGCGGTGAGGACGGCGCTGTATTCGCCGAAGATCTTTTCGAAGGCGGTGCGCAGGCCGCTGAGCTCGATGAGCATTTCTTCGTATTGAGCGCGAGAGATGGCGAGGCCGCGGCGCACGAGTTCGGAAAGTTTTGCACCGATGTTTTCGCCGTGCTCGCGGTAGCGGGCTTCGTGTGCGCGGGCGCCTTCGTAGTCGCTGATGGCGAAACAGATCTCGCCAGCGCGCCGCCATTCCTGGGGAGTCTCAATGTGATCGACGGGGAGGCCGTACGCATCGATGTCGGTATCGATCTCAAAGGCGGCGTAGCGAGGGGGAGGCGCGTATTCGTGGGGGCTCCAAAGGCGGTTCCAGAGCTGTTCCATTTCGGCGGCGGTTTGGGTGAAGAGACCGGCGGTGTCGAGGCTCGGCGCGAAGGAAAGGCAGCCTTCCATGGGGAGCAGGCCGTAAGTGGGTTTGAAGCCGCAGATGCCGCAGAAGGAGGCGGGGCGGATGACGCTGCCTTGGGTTTGCGTGCCGGTGGCGAAGGCGCACATACCGGCGGCGACGGCGGCGACTGACCCTGAGGAACTGCCGCCGGGCGTGTGGGCGAGGTTGAGGGGGTTGCGGGTAGGGGCGGGATCCCAGAAGGCGAAGGCGGTGGTTTGGGTTTTGCCAAGCAGGCGGCCTCCGCGCGATTCGAGCAGCTTCACGAGTGCCGCGTCCTCTGTGCCACGGCGTCCTTTATATAAAGGGGAGCCGTATTCGGTGGCCATGTTGGCGGTTTCGAAGATGTCTTTAACGCCAAAGGGGATGCCGGACCCCGCACGCGGCGCGACTTCGACCCACGCATGGATCTCGTCTTCGCGCTCGGCGATGGTGGCGAGGCATTCGTGAATGGTGCGGTCGAGATTCGGTTTGGATTCCACTGGCACTGGCACCAGCATACGCCTAGAATGCGAGGCGGCTCTTTAAGCCAGTGACGCGGTCGCGCGCGACGGATAGCTCTGTGCGCTTGCCGTCCTTCAGGCGTACGACCATACCGCCGGCGAACCAGGAACTCATTTCCTCGATGAAACTCAGGTTGACCAGCGTAGAGCGGTGGATGCGAACGAAGCGCGACGGATCGAGCTTCTGTTCCCACTCCGCGACGGCGCCATCGACGACAAAGTCTTTCTGCGCGGTAGCGGCAAAGGTCAGTTTATCCTTGGCATAGATGTGCGTCACCTGGCTGACATCGACGAATACGATTCTCTCGCCCACGCGCGAAGCGATTCGATCCGGGAACCTTCGCCGGGATTCCACCACCCCGTGAGCCACCTCACGGGCGAAGGCGCGAATCTGCTCATTTTCCACTTGCGCCTCCGAAGTGCCACGCAATCGGCTGAGCTTCTTGAGTGCCTTCTCCAGAGCTTGCTCTCCGATTGGCTTCAGCAAGTAGTCGATAGAACTGAAGTCAAAGGCGCTCAAGGCGTAGTGATCGAAGGCGGTAGTGAAAACAACGGGAAGATCCTTCTTCAGGTTTGTCAGCAGTTCAAAGCCGGACATCCCGGGCATCTGGATATCCAGGAACACGGCGTCCACATCGTGTGAAGAGAGGAACTCTAGGGCTTGGACTGGATCCGACGTGGAGCCGATCACCTCGACTCTCGGTTCTTGGTGAAGCAGGCGATGGAGCCGCTTCAGGGCCAGCGGCTCATCATCCACCAGATAGACGCGGAGGGCCTTCATTCGCGAGCGCCGAAAGGAGCAGCGCCAGAAGGAACGACGATTTCCGCGGCGACGCCGGATTCACATCGAGGGTACACGAGCGCTGCTTTACTGCCCCAGAGCGCGGCGAGGCGTTTTCGCAGGTAGCTCGGGCCGTGTCCGGGAACCTCTGCCGTCAGTTCGTTGAAGCCTTTGCCCGAATCCCAAACCGTGAGGGTCAACTTTCCGCCGTGTTCCCGAGCGCTGATGCGGATTTCGCTGCCGCCGTACTTCACGCTGTTGTCGACCAGCGTTTGGAGGCTGAAGGGTGGAATCTCCGTGGCGAGAAGCGCCGACGGTACGTCCACGGAATAGCGAAGACGCTCGCCGAACCGCGTTTGCTGAATCTCCAGATAGTCGGTCATCACTTTGAGCTCCTGCTCCAACCGCACCGTGCCACACTCAGCCGAATCGAGAGAATAACGCAGCAAGTCCGCTAGCTTTACGGTGACGCGCTCGGCCAGGGCCGGGTCCTCGGGTATCAAAGCCGCGATCGAGTTTAGGGTATTGAACAGGAAGTGGGGCCGCAACCGCGATTCAAGCGACGCTAGCCGGGCTTTCGCGAGTTCGGATTGCGCCTGGTACTTCAGACCTTCGTGAATGGTGAATGCGGTGCAGCAGATGGTGCAGATGAGCGTGCCGGGCAAGAAGCCCTCCCAGAAAGCCGCCAGGTAGCGCTCCCAGGGAAGTATGCCCAGTGAGGCGAGCACGGCATTGCCGCAGAGGATGCCCGCGTTCAATACCGCCGTCCAACTGACGATGCGGAACGTCCATCGCCAGGGGAGGCGCATGCCGGCGCTGTAGGTTTTGATCAGCGGCTCACCGAGCCAGAAGAGGAAACCGATACAAACGCCGGCGGCCGCGCGGAAGGCGAGCAGTGTGGGCATCGCCCCCCAGCCTTCGGGCCAGGCCGCGATTGCGGAACTGATCAGGATGACTCCGCACGTGATGGCCAATGTGCGGGGCGCAATCGATCGCAGTTCACTCAGATACATGGGCGGACTCGCTTGAATTCCAGAGTAGCTACTTGGCGTGGCACATGGCACAATTTGCCAGGCCGGAACGAAGCCTGGCAATTTCGCTGGGTGGGATAGAGCCGCCGTCGAGAAGCGCTACGCGGGCGGATGCAAGTTCTCGCCCGGCCGGGGATGTTTTCGCAGCGGCTTCGTATTCGGCGCGCGCGAGCGCAGGTTGGCTAGTCTCCGCGTAGAGATCGCCCAACAGCAACCGGAGCATGGTTCCGGCGCGGCCGCTGCCGGCGCTGTTTTGCAGGAATTTGAGATCGGTGATGATCGTTGCGTCGTTGCGCACGGCGGCGGGAAGCGCTATGCCGCCGAACGCGCGGTTCAGGCGCGGCGCCAAGAGCGCGGGGTTGAGTTCGACCGCCTGGTTCACTTCCGCGAAGCCCTGCCTGCCCTGTTCCGAATTCTGCTGGAACTGCGCGAGGATCGACAGCGCGGTCCCGTGGCCTGACAGGGCGAGGGGATTCCGGGGTTCAATCTTCAGCGCCCGATCGTAGGCGCGGAGAGCGTTTTGAAAGGCGGTGACGACGGCTGCGGCGTCGAACCTACTGCCTGGAGCGAGTGCAGCGGCGGCTTGGATGGAGTAGAGATCGCCGAGGGACTGCCACAATTCGCTGCTGTCCGGTTGGGCGGCGGTGCCCTGTTCGAGCGCCGTCACCACGGGCGGCACGACGCTGAAATCGCCGGTGCGAGCCTGCAGCGCCGTGGCACGGGCTTGTTTGGTAAGTGCAGCCGGTGTTGGTTGCGCGACTGGCTCTTGTGCCAGTAGCGCTAGCGCCGCCGCAATCACGAGAGGGAGGGTGTATTTCATAGAGACTCCTGTGAGCGACTTTATCCGTGCACCGCTGGAAATGCAGGCGGAATCCGATGAGAGGCTGAAACGGATGGACGAAGGGTGGTCTTGCGCGATGGGAAGCAGGGAGCGAGGGGGGAACCCCGGCCGGAATGGCCTAATGGATGACGATCTCTACCAGGTTTCAGGCCAGTGCGCCGCGTGGGCCCTGGTTTATAAAGTGTGCAGGTCGCTGCTGAGGCGGGCGAAGCCGGCCACACCGGTAGGCACCATGTGAAGGGCGCCGGGGTGCGCGCCGTTGGTCGCGGACAGCACAGTGGAGTGGTTGGTCAACTGCAAGACGTTGGCCAAGGGGGTGGCAACGGTGGGGTTGGGATTGGGCGTGGCGCGGTATTCCAGCATGGGCGTGATGCCGGTGCTGCACCGGATGTCGTAACTGGTGGCTGCCCATGCGAGGTCGGCGTAAGTCATCGCGCCCGGAAACAGCATTTGCGTGCGGAAGTACGCGGCCAGATTCTGCTTCGTCGTAAGACCACTGGAAGCATTGGCCCATCTGTTGAATTTTGCCACCATGCCCATCCAGGCGACGTTGCCCGCAGCAGCCACGCGAATGTGACCCATGATCAGATTCATGCCGGACAAAGGCGTCATGGGGGTGAAATGAGCGCCCAGGAGAGAGCCGTTTGCGAGCGTGACGAAGAGCCCCAGGCAGACTTTGAGGCCTTGAGCGATGACGATGTTTGGGTCGGAGCCGACCATGTCTTCATCGAGAGCGATCATAGTTCACCAGTATATATTCGTGGATGCCATGCCTGGCGGCAGATGCTATCCTACGCTCGTGTGCCGCAGGCGCACGCAGGTTCGCGCGAAGGGCTAAGCCCACTGCTTCGGAACATTCGATCGCACGTCATTTGATCCCGTGCCGCCTGATTGCGAACCTCAGGTATTTGCATGGAGGTCTTTATGACGCAGCAACTGCCGGAGCGCCCGAATCTGGAGCAGCTTCGCAAGCAAGCCAAAACTTTGTTGAACGCCGCCCGCGCGCAGGATCCGGAGGCGCTGGAACGGTTCCGCGTAGTTCCCGCGCTTGCTCAGGTCGATGTGGAGAATGTCGCGCTGCACGACGCGCAGTTCGTGCTGGCGCGCGAGTACGGGTTCCGGTCTTGGAATGAACTGCGAGAGCACGTGGAAGAGCTTTCGCTTTCCTTCGAGGCTGCCGTGGACGAGTTTGTTCGCTGCGCCACCGGGGATGCGCGGGACCGTGCGTTGCGGCTGCTGGCGCGACATCCGGGTATCGCGCACGCGAACCTTTTCACGGGACTGGTGTTGGGCGATGCGGGCGCGGTGGAGACAAAGCTTAGCGCGCGCCCGGAATTAGCGCTGCGCTCGGGCGGGCCGCAGGACTGGGAGCCGCTGCTCTATGTGTGTCATAGCTGCCTGCATCGTGAGGCGCCTGAGCGTGCGGCGGGATTGGTGGAGATTGCGCGGAATCTGTTGCGGCGCGGAGCGAACGCCAACGCTGAGTATCACTGGAACTGGCACCGCGAACTGCCGCGAACCGCGCTGTGGGGAGCGCTGGTCGCCATGGGACATGTGCCGCTGGCGGAAGTGTTGCTCGAGGCGGGGGCGAATCCCACGGATGGTGTGTCGACTCATATCGCCGCGGGCTCCGGTAACATCGCGGCGTTGGAGCTGTTGGACCGTTTTGGGGTGAATGTAAACGGCATTCCCGGCGGGGTACCTCCTTTGCGATACATCCTTCCGTGGGCGACGCCCGATCGCACCGCGGGAGTGCGCTGGCTGTTGGAACACGGTGCCGACCCGAATCTGGCTTGGGAAGAGTTTGGCGACGCGCCCTTGCATATCGCCGCGCAAAAGTGGGGCGTGCCGATGGTGGAACTGCTTGTTTCGCACGGCGCCGACATCCATCAGCGCCGCGCCGATGGGCGGGCGGCCCACAGCATTGCCTCGCTCCATGGAAATGTTGAGGTTGCCGATTGGCTGCTGCAACGCGGGGCTGCCGACGAACTGACGCCGTTCGACCACTTCATTTGCGCATGCACGCGGGGGGATGGCGAGCGGGCCGAGGCGATGCTTGCGGAACATCCGGGTTTTCGCAGCGAGCTTCGCGCGGAGCATCACCTGATGCTGCACGTGCCGGCCGAGCGGGGCGACGCAGAGATTCTGCAAACCATGCTTGCGTGCGGCTTCGATCCTAATGTGCCGAGCCACGAAGGAGTAACCGCGCTGCATGCGGCCGCGATGGCGGGCAAACCAGACTCCGTGCGCGTGCTGCTAGCGGGAGGGGCTTCGGTGGCGGCACTCGACGGAATGTTCTCCGCAACGCCTCTGGTTTGGGCAACGGAAGGATGGAGCCATGGCGCACGGTCCGGCACCGATCACATTGCGGTGGCGCGTTTGCTGCTGGCCGCGGGCTCGTCGCGCGAGTGGGTTGCGCCGGAAATAGCTCCTAATCCTGAACGGACCCAGGAATTGCTCGTTGAGCTCTGCCGTGCGGCGGACGCCGGTTAGGTTTCTAGAGGATTCACTCGAATTCCGGCCGTTGCTTCTTAACGGAGCTGTTCCTAACCTTTTGTCTCTACCACGCCGAATATCGGTGGTAGCGTTCCGCAGATAAGGAGTGACGATGCGAAGAATATTCTGGCTAATTCCGTGCTTGATATCGGTGTTGTTCGGGCAGGGACCGAAAGCGGAAGCCGACGAAACTAAGGTTAAACGCAACGAGTTGGAGAGCAAGTTCCGGTACCAAGGGGGGACCGTAGAACTTCCCGGCGGCATCGCCAAGCTCCAGATCCCGAAAGAATTCCGATACTTAAGCCCAGAAGATACGGAGACCTTACTTACCGAGGGCTGGGGCAATCCGGACGGAAGCGGAACGTTGGGGATGATTGTGCCGGCAAGTTCGAGTCCCCTATCCGAGAACGGGTGGGGCGTGATCATCACCTTCGATGAAGACGGCTTCGTGAAGGACGACGAAGCAGAGAAGATCAATTACAGCGAATTGCTCGACCAGATGAAGAAGGATGTAGAGGAGGCGAACGAGGAGCGCAAGGAGGCGGGATATGGGGCCATACATGTGGTGGGATGGGCCGCTCCGCCCCACTACGACAAAGCGGCTCACAAGCTGTATTGGGCAAAGGAACTGAAGTTCGAAGGAAGCCCGGAGAACACTTTGAACTACAACATCCGGGTGCTGGGCCGCCGGGGGGTGCTGGTGCTGAACGCGGTTGCCGGCCGTAGCCAGTTGGCGCTGGTGGAAAAAGACATGCCGGCCGTGATGAATCTGGTCGAGTTTCAACAAGGACATCGCTACAGCGACTTCCTGCCGAGCTCCGATAAGGTGGCCACCTATGGGATCGGCGCGCTCATCGCGGGCAAAGTCGCCGCCAAGGTGGGGCTGTTTAAGCTTCTGATTGGCTTGATCATCGCTTTCAAGAAGCTGGTTGCGGTTGCCGTTGTGGCCATCGGTTCGTTCGTGGCCAAGCTCTTCAAGGGGAAGAAGCAGGCGGATACGGGGCCAGCGCCCGAGATTACTACTTAAACGGCCGGCGTCAGGTTAGCTGGCGGATGCGCCGGAGGCCCTCGCGGAAGACTTCGGGGCGCGTGAGCAGGCTGAGGACGATATAGGGCTCGGTTTCAAAGTCGTAGAAGTAGCCGGGTTGGACGAGGACGCCCGCTTCGAGGAAGCGTTGGCACCATTCATCTTCAGTGCGGGTGGCGGGCAGGCGCAGGATGACGTACCAGCCGCCTTCGACTCGGAGCGCTTCGGGGATGTGGGCGAGATTGTCGCGGAGGCGCGCGAGCATTTGCTGCTGGAATGCGGCGCGCAGGTCGAACCATCGAGAAGCCGCGTGTTGGATGGGGGCGCTTACCGACAGATAGGTGTCGGCGATCAGGGAAAGCCGGTCGCGTATTTCGACGCTGCCATTGTGAATGATCCAACCGAGTTTCATTTGCGGGAGGCCGAGGGCCTTCGAGAAGCCGCCGAGGCCGAAGACGGGGACGCGAGTTTCGGAGGCGAGTGAAGCGAGAGCTGCGACGCGATCGGTGAGCGCGTAGTCGAGGAAGACTTCGTCGGAGATGATGGGCAGCCCCAACGAGACCATGGCGTCGAGCTCCCCGGGTTTGACGTAGGAACCGGTCGGGTTGTTGGGGTGGACGGTGATGATCGCGCGAGTGTGGGGGGTGACGCTCTGGCGGAGGGCTTCGGTGTCGAGCCACCAGCCTTCGTGATAACGCAACGGATACTGGCGGATTGTGACGGAGTCTAGGGCGGCGAGGAATTCGAAGAGTGGATACGAGGGGCGCGGGGCGAGGACTTCGTCGCCGGGGTCGCAAAGGAGTTTGAAGAGCAGGGAGTAGGCTTCGCTCGATGAGGCGGTGAGTAGAACGCGTTCAGGCTCGACACCCGCGTATTTAGCTACCGCCTGGCGGGCTTCGTCTAGACCTTCGGCTGAGGGCTCGTAGCGCAGTGCACGCTGGTCGCTGAGGGCGTTTAGGATTGCCGCTTCGTCATAGGCTATTCCGGCGCGGGTCGGATTGGATTCGGTGAGATCGAGGATCTCCAAGCCGGCGTGGCGGCGGCCTTCGACGGCTTGGCTGAGGGCGTTGGCGTGCGTCTCCCAGGCCAGCCTCTTCGAGAACACCATCTACTGGTTAACGCCGAGTGTGCCCATCAGGAACAGCAACTGATCGGCATCGTCTTCGACCTTCTTGCTCGCGGCGAGTCCGGCGGAGTGGCCTGCTTCCATGTCGTAGTGGAGCATCACGGGGCGTTTGCCGGTGGTGGAGGCTTGGACGAGTGCCGTCATCTTGCGGGCGTGGAGCGGCGCGACGCGGGTGTCGCCATCGCCGGTAACGAACATGACGGCGGGGTAGTCGACGCTGGGCTTCACGTTTTGATAGGGAGAGTATTTGCGCAGATACTCGAACTGCTTCGGGTCGTCGGCGGAGCCGTATTCCGGCACCCAGAAGCGGGCGACAAGGAACTTCTGGAAGCGGAGCATGTCGAGCAGTGGTACGGTGCATAGGACGGATTGAAAGAGTTCCGGTCGCTGCACCATGGCCGCGCCGACGAGCAGGCCGCCGTTGGAGCCGCCGCGAATGGCGAGGCGTTTCGGGTTGGTGTACTTGTTCGCGATGAGCCATTCGGCGGCGCCGATGAAGTCGTCGAACACGTTCTGCTTGTTGGCACCAGCTCCGGCTTCGTGCCATTTCTCGCCGTACTCGCCGCCGCCGCGAATGTTAGCGAGCGCGAACACTCCGCCCGCATCGGCCCAGGTAAGAACGAAGGGGGAGAAGCTCGCGGTCTCGCTGACAGTGAAGCCGCCGTAGCCGTAGAGCTGCACTGGCAGGTTGCCGTTGGGTTTGATGCCGCGCTTGTGGAAGAGAAACATGGGGACGCGCGTGCCGTCCTTCGACTTGTAGAAGATCTGGTTGAGTTCGTAGTCGGCGCTTACGACGGGCGCTTTAGTGGCCGCCCACACGCTGTCGGCGCCGGTGGCGTTGATTACGCGGTGGATCGAAGGGGGGTAGGCGAAGGATTCGAAGGTGTAAAAGAGATCGTCGCTGTTCCATTCGCCAACGAGCGAACCGGCGGTCCCGGCAGCGGGGAGCTTCACGTCTTGCAGGAACTTGGCCTTGCTTCCATCGGAGGGAGCGTCGAAGATTTTGATGCGTGACTTTACGTCTTCCAAGTACATCGCGTAGATCTTGCCACCCGATACCGTGAACTCTTCTATGGGCGATGCGGCTTCGGGCACCAGCTCTTTCCAATTCGCTTCTTCGGGGTGGAGCGGGTCGACGGAGATGACGCGGCTGTTGGGCGCATTGCGGTTGGTGAGGACGATGAAACGGTCACCGGCGGGCTGCGGAATGAAGCGGGCAGGGATACCTTTGAAGATGGGGCGCATGGGGCCGCCGTTCTTCAAATCCTGCGCGTAGACATCGGTCTTTGTGGCAGCAGAGCCGAAGTAAACGAGCACGTAGAGCCAGCGGCCGTCGTCGGAGAGGCTCGCGTACATCAGCTCCGAAGCGCCGTAGCCCGCGCCGAATATTTCCTTATCGGACGTGGCCGGTTGGCCGAAGGTGTGTTCGTAGATGCGCGGATTGTCGTCACCGTTGATGGAGTAGTAGAGGCCGCTCTTGTCGGGTTTGATGGTGATGGAGCCGTAGCGTTTCTTGGGGAGCTGGTCCTTGAGTTCGCGGTTCGCGATGTCCATCAGGCGAACGGCGACTTCGTCCTGGCCGCCTTCGCGGAGCCCGTAGGCGAGGAGGCGGGCGTCGATGGAGACGTCCATGAGCGTAGTCGAGGAATTGGCGTCGAGGCCGAGAGTCTTAGGATCGACCAGCACCTGCTCTTTCCCGTTGACACCTTCGCGCATCAGGATGCGGTATTGCTCATCGCCTGCATCGCGGCGGCGATAGAAATACCGACCCGCGCGACCATAGGGCGAGGTGACGCGGTCGATGCGATCGAGGGCCGAGAGGCGTTTGACAATGGCGTCGCGGCCTTTGTATCCGCCGAGGATGCTCTTGGTGTAGGCGACCTGCTGCGTGATCCAGGTTCGGGTTTCGGGGCTTTGTTGGTCTTCGAGCCAGCGATAGGGATCGGCGATCTCTACGCCGTGGAGCGTTTCTTTGAAGTTGTCGCGACGGGTGGTTGGCATGGTGACAGCGGCGGACACGGCGATGGCGAGCAGGAGTGTGGCGCCGAAGATGGTCATTGGCAGGCCTTTGCGCTTGATTTCGCGCTGGCGCAAGACGGCGCGGAAGAAGAGGATGGGGTGGCGCAGAATATTTACCAACATGCTTTGCTCGGCTGGGTTGGGTCGCCGCATGACTCTATAATGCCCTATGGCAGTCCGCCCCGGACAATAGCTAGCGTGCGAAGAAGAATCGAGCGGCGAATTCATAAGCGGCTGCGGCAGCGTCCTTTGGGGAGGCGCCGCAGCGAAGGCTTGCCGAGCCGCATAAGAATGCGCGAGCGAGATGGCGAATTGCTCGAAGAGGCCTTGGCGTTCCTCGTGGTTGACGGCGAGGACCATTGGGCTCGCGGGGAGGCGGCCGGGCTGCTATCCCTTGCGAAACCCGGGCTGGCGGCCACGCTCCTGCTGGAGCAGTTTTTTGCGCAACAAGAGAAGACGGAGCTTTGGATCACGGCGCTGGCGCTAGAGACTTTGAGCGACAAGCGGGCTGTGCCGAAGCTCATACAAGCCCTATTGCACGACGAGAATCCGCATCGGCGGCATGCGGCCGCGCGGGCTCTTGGTTGGATCCGGGAGCCCGGTCGGGGAGCGGCGCGTGCGCTGATCAGCGCGCTGACGGTTTTGACGCAGCCGCAGCCGGTCCGTGAAGAAGCGGCTGAGTCGCTGGCGTATCTGCGGTGTGCCGAATCGATCCCGGCGCTGGTGGAGACACTGCGTGATCCGGACGGGCGCATTCGATTCTGGACGGTGTTCGCGTTGGGCAGCCGGCTTCGGCCGTGGAACTCGCCGCCCAATCCGCAGGCTCTGCAGGCGCTCGAGGCGATGCTGGGGGATGAGTACATTCCTGAGGGCAACTGGTGGTCGGTGGGGCTCGAAGCGCTGGCGATGCTCGAGCCACAGCCCGGCTACCCTGAGAAGTTTCGGACGGAAGTCGCTCGCATTCAAGGCGACCCGGGCGCGGCGGACTCTGATAGACGCTGGGTGAGAACCTACGGAGACCAAGGAGTGGATCGTAATGGCGAATACTGACTACAAGTCCGTGGAGGAGTACATCGAGGCGCAGCCCGAGGCTGTGCACGCGACGCTGCGGCGGGTGCGGGCGATCATCCGCAAGGCCATGCCGGGGGCGGAAGAGGTGATCTCTTACCAGATCCCTGCCTATAAGCTGCAGGGCAAGGCCGCGCTGTATTTTGCCGGTTGGAAGCAGCACTACTCCCTCTATCCGGCTTCCGGACCGCTGGTCGCGGAGTTTCAGGATGAACTGGCGGACTACAAAACGAGCAAGGGGACCATCCGGTTTCCGTTGAGCGAGCCGGTGCCCGCGAAGCTGATCGAAGCTATTGCGAAGTTCCGCGTGAAGGAAATGCCGGAGCTGGTTCGAAACGCCGCGCGGAAGCGTTCGGCCACTGCGAAAAAAGCGGCGCGGCCCAAGTCCTGAGCGATTCTATTGTGTGCCTGCCTGTGTGCCGGCAGCCGGTGTTCCCGCTGTCTTTTGTTCGGCGCCGGGCCGGTCGATGGTGCCCTGGTCGATCGTCTTGCCGGCGCGGGAGATCACCTGGAAGTGGAGCTTATCCCCATCAATCTCACACAACATGAAGCTGTTGTCCGTGTCGAAACCCTTGGCGGTGAGGCCGGTTTTCAGGATGTTCCCCTTGCGTAGTTTCGCGGAACCACCGACGGTGAAGTACGTAATCCCCTTCTGCGGCTTGATGCGTTCGTAGAAGTGCTCATGCCCGGCGAGGACCAGCGACACCCCGTGCCGAAGAAAGATGGGTTCCAGAATATTACGAAGCTCCACGTTGGAGCCGTGCGTATCGCCCGACGAATACAAGGGATGATGGAAGAAGGCGATCTTCCACTCCGAACCCGAAGCGCTGAGCTCCTTTTCGAGCCAATCGATCTGGGCCTTGTCCATGTAATTGCTGTCGAGCGCGAAGAAGCGAACGCCGAGTTTAGGGCGGAACGTATAGTATTTTTCCCCACCCATGTTGAACTTCTCGTAGAAGCGCTGGTTCGGGTTGTCGTGGTTCCCCAGCGAGGCGTAGAACTTGACGCCGCCTTTCAGCAGCGGGGCGTAGGGGGTTTCGAACTTCTTGACGAAGTCGCGCGGGGTTTCCCCGCCATAGATGTTGTCGCCCATCATGGTGACAAAGGTAAACGGAAAGGAGTCGTGATACTTGGCCAGTAGGGCTCCCACTTGATACTGAGCGGATCCCCCGGTGCCCGTGTCACCAATTACGGCGAAGCGCAGCGAATCTTTCCCGTTGGGAAGGGTAAGCTCCTGAGGCTGCGCAATGCTGTTGGCGAGAGTAAAGCTGAAGAGATAGAGAGATGCTGAGAGCGCTGCACGCATCATATCGGGGGCGCGACCTCCTTCAGATAGTCAATGATCAGATTCGACTCGATGTCCAATAAAACCAGAGTACTGCCAACGAACCGATACTGGATCCCTGGTGGCAGTTGAGGCAGCTGAAGTAGCAGCAGCGGGGGCACACTGGAAAGCGGAGCGCTTTTCGGGTAGACGGCATTTACCGCTACCACGGGCTTCGTGTCTCCGGGCTCTACGTCGTTGTTCGGATTGCCTTGCTTCGCCTGGGCGCGGCTGTCCTGGTTGGCTGGTCCACTGAGGTGGCTTTTTAAGACGGCAGCGAACACCGGCCGAATTGCCGGGGTGAAGACATCACCTTGTTTGGCGGTCGGGCGAGCCTTCCGGATGGCATCGACCAGAGCCTTCTCATGGTTGGTGATCTCAGTGGCCTGAGCCATTTTTGACAATGCGGGGAGACCGCCCAGTGCCGTCTTCCGAATCTGAGCGTATTCGTTTACGCGTTGCGTAAAAGTTTGTAAGGCGGCGTTATCGGCGGCGCGCGTGGTAGCGACGAGCACTCCGGCGACCGCTACGCGGGCAAGAACATGTCTCATAAACACCCCCGCTACTAGAGCATCGCGCGGGAAGTCTTGTTACATGTCTATTACTTGCGGCCGAGCTTTTTGCGGATGTCGGGCCAGAATTCGTTGAAGGTATTGGAGATCATGCGGTCGAGGAACGATAGCGGGATGCGGGAAACGGTACGACCCACGCCTGTCTGGCTCTCGGGACGCCAAGTGCGGGTGATGAAGGCGCTCGATGGCACGCTAATGAAGCGAGCGTAGGAAGGCATCAAATCCCCGTGGCTATTGCGCGACATGAACGACATTTTCACTGCGTTCAGGATGCGGCCCTTGACGGGTTTTCCCGTGGTGCGAACGTAGCGGGGATCCTCGTCCCAGAGCGCGCCGATTCCGGCTTCCAGAAGTAGGCCGGTGGTGCTGGTGGATGCCCGTAAAGCAATGCGCTTACCGAAGCCCTCCCAATGGGGGCCATACTCTCGCGGTGCGTTGGTACCGGTACCGATCGCCGAGGTGACGATGTATCCCGCGAACCGACGGGGGCTTATGGAATTGTTCAGCACCCATTTCAGACGCGCACGGCCCTTGAGAGGCTCATAGACGCCGGTGGTACCAGTCTTGTCGACTGCATCTACTGCATCTACTGGCTCGGCGACAACAGGCTCCGGCGCTGCGAGTGCCTGCGCGAACAGATTCGACGCTGGAAGTACAAGGGCCAGCATACCGGCCGTCAAAAATTGGAGCGTGGTGTTCACTAACGCTGCGGAGTGCATTGAATCCCTGGACTGGTGGACACGGGCGGTACCGGATTGTTTCTGGCACCTTGCAGTTGGCTTGCAGTTTGCGCCGCGACAACCGCTCAACCGTGACATTTTGAAACACATGCGGTCTGGCCGAATCCTCTCGCCGGGACCCTTTTTCTCCTATCTTGGAGTGACAAGGGCAATGGATGAAAGGCGGGACAGAGTGCAATCCAATACGATCGTCACTCTTGTCAAGCACTACAAAAAGCTGCTGATCTTCGGTTTCCTCGCCTCACTGGGGGAAAGCTTCGTCGCGCTGCTCGGTCCGTGGCCCCTAAAGCTAGTTTTTGACAGCGTTTTGGGCACCCATGCGCTTCCCCAATGGCTGCAGCCGATGGCGGGAACGGACAAGCTCGGCATTTTGAAGTTCGCCGCGCTGGCGGCACTAATCATTGCCGTCGTGGGCGCCGTTTGCTCCTATGGTGAAAAACACTTCACCACCACGGTGGGGCAGTGGATCGCGCACGATTTGCGGAAGACAGTTTACTTCCACATTCAACGCCTTTCGATCGCATTTCACGATCAGAAGCCGACTGGCGATTTAATCAGCCGCCTGACCAGCGATATCGACGCCATTCAGAGTTTTGTGACGTCGGGCATGCTGAGCATCCTGATTCAAAGCCTGACGCTGGTGGGGATGCTCGGCGTGATGCTGTATCTGAATTGGCGATTCACGCTGATCGCGCTCTCCGTCGCGCCGCTATTATTCATCGTTGTCTTTCACTACACCAGGAAGATCAAGCAGTTTTCTCGGGATGTCCGCAAGAAGGAAGGCGGGATTGTTTCCGTGCTGGAAGAGGCCCTCACTTCCATCCGTGTGGTGAAAGCCTTCGCGCGCGAGGATTACGAACAGAAGCGCCTGGAAGCGCAGAGCATGGAGACGGTGGAAGCGGCGCTGAAGGCGCGCGGCGTGAAGTCGAAGCTGACGCCGATGGTTGAAATCATTGTTGCCGCGGGAACGAGCCTGGTGTTGTGGTTTGGCGGCCGCATGGCGCTCGAAGGCGAGCTTTCGGCCGGGTCCTTGATCGTGTTCATCTCCTACCTCGGCAAGATGTACAAGCCGATGCAGGAGCTTTCGAAGATGACGGATGCGTATTCGAAGGCGGCGGTGGGTTATGAGCGCATTTCCGAGGTGCTCGATACGAAGAGCGATGTTAAGGATGTCCGCGGAGCGCGGCGCGCTCCTCGCTTGAAGGGCGGAATTGAGTACGACCACGTCACGTTCGGCTATGAGCAGGACCGGCCTATTCTTTCCGACTTCTCGATGAAGATCGAGCCGGGCCAGGTGGCGGCGCTGGTGGGTCCGACGGGTGCGGGCAAGTCGAGCATTCTGGGGTTGATCCCGCGGTTTTATGATCCGGAATCCGGTTCTGTGAAGCTCGATGGCCAGGATGTACGTCAATACCGCCAGAAGTCGGTTCGCGACCAGATCAGCATGGTGCTGCAGGAAACTCTGCTGTTCCAGGGTCCGATCTGGCAGAACATCGCTTACGGCAAACCCGATGCGACGCGGGAAGAGATTTTGAAGGCGGCCAAGCTTGCCAACGTGGATGAGTTCGTCGAGAAGATGCCGGAAGGCTACGACACGATCGTCGGCGAGCGCGGCGTGACGCTTTCGGGGGGGCAGCGGCAACGGCTTGCTATTGCCCGGGCGGTGATCCGCAACACACCCATTCTGTTGCTCGATGAGCCTAGTTCCGGGCTGGACGCGGCGTCGGAAAAGCTGGTGTTCGAAGCGCTGGACCGGTTGATGGAAGGCAAGACGTCGGTGGTGGTTGCGCACCGCCTTTCGACGATCCGCCGCGCGGATGTGATTTTCGTCGTGCAGGACGGGCGCATTGTAGAAAGCGGGAAACATGACGAGTTGGTGGCGGCCGGAGGGCTTTATGCGGAACTGTGTGAACTGCAGTTTGGTGACCAGGCGGCGGGGGAGCATGCCGAACAACATGCCTGACGGCCGGACGAAGGTGGAACGAGCGTGAAACTCATCATTCAGCCGAAGGACGGAGTCTCCGAACTGGTGGAAGCCATCGGGGACGCCAAGAAGAGCGTCGAAGTGATGATCTTCCGCTTCGGGCACAAAGAACTGGAACGCTCGCTGATGGACGCGGTCAAGCGCGGCGTGGCGGTGCAGGCCCTGATTGCCTATACGAACCGGGGCGGCGACAAGGTACTGCGCGGCCTTGAGATGCGGCTGTTGGCGGCCGGCGCCACGGTGGCGAGGACCAACGACGACCTGGTGCGCTACCACGGCAAATACATGCTGATCGACCGGCAGAAGCTTTACGTGCTGGGCTTCAATTTCACCAAAACCGACATTGAACGGTCCCGGAGCTTCGGCATCATGACGACCGACGCGAAGCTGGTGCAGGAGGCAGGCAAGCTGTTCAGCGCGGACTGCACGCGGCAGCCCTACGCAGCGGGGTGCAATTTACTGCTGGTGAGTCCGCTGAACTCGCGCGAAGGCCTGGCGGATTTTCTGAAGGGCGCGCAGAAGCAGCTCCTGATTTTCGACCTCGAGGTGAGCGACACCCAAATGGGGAGCATTCTGGCCGAACGCGCGGAGGCGGGAGTGGAGGTTCGCGTCATCGGAAAGATGAAGACGCGCTGCCCCGCGATTCCCACCCGCATTTCCCATCCGCTCCGCTTGCATGCGAGAGTCATCGTCCGGGATGGCGAAGATGTTTTCCTTGGCAGCCAGAGCCTTCGGCGGCTGGAACTCGATTCGCGCCGGGAGGTGGGAATTCTGGTGAATGACGCCAAGATCGCCGGCCAGATCGCGAAAGTTTTTGAGAAGGATTGGGAGTCGGCGGAGGAAGCTTCCGCGCCCGCCGAGAAAATGGCCCGCAAAGTGGCCAAGGCGGTCACGAAGAGCATGCCTGATATGGCGGCGGTTTTGGAGCAAGTGGGCGACAAAGCCAATGTTGGCCTTGTGGCGGACCCGCAACATTTGGAGCAGGTCGTCAAAGAAGCGGTAAAGAACGCCGTGCGTGACGCGGTCCAGGATGCCGTGAACGGCGAAACGCTCACCTAGTGGTGAGTAGGACAGGAGAAGGCCATGAACAGGTTTTTCATTACGTGCGCGGCTATTCTCGCGTTGAGTTATCCGGGCGGGAGTAAGGAGCGGGGCAAGGACGCTGGTGTCCTTTGGCGCGCGCCGACGGCTATTTCGTCACGCGATCTCTACTACGGAATGGGCGGCAAAGAGCGCGAACCTGGGGCGGCTCCTTTCACGTTTATCGAAGAAGACAAGGATGGCAACAGCCCGAAGTTCGTGGTGCGCGACGCAAAAGGCGTGAAATGGAAGGTAAAGGTAGGGAGCGAGGCTCGGGCGGAAACAGCGGCCACCCGGCTGGTGTGGGCCGTCGGCTACTCCACCGATGAGGACTACCTGATGCCGGTGATGAACGTCAAGGGTATGCCGGTGAAATTGTCGCGAGGCGAGGAATGGGTGACGAGCGATGGCACGGTTCGCGATGCGCGCTGGGAACGCATGGATCACGAGAAACGGGGCGACTGGCACTGGCGGCACAATCCGTTTAGCAAAACTCGCGAGTTGGATGGACTGCGGGTGCTGATGGCGCTGCTCAACAACTACGACCTGAAGGATTCACAGAACTCGGTGTATGAAGAGACGGGTGAACGGGTGTATGTGGTGAGTGACCTCGGCGCGACGCTCGGGGCCACTGGTTCGCGATGGCCTGCCGAATCCCGCAAGGGTGTGCTTGAGAAATTTGCGAAGTCGGATTTCATCCAGAAGGTCACGCCCACCTATGTCAACTTCGCGGCGCCTTCCTGGCCGTTTCTCGTGGGGTTCATTCCCACGCCGCCGTTGCCGTATTCGATCTTCACCCAGCCTTTACGCCTAGTCGGTCGCAAGCCGGTCCCCAACACCTTCCGGCAGCGTTGGATTGGTAAGCGCATCCCCATCGAGAACGCGCGCTGGATGGGCAGCTTACTGAAGCAGCTGTCGCCGAAGCAACTGAAGGATGCTTTCCGGGCAGCTCATTATTCGCCGGAGGAAGTGGACGGCTTCGGTGCGGCGATGGGAAAGCGCATCGCGGAACTGGCGGCGCTGTAGCCCTGGTCGGAAATACTACACCTTTAAAAAATTTACCTGAGCAGTTCGTAAATTTTTCAAATGTAGGACAGCGCGACGGAGGTCAGATGGCCAAAATGCCCAGGAAATCAACCATTTCCAGTTTGGCATGCGGCTTGCATCCAGGAACGTGCGGCTTAGCGAAATCGGAAAAGCTGCTTCGAGTTTTGAGAGGCGAATAGGATCGCCCCAAGCCAAGACGAGAAGCGGCGGTTGAGCCTGCCGCGGTGGACTACCTCATAAAGCGCGATGCCTCGGGGGCATCGCGCTTTCTTTTTATGCGCGCACGCGTGCTGGCTACGCAAAACGCCTGGCGGCTTTGCTTCGCTTGCTGTGCGAGGGATGTGCGCCGGCGCTTTATTTGGCCTGAGACTTCCTACGGGCGCTGGGCCAGCCTTTTTTTTCTATTTGATGGGCGCGACCCAGGGCTAGGGTGTCCGGGCCTACTTCTTTCGTGATGACCGAACCGGCGGCTACGTAGCTGGCCTCGCCGATCTTGAGCGGGGCGACGAGGGTGGAGTTGCTGCCGATGAAGGTGCCGTCGGCGATGTGGGTTTCGTGTTTGTTGACGCCATCGTAGTTGCAGGTAATGGTACCCGCGCCGATGTTGGATTTGGCGCCGATCGTTGAGTCGCCCAGATAGGCCAGGTGCTGAGCCTTGCTGCCCTTGCCGAGACTGGTTTTTTTCAGTTCGACGAAGTTGCCGACGATGGCGCCTTCCGCCAGATGCGCGTTCATGCGGAGGCGGCCGTAGGGGCCGACCTTGGCTCCGGCGTCGAGTTGCGAATCGACGACGTGGCTGAAGGCCTCGATCACTGCGCCGTCGGAGAGCTTCGCATTGTTCACGATAGAGCAAGCGCCGATGCGGCAATCCGCGCCGATTTCGGTCCTGCCGAGGATCTGCGCAAACGCTTCGATGAGCGTGTCCTGGCCCACGCGGACGTCCATGTCGATGGTTACCGTCTCGGGCTTCTCGATGGTGACTCCGGCGAGCATCAGTTCCATCGCTTTGCGCTCGCGGAGGGCCCGGTCGGCGACGGCGAGTTCGGCTTTGGTGTTGATGCCCAGCAGCTCGGTTTCGTCTTCCAGCAAGAGGGGCGCCACGACGTGGCCCTGGGCGTTGAGCAGCTCAAACATATCGGTTAGGTAGTATTCGCCGGATGCCGGGTTAGGCTCGATGCTCGCCAGGTTATCCCACAGCAGATCCGTGCGGAAGCAGCAAATGCCGGAGTTGATCTCGCGGATGGCGAGTTGTTCGGGCGTGGCGGCTTTGAATTCAACGATGGCGGCGATGTTGCCGGCCGGTCCGCGGACGATGCGGCCGTAGCGAGCGGGGTCTGCCAGGTTGCAGGTGAGCACCGTCGCGGCGGCATTCGATGCCTGATGCGCGTCGACCAAGCGCTCGAGCGTCGCCATGGTGAGGAGGGGAACGTCGCCATAAAGTACCAGGAGGTGCTCGCCGGCGTGCTCCAGTACCTCGCGGCACATCAGCAAGGCGTGGCCCGTGCCCTTTTGTTCCCGCTGCTCGGCGAACCGGACGCCGCGCGATGCGAGCGTTTGGCGCACCACGTCGCCCTGATGGCCTACGATAACGGCAACGGATTCGGGGGCGGCGAGCTGCAGGGCTTGGTCCGTGACGTGCTCGACCAATGTTTTGCCACCGGCACGATGCAGCACCTTTGACAGCTTCGACTTCATGCGGGTGCCCATGCCCGCGGCTAGAATGGCGATTGAGTTTCTCCGACGCACTTTTACCAGTATCGCGTCAAAACCGGGCACTCACTCATCCGGCTCCCTATTGGACCGAGCTATTTGCGCTCGCGGCGGGCGCGTTGGGCGAGTTCCATCACCACTTCGGCGGTTGCGGCGGGGGAGTGGCGTACCTTCTCACCCGAGTCCAGTAGACGGCGGCCGAGCGGCTCTACTCCGAGTGCTTCCAACTCGTTGACATCGTTGGCAACAGGAAACAAGCGCTCACTGGCGTAGCGGCGGCGCATCCCGCCCGAGATCGGCGTGGTGTTGACCACAACCCAATCCAGGATGTTCTCGCCGGCGTGTTCGATCACGGCGCGGGCGTGGTCGGCCGCGGAATAGCCGACGGTTTCGCCGGGCTGCCACATCAGGTTCGGGAAATACGCCACACGTGCTCGCGTGAGCTTGAGCGCATCGGGAATTCCGGAGACCAGCACGTTCGGGATGACGCTGGTGTAGAGCGACCCAGGGCCCAGGCAAACGAGATCGGCGGCCAGGATGGCATCAATCGTTTCCGAAAGTGGCTTGGGCCGGGCTGGCTGCATCGAGACTCGCCGGATGCGGGCCTTGCTGCGGCTGATGCGCGTTTCCCCGGACACACGCGAGCCGTCCTCGAGCTCGGCCGTAAGTGTTACGTTCTCTGAAGTGGATGGGAAGATGCGGCCGCGGCTCGCGAGCACCTCCGACGAGAACGCGATGGCCTTGGCAAAGTCACCGGTGAGGCTGGTCATCGCCGACAGGAAGAGGTTGCCGAAGCTATGGCCCTTCAACCCGCGGCCGCTTTCGAAGCGGTATTGAAAGAGCTGCGACAGCAGCGCTTCGTCTTCGGAGAGCGCCACCATGCAATTGCGAATGTCGCCCGGGGGCAGGGTGCCTAGCTCGCGGCGCAAGCGGCCGGAGCTGCCGCCATCGTCGGTAACGGTTACGACGGCGGTGATATCAACGGCGGGCGCGGAGGCATTTACCGGCGTATCGTGATGCGGGACGAAAGCCTTCAGTCCGCGTAGAAGAGCTGACAAGCCCGTGCCGCCACCGATGGCGACTACGTGCAGGACCTCCGATGCACTGGCTGCTGTTTGCGAGGGAAAGCCCGGGCGTGGTTCTGTGAGGCGCTTGGAAGGGCTAGCTGGCCTTTTCGACATGCAGCAGTTCCTTGATGGGCGACTGCCGCGCCAAGGATTGGAAGTCGGAATCGTTCCGCGCTGCAATGCGATTGGCCGGTGCGAGTTCAATGGCGCGCGCCAAGTGCTGGCGGCAAGCGTCGAGATCACCTTTTAAGCCCTGGCATAGGGCCATAGCGTAGTGGTAGTGGTCGACGTTGTCGTGGCCCTTCAGTGCATTGGCCAAGTGCTGCGACGCGGCATCCAGCGAGCCCGCGTTGATGGCGGCCACCCCGAGAATGTATTGCTCTTCGGGTGTCTTCGGGGCCTCGGTCTTGCTGGTGCGCCGGTCGCACATGTTCATGTGCATGGACGACGAGTGCGCGGTGGCCGCGTCCGGGCCGGTAGCTGACTTAGCGAACAGCTCACGAGCCCCAGCGAAGTCGCGTTTCTGAAAGCGCCCCATGGCTTCGCCGAACAGCCGGGTCTGCTCCTTGGCGTCCATGCGCTTGGAATCATCTTTGGAATTCTTGACGGTAGCCATTGGTGTAACGAAAAGCCGGGAATGCCACGCCCCATCAGGAACAGCTGGATGGTTTCCCTCCGGATGAGTTCGGGCGGCCTCCGGTCCTATCTATCCTACGCCAAAATCATCGGGGCCGGTATAATCGACCGCATGAGTACCCTAACAGCCGAGCAGCGCGCGGCGCTGGAAGCGGACTTGGAGCGATCCCGGCAAGTGTTGATCGAAGCCGGCCGCGGTTTGACCGCATCGCAGTGGACCTGGAAACCAGCGCCCGATCGCTGGAGCGTCGCCGAGTGTCTGGAGCATGTCGCGATCGTGGAGACGCTGCTTTCCGGCCGCCTGAACCGCATGGTGGGCGCGCAGGTTGATGAGGAGGCCGCCGCTCGTGTAGTGGGCCGTGAAGCAGCGGCGCAGAAGGCCGGCACGTCGCGTGAGGCCAAGCGCCAGGCTCCGGAAATGGCACGCCCCGCGGCGCGCTTCGGATCCGTCGAGGAGTTCGATGCGCACTTCACGCCCTTGCGGGTACAGACGATCGAATTCGTGCGAACCTCCGACGCGCCGCTCCACGCCCTGGTGGAAGCACACCCGGCTATCGGCGAGCTTTCGGCTCATCAATGGCTCTGGTTTCTTTCCGCGCATTGCGAACGGCACGCCGAGCAGGCGAAGGAAGTTCGCGCTGATCCCGCCTTCCCGCCGAGCGACGTCGCTAGTTGATTGCCTACTTCTTCTTCGCGGCCGCGGCGTCCTTGAGCGCCTTCAGATGAGGCAGGTCACGGTCTTCCTCGTGGCAGGCCGCTTCGCGATAGTCCCAGTCTTTGAGCAGCGCCACCGGATACGAGACTGTGAACGGTGCGGTATTGACCACGGGGTCGGTGACGGTTGTCTCGTATTGGAACCCGTCCGGCGCCTTGGGGATGAAGCGTTCCACCACGTGAGCGGCATAGCTGATCACTTCGCCGCCCTCGTTCAGCCAGGTCTTACCGTTTAGATTCGTGGTGTCCACCACTAGCGTGTCGCCTTCCCAATGTCCGACCGAATCGCCCTGCCACAAACGCATTCCTTCGGGGAGGTGCGCTCGTCCATCGAGCGGAATGATGCGCCACGAGACCCGCTCGAACAGGATCACCAGGTAGTCCGGAGTTTGAACGATCTCATAAGCCTGCGGGACCCACATGGAGCGAGGCGTGCCGGCCGGGAAGCAGTGCGCCGTTGGATCGTCGTATCCGCGCTCGGAGAGCAGGCGGCTGGTTCTTTCCGCCACAGCCCATGGCTGCATCGGGAGCTTGCCGCCGGGCGGATCGATGATCAAGGGCCGGCGTTCCACACCATTCTTTTCGAGCCCCTGATTGGCGCCGGGGGATCTGCTCTCATAAGTCCCCTGGAAGTTCGGTTTGCCGTTCGGCATGCGACGGATCCCCGTTGCGGCAGCCACTGCGGGAACTGGCGGTGCGCCGCCTACGCCGGAGCCCGCCGAACTCGGCATCGCCACGGGAGGAGCTTTCGAGCTGCCCGGATACCACGTCCGCTCTTCGCGCTCGAATGCACCGTTCTGCTCTTCTACCTCGGATTGGCATGAGTACTCGAACAGCCGGTCGCGATCGAGCCGCCGGTGGAAGTCGAGTGCGATCGTCCACGGCCGAGTGAACACTTTTTTGTCTTCGACGGTCACCTGGTAGTGGATCGTATTGCGGTCGGTCAGCGTGTAACGCTCCGTCAGATGGAGGGCATCGCTGTGATGGTTACCCGCCATGTCGAACCACGTGTTGCCGTTCATGTTCGCCACGTCGACCACCAGCGTGTCGCCTTCCCAGTGGCCGCGCGAATCGCCGGTCCACAGGTCCTGATCTTCGGGGTGCGGGCTGTTCATGAAGACCACCCGGCTATTGAGCGACCACTCGAAGGCCATGCCGATCACTTCCGGCTGCTGGAAGATCTGGAAGGGGAATTCCATATACATCAGGCGCGGAACGCCCGGCATGAAGCATTTTGCCAGGGGATCCGCGGTCAGCCGATTCTGGAAGTTGAGGGCTTTCTGCTGCGCCGCCGCCGGTTGATAGGGAATTTCGCCGCCCACAACAACGGATCGCCCCGCGAGCATGTTGAGGCTCGCGACGTGATCCTGCAGGTCGGCTGATGCGGTGCTGGTTGCCTGCCAGATGCCCTGGAAGTCCGGCTTGCCGTCCGGCGTGCGGGGCAGCGGCTGTGCGCCGGGAGCCACCGCGTTCTGTCGAGGGGCAGCCCCTTGCGGATCCGCAAGCAAGAGCCCCGGAAACGAGGCCGAAAGAACGATGCTAGCGAGCGTGACGAGGCAGTGAATTTTCATTCGGACCTCACTTTACGAGTGTTATTGAACCCCACTGCCAAGTGGAGCATCTAGAAGCCACCCGAAGTATATCAACTGGAGGTCATCGGCTCCTACCTACTCGCCTCGATTGATCACGTCACTTCTTTTTCAAATATTTGGCGTGGCACGCTTCGCAGGACATCAGCAATTGCTCGCTCACATCACCGGAGAGCTTATCGAAATCCTTCGATTTCGCCGCCGTGAGGGCTGCCACACCGGCGTTAGTCAGCATCCCGGAGAATTTCCGCCAGTCGCCCTTATCGGCCTTGGGGCCGCGCATCAGCAGGAGGTTCCCCGATTCGGCGAGGATGATGGCGTTTGTCTGCACGGCTTGCCATCCTTTGTCGCTCGCCGGTGCCTCGCTCAGAGCGAAGAGTGCATCGGACGCGGGGATGACGAACGCCTGCATGATTTGCATGTGGCTGGCGACGCGTTGATAGGCCGGCGCCTGGGCCGATAGCGCGCCCGCCAGCAACAGCAGAACAGTGAAACGGGGTGTACGGTTGCTCATAATCGTCTTCTGAGTGGGAGTGCACATTTTTCGCCATTGGAAGAACGATGAAAACGAAGGGAATACCTGGGTTCAGGGAGGCCGTTGCGCGATTTTGCGCGGCGCGCCTGCGGGATTTGACGCAACTAGCTCCCGGCGGGGATGCGGAAGCTGAAAACGCTACCCGCGCCTGGTTCGCTTTTGAGCCAAATACTGCCGCCGTGCTCTTCCACCAAGCGGCGCGTGATGGCGAGGCCCAGCCCAGTGCCGTCCATGCCCCCCGCCTGGCGCTGGCCCACCTGATAGAACTTGTCGAAGATGGCCTCGTGTTCGCCAGGCGCGATGCCAATGCCGGTGTCCTCGACGGAAATCTCCACGCCCTGGCCCGTTTCCACCACTTCGATGCGAACCGCGCCGCCGGCCGGTGTGAACTTCACCGCGTTGCTCAGCAGGTTGTAGAGGATCTGCTTGAACCGCAGCCGGTCGGCGAAGATCGAAATGCTCTCCGGCGCACGCGTCTCGATCTCGATCGATTTTGCTTCGGCCTTGGGGTGAACGGAAGAAATGGTTTCCTCCAGCGCCCCTGCGACGTGAAACGCCTCGCGATGCAGTTCCAGCCGGCCGGATTCGATCTTGCTCAGGTCGAGCACATCATTGATCAAGGCGAGCAGATGCTGTGAGTCGCGATGGATGTGGTTCACGAAGCGGCGCTGCTTGTCGTTGAGCGGCCCCTGGATCTCCTCGGCGAGAAGCTCGGTGAACCCGATGATCGTGTGGAGCGGCGTTCGCAATTCGTGGCTCATGCCGCTCAGGAACTCGCTCTTCAAGTGACTCGCGCGTTCCACTTCCTGGTTTCTCAGTTCCAGTTCGCGGTTCTTCGCGGCGAGCTCCGCTGTATAGGCCTCTTGTACGGCGCGAAGGTGTTCATCGGCAAGACGGCGCTCGGTCACGTCGCGGATGATGGCTGCCACGCGAAAGCCGTCGTCAAACTCGACGGGGCTGAGGCTGATCTCCACCGGCAAGCGCGAGCCGTCCTTTCGCTGGCCCTCCAGCCGGAGCCCCGTGCCCATGGGCCGCGTAGACGGCTTCGTCCAAAACTGCCCGCGATGCCCGACATGCGCACCACGCGCCTCCAGGGGAATGAGCATCTCCACCGGCTTACCGAGCAATTCATCGCGTTCGTAGCCGAACATGCGTTCGGTGATCTTGTTGAGCAACACGATGTTGCCGTCGCGGTCGACCTCCATAATCGCGTCCGGCGCGGCTTCCAGGAGTTGACGGAACCGCTGACCTTCGCGGGCGAGCTTCCGCGCTTGGTCCCGCAGCTCTTCGATATTCGTGTCTTCTCTCATGCGACCGACAGGCAGGCGCCTAGGAACCTGCCGTCTCCAGGCCGTGCTTTTTCATCTTGTAGCGCAAGGCATCGCGTCCGATGCGCAGCTGCCGCGCCGCCGCCGATTGATTTCCTCTCGCGTCTTCGAGCGCTCGCACCAGCAGCAGCCGCTCCTGCTCCTCGAGCGGGGCCAACTGTGGCGCGGCGGACATGGGCTGCGGTGCGGTACTCCCGCTCCCCATCAGGTACGGCGGCAGATCCGGCACATCCATCATATTTCCGACCGTCATCATCGCTGCGTTCCCGACCACATTCTCCAGCTCCCGCACGTTTCCCGGCCACGAATGGGCTGCCAATTGAATCTCCGCCCGCCGGGTGAGCCCCCGTATATCCTTACCGTACTGGCGGGCGAACTTTGATACGAAGAATCGAGTCAACAGCGGCAAGTCACCCAGCCGATCCACCAGGGGCGGCACGTGAATTTCCACCATCGCCAGCCGGTAGTAGAGATCCTCGCGGAACGTCTTTTCCCCAATCGCGGCCCGCAGATCGCGATGCGTAGCGGCCACCACACGGATATCGACCTTGCGCGGCGTGAGCGAACCCACCCGCTGTACTTCCTGGTTCTGCAATACCCGAAGCAGCTTTGCCTGCGTGGCCAGCGGCATGTCGCCGACCTCGTCCAGGAACAGCGTGCCCCCATGGGCCTGCTCCACAAGCCCGGGTTTGTCCGCCGTGGCGCCTGTAAAAGAGCCCTTAGCGTGGCCGAACAACTCGCTCTCAAACAGGGTCTCCACCACCGCGGAACAATTGAGAACCACCAGATGACCTTTCGCCGCCGGACTCATGCGATGCAGGGCACGCGCCACCAGGTCCTTGCCCGTGCCGGTCTCGCCCGTGATCAGCACCGAACGATAGTGCGGCGCGATGCGGCGTACCCGCGAGAACATCTCCCACATCAGCGGACTGTTGCCGATGATGCCCTCAAACTCCGCGTTGGCGAGTACCTCTTCCTCCAACTGAAGCGCCTTGCGCCGCTGCCGGGCCGCGGCCAGCAGACCGCCGATTTTTTCGCGGATTACGGCAATCGAAATCGGCTTGTTCAGATAATCCGACGCGCCGCTCTTGATGGCCGCCACTGCTGTCTCGCTGGAATAGTGCGCCGTCATCAGAATTACGTCCGTGGCCGGATCGATCGTCATGATTCGATCGAGCACCTCCAGCCCGGACATTCCGGGCATCACAAGATCGGTCAACACGATTTGGGGATGGCGGCTGGCGACGAGATCGAGCCCCGCGTTCGGGTCGGATGCCGTCAGGATCTCTACATCCGGCTGCGACAGCGCCGTGGCGAGCAACTCCAGACTGCCGGGGTTGTCGTCGATAATCAACACGCAGAGACCAGGTGCGGCGGGCATGCAGAGGTCCTTATGCTAGCAAACGCTCCACTTCGGCTCGCAGCGCTTTCAGTGAGACCGGTTTAGTGATGTAGCCCGTAAAACCGGCCGACAAGGCCCGCTGTCTATCGCCCTGCATCGCGCTTGCCGTCAAAGCCACGCACGGAGTGTGCGCAAACGCTTCATCGCGACGGATCTCGCGGATCACACCAAAGCCATCGAGCCCGGGCATGTGGAGATCGAGAATGATGAGATCGGGACGAATGCGGAAGGCAGACGCCAGGGCCTCCAGCCCATCGGACGCCTCGAATACCTCGTAGCCGCCGTATTCCAGCACGGTCCGCACCAGCTCGCGCCCCGCCGCTTTGTCATCGGCCACTAGTACTTTCTTATTTGGCCTTGTCTCAATCCCTTCCGGCATGCGTCTCCAGGTTCCCCAATACTACCCGCTCCGTCCACTGCACACACCGGACCAAACGCTCGCGCTGATTTCAGGAGGTCAGCCCAGCCATTTCTGCGCGTAATGGCGCACCTCCGCGCAACTTCACGCAGCCCGATGCGAAAAATCAGCAACTTACGCGTGGTTCTCCGGATGCACTCACTCAGGCATGAAATCCGTTGCCGTGTTTTACGCGACTCGCGAAGGTCAGACTCAAAAGATTGCCGAGCGTATCCAGGGTGACCTGCAGGCACGCGGCCTTCAGGTCCGGCTCGAGAAAATTTCGGCGGAAACCGATTTCCAGGCCGGAACTGCCGACGCAGTCGTACTGGCTGCCTCGGTTCACGCGGGAAGCCACGAAAGGGAAATGGTTAACTTCGTCAAGGCGCACCGCGACGAGTTGAATCGCATCCCCACGTCGTTTCTATCGGTGACTCTGAGCCAGGCCGGATATCAGCGGTGCGCTTGTGATGCTGCCAAGCGTGAGGAGTTTGCCCGCGACGTTGCCTCCGTCATCGACCGGTTCTTCCGCGAGACGGGCTGGCATGCGGATTGTGTCAAGCCTGTGGCCGGCGCGTTGGTATATCAGCAGTACAACCCGTTTATCCGGTTCGTTATGCGGAGGATCGCGGCAAAGTCGGGCGGCGACACGGATACTTCAAGGGACTACGAATATACCGACTGGGCCGATCTCGATCGCTTCGTTGACGAATTGGCCGACCAGATCCAACGCGCAACCAAGCCATTCCAGCCCGCGCATCCGCCCCGTGAGACCGCGCACCAAGTGGCCTAAGAATGACCATGGCACAACGCTTCGATCTGTTGGTACGAACCGTGCAGCGCCTGGTGGCCGTGTGCCTGCTGCCCGCCTCGTTGCTCGCGGCCGACGCCTCCCGCGGGGCGCAGATTCTGGAAGAAACTCACTGCAAACAATGCCATCGGGTAGCGGGTGAGGGCGGCAACACGGCGGGAGTTGACGCGCCACCGCTGAGTGAAACATTCGCGCGCCGCCTGACCGCGCCGGATCTGGCCGCGGCTCTTTGGAACCACACCCCCGCCATGTGGGCAGCGATGAACCAGGAAGTGGTGCCCCGGCCCAAGATGACGGGGAGCGAGGCGGAAGATCTCTTCGCCTATCTCTACTCCCTGCGCTATTTCGACCGCACGGGCGACGCGAAGCGGGGGAGGGACGCAATCGATCGCAAGGGCTGCGCCGGCTGCCATTCGCTGGTTTCGACTGGTACTCAAGAGAAGCTGGCACCCGCCATCACCTACTGGCGTGCGAACGATCCCCTGGCGCTAGCGCGCCAGATGTGGAATCATTCCGTCTCCATGAAGCGCGAGGCGGCCAAGGCCAATGTCCCTTGGGCGACGATTACGGGCCGCGATCTGAGCGACATTCAGGCCTACGTGCGCCAGACTCAAACGAAAGCCACCCAGAATCCGGCGCCCGTGGTGTTTCGCTACACGGATGATCCCAATGGCCGCACGGTCTATCAAGCGCTCTGCCGTTCGTGCCACGTCGGCTCGCTCGCTCCGGAACGCCGCGCGAGCGCCAAGACGTTTCTCGATATCGCGGCCGGTATGTGGAACCACTCTCCGCGCATGGCTCCGATTCCCCTGGTTTCGGACGCCGAAATGAATGCAGTGGTGAGTTATGTCTGGCAGCTTCAATACATGGGTGAGCCGGGGCAGATGGGCCGCGGACGCGACGTGTTCCAGAAGAAAGGGTGCGCCGGTTGCCACGATCGGGATGGCGATACTCGGCTGTTTCGCGCAGATCGCGCCTACACCGTATTCAACTTCATCGCGTTGGCCTGGGAGCATGGCACGCTCATGCAGCAAGCCATGAAGCAGCAGAAAATCCCCTGGCCCACGCTTTCGGCCGCTGATGTGTCCGATATCGCCGTCTATCTCAACTCCCGTTCGCAAGCTTTACCTCGGCAGTGAAGCCCCTCAGTAAAGGAAGACTTATGATCCCCTTTCGCAGAATTCTGTTCCCGGTCGACTACTCGGAGGCCTGCCTGGCCATCGTTCCTTATGTCACAGCGATGGCCCGGCAGTTTTCTTCGGAGCTCACGCTCGTCAAGGCCTTCGGCGTCCCGACTGTGGACGAGATGGAGGTGCGCATCGAAGGCGAGTGGCCCATCCGTGTGCCGGAGATGGATCAGATCGAGGAACTCCAGTTGCAGCGGCTTCGGGAATTCGCGGCCGGCAATTTCGCTGGGATGAAGGTCCATTCGGTGGTCAGGTTTACGGATCCCGCGAGCGCGATTGAGGAAGAAGTAAAGCACAGCGGTGTCGATCTCGTGATGTTGGCTACGCACGGGCACGGCGCATTCCGGCGTCTGTTGCTCGGCTCGGTTACAGCCAAGGTGCTGCACGATTTGGACTGCGCGGTGTGGACCGGCACGCACCAGATCCTGACGCCTGCCAAGCCCGTCATCGCATGCAAATCCATCGTGTGCGCTTTGGGATTGACGGAGGAGTCCGAAGCCGTGCTGCGAGCCGCGGCCTCCCTTGCCAGTTCCTGTGGTGGCTCGCTCCATATCGTGCATGCCGTCGAAACGCCGCCGGCCGCCTATCAAGTCGACTTCAGTCCGTACCGGGTCGAATTGATCGAGGCTGCGGACATCGCCCTTCGAAAGCTGCGCGATAGGGCTCAGGTGAAGGCTGCGACGATCAATGTGGAGTCGGGGTCGCCCTCAGCGGTGATTCACGCGCAGGCGTGCGCGCACAAAGCGGACCTGGTTGTAACGGGCCGCGGCCACTCCCAAGGGAGAGCGGCGCGAGTCTGGTCGGCGCTTTATTCCATCGTCCGCGACGCGCCCTGCCCGGTGTTGAGCATCTAGCCACTGCTGATGTACACGAGATGTAGGCGCGTCCAACGAGGGCGTCTCCCCCGCTCCAATTTGCACTGTTATTTCAGACAATCCCCTCAAAAGAGCCCCGCCTGGGAGTCTCGCTCCATTGTGCCCGGTCGGCCGGGCTTGATATAGTAACGGATTCCGTCTGCTTTCCAGAAGCAGGTCCAACCGGAGTCATCCAAGGAGAGAATTTTGACCATGAGCGGTGAAGAGTTTAAGAAAGAACTACGCGCGGGCACGCCTAAAATCGGCCTATTCGTAAATTCGCACAGCGCGACGGTGGCCGAGCAGCTGGCCCATTCCGGCTATGACTGGCTGTTGGTGGATACGCAGCACGGGCCCATGGACCGGCAGAACATGTCTGCCATGTTGAACGCCATCGCCAGCGGCGGGGCCAAGAGCATGGTCCGCGTCGGCAGCTACGATGACCGCCAAGGGATCCAGCAGGCCCTCGATTGTGGCGCGGATGCCATTCTGGTCCCCTACATCAACACCGCCGAAGAAGCCAAGCACGCTGTCAGCTGCTGCCTGTACCCCACCACCGGTACGCGGTCGGTCTATTTCCCGCAGCGGTCTACCAATAAGGCGGGGCTGCTCGGCTACGTGGGCAACTGGAACAAGAACGCGATCGTTGCGCTCCAGGTGGAAACCGCCGATTGCATCAAGAACATGGACGAAATCGCGGCGGTGGAAGGCGTCGATATGCTGTTCCTCGGCCAGAACGATCTTTGCATGTCGATGGGTTTGTTCGCCGGAAAATATGTATTTCCGGAGATGTATTTTTCGCCTGAGTTGAAGGAAGCGACCGATAAGCTGATCAACGCGGCGAAGAAGAACAATCGCATTCTGGGCCTGTTCCTGTTTGGTACCTCGCGCGTGGGTGAGTTCCTGGACAAGGGCTTTACCTTCATCGGGCTGGGCAACGACCTGCATCACATGCTGACGCAGGCGGGCGCCTATGTGGCCGATGTCGAGAAAGTGGCCAAGGAAAAGGGCAAGAGCTGGACGCGCCGTGCCACCTCGCTGTTCTAGAGCTTTTCTGTAGTAAGCGAGAATTCGAGTTCGAGACGGTAAGAGCCGGGGCCCTAGCGGGTCCCGGTTTTCGCATTTTTGGGGAGTATAACCCCCGCGTCTGAGGCCGCGAGATGTTTCAATATCGGCCCACGCTGTCCGATAAGGCAGTGGAGGTTATTCCGCGTGAACGCCCCACAACCCTTGGCCTGGCTCGCTCTCACTGTCTGTTTCACCGCGGGCACCGCATACGCGCAGGTTTCGGGCGGGGTATTCCGGGGCGAGATTCGCGATGCCACCGGCGCCGTGCTTCCACGGGCACAGATCCGGATCGAGTCCGAGGATTCCGGGCGAGTGACGCTCGCCGACTCGAATGACGAGGGGCTTTACGTCAGTCTCGACCTGATTCCTGGAGCTTACCGCCTGACGGCGACGCGCGCAGGATTCCGCAGTGAGACGATGGGTCCGGTTACGCTTCTGGTGAACCAGACGGTACGCGCGGATTTCTCGCTCCAGGTGGGCGACGTCACCGACTCTGTTTCGGTGGAGGCGAGCTCCACGCAACTTCTTTCCTCGGAGAGCTCCGAGGTGTCCCAGGTGATCACCCGGCAGCAGGTCTCAGAGATTCCGCTCAACGGGCGTCGCTGGCAGCAGCTCATCGCTTTGAGCGCGGGCGTCAATGCCGGTTCGCCCGGGGAAACGGGATCCCCGAATTCGATGAACATCAACGGACAGCGCGCCAAGGCCAATCTGTTTCTGGTCGATGGCGTGCCGACCACGTCGGCGATGCAAGGGCGAACCAACGGCTTCAATATCCCGCTCGACGCGGTGCAGGAATTTTCGGTGCAGGCGGGGGCGTATTCGGCTGAGTACGGCAATGTGGCAGGCGGCGTGGTGAACCTGCAATCGAAGTCCGGCACCAATGATTGGCACGGCTCGGCATTCGAGTTCTTCCGCAACGACAAGCTCGATGCGGCCAATTTTTTCTCCAATGCCACCGGGCAGGCAAAGAACCCGCTGCGTTACAACCAATTTGGCGGCTCGATCGGCGGGCCTATTCGGCGAGACCAAACCTTTCTCTTCGCCGACTATCAGGGGACGCTGACGAGCAACGGAACGCCGCAAGTGACCACGGTGCGACCCAATGCCCAGCGCGGCGGCGATTTCTCGGATTTGCGCGACAGCCGGGGCAACCTGATCCCGATTTACGATCCGTTTGGAGCGTCGCTTGCGCGTTCGCCGTTTCCCGGTAACCGCATTCCGGTGTCGCTGCTCGATCCGGCGGCGGTGAAGATCAGCGCGCTACTGCCGCAGCCCAATCAGTTCGATGCGAACGGCGCGCCGCTCGCTTTCAACAACTACGCGGTGACGCGGGCGGCCGACTCCGACTTTCATGCTTTCGATGTGCGGCTGGATCACCAGCTGTCGTCGCGCAGTTCCATCTTTGTGCGGCATTCGTTCCAGGACACGGGCGCGGTGGTGCCGTCGTTGTTCGGTGCGCCGCTGGGTGGCACGGTGTCGGGCGCGGGCGCCACCAAGTCGCGCACGCAGAATACGGCGATCGGACATGTACAGCAGCTGGCGCCCACGCTGATTCACGAATTCCGCGCCGGTTTCAATCGCCAAACCACGTCGCTACGGCAGGAAGGCTTCGGGCAGAACATCTCGGAGGAACTGGGTATACCCGGCGTCAATCGGGACGACGCGACGTCGGGGTTATCAACGATCGTGATATCAGGTGTGTTCAATGTGGGGGCGAGTATCCTTACTCCCCTGCGCCTGGCCGTAACGAACTGGAACTGGAGCGACCGGCTGGTGTGGATCAAGGGACGGCACGCGCTGCGCTTTGGCGTCGATGGCCAGCATGAGAGGGGCGCGAGCGGCTATCGCGTATTTGGGCGCGGCTTCTATACGTTTCTCAACCTTAGTACCAGCACCGCCGTGGGTCCGGCCGGTGGCGACGCCTTCGCAAGTTTCCTGATTGGCTCGCCATTCCAGGTCCTCCGCGACGACTTTCCGCCGGGGATGGTGGGCCTGAGCACGACGCGAGCGGGCCTCTACATTCAGGACGATTTCAAAATCGCGCCGCGGCTGACGCTGAACCTCGGCATGCGTTACGACGTGCTGCCCTATGCGAAAGAAAAGTACGACCGGCTGTCCAACTTCGATCCAGCAACGCGCACCATGCTGCTGGCGGGCAAGACGACCAGCCGCGCGCTGCGGGCGACAGACTACTCGAACCTCGCGCCGCGCATTGGTCTCGCATTTGCTCCTGGCACGAAGACCGTTATCCGCGCGGGATATGGCATTGGGTACATCGATCCCGTGGGCGCGGCGGGCGTGCTCAACAGCACGCAGTTCAATATCCCCTTCTATTTCCGCGACAACATCACGCAGTTTCCATTCCTGGCGCCCTCCTACCGGCTTTCGAGCGCGCTGCCTGCCCTTGTTGTGCCTTCCGCGCTTTCGCCAACGGGGGACCAGCGATATCTGGTTCCCGGCGACCGCAATCAGTATTCGCAGACCTGGAGCCTGAGCGTCCAGCGGGCGCTGAATTCTACGTTGCTTACGGAAGTGGCCTACGTTGGCACCAGCGGCAACCGGTTGCTGATGACCACGAACATTAATGCTGCACCTCCAGGCGCGACGGCCCCCGTTCCTCGCCGGCCCTTCGGTTCGGCGCTCGGGGAGGTGCGGGCGCTTTCGAATAGCGCGCATTCGACTTATCACGGGATGCAGGCGAAGCTCGAACAACGCTTCGCGCACGGCCTCTATTTCCTGGGTTCCTATACGTGGTCGAAGTCGATGGACAACCAAAGCACCGGAACCGACGACTCGGCCGCGGCGGGCCAATCGCCTCAGAATCCGGCGAACGTGTCGCTCGATCGCGCGCCGTCGAACTTCGATCGTACGCATCGCTTCGTCGGCAGCGTCGTTTGGAACCTGCCTGGCGCGGCGCGTAACCGGTTCATCGGTGGATGGCAGCTAAGCGGCATTTTCGAGACGCAAAGCGGCGCCCCCTTCAGCGTGCTGATGCCTTGCGCGACGATCAATGCCGAAGGCAACAATTGCCGGCCCAACGTGCTGCGCGATCCCGCGCTGCCGTCTGGAGCCCGCTCCCTCAATGCCTGGTTCGACAAGACCGCCTTCGCTACTCCCACGCCCGCCGCCTACGGCAATGCCGCCCGCAATCTGTTGCGCGGGCCGGGGGCTGTGAATCTCGATCTCGCGGTCACCAAGGCCTTCCAACTACCGGGTGGTGAACAACGGCGGCTGCGCCTTCGCGGCGAGTTTTTCAACGCGCTGAATCACGCGAACTTCGGCTTGCCCGTGCATGCCACCGATTCGCCGGCGATTGGCACCATCACCTCCGCCATGCCCGCGCGGGTGATTCAGTTGGGCGCCCGGGTGGAATTTTAGGAAGGAATGAAGGCGATGCGGATACGGCTTGCAGCACTTCTCCCGCGCCTCTGGGCGTTCCGGACCTCGCGCTGGTTCCGCTATTCGCTGCCGGTTCTTTCGGTCTTTTTTGCGCTTTGCGCACAGTTCTTGGTCGCGCTGTGGGTCGGCCCCAAGAGCAACTTCCCATTTGCGTTTTTCTATCTGATGGCGGCTTTTGTCACGGCCTGGGTCGGCGGGTTTGTTCCCGGCGTGATTTGCTGTGTGTTGATTATCGTGGGCCTCCCCCTGGCGGTAGGCCACGATTTCTTTCAGACCTTCGACTGGTCGCGCTTGCTGGTTTTTTGCGCCGTCTCGATCCTGATCAGTTCGGTGGCGCGGGCGCAACGGCGGATGCGGCAAAAGCTGCAGATCGCCAACGAAGAACTCGACCAGCGGGTGGCCAGCCGGACCAAGGAGCTAGCGGCCGTGGTCGACTCGCTGCGTTCGGAGATTGAGCAGCATAAGAGAACGACCGACGCGCTGATCGAAAGCGAGCAGCGGGTGGACTTTACCCTCGATAGCGCCGGCATCGGGCGCTGGGACCTGGACCTGGCTACTCGCCGGATGTCCCGCTCGCGCCGTCATGATCAGATCTTCGGCTATGAGGAATCGTCTCCTGATTGGACTTGCGAGACTTTCCTCAACCACATTCCCCCTGAAGACCGGCCCATCGCCGATGCCAGTTTTCGCGCGGCGCTCGCCGAAGGAGGCTTCTTCGAGCTCGATACGCGGATTGTGCGTACGGATGGCGAAGTTCGCTGGGTCTGGATCCAAGGCAAGGTGCTGCTCAATAGTGCGGGCCGCCCGGTGAGCTTGCTTGGGAGCATCCATGACATTACGGGGCGCAAGGTAGCCGAAGAGCGCCTGCACGCGCAACTCGCGCGGCTGAATCTTCTGGACCACATCACGCGCGGCGTTGGTGAGCGCCAGGATCTGCGCAGCATCTTTCAGGTTGTGGTGCGCAGGCTCGAAGACAATTTGCCGGTCGACTTCGGCTGCATTTGCCTCTACGACGCCGGGCGTTCCGCTCTGGACGTGACTTGCATCGGAGTGCGCAGCGAGGAACTGGCGACTGAGCTTGCCATGGGTGAGAACGCGAGTATTCCCATTGACGCCAACGGGCTTTCGCGCTGCGTGGCCGGTCAGCTCGTCTACGAACCGGATGTGGCGTTGATCGATTTCCCCTTTCCGCGCCGCATGGCCCAGGGCGGAATGCGATCCCTGGTGGCCGCGCCCTTGCTGGTGGCGAATGAAGTTTTCGGCGTGGTGATCGCGGCGCGACGGCAGCCGAACAGCTTCGACAGCGGTGATTGCGAGTTCCTGCGACAGCTGAGTGAACACGTCGCTCTCGCGTCGCACCAGTCCCAGATCCGCACGGCCCTGCAGGATGCCTACGATGAGCTGCACAAGAGCCAGCAGACGGTGATGCAGCAGGAGCGGCTTCGCGCGCTGGGGCAGATGGCCAGCGGCATCGCGCACGATATCAACAACGCCGTTTCGCCTGTGGCGCTCTATACGGAATCGCTGCTCGAGAACGAGCCCAACCTCAGCGCCCGCACGCGCCAGTATCTGGAGACAACGCAGCGCGCCATTGAAGACGTCGCCGAGACGGTGGCGCGAATGAGGGAGTTCTATCGCCAGCAGGAGCCGCAGCTGGTGCTCGCTGCCGTTCACGTCGGCACGCTGGTTCGCCAGGTGCTGGCGCTCACCGAAGTGCGCTGGAGCGACATGGCGCAGCGACGCGGCGCCACGATCCAGGCAAAGACCGAACTGGATGATGATTTGCCGGCCATCTCCGGCATCGAAAGCGAGATTCGTGAGGCGCTGACCAATCTCATCATGAACGCGGTCGACGCCATGCCCCAGGGCGGGACCTTGACGGTACGGGCCAAGTTCGTGACGGCCCACCTTCAGACCCAGCAGGTTCACCTGGAGGTGAGCGATACCGGCATTGGCATGGATGATGACACGCGGCGGCGCTGCCTGGAGCCGTTCTTCACCACCAAGGGCGAACGCGGGACGGGGCTCGGCCTGGCGATGGTTTATGGAACCGCCAAGCGCCACAATGCCGAGATCGAGATTGACAGCGAGCCAGGCAAGGGAACAACGACCCGCCTGATTTTCCCGGTGCCCGAGGCTGCCATTGCCGCTCCTGAGCCGGTGATCGAGAGCCGCAGCCGCCAGCCCAGCCTTCGCATTCTGGTTGTCGATGACGATCCTCTGCTGCTCAAGTCGCTGCGGGATACGCTCGAAGCCGACGGGCACGCGGTCACCATGGCCAACGGCGGCAACGAAGGCATCGCCGCGTTCCACGCCTCACGCGATCAGGAAGATGCCTTCGCGGTAGTGATCACCGATCTCGGCATGCCGTATACCGACGGCCGCAAGGTGGCCGGAGCCATCAAGGCAGCCTCCCCCACGACGCCGGTGATCCTGCTCACGGGCTGGGGCCAGCGGCTGATTGCCGAGGGCGACATTCCCCCTGAGGTGGACCGTGTGCTAAGTAAGCCACCCAAGCTGCGGGACCTACGCGCGGCACTCGCTGAATGCGCGGCTTTGTCGCCGGTAGCTCAAATGACGGGAGCAGCGCGATGACAAACAAGATGGGCGCGACGGCGGAACGCGAGACGACGGAAAGGAATGGAATGACCGGTTCGCTGGCGAACTTATTGATCATCGACGACGAAGCGGCGCTCATGCGGGCGCTCTGCGACACGCTGCAATCGGAAGGCTATAGCACGACTGGATTCACCTCGGCGAGCGAAGCGCTGAACGCTCTGCGGGCACAACCCTTCGATGTGGTGCTCACTGATTTGATGATGCCCGAGATGGACGGAATCTCGGTCCTCGCCACGGCTTTTGAGATCGATCCCAACGTGGCTGGCATTGTGATGACCGGACACGGCTCGGTGAATACGGCCGTGAACGCGCTGAAGACGGGCGCGCTCGACTATGTCCTGAAGCCCTTCAAGCTCAATGCCATTCTGCCGGTTTTGAACCGCGCGCTTACGGTGCGGCGCCTGCGCCTCGAAAACATCGAGCTGCGCCAGGCGGCCGGACTTCACGAACTGAGCATGGCGATCGCCTTTGCCCAGGATACGGAAGCGATTGTGGAAAAGGTCGCCGACACGGCGTTTGAACAGAGCAGAGCCCGCCGCCTTGCCGTGTTATTGGTCACCGGATTCCAGGCACTCGCGCCAGCGGCCGGCCTGGGCGACGAGCTCTATGTGGCGGCGGCGCGGGGGGCAGGAGATTCCTTGGTGGGAACGCGTTTGCACCTCAGCGCCGAGGCAGGGCAGTGGGCGGCGCGCCAGGCAGCAGCGTATGAAGAAGGCGAGATCGCATCGCCCCCTGACCTGATTCCCGAGTTTCCGGGCGGGTTATCGATTCCCATGCAAAGCGGGGGCAACCTGGTGGGGATTTTGCATTTCGAAACGTCGAGTTCGGCACGGCCCATTACGGCCGGGGAGCGTAAGGCGCTACGTATTTTGGCTAATACCGGCGCCTCCGCGCTGGCCGCTGCGCTTGGGGTTGATCGACTCCGAGTCGCTGAGGACCGTTATAGGCGCCTTGCCGAAGACGCGCCCGATGTGGTGGCACGCTATGAACTGCTCCCGGCCTTTCGCTGCTCTTATGTGAATCCGGCCGTCGCCGGGGCCACCGGTTACACGCCGGGCGATTACTATGCTGATCCAGCACTTGCTCTTCACATTGTTCATCCGGAGGATCGGGAACTAGCAGAAAGCGCATTGCACGGTGAACTTCCCACCGGCACCGCCATTACGCTGCGGTGGCTCGCCAAGAGTGGCGCTATGTTGTGGGTGGAACAGCGCGCCGCTCTGGTGCACGATCGCCGGGGAACTGTCGTCGCCGTGGAGACAGTATCGCGCGATATTACGGAGCGCCGAAATCTGGAAGAGCGGCTGCGCCATTCGCAGAAGCTCGAAGCCATTGGGCAATTGACGGCCGGTGTGGCGCACGATTTCAACAACCTGTTGACCATCATCAACGGCTACTGCGCGCTGGCGCTTCGCGAAGTAGGCCCCACAACCCCCACCTGGCGCAAGCTGGATGAAGTGAAGAAGGCGGGCGACCAGGCCGCCGGCATGACCAATCAGTTACTGGCCTTCAGCCGCAAGCAGGTGCTGCAGCCCCGGGCCATCAATCTCGCGGCGCTCGTAACCGATATGGAACAAATGATCCGCCGTTTGGCGGGTGACTCCGTGGAGGTTGTCATTCATAAAGAGCCGGGGCTGGGGAACGTCAAAATGGATCCCACACAGATGCAGCAGGTGATCCTCAATCTTGCCGTGAACGCACGCGATGCCATGGCGAACGGTGGCAGGCTCGCGATCGAGCTCACCAACATCGAGTGCACCGAGACAAACCGCCCGATCCCGGATCTGGCTCCGGGCCGCTACGTGCTGGTGACCGTGGCTGACAATGGCTGCGGTATGACGCGGGAAGTTCGCGAACGCGTTTTCGAGCCCTTCTTCACCACAAAGGAACTGGGACGCGGCACGGGACTGGGTCTCGCCACCGTTCACGGTGTTGTCGAGCAGAGCGGCGGCCGCATTTATATCGAGAGCGAGCCCGGCGCGGGTACCAGGTTCATCCTGGCCTTTCCGCGCTGCGCGGAGCGTCCGGAAGCGGTTCCACGCGAGAGCACCGCACCCACGCGAGGGCACGAGACCATACTGCTCGTCGAGGATGAAGCCAGCGTGCGGGCGCTCACCACGGAAGTACTTCGTGATGCGGGTTACGCCGTGCTGGCTGCAGAAGACGGCGCTACTGCTGTCCGGCTGGCCAGTGCTCATGCGGGCTCGATCGACCTGCTGGTGACGGATATGAGCCTGCCCGGGACGACCGGCAGCGCCATTGCGCAAATGGTGCGCGCGATTCTGCCGGGCCTCAAAGTCCTGTTCGTTTCCGGATACACCAACGTCACGCCCAGCACAGGTGCCCCGGATGAAGCTCCAGCGGCGTTTCTTGGCAAGCCTTTCACCCCTGCCCAGTTGGCAGCCAAGGTGCGCCAGGTATTGAACACGGGCCCCCGGCTCCAACGGATTTTGGTGGTGGATGATGAAAGGCCGATCCGATGCCTGCTGCAAGAGATCCTGGAGGACGCGGGCTACGAAGTGCTGACGGCCGCCAATGGCCTTGAAGCCAAGAACCGGTTGATGGAGAGCTTCGTCGATCTCGTGATCACCGATCTTACGATGCCGGAGATGGAGGGGCTCGAATTCATCACCATGATGAAGAAGGAGCGGCCCAACCTCAAGCTGATCGCCACCACGGGCGGCGCCGGCTTCGACTTGCTCCGCGCCGCTCATCTGCTGGGCGCCCACGCGACACTACCCAAACCTCTGACCCCGGACAAGGTTCTCAACTGCGTCCGGGAACTCGCGCTGGCTTAGCGCCCGCGACTTCCAGGGCTACTTTGGAAATTCGAAGTTGAACATCCAATGGATGCCAAAGCGATCGACCAGCATGCCGAAGCGCGCGCCCCAGAACATGTCCTGGAGCGGCAGCTTCACTGTGCCGCCTTCGCTGAAGCCCGCAAACAGCCTTTCGATTTCTTCGCCGCTCTCGCAGTGGACGCTCACGGAAACGTTGTCGCCCATCTTGGGCGGATCGCCCGGCTGCGCGTCCGATGCCATCAATAGCGACGACCCACCCTTGCTGAGTCGCGCATGCATCACCAGGGATTTGGGATCTTCTGAAGGCTTGCCCTGGGCATCCGGGAAGCCGCTCACCTCGAGCTGCCCGCCCAGATGCTTGCCGTAGAATGTCATCGCCTCACGCGCGGTGCCGTTGAAAACCAAATAGGTAACTAGTTCTTTCATCGCTGTGCTCTTCTGTGGATTGACTCGTGCTTGGGCTTATTGATGGGACGACAGGAAACCGCGAACGCGCGCGTCCCGCAAGTAGAGCCCGCCCCAGATCAGCGCGGCCACGTAGATCGGGAACAAGGTGTGCGTCAGCAGCGGATGGCTCACGCGCACATGCGTCGCGATCGCCCCACCCAGATACCCCGTCAGCAGCACGGCTCCCAACACCGCGGTCCGCGGAATCGCGTAGAGCAGCGTGCACGCCAGCAGCACCACGCCGATTGGCAACATGGTTTCGGGCGGATAGCCCAGTTCCACCGCACCTTCGAGCACCATCGGCAACTGAGCCAGCTTCATCCCTGCATCCATCAACAGAAACGCCACCGCCAACCCGCCTAGAATCCGCCCTGTCCAAAGCGCCTTCGATCCCGATCCCTGCCGCCCGCGCGCGCCGTCAAAAGCCAGGCTGTTCATGGTTACGTCTCCCGCCATCGTTCTCGTCGTCATGGTTGTTCTCCTACTGCACTTACTTTTTTGCGTTCTGCTCGGCCACCAGGCGCATGCGATCTTCGTGTTCGCGCATTTCCGGCGTGAACTCGGGACCAAAATCGTCCGCCTCGGCATAGGGACGAAGTTCCAGCTCCAGCGTGCCGTCGTCGTCGAGCGCCGGCCAGCCGCTCACCCAATCGAGCGCCTCTTCCCGCGACTTCACCTGGATGATGCAATAGCCGGCCAGCAACTCCTTCGTCTCGGCGAAGGGCCCATCGGTTACCACCGGCTTGCCTCCCGCGAACCGTACGCGCATGCCCTGGGAACTGGGGCGCAGACCATCGCCGCCCAGCAGCACTCCCGCATTCACCATCTCTTCCATGTATTTGCCCATCGCTGCTAACAGCTCCTGGCTCGGCATTACGCCCGCTTCCGTCTTCTTGTCCGCCTTACGCAAAATCATGAACCGCATTGCTGTTTTCTCCTTGAAGTTTGTTTGTCGTGCTTCACTGGTGAGTCGAAGGCCGGATGGGAAAATCGACAGCCGCGTGGAAAATTCTTGCAGGAAAAATTATCCGCCGGCGATGGCGCCGACGATCATGAAAGGTTCCTTGCCGGAAGCGATGTCCTCTGGCAGCGGGGCATCGGGCGATTCATGAGACAGATCCTGCCCGCACGCGAAGAAGCGCAGAAAAGCCCGCCGCTCCTGCGTCACATGGTCACGGATGGTTCCCTGCAACATGGGATAGCGCTCTTCCAAAGCAGTGAGGACCCCGCGTTGTGTCACGGGGCCCTTCATTTCCAGAGTTACTTCGCTGCCCGTCTTGGCGAGCGTGCGCAGATGAGTGGGTAAGTAGACGCGAATCACGATAGTGTCTGTACCTCCACGGAAAGAACGGCCGGCAGGTCGCGGACGATCGGCGCCCACGTGTCGCCGCCGTTCGATGACGCGTAGACTTGCCCGCCCGTGGTGCCGAAGTAGATGCCGCAGGAGTCCATCGAATCTACCGCCATCGCATCACGCAGAACGTTGACATAGCAATCGCTCTGCGGCAGGCCGTTCGTCAGTGCCTCCCATTCGTTGCCGCCCGTGCGGCTCCGGTACACCTGCAGCTTGCCGTCGAGCGGAAAGTGCTCCGAATCACTCTTGATCGGCACCACGTAGATCGTCTCCGGCTCATGCGCGTGGACGTCGATTACAAACCCGAAGTCGGTGGGCAAGTTGCCGCTGATCTCATGCCACAGGTCGCCCGCGTTGTCGCTGCGCATCACGTCCCAGTGCTTCTGCATGAACAGCACGCCCGGCCGCGAGGGATGCATCGCAAGCCGGTGAACACAGTGGCCTACCTCCGCAGTCGGGTCGGGAATGTATTCCGATTTCAATCCCTGGTTGATCGCTTGCCACGTCTCCCCGGCGTCATCCGTACGAAACGCACCCGCGGCGGAAATCGCGATGTACATGCGCTTCTCATTGGTTGGGTCCAGCACGATGGTGTGCAATCCCAGCCCGCCCGCGCCCGGCTGCCAGCGCGAACCCGAACCATGCCCCCGCAATCCAGCGAGCTCCTTCCAACTCTTGCCGCCGTCGATCGAGCGGAACATGGCTGCATCTTCCACACCCGCATATACCGTGTCCGGATCCTTCAGCGAAGGCTCCAGATGCCACACTCGCTTGAATTCCCACGGATGCGGCGTGCCGTCGTACCACTGGTGCGTGCCGGGCACGCCTTCGTAAACGAACTTGTTATCCACCGGCTCCCACGTCTTGCCGCCGTCGTCCGAGCGCTGGATTAACTGGCCAAACCACCCGCTGCATTGCGAGGCGTAGAGTCGATTCGGATCCGCGGGGGACCCCTTCATGTGATAAATCTCGAAGCCGGCGAAATGCGGCCCAGCCACGTCCCACTTCTCGCGCTTCGCGTCCGACGTCAGAATGAACGCCCCTTTTCGCGTGCCAACCAATACACGTACCCCGCTTTTGCTCGCCATGGTTTTCCCCTATCCTTTAATTCAGTTCTTCGCGGATGCGGCCAGCGCTTCAGATGCATCCGGCATCCCTGCAAGTTCCGGCATTCCTGTAAGTTCCACAACGGGCCGGATCTCCACGGTGCCCACGCGCGCGCCGGGAATGCGCGCCGCAATCGAGATGGCTTCATCCAGATTCTGAGCGTCGATTAGGAAATAGCCGCCCAACTGCTCCCGCGTTTCCGCGAACGGGCCATCGGTCACCAGCCGACGGCCGTCGCGCATCCGAACGCTGGTCGCCGTCGCCACCGGATAGAGGGGAGCTGCCGCCAGGTACTGCCCCGCCGCGCTCAGGTCCTTGGTCAATTGGATGGACTCCCCGTAGCACTTCTGGCGCTCGGCCTCGTTCAACGCCTGCTCTTCCAGATAAATCAGCATCATGTATTTCATAGGTCGGTCTCCATGGCTTAGTCGAACGGCGGGCGGTTGAATCGACACCCGGCAAAGAATATTTTCTGATTATTTACCATGGACAGATGCAGATGAATGCCGGTCAGGCAGTCGAAGGCGCAAGTCAACCGGCCGACGAAGCAGTGGCCGAGCTCTATCGCGCCGATTGGGGTCGCATCGTGGCGTCTTTAATCCGCTTGGTGGGTGACTTCGAAGTGGCGGAAGAGGCGGCGCAGGAAGCATTTACGGCCGCCGTGAACCAGTGGCGCACCGATGGCATTCCCGATCACCCCCGCGCCTGGATCATCCAGACGGCTCGGCATAAAGCGATCGACATGATCCGCCGCCGCGCGCGCTTCGACAAGAGCGTCGACGTCAGCGACCTGGATCCCGCGACCGCCACGCCGAACTATGACAACGTCGACATCGCCGATGATCGTCTTCGCCTGATTTTCACTTGCTGCCATCCTGCGCTGAGTCCGGAAGCTCAGGTGGCGCTGACCCTACGTACACTGGGCGGCCTGGAGACCGATGAGATCGCCCGTGCTTTCCTGGTTCCCGAGGTGACCATGGCGCAGCGCCTTGTGCGTGCCAAGCGCAAAATTCGCGATGCGAAGATCCCGTACGCCGTGCCGGGTGCCAGCGAAATGCCTGATCGGCTGGACGCGGTGCTTGCCGTCATCTATCTGATCTTTAACGAAGGCTACGCAGCCACGCGCTCCGGCCCCTTCGTACGCACCGATCTTTGCGCGGACGCAATTGGTCTGGGCCGCGTTGTGCGAAGTTTGATGGCGCCCAATCCGCCCCCGGAAGTCACCGGGCTGCTGGCGCTGATGCTGCTGCACGATTCGCGGCGCGACGCGCGGCTTGACGAGGCGGGCGACATCGTGACGCTCGAAGAGCAGGACCGCAGCCGCTGGAACCGCCAACAGATCATCGAGGCTTTACCACTGGCGTCCGAGGCACTGCAGGTTGCACCCGGCCCCTACTCCATCCAGGCGGGGATCGCGGGGCTGCATTGCCAGGCGCTTCGTCCGGAGGATACCGATTGGGCACAAATCCTGCGGCTCTACGACGCGCTGGAAAGAACTCAGCCATCGCCGATCGTTTCGCTGAATCGCGCGGTGGCCGTCGCCATGGTCCAGGGACCCCGCGTGGCCCTGAAGATCGTGGATTCGCTCATCGCGACCGGCGCTTTGGAAGGCTATCATCTCATCTATTCAGCCCGTGCAGACCTGCTGCGCCGAGCCGATGCTTTCGCCGAGGCCGCCGTGGCTTATCGGCAGGCTTTGGCACTGGTCAACAACGACAGCGAGCGCCGCTACTTGGAACGTCGCCTGCAAGCGATTGAACAGAGCGCCAGCTAAGGGGCTGGGTCGGCCCATGCCAAACCTCGGAGGCGATCAATCCCCAGCGGGCCGATGTTCGTGCTGTCCGTCGCAGCCCGCATTCGGCGAACAGCTTGTCGAGCGGTGGGATCGCGCGAACCTGCAGCCCCGTACTTGCCCTGAAGAACGCATACATCGTGCTGATCCACATTAACGCGTGGTACCGCCGCCAGCCAGCTTCGGGCTGCGCGAATTCGCTAATAATCCACACACCGCCATCCATTGCGCCGGCAAAGCGGCGAATTAGATTCCGCGCGTCGCCTTCTTCCAGGCAATCGAAGAAGAAACATGCAACCACGGCGTCATAGCCCGGTATGAACTCGACCGCCCGCGCATCGCCACAGAGGAACCGCACCCGCGTGCTGTCACCCACTCGTTCGCGCGACCGCGCAATCATCGCCGCGCTCAACTCGACCACGTCGAAAGTCGCATCCGGAGCCGCGGCCAGCATCCTCTCCAGCATGCGCCCGTCGCCTTCGCCCAGCACCAACACTCGCCGTGCGCCACGTAAATGATCGAGGTAGGCGAATCGGCTCCGCTCCAATGCACGCCCAAACGCGGCATATTCGAGCCAGCGATACGCTCGTGCTAGCGGGGAAATATCCATAGCAGCAAGGGGCTCAGCAATACCGCATCCGCCATCACTCGCCGCACATCGCGCTCCAACCGATTGCCCAGAAACGCGAGCGCGGCAAGCCCCGCTGATGCCAAAGCTGCCGCCAGGTACCAGAGCGGCATCTGCGCCAGCAAACAGGCCGCCGCCAGAACCGCCATCATCACGCCCAGCGCGCGAGCACGCTGACACTCCCGCCGCTCCCACGCTTGGATCAAAAGCAGGTTTGCCAGACACAACACGCCAAACGCAACGGCAGGCCACGCGAGCGTGCGCCCTGCTCCCTCCAGCCGTGTCCACGGGATGAGAAACACACCCAGTGTGAATAACCCGGCCGCGGCCATGCGCTTCCCAATGCCACTCCAGCGCCGCACAGGGAACGCTTCGAAATACAACGCCACTCCGGCAAACACGGCCACGCCATTCCAGAACACGGGCCGCAACACCCACACCAGGCACACCGCCAGATCCGCAAATAACACCGCAATCAACAGGGCTGTCGCCGCCGCGCGGTTCTCACGGCAAAATCGATGCGGACCGGTCTCTATGCCCCGCGCCCGCGTGCGAACATCCAGCAGCCGGTCGCCCAGGTAGATCGCCCATACCGTCAACAGCAGCGTCAAGCGGCCCTGGGGCAGCAGTGGTACGGAAAAGCAGCGCGCCAGAAAGTCCTGCCACACCAAGGCCACGATCGGCGCATCCAGGCAAAGCAGATTCGGCCAAAGCCAAAGCGGCACACGCTGCGCCGCCACAGAGGTGCAGTTGGCGGGAGATAGGATGGCGAGTGTACTCAAAGAAGAGTCCCGACGTGCTCAGGCTAACACGCCCGCCCGGAGCGACAGTACGACAATAGAAGATCGTTCTGGAGTAAACGGGATTGGGAATTGCTGAAGATTTCGTACTAATCGTCATCGCGGGCCTCATCGGCGGCCTCATCGCGCGCGCCTGCCGGCTGCCCCTTCTCGTCGGCTACGTGCTCGCCGGTGTGGCCGTCGGCCCGCACACTGCCGGTCCCCGCGTGGTGGAACTGCACGACATCGAGCTGCTCGCCGAGATCGGTGTGGCGCTACTGCTGTTTTCGCTCGGCCTCGAAATCTCCTTCCGCGACTTACAGCCGGTGCGCCGCGTCTCGCTCATCGGCGGCCCCTTGCTGATTGCCGTCACCACTGGCGCCGCCGCGCTCACGGCGATGGCGCTTCTCCCCGTGGGCCTCGTGGAAGCCATCTGGATTGGCGCGATGATCTCGGTTTCCAGCACCATGGTGGTGCTCAAGACCCTAAGCGCTACAGGCTTCAGCTCCACGCTTGCCAGCCGCGTGATGATCGGCCTGCTCGTCATGCAGGATCTTGCTGTTATCCCGATGCTCGTGATCCTGCCGCGCCTGCAGAACCTCGAGACCGCCCTGCCCGCTCTCGGCCGCGCCATCGGCATCGCCGTGGTTTTGTTATTCGCCATCTATCAAATCGGCACGCGGCTCATCCCCAGGTTGCTCAAGGGAATCCTCGCCTGGGGCACGCATGAGCTTTTCCTTGTGGCTGTCGTCGCCACCGGCGTCGGTGTCGGGTTCGCTACCGCCGCCGCGGGATTCTCGTTCGCTCTGGGCGCCTTTATCGCCGGCATCGTCTTGAGCGAATCCGAATTCAGCCATCAGGCCTTGAGCGACGTTGCCCCGCTGCGCGATATCTTCGGTCTGCTGTTCTTCGTCACCGTCGGCATGCTGTTTGACCCCATGTACGCGTGGCAAAACATCGGTGTCATCGCCATTACCATTGGTCTCATCATCCTCGGCAAAGGCCTCATCACAGGGCTTATCGCGCGCGCCTTCGGCTACATGAACATGGCGCCATGGATCATTGGGCTCGGCCTGGCGCAGGTCGGTGAGTTCACCTTCGTGCTGGTGCGGACCGGCCTCAGCTCCAATATGATCTCGCAGGAGACCTATAATCTGGTGCTCTCCTCCACCGTCGCCACCATGGCGCTTACGCCAACCATTTCCGCCGTCGCTCTGCCGCTGGGCCGGTTCTGGCGCAGTTGGCGCAAGCCGCCCGTCGCCACGGCCACCGCCGATCACTCCGTTTCGGAGGGCCTTGCGAACCACGTAATTGTTGCCGGCTATGGCCGCACGGGTCGTGTGGCCGCGCGCGCCATTCACGAAGCGGGCATGCCGCTCATCGTCGTCGAAGGAAGCAACCCGCTGCTCGCCGACATCACTGCAGGTGGATTCCGAGGCATCTGGGGCGACATCACACGCGACGAGATCCTTCATGCGGCGGGCGTGGAACGAGCAAGGGTGCTGATGCTCTGTTTCCCCGGTCACACCTCCGTCAGCCAGGCCGCTGAGGCCGCGCGGCGCCTGAATCCAGGCATCACGCTGGTCGCCAGAGCCACGCGCGAGAGCGACGTGCGCCCTCTACAGGATGCCGGCGTCAACTCCGTGATCCAGCCCGAATTCGAAGGTGGCATCGAACTGGTGCGCCAGGCACTGATGTATTGCCGCTGTGGCCCGGCTGAAACCACCGGCTTGCTGGAACGCCTGCGCGTGGAACTCTACGGCACGGCTGGATTAGAAGGCGACGACTACTAGTTCAACGGCTCGATCTTCAACACCGCGCCCGGCTTTTCATCCGTGATCACATAGAGCAGCCCATCCGGCCCTTGCCGCACGTCGCGGATACGCTGCCGCAACTCGACGAGCAACGACTCGCGCCGCAGCTCTTCCATCTTTTCGTTAAACAGGATGCGCTCCAGGTGGCCCGTGCCCGGGATCTCTCCCGTGCGCAGCGAACCCACAAACATGTCACCCTTCCACTTCCCCAGCTTGTCGCCCGTGTAGAACGTCATGCCCGAGGCGGCGATCGCCGGCACCCAGTAAACCACCGGCGGCTCATAATTCTCATGCCGCGGCCGATCCGATTGCCACGGACCCGTGTACGTCCGCCCAAAGCTCACCAGCGGCCACCCGTAGTTCGCGCCGGGCTTCAAGAGGTTTACTTCATCGCCGCCATTCGGCCCGTTTTCGTTCTGCCACATCTCATTCGAGCCAGGCCGCAGCGCCAGTCCCAGCGAATTGCGATGGCCGTAGCTATAGATTTCCGGCTTCGCCCCCGCCTTGCCCACGAACGGATTGTCCTTCGGGATCGAACCATCGTCCATCAGCCGCAGTATCTTACCGCCATGCGTCGCCAAGCTCTGTGGGTCGGTGCCCGAAACCGTTACGAACAACGCGCCATCGGCTCCAAACGCCAGGCGCACGGGTCCCACGCCGTCCGTCACGAAAATATCTTTGGTCTCCGTCAGCCCCTTGCCATCCCACTTGGCGCGCGCCACCGCCGCCACACCCGGCTTCCCGCCCACCGGCGGCTTCGTATAGCTCAAATAGATGTACTTGTTCTGGGCATACTGCGGATGCAGTGCAATATCCATGTACCCGTGTACCGCGCCCGGCATGCCGGAGTCGCCCGTGCCGTAGCCCATCGGCCCGCCCGCTACGGGTTGCGGATCGAGCTTGCCGTCCTTAATCACGCGCAGCTTGCCGGAGCGTTCGGTGACCAGCATCGTTCCATCCGGCAGAAAGTTCAGCCCGAACGGATACTCGAGTGCGGTCGTCACCGCCGACACGCGAATCCGCTGACCCTCGCCCGTGTCGAACTCCATCGGCAGCTTCGGCAGCGGCCGGTTCGCCAGTCCTTTGGGCGCAACCGGAATGCCATTGGCAAACGGCACCTTCTGCTGGGCGAACGCCGCCCCTGTATGCAGAAAAGCTGTCGCGCACACCAACGCCGCCACTCGTGTCTTCCAGAACATTGCTCACCTCGCGGAAATGTTGCTTCCGATCCTATATAAACCGCGCCCCATGCGTCAATGACGGTCCGTCCATCTCGTCAGCGCTTCACCTGCGCTGTCATTCTGCTGAGCGACCACTCCCCACGTCCGGGCTCCCCGCCGGGCTCGACCGCAAGGGAGCCCGCCTGGAAGCCGCCCGCCTTTCCCGCGCCTATGCCGGCCAATTGGTCCGAGTAGAAGAATGGCTCCGCCGCGCTTCGGGCCTTTAGCGTGATGGGCCTCCGTTACCCCGATGTCGTCGCGGACCCCGCGAATACGGCCTCGCGCGTTGCCGGCTTCCTCGGCGAACCTTTTCACGCCGCCCAAGCTGCCGCAGCAGTCGATCCCACCCTCTGGCGTCAACGCCGAGGGCAATGACTACTGGTTCTTTTTCTTCTTGAACAAATCGATAATCGACTGAGCCGGATCCTGCCTGGGCTGCGACTCCGAGCCGCCCTTCTGGTCACCCTGTTGGCCATTCTGCTGCGGCCCATTCTGTTGATTCTGGCCGCGCCCCGTGATCGCATCCAGAATGCCCTTCGCACCGCCGCCCTTAGTCGCCGCATCGATCAGACCCGCCGCCCCGCCGCCAGCCAGTCCCTGCACCCGCAGCTTGGCAATCTCCGCCGCATCCGGCGCAAAGCGCGGCGCCGCGAAGCTGCCGGAAATAATCGCCGGAATCACCAGCTCGCCATTCTTGTTCGCCAGCACCGACGTCAACAGCCCGCCAATCTTGTTTTCCGTGAATTGCCCGCTGAACCCCTTCGACATCACCGTCGTCACCTTCATGCTGATCGCCTGATCCACCAGATTCACCGTCCCGGCACCTGCCAGCGATCCACCGTCGAACGTCAACTTCAGGTCATTGGTCTGTGCCACGCCATTGTCCAGCTGCAGGTTCCCCGTCAGGCCTAGAATATTCGTTACCGCTTCGCCCGACTGCCGGAAGCCAGCGAGCTTTGCCAATCCCGCCATCTGGTTCACCAGATTGATGCCCGCCAGCTTGCCATTGAACAACTGCATCGACAGCGTCCCGTTCAGGCTCCGCGCAATATCCTCGCCAGGCTTCGGCGCAAAACGGAGATTGCTGCTCGCCGCCATCAATCCGAAAATCTTCTGCTTCAGCGACGTGGTGGAAGACAGCAACTGGTTCGCGTCCACGCGTTCCAGCTTCGCCCGCAGCGCATAGGTGGTGGTCTCCGCCCTCGTATCGATCGTCACAGTGCCCACCTGCTTGCCGCCGAACATCTCCGCCGTCAGTGGATCGAGCGTGATTACCCCTTCGCGAATGTCGGCGTCCGCCCGTACGTTCTGTAGCACCAGCCCCTCGCTCACCACCTGGCCGATCGACACCGTTCCCGAGCCGCGCAACGCCAGCGGCTGCTTCTTTCCACCTGCTTTCTCGGGCGCCGAAACGACGTTCGCCTGCAGCTCCGCCGTATCGACCTTGTCAATCGCCACCTGGAACTTCACCTCGGGCTTGGCGAATCCTCGCAATCCAAACGTGCCCGTTGCGTGGCTCGACCCGAATCCCAGCCCCGCCTTATCCACGCTGATCTGGTCATCGCTGAACTTCAGCGTCGTCTGCGAAATCTCGACCGGCTTCTTCAAAGACGGCACGCGCACCGTCGCATTCGTCAGCGATCCGCTTCCCGCATAGTTCACCGCCGGCTCCTTGGGTGTCCTATCTTTTTCTGCCGCGCTCGCCAGCTTGCCCCGTACCGTCACATCGAGCGAAGCATCGCCCGTGGCCGACACCCCATCGAGCGCTGCCCCGCCATAGACCGCTGCCATGTGTAGTAACTCTTCGAGCTTCGCCGATGGCGCCCGCAGCCGCGCTTCGAAATTGCCTCCACCGCCCGCATACCCATTCACGGTGGCCGACGCTTGAACCTTGGTAGCGCCTGATTCCACCGTAAACGTGTTCGTCCGGATCGTCGTCGGCGTCAGGTCCACCTTGGCTTCCGGCACGCGCACCGGCTGCGCCCAACCCTTCTCACTCACTTCCAGCCCCGTCAAGTTCACCGTGCCGTTGTAGGCCAGCTTGTCCGTCGGCCCCGTCAGCCTCACATCGGCAGCCAACTCGCCCGCCACCTTCATCTCCGGACTGAACGCCTTCCCAAACGCCGCCGCTACCTGCGCCAAATCCGAAATGCTCGATTTCTCGATCTTCAAGGCAAAGTTCGTCGCCTTCGACGACAACACTCCCGAACCCGTAAGCGCCAGCTTACCCAGCGTCGCCTCCAGCGATTCCACTGTGAGGGCATCGGCAGCATTGCGTGCTTTCATCGCCGCTTCCAACTTCAAGCTCTGTGGCAGCGTCACGGCCAAGTCGGCCGAAAAGGGCTTATCCGGTGCATAGTCCCGCAGCGTCAGATCAATATGGTCATAAACCTCGCGAGCCGCCCCCGTCGCCGTAATAGCCACTTGCCCGTTCTCGACCATCAGCTCTCCAATCGAGAGCGCCGTATCGCTCTTCGAATCGCCCGGGGTCTCATAGTTCCAATGCCCATCCGTACCTTCTACGAGCTCAATGATGGGCTGCGCCAGTCGCAGCGAGCTGATCTCCACTTTCTTCTGCAGCAACGGCAACAACGCCGCGCGCACGCTCAGTTCGCTCGCCTTCACTAGCGGCGGATTCTCCCCCACCGTCACGTCCTGCACGCGCAATGCAGGCGGAAAAAGCCCCAGGCTGATCGGCCCCAGCACGACCTTCCGTTTCAAACTCGCTTCCAATTGAGCCTGGATGGTGGGCCGGAACTGGTCAATGTCAAAGAGCAGCGCGAACGCCCCCGCCGCGACAATCAGCACCAACACCAAAATGCCCGCGAGCTTCAGAATTCGAGTCATCGGACCCATGATAGCCAGTCACTCCGGCGGGCGACAGAGGTCTAAGGGCGGGTCGGTGAGCCGCGCTAATTCTCTGACGGCCGCTCGGCCGAAACAACCACGACGACCTCGACGTTCGCTCTGCTCGCTTCGAGCCGCAATCCTAACTGCTCCTGTAGCGCCGTAACCAGGGAGGGGCGGCTCGGGTCGGGCGGGTTCACCGGGGCACCGGCATTTCGCGCAGGACCATCAGGGGCGTACGTGAGCGTGAAGTCGTAGGCGCGGTCCAAACCGGTCTGGTTCACAACTTTCCGGCCCACCTGGCCGGACAGGATGCGGGCGATGCGGTCCGTGGTCGCCGCACTGCCGCTCAGGAAACCCATGCCACTCCGGATACTCTCCGTGCCATTCACTTCCTTGAGCTTCGAACCGGATCGCGCGACGAGAAGGTTAAACACCGGCAGGTCCCTCACCTCCCGTCTCAGCTTCAGTTGAAAGCGCTCCTCCAGCAGGGTCCTCATCATCGACTGAAAGCGCTCTTTCGCCGCCCGCAGCACCTGGGGATCGTTGGGATCTTCCGGCGGTGGCGGCGTTCCCTTGCCAATTACGTCGAAGCGCGATTTATCGATCCAGTCGGGCCCCCCGGCGAACGCGTTGTCTTGAAGATCGTAGGCGAACATCGCCAATTGCTTCAGCGTGGCGCTCTGGGCTTTGAACATATGCGAGGCTCCCATTTCCACGATGTAGGGGCCTTCCTGGGCCGGCTTGATTGTGGCCACTTCGAACCGGAGCTGCTGCCCCGCCGACGGCTGCGCTTCCACCCGGCTGGCAACAACGGCGAATACAACCATTAGCCCGAGCGATGGGAGCAGAACAGGTTTGCCGGTATGTCTTGCACTCATTGGATACTCCCCTGCAATTTTCCGATCTGAAGCAACCCGCCCGGCGGGTTCGTTCCCCCATCATTTTTATCACGTGGCGCAGCGCGGTGACCTGCGCTATTCCCGGTAGGCCGGCCGTGCGTATCGGCCCGTTGGAAACGCTGGGAAGGTCGTCGGAGGCTAAGAGGCGCGGAGGAGTGCTCTATGCTGTGAAAAGCATGAAATCCGTCACTACTTACCTGACCTTCAATGGCGCTTGCCGCCCGGCGATGACCTTCTATGCCGAGTGCCTGGGCGGCGAATTGGAACTCGTCGCTGTTCCGGATGAGCACGGCCAGCCCTCGCAAGACCCCGCCGCGCGCATCATGCATTCGCGCGTGGTGAAGAACGGCACGCCGCTGGTGATGGGCTCCGACATTCAAGCGGGCAGCAAGTTTCACTTGGGGAATAACTTCTCCGTCACGGTGGATTGCGACGACGTTGCGGAAATCGACCACCTGTTTGCGGCGCTCGTGGTGGGTGGCAAGGTGATCCAGCCGCTGGGCGACGCACCGTGGGGCGCGCGCTTCGGAATGCTCATCGATCAGTTCAGTACCCAGTGGATGCTCAATTGCGATTTGCGAAAATAAAGGCAAGATCCCTTCGCAGTAGTGGCGCACCACGCCATCGTAGATGGAAGACTCTCGCCAACTTCTCCGTGCCAAAGCCGCGCTGTTGCCGCTGGAGCCCGGCGTGTATCTCTACAAGGACCGCCACGGCGCGGTGCTCTATGTAGGCAAAGCGAAGAACCTCCGCTCGCGCGTCCGCAGCTATTTCAACGAAGACCGGTTGGCCGATTCGCGCACCGGCACGCTGGTGAACGAAGCCGCCGACGTCCACTACATCCTTGTCGATAACGAGAAGGAAGCGCTGGCGCTGGAGAACAACCTCATCAAGCAGTACAAGCCGCGCTTCAACGTGCTACTGCGCGATGACAAAACCTATCCTTATGTCTGTTTCACCAAGGAAAAATACCCGCGCGTCTATGTCACGCGCCGCCTGCGAAAGGGGCAGACCTACTTCGGTCCCTACTTCCCCGCGAACCTCGCCTACCGTGTGCTGAACTTCGTCCACCGCAGCTTCAAAATTCCGTCGTGCAAGGTGGATCTAACCAAAGCCCACGCCGCACCCTGCCTCGAATATCACATCCACCGCTGCCTCGGTCCTTGCGTGCCGGGCCTCACCACGGACGAAGCCTATGCCGACGCTGCCCGCAACGCCAAGCTGTTCCTCGAGGGCAAGAATCGCGAGCTACTGGTCCAACTCAAGACGCGCCGCGACGAAGCCTCGGAGAACCTCCGCTTCGAAGAGGCCGCCGTTATGCGCGATCTCGTGTCCACCGTCGAAGAGATCGACGAACGCCAGAAGATGGCCGCCGCGTCGGGGGACGACATCGACATTCTCGCGCTCTATGCCGAGCCGCCGCTCGTTGCCGCCAATCTGTTCCACCTTCGCAACGGCCGCATCGTCGACCGGCGTGAGCTGTTCTGGGAAGATGCCACCGAGTTTGACGCTGCTGAGTTCGCCTCAGCCCTGCTGAAACAGGTCTATCTGGAATCGCAGGCAATTCCCGCCATCATCCACGTACCGGTGGAGTTCGAGGACCGGGAGGCGCTGGAAGACTTGCTCAGCGAAAAGCGAGGCCGCCGCGTCGAGATCCACACCCCGCAGCGTGGTCAGAAGAAGGCGATGGCCGACCTCGCGGCCACCAACGCCCGCCACAGCTTCGATGCCCGCTTCCGCGTGATGCGGCCCACGTCGGCAGCCATCAGCGAAGCGCTGCAGGAGGCCCTCAATCTGGAGCAGCCGCCGGACCGCATTGAGTGCTTCGACATCTCGCACATCCAGGGCACCGACAAGGTGGCCAGCATGGTGGTGTGGGAAAAGGGCCGCATGAAGAAGGCCGACTACCGCAAGTTCATCATCGAGACTGTGGAAGGCAACGACGATTTCGCTTCGATGCGCGAAGTAGTCACTCGCCGCTACGGCCGCTTGCGCGACGAAGGCAAACCCTTCCCCGGGCTCGTTCTCATCGACGGCGGACTAGGCCAGCTCCATGCCGCGGCAGGAGCGCTCGAAGACCTGGGCATCATCAACCAACCGCTCGCCTCCATCGCGAAACGGGAAGAGATCATCTATGTTTATGGCCAGGAGAGCGAGCCCATCGTGCTCGATCGCTTCAACCCCGTGCTGCACCTGGTGCAGACGGTCCGGGACGAGGCGCATCGATTCGCCGTTACGTTCCACCGCCAGCGCCGTGGTAGGGCGCGGCTGCAGAGTGAGTTGCTGGAACTGCCGGGCGTCGGGCCGAAGACGGCGCAGAAGCTACTGAAGCAGTTCGGAGGCATCGACGAGGTGCGCAACGTGAGTCTGGAATCACTCACGGCGGTCATCGGACCGGCCGCGGCCGAACGAGTCAGGCAGGCGCTAGCATGCGATCAGGCTCTGGTCGAGCCGGAACTTGGGCAGGCTCCCGAGCACAGCGACGCCGATGCGTTGGGGATCAAATAGGTCGCGCGCCACCTGCCGCACGTCTTCGGCGGTAACGGCGTTGATCGAATCAATCGTTTCGTCGATCGACGGGAAGCGGTGAAAGTAGAGCTGCTGCCGCGCCAGATTCGACATGCGGCTGTTGGTCGATTCTAGGCCGAGAATCATCGAGCCCTTCAGGTGGTCCTTGGTGCGCTCCAGTTCTTCGCTGGTCACCAGGTCGTCTTTCAACTGGCGCAATTCGGCGAACACCAGCTTCAGCACTTCGGGAACGGCTTGTTTGCTGGTGCCGGCGAACACCCCCAGGCAGCCCGTGTCGCGATAGGCGCTTAGTTCCGACGCCACGCTGTAGGCCAGGCCGCGCCGTTCGCGGATGTTCTGGAAGAGGCGCGAGCTCATTCCGCCGCCTAGAAGCGTGTTCATCGTATAAGCGGCAAAGCGCCGGGGGTGAGTGACGGAGAATGACGGCAAGCCGATCATCACGTGCGCCTGCTCGATGGCCTTCTTCTGCTGGACCAATCTGGGCGCCTCGGGTTCGGGCGGCGGCTCTTTCTTGAGCTTACGGCCCGGCTTCAGATCGCCGAAGATTCCCTTCACCAGCTCCACGAACTTGTCGTGCTTCACGCTGCCGGCTGCGGTGATCACGATATTGGCCGGCGTGTAGACTCTACGCCAATAGCCTTTGACCATCTCACTCGTGAAGCCGCCGATGGTTTCCTGTGTGCCCAGGATCGAACGTCCCAGCGCATGCCCGCGCCAGAAGTTGCTCATGAACGCCTCGTGGATCACGTACTCCGGAGCGTCGGCTTCCATCTTGAGCTCTTCAAGGACCACGCCCTTCTCACGGGCGATGTCTTCGCCACGGAAGGCCGGGCGGAGCACCATGTCGCTCAACACGTCCATGGCGATGGGCAGATGCTCGTCCAGCACCTTGGCATTGAAGCTGACCAGTTCCTTGCCGGTGAAGGCGTCCAGGTGTCCGCCGAGCCCGTCCATGGTGCGGGCAATGTCTTCGGCCGAACGGTTGCGCGTGCCCTTGAAGAGCATGTGTTCAATGAAGTGGGCGATGCCGCTTTGATCCACATTCTCGGTGCGCGAACCGGCGTCGATCCAGATGCCTGCCGACACCGAACGCACGTGCGGCATTCGCTCGGTGACCACACGAAGCCCGTTGGCCAGCGTCGAGGCGTGTATGTCGCGGACGGAAGTTGGCTTTTTGCTAGGCAAACGACAAGTCTATCAAAGGGACGAACTGGGAGCCGCTCCAGCGCTGATTGGAGGCTGGACGGGGGCGTCCGGAGCGGAATGGGGGATCCGCCCTCCAGTGCGGTTGGGTTCGTTTGCCAAGGTTCAGATTCGCGATTGGTGTTTTATCCGCGGCGCATCTCACCGATTGTTATCGGCTGAGAATCGGTGGAATCGGGCGCCGATCGCGCGCGGGGATCCAGTGAGCTTTCTTGGCCGGCGATCGAATTCCCATAGCGGCTCAATGTTAGGGCATGGCGAAGCGGTTCAGCGGGATTGAGAGAGGCAACCCGTTGGTTTCATGGGAACTTTTCTGGAGAATCGCCCGTGACGGGCCCGGATTGGGGCCCACGGGTGGCGACGAATCCGAGCCGCCTTTCCCACACGGCCGAAAGTCAGCGCCATTTATCGATCGACACCGTGACCGGACGATAGAAATGCCAAGCTTGCATCATGGGCGCGGCATCGCCGCCGGCTACGACAATCTCTATTGAGCCTTTCGGGTACACCTGCACCAGTTCGGTGTCGGGATGGCTTTTCATTTCCTCGGGTTCGCGGAAGAAGCGTTCCTTCCGTAACTCGCCCAGCGGCAATACGGCATTACGCCACAGGAAGTCTATGGCCTGCTCCTTACTCATCCCTTCGCGCTTCAGGGCTTCGGCTCGAGGGGGAGAAATGATGACGGTGGCTCCCTGGGGAAACTCAAAGCGCGCGATGTCGTGAGCCACACGCACGAACTCCGAACCCAGGTTGTAGTTGCCGGAATGGGACCAGCCGCCCGAGAACAGCGACAGCGTGTTGGCACCTTTGGGGAAGCCTTTGCTGACGCTGAGCGGTTCCCAGGGACTTGCCTCCTCGTTCTCGGCGAACATGAATCCGTGGCCGGTGTTGTTGCCGACAACGGCCATGATATTCGTGCCCGGCTTGCCGCCGCCCAGATTGACGATGAGCAAACGCAAGGCGCGCCCCATCACGGAATTGGCGCGATTCCCTGGGCCGACGGCATTGACGCCGGAATTCATCCCGAGTTCCTTGACGATGGGCCCGTTGACCACCTGCATAAAGGAAAATGAGTTGGTCGAGCGCAGCATGGAGTTCAGGTTGTTCTTCTGAAACGCTTCCACCGCGGCTAGCAGCACCGGCAGATGAGCGGGCAGACAGCCGGCCATCACCGCATTGATTGCCACCTCGCGCACGGTGGCGCGCAGGCCTTCCGGATAGAATTGCCCGGCGACAACTTCATCCGGGGCATGGGATGTTCCTTTCAGCATCTGCGCCACCAGCGGTTCTGTTGGCGGCACAATGGGCAGGCCATCCGTCAGTCCGAGTTCATGGAATGTTTCCTGAACGGTTGTGAGGTCGCCTTCCATCAAGATCTTCGGCGTAGCCTTTGGCTCAATCGTTCCGGTGCGCTTCTCGGCGGCGGTGACGGGAGTTATTAGCGCTTGCACGGCCGCGGCCAGATCGGCCTGATAAACCGAGGGCTCCATCGCTGTCACCGGGTAGCTAAATAGCACGGAGCGTACTGGTGCGCCCTCGCGCTCATTCGTGGTTTCGCCCACGCTGGCCAACTGGCGGAAGGCGACCACCACTCCCGGTATCCCGTCGTGCTCGAGTTTGGCCGACCACTTGAAGGCGTATGAAGTGGTCGACGAGGATGCGGCGGCGACATAGATGAACCCGGCGGCCTGTTTGGCTTTCATCTCGGCCCAGAGCTTCGGGTCATCCTGCGAATATCCGACGTTGCGATCGGCGATGGTCGCGGTAGCCCCGCGCGCTTCGAGCGCCTTGGCCAGATCCAATATGGTCTGATCAAAACCGGAAGCGGCGGCCCAGGATTTGATTACGTAGATGCGCTTGCCAGATAGGTTCGGTACTCGCGCGGCGAGCGGGATTCTGTCGACGGAGGGCCAGGCACCGCGGGGATCGAGGACCTGGTATTTGCTGGAAAGCTTTCCAGCACAGTGGGATCCGAAGCTTGGAATTCACGTGACTT
>JADMIO011167670.1_pt1 | contig 114259 bp, 101 predicted proteins | sample 8958161 | NCBI WGS metagenome assembly JADMIO01 (sample SAMN16585339, study PRJNA669376) | soil metagenome | isolation source: Crop rotation soil | place: USA: Cullars Rotation, Alabama | collected 2011
GCCGCGACTTCAAGTCACGTGAATTCCAAGCTTCGGATCCCACTGTGCTGGAAAGGTCAGCAGGCACAGCATTTACCATGAAAGACCTGGGTGATGTACACGCCATGACAGGCGCAACCATACAGGCTAACAGTAATACATTGGGTATCACACAGTTCCTCCGCCCTGAAGACGGCGCATGGGATCCGAACAATCCTGCTGATTTCTATTTCAATACTACAAATGCTTTTGGCTCAGGTGGCACTAACCCAAGCCGTGTATGGAAACTCCACTTCAGCGATATAAATGACTTTACTAAAGGTGGTACTATTACTGCAGTACTGGACGGTACCGAAGGACAGAATATGCTGGATAATATGACCATTGACAATTCAGGCCATATCATCCTGGTAGAGGATGTTGGTAACAATGCATGGTTAGGTCGTGTGTTGCAGTATGATATAGCTACAGACCAACTTAAAGTTATAGGTATAGCTGACTCTGCACGTTTCCTGAGTGGCGGCGCAAACTTCCTGACACAGGATGAAGAAGCTTCAGGTCCACTTGATGTTCAGGAAATTCTGGGACCGGGTATGTTCATCACAACTTTGCAAGATCATCACGGCATATCCGGCGAGGTGGTAGAAGGCGGCCAGTTATTAGCCTTCTTCAATCCTGATACTTATAATAACAATCCTGAGATCAACCTGCAGGGAAACAGCGTCACCATTGATGATGGCGATATAACACCAAGCACAACGGATAACACAGATTTTGGTATCGTTAATAAAGGAACTTCAATAACAAAAACCTTTACTATCCAGAACGGTGGCCCGGGTGCACTGATCGTATCAGGCATCAACCTGACAGGCACAAATGCAAGCGAGTTCACTTTAAGCCCAGTGCCAACTTTCCCAATGACAGTAGCGGCAAACGGCTCTCAAACTTTTACGGTTCAGTTTTTACCTACGGCTGATGGTTTACGGACTGCGAAACTTAATGTAGTGAGCAACGACCTTAGTGAAAGAAACTATGATGTCATGTTGCAAGGCACAGGTGCTTCACCTGAGGTTAATGTACAGGGTAACAGCATTACCATTACTGATGGTGATGCAACTGCAGGTGCTGCAAATAATACAGATTTCGGTAGTGTGAATATCAACAACACTGTATCTAAAACTTTTAGTATACAGAATACCGGAGCCGGTAGCCTGAGCGTAACTGCTATTAATTTTACAGGTACAAATAACACTGAATTTAATCTTACAGGTGCACCTACTTTCCCTGCTACAATCGCAGCAAGCGGAAACCTATCGATCACAGTGGAATTTAAACCCACAGCTGCAGGCCTGCGTACGGCAACCATCAATATTGTGAACAATGATGCTGACGAAGCCACCTATGACTTTGCTTTACAAGGCAATGGTGTAGATCCTGCAGGTATCGGGTCTGCCCCATTTGCTTCATCCCTTGTAAAACTATATCCTAACCCCACAGGCGATAAGGCAACACTTTCTTTATCCCTGAAAAATGATCAAGAAATACTGGTTAATGTATTTGATCTGCAAGGCCGTGAAGTGATGCCAGCTATAAGCAAAAATGCAAAAGCAGGCGATCAGTTTATAACGATCAGTACGTCAACATTAAACAGCGGGGTATATTTTGTACAAGTATCAGCAGGTTTGCAAACAACCAAAATCAAAATGGTAGTGCTGCATTAATCATTCAGAAATACCAAAATTCAAAAACTTCAACGGGGTATGCTGCAAAGCATGCCCTGTTGAATTATCATAAAGGGACGGTTAACAGCATATTATGAGGAAAAATTACCTGATTTCTTTTGTTTTCATCATCGCTTCTGCAATTTTTATCTCGTCGGGCAGCACAAATAACAAAGACGCTTATACTTTGTGCTACGATAAGAATCTTGAGGCCTTTAAAACAAGTTTACAAAGCCTGGTCTCTTATACTGAAACCAATTCATTACAGACAGCTACAGAGCTGGAACATCTCCGTTCTAAAATAGAGCAAGTACGTCTTTGCATGAAGACCATGGATTTCTGGTTTCGGTATATGGAACCCACTATGTATAAAAAAATAAATGCCCCACTGCCTGTAGAATGGGAAACCGAGGTATTTGAAAAATTTGAAAAACCTTATAAAAGAGAGGGTTCAGGGCTCACACTTGCGTACCTGTATCTTGATGAACCCAATCCTAACAGAGATTCGATCGTGCATCTTATTAATTCTTCCGTTCGGGCATTAGAAACATACAGTGCTGATTCCATAACCAACCAACTGAAATCGTATCATCATTTTTTTCTTTGCAACAGGTTATTTTTGCTCAACCTGGCCGCTATATATACTACAGGTTTTGAATGTCCTGATAGTTCAGCCATTGTACCTGAATTAAGATCAATGCTTCATGATGCTTCTAAAATCTACGAAGCATTTAACCAAAGCTTTCCGGAAACACCTCTTTCACAGGACTATATTTTATTGTTTCGCAATGCCTATAACTTTGCCGACAAGCAACCTGCTCACTTCAGTGCATTTGATCATTTCAGCTTTATACGGGATTATGTTAACCCACTCTACGCTATCAACCAGAAATTATTATTGCAATACCATACGGTGAGCAAAAACCTGATCGATTATTCTCTGAACAAGAACGTAAATTCTATTTTCAACAAGTCACTATATAATGCGCAAGATCCGAAAGGTATATTTCACCGGGTAGATAATGCTGAAGCTTTGGCGCAATTAGATAGCCTGGGAAAGAAGTTATTTTATGATCCTATTCTGTCAGGAAATAACCTGCGAAGTTGCGCATCGTGCCATAAATCAGCCCAGTATTTCACCGACACGATTGCAGCAACAAGTATACAATTCGATAAGAAGAACAATCTGTCAAGAAATTCACCATCCCTTATCAATACGCAATACAATCATCTCATCATGCTCGATGGTAAGCACAATACATTGCAACAACAGATAACGGCGGTAGTTTGCAACCCAAGGGAAATGGGCTGTAATGAAAAAGAAGCCCTTGAAAAAATATTGAGCTGTAAAGAATATAAAGAAGGATTTAAAAAATTATTGAAATATACACCGCAGGAAACAGAGATCAGCTTTGAACATGTTGCTTCTGCCATTACTTATTATTACAGCAAATTCAGCCATTATTATTCTCCTTTTGATGACGCAATGAACCGGACAGCAATTCTTGATGAAGATGCCAGGCGGGGTTTTAATTTATTTATGAGTAAGGCCCAATGCGGCACCTGCCATTTTGTACCGCAATTCAATGGTGTGAAACCTCCTTACGTAAGTTCAGAGTTTGAGGTATTAGGCATTCCAAAAGACAGTTTGTTTAAATATCCAGATAATGATAGCGGCAGGTATCTCATCAACCCTGCTGCAGAAACTATGCATGCTTTTCGTACCGGCTCAATAAGAAATGCTGAGTATACTAAACCATATATGCATAACGGAGTTTTTAAGGACCTGGAGCAGGTAATAGATTTTTATGATGCAGGAGGGGGCTTGGGAAAAGGTTTTAAAATAGATAACCAGACCTTATCATCCGACTCACTTAAGCTTTCAAAAATTGAAAAAAAACAGTTGGTCGCTTTTATCCATTCATTGAACGAGCAGATCATTTTCGATACACCTCCTCAAAAGTTGCCTGTATCGCTTATTAAAAAATTGAACGAAAGAAAAGTAAATGGTACTTATTAAAATGAAGAAGAAAATGAAAAGATCAGCGGCACTTATATTCTGCATTACCGGGATATTATATCTTGAAGGCGAGGCACAAAAAAAGGTAAAATATGATTTCCCCGAGGCTATGTCGGATGAAGTGAGAGAAGGATTCACAAAAATATGTGACAAAGGACAGATCTTATATAATATTAACTGCGCAAAATGTCATAATATCAAAATAAAGGGAAAATCTGTTATTCCTGATTTCAGCCCTTCGCAATTGAAAGGTTACGAGCTAAGAGTTTCGAACGCCCAACATGAAAATAGTATGGATGATACTATGGTAACAGCCGAAGAACTTGGTATGATCTCTACCTTCCTTACTTATAAAAGAAAGAATAGTAATGCTAAATAAAACAAGCAATAATAAATTAAATTGCTACATACATTATATAATTTCTCAATTTTTATAAGAAATATCTGTCAAAGAGTTATGATTAATTAAAAAAAACTCTATCTTGTTTTCTTATAAAACACTTAGAAATGAGAAAAACACTAGTCCTATCTGTGCTTGCGTGTATATGCTCCACATGGCTGTTTGCACAAACACCTACTTATAATACAGGTACAGCAGGTAACTCTGCCAACTCATTCCCATTCAGTGCAGGCCCATCGGGTAGTAACAGGGTACAATGGATGTATTTACCGAATATGCTGAATTCGCCATCCGGCCTGATCACAGATGTTTATTTCAGAACCGGCGGCACTACAGGATCGCTTACTATGACCGGGTTAATTATTAAGATGGGTTACACCAGTTCATCTACCTGGCCGGTAAGTACTGCATTTGATCCTAATACAACGGATGTACTTAATGCATCGACATATACTACTGTCGCGATTGCCGGTACATACTGGATGAAGTTCACACTACAAACCCCTTTTTTATACGACAATACTAAAAACCTTCTTGTAGATGTACAGGCTACCAGTGCTAATACTACAGTTTACCAGGTTTCTACCGGTCCTTCAGGTCGTGTATGGGGTAATTATCTCTCAGGAGCTACAGGCAGCGGTGCAGGTTTAGTGGATTTCGGGTTTGACCTGTTACCAAAGATAGGATACAATAACGCTGCACTATATTCGATAGCTACTCCTACTCCACCATTCTGCCCCGGCACACAGAATATAGCAGTAAAGGTTAAAAACGCAGGTAATAACCGTATCAACAGCGTACAAGTAAACTGGGTGATGGATGGTATACCACAAACACCTGTGACTTATAATAACCTGATTGATACCATCAATGGTTCACAGCCCAATATTGTGACTGTAAATCTTGGTTCTGCACTATTTGCCGGCTCTCCGCACAGTTTTAAATTTTATACGTCTATGCCAAACGGTATTGTCGATACTTCAACTAAAGATGATACTTTATATAAAACGCTAGGACCATCACCTACTGCAGTTATCACCCCTGTGGGTACTACTATATTCTGTACAGCCGGTGTCATCAATGCCGTGCTCAATGCACCAACAGGTGTTGGTAATGCATACCAGTGGAAGCTTAATGGCAGCCCTTTACCTGGTGCCATCGGTTCCTCATGGACGGCAACACAGGCAGGTGATTATTCTGTGCAGATAGATAGTAATGGCTGTACCAATACCTCTGCTACAATACGCGTGGATAACCTGGCCATGCCAATGCCGGTTGTACATCCGTCCGGTTTCCCGGTGTTATGTACAGGGGATAGCATTACTATGACAGCAAACGCAGGTGTTACAGGTGCGACTTATCAATGGAAATTCCAGGGCAATGATATTATCGGAGCTACAAGTACGTCATTTGTGGCTTATAATCCCGGTAACTATTCAGTGGTTACATCAAAATTGGTATGCAATGCTACTTCGCAGGGTATAAACGTTGTTCCTAAAACACGTCCTTTAATAACAATCACAGATAGTCTCAGTATATCGAAGCCAATGCATATATTAAGTGTTGACCCTACATTGTCTACTTACCAATGGCATGTTAGCAATGGCGCTACACCACCTGCATTTTCACCCATAAATGGTGAAACACAGTTTGTATTTATTGCCAAAGAAAACGGAGATTATATGGTAGTAGGTAATAACGGCGGCTGTGATGGTTTCTCAGACACTGTTCATATTACTGATCTTGGAACGGGCATACGGGGTATCAACGGAAACCAAAATGTAAGTATATACCCTAACCCGGTAAATAATACGTTGCATGTTAATGCTCCTGAAAAATCAAATATCATTATCAGCAGTATAGATGGTAAAATATTGATCAATAAAAAATTAACTACCGGATATATTAATGTATCTGAACTATCAGAGGGTAGTTATATTGTCAGAATCACTAATGACAATGATGTGACATTAAAAGTTGATAAATTAATAAAGGTCAAATAGTAATAAATATTTCTGAAAAAAATTTAAAAATATCCCTCCAATTTGGAGGGATATTTTTTTGCATTACATACATTATATTTAACTTACTGCTTTAACTTTTTTTGATAAGACATTTTTTATGAGATCTAAATTTATCCTATTTACTATCGCTGCGTTAGGTATATGCAAAACCTCACTAGCGCAACAACCTGCAAACGTATCACAATACCCATTTGTAGCGTCAGTAAAAACATTTACCTATTTAACAGGGGGTACAACTATTACTTCGGTATCGGGGAGTGGTGATGACGGAACTGCGCAAAATATACCTTTTGGTTTTTCTTTCCCCTTTGGAGGCAGTACGTATACCAGCTTATCAATGTGTACTAACGGCTGGTTATCGTTAAGTAATTCAAGCGGCACTGGATGGACCAATTCAACCAGTGAGGCAGCCACTTTCCAACCGCTTATCATGCCCTGGTATGATGACCTGGCATCATGGATCAGCTCCAGCAACACAAGTTACAGCGGAAACATGTCTTACCAGACAACAGGCAACCCAGGCAGCAGAGTTCTTACCCTGCAATGGTTAAAAACAGACGTACAACGTAATTATACCTTCGCTTTATCAATACAGGCCAAGCTATATGAAGATGGAGGCATTGAGTTCTTATACACACCTGAGATAAATACGACCACAGGCCAGTCTCCGACAATTGGCATCTGGAAAAATTCAACTGATTATCAAACGTTGAACAGTTGCGGAACTGCACCCATTGCGTCTTCAACAACATTTACAACAACTATCACCGGTCTGCCGGTTGCTGGTCAGAGCTATTATTTCGGTATACAAAAAAGAGGATATAATAACGCCAGCGCAAGTTCAATTGCAGCGCCGCTTCCACCCTTCTGCCCGGGTACCCAAAATCTTGCACTCAGAGTAAAGAATGCAGGTTTTAACCAGATCAACAGCCTGAAAATATTTTGGGAAATGGATGGCGTAGCCCAAACACCGGTGACATATAACAATCTTGTGGACACATTTGGCAGCACAGCAGGCCAATATGCCAATGTATCGCTTGGCAATGTTCTTTTTGCAGGCTCACCTCATAAGTTCAAGATTTATACATCGATTCCGAATAATCAACCTGATACTGTAAACGGAGATGATACACTATACATCACCCTCGGACCATCACCAACTGCAATTATAACTCCCGTAGGTAGTACTATTTTTTGTACGGCAGGCGTGATAAACGCAGTGTTAAATGCACCTCCAGGTATTGGCAGTGTATACCAATGGAAACTTAATGGTAGTCCTATCCCGGGTGCTATCGGTCAAAATTATACAGCTACTGCTGCAGGTGATTATTCTGTACAGATCGACAGCAACGGCTGTTCTAATACATCAGCAACAATAAGAGTAGATAACCTGGCTATGCCGATGCCGGTTGTAAGACCTGACGGATATCCTGTTCTCTGTAACGGTGATAGTCTTACTTTATTAGCTAATGCCGGTGTTACCGGCGCCAGCTATCAATGGAAGTTCCAGGGGAGTCCAATACCAGGTGCAACTAATTCTTCATTTGTAGCATATAACCCTGGAAATTATACCGTTGTTACTTCAAAACTGGTGTGCAATGCTACATCTCAAGGTATTAACGTAGTGCCTCAGCCTGCACCAACTCCAACTATCACTGATACCGTTATCAACAATGCCCATATCCTGAAAACAGATCCCAGTTATGTTTCTTATCAGTGGTACATCAGCACCTTTACTAACCCTGTACCTACGGCCTTGCCAGGTGATACGCTGTTTATCTGCATCCCTAAACAAAATGGCGACTATACGGTAATAGCCAGCAATGGTGGTTGTACCGGGCTATCAGACACCGCCAATGTGAATTATATTACCTCAGGCGGGGTAAATAACGTGCTCAGCGCATCAATACATATATTCCCTAACCCTGCTAACGACCTGCTGCATATTGACGCACCGGCAGGATCTGTAATGCAACTTTCAGGAATAGACGGAAGATCGATCATATCTCAGCCCGTAACAAAAGAAAACATTAATATCAGCTTCTTAAGCAGCGGCATTTATTGGATCAAAATATCAGATCAAAATGGCATAATGCTTAAGATGGAAAAATTGGTCAAGGAAAGCAGATAGTCAATTAATTATCCAATTCTTAAAACTAATAAAGCCCGCATTTTGCGGGCTTTATTAGTTTTTGTTATTTTATTTTTTTGAAATGAGTGGACAATTTGTTAAATTAGTATCAGTCTTTTAACCTAAAATTAGTATATGAAACACTTAAACTTAACTTTTTTCCTAATTGTCATGTTATTGTCAGGAGCAAATTTACGTTCTTTTGCACAAGGCACAGATTTTACGATCGGCACAGGTACTTCAGTCAATGCTTCTACCTCTTACCCTACTCCATATGGGGATTGGTATGAAGGAGACAAAGCCCAATTTCTATACAAAGCGTCAGAGCTGCTTGCTGCCGGTATGGGACCAGGTTTTATCTATGCTGTAAAATTCAATGTTACAGCAACAAACGGCGCCAACGACCCGGGCTTTACAATCAGCATTGGTACCACTTCCGTGACAGCTCTCAGCGGGTGGCAAAATAGTGCTATGACGCAAATATATACTGCACCAGGCAACCCACCAGCTTATACTCCTTCATTAGGCCTAAATACCTATACATTATCAACACCTATGTTTTGGAATGGCGTTGACAATATATTAATACAAACCTGCCACGGATATGGGGCAGTAACGTGCCGTACACCGTCATATACCTACAATGCAAGTGTAGCTTATACTAACCTTACATACAATGGGTGTTACTACTATAGCACAGATTGTAATGGCAGCCTATGCGGCTTTACAGGTACGGGTACTGCTACCACTTCAAGACCTAATATCATTTTCAGATGGGGGTCGTCAGGTATGAACAATGCCAGCCTGGCTTCTGTAGCACAGCCTTCGGGTAAATTCTGCCCCGGTACTTATTCCCTGCAAGTATTGGTAAAAAATAATGGCCGCAACCAAATCAATAATGTACAAGTAAACTGGGTATTGGATGGGATTCCTCAAACACCCGTCAATTACAATAACCTTATTGATACATTTGGCGGCGCCGGCGGCAATTCTGCTGTAGTTACATTAGGCAATGTCAGCTTTGCAGGCTCACCACATACGCTTGTAGCTTTTACAGCATTACCTAACAACAAAGCTGATACTGTAAATAACGATGATACATTAAAAACCTCTCTGAGCCCGTCCCCGGTTTCATTTGTTACGCCTAACGGGCCAACCATATTCTGCACTGCAGGCCTTATCAATGTGACGCTAAGCGCGCCTCCCGGAATTGGCAGCGTTTATCAATGGAAACTAAATGGCAGTCCTATACCGGGTGCTATTGGTCAAAATTATACTGCAACTGCTGCGGGTGATTATTCCGTGCAAGTAGATAGTAATTTCTGTTCAAACACTTCTTCCACTATCCGGGTAGATAACCTGGCTATGCCGATGCCTTATGTAACCCCCGAAGGTTTCCCGGTATTATGCGATGGCGATAGCATGACATTAGTTGCCAATGCAGGTGTTACAGGTGCAGCATATCAATGGAAATTTCAGGGTAACCCAATCCCCGGTGCCAATGCTTCAAACTATGTTGTCCATAACGCAGGTAACTATACCGTTGTTACTTCAAAACTGGTATGTAACGCGACTTCCGCCGGCGTAACGGTGGTGCCAAAACCCGCACCAACCCCAGATATAAAAGATACTGTTGCCAATGGTGTCGCTATACTTTCTACGGATGCAAGCTATGTATCGTACCAGTGGTATATCAGCACTACTGCTAATCCTACACCTGTACCATTGCCCGGTGATACATTGTTTGTATGTATACCTAAACAAGCGGGAGACTATTCCGTGACTGTTTCAAACGGTGGTTGCAAAGCAAGCTCGCCTGTATATTCTTTTACTCCTACTACGGGTATACATAACCTTAATGCAAGCAATATCAGCATTTACCCCAACCCGGCTAACACTACTATACATGTCAATGCACCTGAAGGGTCAACACTGATCATTACTTCCGTTGATGGAAAGGAGTTGATAAAGCAAAAGACATCTAAAAATGACATCAATATCAGCAGTTTTCCAAACGGTATTTATCTTATAAAGATCATGAATAGTGATAATAGCCTGACGTATATTGACAAGCTAATTAAACAATAATTATTTACAACATTTTATAATTGCAAAGGAGCCATGAGGCTCCTTTTTTTGTTGTACCCAGTTGCTGATGAACCGGATTCCATTTTATACTAACCGTTTACAAAATCTTTATGTCTATACAACGGGAGGCAGCTTTCAAAACAGTTAATCTGCTATAACTTAACCCTGTAAACCCAGTTCTGTAACTCTATTAAAAAAATCTATGAACAGAAAACTTCTTTTATTTGTCTTTTTGCTCTTATCCCATTTTGCAAAATCGCAGACTGTTCAATATGTAGCGACAATGCCACCACTTATGGGAAATAACGGTTCCAACGGAATAGGTTTTAACATTAAAGCGCTGAATGACATTATCATCAAAGAAATATGGAATTCATTTGCATCCACATCAAGCTATACGGTAACGGTTTGGTATAAGACCGATTCTATTTTCGGGCAACCAGCTGTCAGCGCCGGAAATGGCTGGCTACAAATGGGTACTGCTACTTTTGCACCATCAGCGTCAGGCTATGGTACTATGGTACAGATCCCGGCAACATTTAATCTTAATATACCCGCAGGCAAAACCTATGGTTTTTTTATAGATCCGGGCAGTTCGACAATTGAATATACAAACGGTGGTACCGGCGTACAAGATCTTTTCGCAGATCAAAATATGTATATTTTCTGCGGCACAAATGTTGGGTATGGTGGCCCTATAACAGGTCCTACAAATTATATCCGTGAATTTAACGGTAAGATTGGATATGTATTGGGTAAAAAAGGTGCTAATAATGCATCCGCAAACCTTATAGCTAATCCTGCTCCGCCATTTTGCCCGGGCACACAAAATGTGAGTGTCCGCATTAAAAATACAGGCGTAAATCAGATCAGCAGTGCTAAAGTATATTGGGAGGTAGACGGCATATCACAAGGTTATGTGACCTATTCAAACCTGTTAGACACATTGGGTGGATCAGGTAATAATACCGCCATCGTTTCCCTCGGTAATGTTCTGTTTGCTGGTTCTCCGCATAAGATCCGTGCGTTTACTTCGCTGCCAAACGGCATAACCGACACCGTAAATAATGACGATACCGTTACCGTAAATCTTGGACCATCTCCTACTGCAATTATCACTCCTGTCGGAACAACAATTTTCTGTACGGCCGGAGTTATTAACGCTGTGTTAAATGCTCCAACAGGAGTGGGGAACGGATACCAATGGAAATTAAACGGCAGCCCGATACCCGGTGCAATAGGATCTAGCTTCACAGCCACACAAGCGGGAGATTATTCCATTACGATAGATAGCAACGGATGTACCAATACTTCTGCTACTATTCGTGTAGATAATCTTGCTATGCCTCTTCCTTTAGTTACGCCCAATGGTTATCCTGTGCTTTGTGACCAGGATAGTGTAACGCTTAATGCAAATGCCGGGGTGACCGGTGCAGGTTATCAATGGCAACTTCAAGGTAATCCTATTCCGGGCGCTACTAATTCATCTTATGTAGCCTATACACCGGGCAATTATACTGTGGTTACTTCAAAACTGGTATGTAATGCCACGTCTGAGGGTGTGAATATTATACCCAAAACACGCCCTACACCGTTTATACAACATACTATAACCAATGGTAAACATATATTAACTGCCGACGCCAGTTTTGTTTCATATCAATGGTATATCAGTACGGCAGTAACACCAACGCCAACACCACTACCGGGAGAAACAAATTTCGTTCTGATACCTAAACAAAATGGCAACTATTCTGTAACAGTAAGTAACGGCGGTTGCGATGGATTTTCAGATACCGCACAAGTAACTGATTTCTTAAGCATAAACTCAACGGGCAATATTGCCAGCATAAGGATATATCCCAATCCTGCTGAAAACTCAATACATATTAATGCACCTGCCGGGTCAAGAATTGTAATAACCTCAGTTGACGGAAAAGCATTGATAGAGCAAGTGATATCTAAAAATGACATCAACATAAGCAATCTTGCAAATGGCATTTATCTTGTAAAGATCATGAATGGCAATAATAACTTGTTATACACTGACAAGTTGATCAAACGATAAACCATGATATTCTGTTTGTCAAAAGGAGCCTTTGGAGCTCCTTTATTGATTTAAATATTTATGATGAACCAGAAACCAATTTATACTAACCACTTACAAAGCAACAATAGCGATATTAATGATCCTAAGAACAAGTAGTAATTACTATAATAAGTTTAAACGCAGATAACTTAACTGGTTGATTGATACTTCTCACTTATTTTAAGTGCTGCCCAAACGTATGACCCACAAATTGCGTCTCATATACCAAAATACAACCATCAATATACATGGATAAAATGTGTAAAAATTTAATTTGTAGGTTTCATAGTCATATTGTAAATTCACGTAAAGCATGCTAAATACATCCAAATGAAAAAATTAAATACTCTGATTCTTTTTTTGTTCCTCATTTGTATTGAAGCAAATGCACAGGTTCACCAATATTCTGAATCGTTTCAAACAAGCGTAACACCAACAACCCAATGTACTAACTGGGATACCTGGCGGGCAGCCTTAACTCCCGGCGTGTATACAAAATTGGTTATCTCTGGTACTTTTGATCCTACCGGCCTTACTTGTACAGATGCCCCGACGGTCAATGCCATGGCCAATGCTATTAAGACAGCCAGTGTATACATTTCGGGTACTGTAAACGGTCATATTTGGTCTGTTTGTAACAGATATAACGGAGAAACATGGATAGATCCCCCCGCATCTTGCAGTGGTTCCAATTGTCCTAACCCGGGTTATATATTAAGGCCTTGCCTTGGCAACAGCAACTGGGGAGGTGTGAATACTAATACATGTGGTGGTGCAAACCAGGTAATGACCATTCAGTTCTTTTTTGTTTCCGGTTACAATAATGCAGGTGTAAGTGCTATAGTTGCCCCTGTTCCGGCTTTCTGTCCGGGTACACAAAGTGTAAGCGTTAGCGTAAAAAATGGTGGTAAAAACCAGATCAAAAACGTAAAGATATTTTGGGAATTAGATGGTGTACTGCAGCCTGTAGTAAATTATGGCAACCTGATCGATACATTTGGCAGCACTGCAGGTAATGTAGCTACTGTAAACCTGGGAAATGTTTTATTTGCCGGTTCTCCTCATACATTCAAAATTTATTCTTCAGTACCTAATGGCATTGCAGACACAGTAAATAATGATGATACATTATTCAAAGTATTAGGCCCATCACCTACTGCTGTGATCACTCCTGTCGGCACTACCATATTCTGTACTGCTGGTGTTATCAATGCTGTACTCAAAGCGCCTACAGGTGTCGGCACTGTATACCAATGGAAATTGAATGGCAGCCCTATTCCCGGTGCTATAGGCTCATCATGGACAGCTACTCAGCCCGGAGATTATAGTGTACAGGTGGATAGTAATGGCTGCACTAATACTTCGGCTACGATAAGAGTAGATAACCTGGCTATGCCTATGCCTACGATAAGACCCGAGGGCTATCCCGTGCTTTGTCCTAACGATAGCATTACACTCACCTCGAACGCAGGCGTCACAGGTGCCAGCTACCAGTGGAAGTTCCAGGGCAACCCGATTCCCGGTGCTAACAGTTCTTCTTATGTAGCATACAATCCGGGCAACTATACCGTTGTTACATCAAAGCTGGTTTGTAATGCTACTTCCCAGGGTGTTAACATTGTACCCAAACCCAAGCCTATGCCTACTGTAAAGGACACTTTCTATAACGGACACCATGTACTGTCTACAGATCCAAGCTACGTTTCTTACCAATGGTATATCAGCACTTTCGCTAACCCCACCCCTACACCATTGCCCGGCGATACATTGTTCGTATGCCTGCCTAAACAAAACGGTGACTATACAGTAATAGTAAGCAATGGCGGATGCGCCGGCCTTTCGGATACTGCCAGTATCAACGATATACTTGGCATAGACAATGTAGATCCATCGGGCAATATCCATATTTACCCCAATCCGGTAAAGGACATATTCAATATTGCCAACGCACCGAAAGATGCTATGTTGTCCATAACCAATGTTCAGGGCTCTGTTGTATTACAACAAATGGCTTCCAAAATTGTTGATGTGCATAGTCTGCCTCCCGGTTCATACCGTGTTAAACTGACAGGCAGCGACAATTTGATCCTTTATACAGATAAATTGATCAAACAGTAATATCAATTATTTTATTCTCAAAAGCCCGGGCAAATGCCCGGGCTTTTTGTTTATATTTTATGACAATAAAACAACGGAATAATATACGAGCCTATTATGCTAACTATCAGTTGAAAAAATTTATAATACAGTTTAATCATAAGAAATACGTTAAAATAACGAGGTCATGCAAGCCGATTATTAATTCATTCACACATAAACAGTTATGGAAATCACTATAAATAATAATAATTTATATTGTTAAAAAACTGTAAAATATTCTCTTCTTTTTATTATTTTAGAATAGGATCAGTTGCTATAGCTATATCCAAAAAATTAAACAAAAACACGCTTAAACCAAGCCTTTTATGAAACGAAAGATTCTACTCATTACCTTACTATGGAGCATTGGCCTCGTCACTTCAGTAAGCGCCCAATTTACAACTGCAGCAGCTTATGGCTTCAGAGCATCGTCAGGCACTTATAGTTATCTTACCGGTGGAACAACCGTTCCTTCCGGTCTTGGCTTCAGCAGTGCCACTACTGTGTTTTCAGAAGACGAAGTACTTTCCACTGTACCTATAGGCTTTACATTTAATTTTGCAGGTACAAACTATACTAATTTATACGCATGCTCGAACGGCTATATCGCTTTCGTTTCACCGGTTAATATTGCGAACGAATGGTATTATGACAATAGTAGCAGACTGTCAGCAGTGGTACCTGCCCTGCTTCCTATGTGGGATGATCTGAACGGGTGGAGCACAACAACGTCTATCACTAACCCAGGGGTTGCCACTTATAGCACTACCGGTACTGCACCCAACCGTATATTCACTATAGAATATAAAAATTGGGGCTGGTATGATGCAGGCGCTATTAGCGGGGGCCTCATGTCTTTCCAGATATTGCTATATGAAAATGGCAATGGCATTGAATACCGTTATAAACCCGAAGGATCTACTTCCATTCCTACCTCCAGCGGTGGTTACACTATTGGGATCGCCAAGACAGCCACTGATTTTCAAACGCTGCCTACTTCAGGTACAAATCCTACACCTTCAACCAGCACATACAATTCTGGCCTGACTACAAAACCTGCCAGCGGCCAGAGTTATTTCTTCGGCTGCCTGGTATTAGTCACTGCCGATCCTGCAAGTGTAGCCGTATGCGCGGGAAACAATACCAGCTTCAGCTGCGCTACAAGTAATGGCACAACTTTTCAATGGCAAACTGATGGTGGTACGGGTACATTTACCAACATCACTAATGGCGGTGTTTATTCTAATGCTACTACAAGCACTTTAAATATTACAGGTGTGACCGCCGGTATGAACGGTTATAAATACCGCTGCCTGGTTGGCAACGGGTCGTGCACGATAGGTACGGGTGTTGCTACACTTACTACCGGCAGCACTGCTACAGCAATTTCTACACAGCCAGCAGCCAAAACGAGCGTATGTGCGGCAGCAAACACGACCATATCTCTTACTGCAACCGGCGTAGGCAATACTTATCAATGGCAGGAAGATCCTAATACCGGAACATTTGCTAATATCACCAATGGCGGTGTGTACAGCAATGCCACCACAAATACATTAACCATTACAGGTGCTACTACTGCATTAACCAATTACAAATACAGATGTATAGTAGGTGGTGCATGTACCCCGCTCACTGTTACTTCAAACCCCGATACACTTACGGTTAATCCTAATGCTACTATAACTACAGCGCCACCTGCCACTTTAACTATTTGCCAGGGCACTACTACTACAATATCAGTGACAGCAACAGGTGCCACTACTTACCAATGGCAGCAGGATCCCAATACTGGCACTTTTGCCAATGCCAGTAACACTGCACCTTTAAGTGGCGTATCAACTTCTACGCTTACTATTACTAATGCGCCTACAAGTATTAACAATTATAAATATCGCGTGATCGTGAATAATGCAGGCAACTGCCCTAATACAAGTACAGCTACAGCTCTTACCGTAAACAGCCTTCCGGCAGTTACTACAAATCCGCCAGTTAAAACAACGATATGTACCGGCAGCAACACTACCATGACTGCTGCCGGCAGTGGTACCGGTGTGAGTTATAAATGGCAGGTCAACCCGGCCAGCGGTACTTATACAGACCTTACCAATACACCTCCTTACAGCAATGTAAATACTGCAACCATGAGTATCACCAATGCACCCAATACGCTCAGTGGTTATACATACCGCTGTGTTATAAGCGGCACCTGTACCCCTTCTGTAAATACTACCCCGGATACTTTATTTGTTTACGATCCTCCTGTTATAACATTGCAACCATTGGACAAGGCCGTATGTAATGGCAATAATGCTGTTTTTGTTGTAAAAGCTACCGGCGGACAACTCAGCTACCAATGGCAGGAAAGAACACCTACCAGTGCTTTCAGCAATTTATCGAATAGCTCATTATATAAAGGAACTACTACCGATACACTAACTGTAAATGCTGCCACACTGTCGAAATACGGATACCAGTACCAATGCGTAGTTACAGGTTTCTGTGGTGCACCGGCTACTACTGCACCTGTCACTCTTTTTGTGAATGACTATACTGCTGTAACATATATCACCCCATCGGTAGCTACCTGCGATAGTGTCAATACCCAAATGTATGTTCAAGCTGCAGGCTCAGGACTTACTTATCAATGGCAGCTTAACCCGGGCACCTCTTTTAGTAATATCAGCAATAGCGGCACCTACTCAGGTGTTAATTCAGATACATTGCGCATCACTAACCCTACAGGTATCCTTAGTGGCAACCTGTACAGAGTAGTTGTGAATGGTGTTTGCGGTAACCCGGTAAACAGTGATCCTGTGCCCCTTACTGTAAATGCATTCCCCAAGCTGCAAAGCCAGCCGCAGGATGATTCTGTGGGTGTAGGACAACAAGCCAGCTTCAGTGTTACAGCTATCGGCACCGCTGTTACTTATCAATGGCAGGTAGATGAGCTCGATGCATCCGGTTACCAGAACCTGTTCGACAACCTTGCTTACAGCGGCACTCATACCAATACCCTGACGATCAATGGTACCTATCTCACCAAAAATGGTTACCTGTACCGTTGTATAGCACAAGGCCTTTGCGGTGTAGATGATACCAGTGCCCCGGCCAAGCTGGGTGTGGGCGTGGATACTGCCAGCACCGTAGCCGGCTTGTCTTATCATGCAGGCGTTACCATATACCCCAACCCGGTAAAAGGCAATGAAATGATCATTAAGATGGATCATGTGTCTGACAAGGACATATACCTGAAAATAGTGGATCAGCTGGGCAGGGTGGTTTTTGCAGAGAATATCCACCTGGCTCATGACAACACTGCCACTGTAAATGTGAGCAAGCTGTTGCCGGGTATATATACCATACAGCTCAGCGACCAGTTTTACAACCAGGTCAGATCTTTAAGATTTAGTAAAGAATAAGAAAATATATAATAATATCAATTAAAAAAACCCGCATATGCGGGTTTTTTTATTAATACATAAAAATATTGTTGGCAGGGGCTTGAGAAATATATATTTTTATTAACTTAACAGCAATAAATGCTAATCCATTAATAATAAATCTGTTAAAAAAATTCTTTTACTACCGGCATAATATAAAAAATATGAACTTAAAATCTCTACTCATTGCATTAGTGATGTTGGCCTTGTGCAACACTCAATCGAAAGCGCAGTTTGCTACAGCTGCGGCCTATCCTTTTGTAGCCTCTTCTAAAACATTTACTTATTTAGTAGGTGGGACACAAATTGTTGGTCTTTATACGGCTACGCCCCCTGGAATAATAGATGATGATGCAACAATATCAAGTATACCTTTAGGCTTTACATTTAAATTTGCAGGCACAAATTACACAACTGTCAGTGTCAGTTCAAATGGTTTTCTCTCTTTCACTGCAATTAGTGCAGGTTCGGGTTTGCAGGTAAATTCTTTAACAAACGTCACCTCAATTACCCCTAGTTTAATGCCTATGTGGGGTGATTTGATGGGAAATGTTGGCCCAAATGGTTCAGTTTCATATCTGACAACAGGTGTCGCTCCTAATAGACTTTTTACAATGGAATGGAAAAACTGGGGATGGTTTTCAAGCACCCCTGCATCTGTTGCCAATGTATTTTCTTTCCAAGTACTTGTTTATGAAAATGGCAATATCGAGTATAGATATAAACCAGAAGCAAATAATCCACCTAGCAGTGCTGTGGCAACAATTGGTATAGCAAAATCAGGTACAGATTATCAAACGTTACCGACAACCGGTACTTCACCTACACCATCTTCATCAACATTCACTGCAACTATTAACAGCATACCTGCAGCTAACCAAAGTTATTTCTGGGGATGTAATATTCCTATTACCGTGCAGCCCCGCGATACCATAACCTGTAACGGTACTGTAACATATACTGCAGCCGCCACAGGCACTGGTCTTACCTATCAATGGATGGTAGACCCTAATACAGGCACATATGCGAATATTACTAATGGTGGCGTCTACAGCGGCGCAACTACCGCTACGCTTACCATCACAGGTGCAACTACTGCGATGAATAATTATAAGTATTCTTGTTTGATCGGCAATGGTACTTGCAGTATACCTACCGATGGTGCAAAACTCAGCACTGGTACAACAGCTACGGCTATTTCTACCCAGCCAGCTGCAAAAACTACGGTTTGCCAAAGCAGCAATGCTACAATTAGCCTGGTTGCAGCAGGTACCGGCCTTACCTACCAATGGCAGGTAGATCCTAATACAGGTACCTTCGCCAACATTACTAATAATACCGTGTATAGCGGTGCTACCACGAATGCTTTGTTGATTACTGCTACACCGCTGGCTAACAATAACTACAAATATCGCTGCCTGGTAAACGGTGCCTGTGTACCTTTAGCGCTTACCTCTAATCCTGATACGCTACTGGTAAATGCCCAACCTGTTATTACGACACAGCCTCCTACACAATCTTCCTTCTGTCCTAATGCTGCTAATACAATAACAGTTGCAGCAACAGGCGCTACTACATATACCTGGCAGGTAGATCCTAACACAGGTACATTTGGTACTGTCAGCAATGGGGGTATTTACAGCAATGCTACGACTACAGCTTTGACCATCACTAATCCTACTTCCACAAATAATAACTATAAGTACAGGCTGCAAGTTAATAATGCAGCCAACTGCCCGCTCAACAGTAATCCTGATACATTGACCGTGCTTACTTTAGCTTCAGTAACTACTCATCCACCTAAGAATACACTGATGTGCAATGGTACCAATAATAGTATCGTAGCAGCAGGTACAGGTTCGGGCCTTACTTATCAATGGCAGGTAGATGCCCTAACCGGCACTTATGTGAACCTGACCAACACACCTCCTTATGGTGGTGTGAATACAGGTACACTTTCATTTACGGCGCCTACAACAGCTATAAATGGCTACAGGTACAGGTGTGTTTTAGGCGGCACCTGTAATACGGGTGTAAATACTACTCCCGACACAGTAACTGTATATACTGCTCCGGCAATTACCGTAACACCACTGGACAAGTCGGTATGTAATGGTAACAATGCTGTGTTTGTAGTGAAGGCCACCGGTGGACAGCTTGCTTATCAATGGCAGGAAAGAACACCTACCAGTGCTTTCAGCAACTTATCGAACAGTGCTTTATATAAAGGGACAACAACTGATACACTTACCGTGAACGCAGCTACCCTTACTAAAAATCAATACCAATACCAATGTGTTATTAGCGGTTATTGTCCCGTCCCTGTAACTACTGCGCCTGTCACTCTTTTTGTGAATGACTATACTGCTGTAACATATATCACCCCATCGGTAGCTACCTGCGATAGTGTCAATACCCAAATGTATGTTCAAGCTGCAGGCTCAGGACTTACTTATCAATGGCAGCTTAACCCGGGCACCTCTTTTAGTAATATCAGCAATAGCGGCACCTACTCAGGTGTTAATTCAGATACATTGCGCATCACTAACCCTACAGGTATCCTTAGTGGCAACCTGTACAGAGTAGTTGTGAATGGTGTTTGCGGTAACCCGGTAAACAGTGATCCTGTGCCCCTTACTGTAAATGCATTCCCCAAGCTGCAAAGCCAGCCGCAGGATGATTCTGTGGGTGTAGGACAACAAGCCAGCTTCAGTGTTACAGCTATCGGCACCGCTGTTACTTATCAATGGCAGGTAGATGAGCTCGATGCATCCGGTTACCAGAACCTGTTCGACAACCTTGCTTACAGCGGCACTCATACCAATACCCTGACGATCAATGGTACCTATCTCACCAAAAATGGTTACCTGTACCGTTGTATAGCACAAGGCCTTTGCGGTGTAGATGATACCAGTGCCCCGGCCAAGCTGGGTGTGGGCGTGGATACTGCCAGCACCGTAGCCGGCTTGTCTTATCATGCAGGCGTTACCATATACCCCAACCCGGTAAAAGGCAATGAAATGATCATTAAGATGGATCATGTGTCTGACAAGGACATATACCTGAAAATAGTGGATCAGCTGGGCAGGGTGGTTTTTGCAGAGAATATCCACCTGGCTCATGACAACACTGCCACTGTAAATGTGAGCAAGCTGTTGCCGGGTATATATACCATACAGCTCAGCGACCAGTTTTACAACCAGGTCAGATCTTTAAGATTTAGTAAAGAATAATACTTTAGTTTATGTTTTTAAAAAAAGCGCCTATAAACAGGCGCTTTTTTTAATGGCGTAGTACGCTGTAAATATCCAGGTGTTTTATCCCTGATTTTTTACAAAACCCTCTATTATTCTTCGACTTTTATTATATTTAACCATTAATACATTGCAACTTACATTACCGGCTTATGAAATCAGCAAAATTTACATTAACTGCATTATTCCTGTTTTTTTCAATGTGTATTATTGAAAAAACATGGGCACAATGTCCTCCAACGATCACGCAACCTGTCAACCGCACCATTTGTGTAAGTACCAATACAAATTTTCAAACTTTTTCTACCGGTACCGTTACTTACCAATGGCAGGAAAAACAAGGATCGTCGGGTTCGTTCACTAATCTTACCAATGTAGCACCTTATAGTGGCGTGACTTCTCCCACACTTAATATCTTTACTGTTCCATCGTCTTATAATGGTTACCAGTATCGTTGCGTGATCACATCCACAACCTGCAGTGCCGTATATAATACAAATGCTGCTACTCTTACCGTAAACAATAATACTGCGATAGATAGCGACCCTACTGATACTATAACATGTGCAGGTAGTACTGCGGCTTTTAATGTACTGGCATCAGGTGCCAATCTTACTTATCAATGGCAAACAGATAATGGCACAAGTACATTTTCTAATATTTCTGCGTCATCAGTTTATAGCGGGGTAACAACATCAACTTTGCTCCTCACAGGTATTCCGTCCACATACAGTGGCTACAAATTCAGGTGTAATGTTTCCGGCACATGCGGATTTGGGCAAACATCAGCACAAGCCAAACTAACAATAAATACACCTCCTGCTATTACCAGCCAGCCTTTGGGTGATACTGTTTGCCAGGGTACAGTTGTAACTTTTAAACTAACGGCAACCGGTTCAGCAAACCTGATTTATCAATGGCAGGAAAACAGCGGTTCGGGTTTTGTGAATCTTAGTGATAACCTGGTCTATATCGGTTCAGGTTCCAATACACTTACTATTTTCAATGTGTCAGGAGGTATGAATGGTAATCTGTATCGCTGTATCGTTACCGATGGTTGCAGTCCTCAAGCAACTTCCGATGTAGTCACTCTTTTAGTAAATACCCCGCCGGTTATTATAGACCAGACTGCTTCTGCAAACACTTGCGACGGTGATGCCACGAAGATGTATGCAGCTGCAACAGGTCTTGGCGTAACCTATCAATGGGAAGTGAACATAAACAGCTCAGGTTACCAGGCACTTGTAAATAATGCCACTTATAGCGGTGTAAATACAGATACACTAAGACTGAATACTACCAACAGTGTTATGAGCGGCAACACTTATCGCTGTACCGTTACTGATGGTTGTGTTCCTGATTTCAATTCTAATGATATACTGTTAAGTGTTGTGGTTGATAAAAAGATCGATGATCAACCGCATGATAGTTTGGTAGAAAAAGGTAAGAATAGTTCGTTCGCAGTGCATGCAGATGGAGCAAACCTTAGTTATCATTGGCAGGTGGATAACGGCAACGGATTTCAAAGTCTAAGCACCACCGCTTATTATTCGGGCATAGATGCAGACACGCTTAAAATAGCATTAACGCCTGCCACACTGGATGGTTATAAATATCGCTGCCTGGTGTATGGTGGTTGCCATGTAGGTCCTATAGCCTCAAATGCAGCTACATTGTCTATAAAGTGGCCGGCATCTGTGGGTAATACATCAAAGGATAATTCAGGTATAACCTTATACCCTAACCCAGCCAGCGGCAAAGAAATTACTATTAAACTTACAGAGCCTTTACAAAATGCTATGTACCGCATTACAGACGAATTTGGTAACACGGTAAATAAAGGTGTACTTATTTTGTCGGCAGATCGTACAGCCAGAGTTAATATCTCTGATCTTGCAGCTGGTTTTTATATGATTCATGTAACTAACAACAGCACCGAACATATTAATACCGTGAGATTCACCAAGCAATAATGCCTGTAAATATTTTTGATTTAAAAATATCCGCTAAATAGCGGATATTTTTTTGATACTACAGATTATAAAAAACCTTTTTTATTACATTTGGGCTCTTTAAAATTTTCGAATTCAATGGCAAAAATAAAAGTTACCAACCCCGTTGTGGAACTGGATGGCGATGAAATGACACGTATCATCTGGAAGTTTATTAAGGACAAATTGATCACGCCATACGTGGATGTTGATATCAAATATTATGATTTGGGAGTAGAACATCGCGATGCAACTAACGACCAGGTAACGATCGATGCAGCAAATGCTATAAAAGAAATTGGTGTCGGTATCAAGTGTGCTACTATCACACCTGACGAAGCGCGTGTTACAGAATTCAACCTGAAACAGATGTGGAAAAGCCCAAATGGCACCATTCGTAACATCCTGGATGGAACTGTTTTTCGCGAGCCTATAGTGATCAATAATATACCACGTCTTGTTACCAATTGGGATGCACCTATCATTGTTGGCCGTCATGCCTTTGGTGATCAATATCGTGCTACAGATTTTGTAGCAAAAGGTAAGGGGAAGCTGACGATTAAGTTTGAAAGCGAAACCGGAGAAGTCATAGAACACGAGGTGTATAATTTCAAAGGTGATGGCGTGGCACTGGCCATGTATAATACAGATGAATCTATTAAAGGTTTCGCCAGGGCTTGCTTCAATATGGCATTGCAAAAAAAATGGCCATTATACCTATCTACAAAAAATACCATCCTGAAAAAATATGATGGTCGTTTTAAAGATATTTTTGAGGATATCTATCAAAGTGAGTTTAGGGCAGAATTTGAAAAAAACAAACTTACTTACGAGCATCGCCTGATTGACGATATGGTAGCCTCGGCTTTGAAATGGAATGGCAATTTTGTTTGGGCATGTAAAAACTACGATGGTGACGTGCAAAGTGATACAGTAGCGCAAGGCTTTGGCTCTTTGGGCTTAATGACCTCTGTACTGATTACACCAGATGGCAAAACAATGGAAGCTGAAGCAGCACACGGGACAGTAACCCGTCATTATCGCGATCATCAGAAAGGCAAACCGACGTCTACAAACCCCATAGCATCAATCTTTGCATGGACAAGGGGGTTAGCGTTCCGGGGTAAATTAGACAATAACCAGGAACTGATAGATTTTTGCAACGCACTTGAGACAGTTTGTATAGAAACTGTTGAAAGCGGTAAAATGACTAAAGATCTCGCCGTGTGTGTACATGGAAATAAAGTAGAACATGGTGCACATTATTTATATACGGAAGAATTTCTTGACGCACTAGATGAAAATCTTAAAAAGAAACTCAATAAATAATTTCAAAGCCGGGGTCACCCGGCTTTTTTATGTCGCCTTTAACTTGTAAAATATAGTATAACAAAGGGTTAAATCTTATATTTGCAAATCGTTCTAATTTTTAGCATTAAACTATTTACAATATTTCATGCTAAGATCTGAATAGCGTTATATGAAGTGGCTGATATTGTCTATAGGTATTTTCTTTGAAGTTCTTGGAACAATCAGCATGAAATATGCTGAAGGATTTACCAAACTTATTCCCTCATTGCTTGTATTTGTATTTTACGCTATAAGCCTGGGAGTTTTGGTTTTCGTATTGGAAAAAATGGAAGTAGGTACTGCCTATGCCATTTGGGCAAGTGCAGGTACTGCCCTTATTGCAATTATAGGTATAGTCTTCTATAATGAAAGCATTTCTTTAATAAAAATACTATCGATAGCCCTGATAGTGATCGGAATCATAGGGCTGGAAATTTCGGATAAGTAATTATGAATATATTTTTAACAGGTGCAACTGGATTAGTTGGTGGAGAGTTACTTGTAACCCTTTCGAGGCGTAGCGAGATTAATAAGATATATTGTCTTATAAGATCTAAAACCAAGGAAGAAGCAACAGTGAGGTTACAGAATGTTTTCGACCTACACGAGGATTACTTTGACAAGTCAAAAGTAGTACCAGTATTGGGGAACCTGTTTGATGATGATTTAACCGAATCTTTAAGTAAAGATGCTTATCTGAGCGAAGTTGATGTAATCATACATTCCGCAGCCAACACATCTTTCTCAAGATTCAACGATGATGCAGTAGAAAAAGCAAATATCGGAGGACTAACCAAAATATTGTTATGGGCTAAGGCTTTGCCGCACCTGAAAACCTTCTTGTATATCGGCACCGCAACCATAGTAGGTAAAGATGTAAAGGATCGTGTGATACATGAAGATGAATCGCCTAATATCGACGCTACCCACTTGGTTAAATATACTTACACCAAGATGAAGGGTGAGTTACTGATTCGCGAACACCTGCAAAAAGAACAGATACTGATTGCCCGTCCTTCTATTATCATGGGCGACAGCAGGCCAATCATTCCACGCTCGCCGGTTATACTTTGGGCAATGGCTACTATCAACCATCTGCGCCTCATACCGGTGAATGAACATGCACAACTTGATATCATACCTGTGAATTATGCTGCAGAGGCGATCGTAAAACTATTATTTGCTAAAAGGAAATATAGCGTATATCACATTTCATCGGGAGAAGCAGGCGCAACTACAGCACTAAAATTATCCAAAACACTGGAAGCATATTTTGATGAAATGCCTCCATTCAATTTCATCGATAAATCTTTGCTTAACCAGGTAAAGCATTGGACAAAAGGGAAGCTGCAACCCGATAGCGAGCTATATACTTATCGTGAATATCTTGATTACTGGAAAGAATCCTTTCCAGACAAAAGCAAACTGAGGATATTATTTTCCGGGCTTGATCCTTACCTGGATTTTATGGAGCTGGGACATGTATTTGATAACACAAGATTATTAGAAGACGTACACATAGCTAATTCAGTACCTGCAGATATTTATATAGCCAGCTCTATGAGTTTTGTTGAAAAATTAGATATCCTGGAGGGAGCTATCGATCCGTAATGCACAGCGTTTCTATAAAAATATAATTTCGTACCCCAACAACATTGCCAGTTACCTATGGGTCTATTTGATAAGCTCTTTAAGCGCAACAAAGAGCAACAAGAACAAAAAGAAGCGCTTGATGAAGGCCTGAAGAAAACCAAAGAAGGTTTTTTTTCCAAGATCACTAAAGCTATTGCCGGTAAGGATAAAGTAGATGAAGAGGTGCTAGATCAACTGGAAGAAGCACTTGTAAGCGCTGATGTTGGCATCGATACTACTGTTACCATTATAAAACGTATAGAAGAAAGAGCAGCACGCAATAAATACGTCGGCACTTCTCAGCTCAACGAAATATTGCAAGAGGAGATCATGGGCGTACTTACCGATGCTTCTTCAAATGAGTTTACCACCTTTGATATACCTGCCGGCAAAAAACCTTACGTGATATTGGTAGTAGGTGTGAATGGTGTTGGAAAGACTACGACGATCGGTAAACTGGCATACAACTTCAAACGCAATGGCAAATCGGTTGTTCTTGGTGCTGCAGATACTTTCAGGGCCGCGGCTGTGGACCAGCTGACCATTTGGAGTGACCGCGTAGGTGTACCTATAGTAAAGAAAGAAATGGGCAGTGACCCAAGCTCTGTAGCCTTTGACGCAGTACAAAGCGGCATTGCTAAGGAAGCAGATGTTGTGATCATAGACACTGCAGGGCGCCTGCACAATAAGGCTTACCTGATGGACGAACTCAGCAAGATACGCCGCGTGATATCCAAGAAAATACCGGATGCACCACATGAAGTACTTTTAGTACTGGACGGAAGCACCGGGCAAAATGCATTAGAACAAGCCAAACAATTTACAGCAGCTACCAACGTTACATCATTAGCGATCACCAAGCTGGATGGCACTGCTAAAGGCGGTGTAGTACTCGCCATTGCCAACCAGTTCAAGATACCGGTAAAATATATCGGTGTAGGCGAGCGTATGCAAGACCTGCAGATATTCAACAAGGCGGAGTTTGTAGATACATTGTTCAGCCTTGAGGCCTGATGTTATGGACCTGAAAAAAGAATCTCTCAAAGAACTTCAGCAAATACCGGGAGTTGGAAAATCAATAGCCAATGACCTGTGGAATATCGGCATCCAAACCATCAGCGACCTGAAGGGCAAAAACCCGGAAAGGTTGTACCACCAATCAAATCAATATGCCGGCGCGGTGCAAGACCCTTGCCTGCTTTATGTGTTCCGGTGCGCTGTTTACTATGCGGAAACCCCTGCCACCAAACGAGAGCCTGAAAAGCTGAAATGGTGGAACTGGAAAGAATTACAGATCAACGAATAGTAATTCCTTCAAGTCCTCTACCCCTTCTGTTGCGGGCTTCTCTATAGCAATAACATTCTTATACCTGCCTACAGAAGGGATGCGCTTATCCAGCACATATTTCTTTACATCAGGCCTTACAAAATCAACCAAACCTGCGGCAGGATATACTACCAAAGATGTACCCACCAATACAAATACATCCGCACTATGCATAACAGGTACTGCATGTTCCATCATAGGCACAGGTTCCTCGAACCAAACAATATGCGGTCTGAGCTGCGCACCATCATCCGCTCTATCCCCCAGCCTGATGTCCTGCTTTATAGGGTAAACAAGTGTTTCATCATGTTCGCTGCGCATTTTGAATATCTCACCATGCAAATGAAACACATTGGTTGAACCTGCCCGCTCATGCAGATCATCTATATTTTGGGTAATGATCTGTACGTCGAAATGGGCTTCCAGTCCGGCTAAAACGATATGTGCTTTATTGGGTTCAGCTTCCAGCACATTGCGGCGGCGCATATTATAGAAATCCAATACCAGCTGAGGATCCCGGCGCCAGGCACGGGGCGTGGCTACATCTTCTATGTTATATCCTTCCCAAAGACCATCACTATCCCTAAAGGTTTTCAGCCCACTTTCTGCACTTATACCGGCACCTGTAAGTACAACGAGTCTGGGTTTCATAATATTTTAAGCCAGTTGCATACTTTCCTTCAGATGTTTCAGCATATCAGCGGTCATTTTATCGAGATCATAGTTATGCTTCCAGCCCCAATCGGTACGGGCGGCACTATCGTCGATACTTTGAGGCCAGCCATCAGCAATCTGCTGGCGGAAATCAGGTGCATAATCAATATGAAAATCGGGTATATGCCTGCGGATAGCAACAGCGATCTCTTTTGGTGAAAAACTCATGGCAGAAAGGTTGTAAGCCATGCGTGATTTAATCTTATCCACCGGAGCTTCCATCAGTTCAATAGTTCCACGGATGGCATCATCCATGTACATCATAGGCAGGTATGTATTTTCCGAAAGGAAAGAAGTGTATTTACCATGTTTCAGCGCCTCGTGGTATATCTCCACCGCATAGTCTGTTGTGCCCCCGCCTGGCTCTGACTTCCAGCTAATAAGACCGGGGTAACGCAGGCTGCGTACATCCAAGCCATAACGCTGGTTATAATACTGGCACCAAAGCTCGCCGGCATATTTGCTTAGTCCATAAACAGTCCTTGGCTCGACGACTGTTTTTTGAGGAGTATCCTGCCTTGGAGTTGTAGGCCCGAATACGGCAATAGAGCTAGGCCAGTAAATGCGTGTGAGTTTTTCCTGAACGCCGAGCTCCAATACCTGCAATAAGCTTTGCATGTTGATGTCCCAGGCCTTCATAGGTGCTTTTTCGCCGGTAGCTGAAAGCAAAGCAGCCAGCAGATATATTTGCGTTATGCCTTCTTTTTTTACCAGTTCCAGAGTGCCGGCTGCATCCATGGCATTGAGAACTGTGTAAGGACCTGTGCCAGCCAGTAAAGGGTGCTCTTCACGTATATCGGTAGCTACCACATTATTGTTACCATATAGTTTCCTGAGCGCCAAAGTCAGTTCTACACCTATCTGCCCGCAGGCGCCTATAATGAGTATTTTTTCCTGTTTCATTATCCAGAGTAAACTATCGGGTAAACAATTGGTTTTAATTAATTCATGTTGTTGTGTTTTTCGATCATAGCTATGAACTCATCGAATAAATAGCGTGAATCGTGCGGGCCGGGTGTGCTTTCGGGATGGTACTGTACCGAAAATGCCGGTTTATTTTTCATCCTGATGCCTTCGATAGAACCATCATTCAGGTTGAGATGGGTGATCTCTACAGCATCGGAGTTTTTTGCAGCTTCAGGATCCACACCAAAACCATGATTCTGTGTAGTGATCTCTGATTTGCCCGTAACGAGGTTCTTAACAGGGTGATTCAAACCACGATGACCATGGTGCATTTTGAATGTGGGGATATCGTTGGCACGGGCCAGCAACTGGTGCCCCAAACAGATGCCGAACATAGGTTTATCGGAAGCGATCACTTCCTTCACAGTTTTTACCGCATAATCCATAGAGGCCGGATCGCCGGGGCCATTGGAAATAAATACACCATGCGGCTGAAATTCCATAACCTCGGCAAAAGATGTCTTTGCAGGAAAAACCTTCAGGTAAGCGCCACGCTGCACCATACATTCCAATATATGCCTCTTCACCCCAAAATCCATCACAGCAATGCGCATTTTTGAAGAAGGATCGCCTGCATGGTAAGGCTCTTTTGTAGATATGATGGAAGACAATTCGAGACCGTCCATATCGGGCACTTTTTCCAGTTCTTCCTTCAGTTTGGCAGGATCGGTTATTTCGGTACTGATGATACAGTTCATAGCCCCTTTGCTACGGATATGCTGCACCAGGGCCCGGGTATCCACATCATGTATAGCCACAATATTGTTCTGTACCAGGTAATTCTCCAGACTGTCGTCGGCGGTCATACGGCTGTAACGATCGGCAATGTTCTTGCAGATAAGGCCTTTGATCTTTACAGAATCACTTTCCACATCCGCAGCTTTTACGCCATAATTGCCAATATATACGCTATTCATAATCAGCACCTGGCCTGTATAGGAAGGGTCTGTAAACACCTCCTGGTAGCCCGTCATGCCGGTATTGAAGCATATTTCCCCGCCGCTGGTACCTTTGGCGCCAAAAGATATGCCTTTAAAGAAAGTACCGTCTTCGAGCAGGAGCCAGGCGGGCTGATGAATAGTTTGAGTAGCAGACATAATAAAACAAAATCCTGCAAATTTAATTAATAACGGGGAGTGCCGTGTAATTCATAAAAACTTTTTATTCAGGCCTGTGAATTGAGCCATTTCTTACCAGAGGAAAATGTTCCTTTATGTTCCGGATCTGGGGAGTTTTAAATGATAGTGTTTTATATGTGTTGTTAAATTTTGTTAAGTTTAGGGAGGGGTATATTAAGATCATTTGCAGCATTGATACAGCATTTATTAATGCAATATGCTGAACCAGATATGGTTGTGCAGATATTTCCTGCTCTCCATGCTCAAATATTTGTAACCATTTGATGATACGGTGCTTTTCCATTTCGCTGTGCTTAATATTACAACCACAGAGGCTTATTTTATCACAACAAATATACATATTTTATACTAAAAATAAGAAACAAAAATCCAGCGGCTAAAGTAAATACATGCTGGAAGTTGGCTCATATCAACCGTTTGGTGATTGGTTCGGATAGTACCTTGCAGTATTTGCCTTCCATAAAGTTACGATATAAGTGCCAGGAGACAAGCTGCTTACATCGATATCATGGCTGGTTCCACTCGTGCTGACCGGATCGGCAACCTACCTATTTGTGCACTTGCCCGAAAAATATTTTTACCTAAAATTTGGATGCATCGTATTCTTATGTATCTTTGTCTTAGGTAAATTAAAGAATAGTATGATCTTCTCATCTGAACTGATAAAAGGCACACTGAAAACCATAGTACTGAAGCTACTGCAGGACAATAAGAAAATGTATGGTTATGAAATCACCCAAAGGGTAAAAGAGCTGACGGGAGATAAAATACAGCTGACAGAGGGCGCACTGTACCCCACCCTGCATGCGCTTGAAGCAGACGGGCTGGTGACCACGGAAACAGAATATACAGGCAAACGTATCAGGAAGTATTACAGCCTGAGCCCTAACGGCAAGGCAAAGACCAAAGAACGTGTGAACGAACTGGCAGAATTCATGGAGACCATGCGCTTTTTGCTGGATATCAAAACAAAGACGGCTTAATGTACACACTCAGCGATGAAGAAATAGAATATATCCTCAGCGACATTAGACGTAGTGGCGTTGAAACGGAGGACCTGCAGTTGAACCTCCTGGATCATATCTGTTGCATCATAGAACAAAACCTCGAAGCGACGGGTGACTTCGGGCACTTCTACCGACAAACGATCAAACAGTTCTACAAAAAAGAACTGCGTGAGATAGAAGAGGAAACTACCCTATTGTTAACATTCAAAAACTATTATACAATGAAAAAGTCAATGACCGTCAGCGGTAGTTTTTCCGCTATAGCTTTCTGCGTGGGCTCTTTATTTAAAATTATGGCATGGCCGGGCGCTAATGTATTATTTGTGTCGGCCGTTGTTGTATTCAGCTTTGTATTCCTCCCGCTGCTGTTTCTGCTGAAAACAAAAGAGGCTGACAACAGCCGCGATAAGCTATTATTAATAGTGGCAACAGCTGTGGGAATACTATACAGTATGAGTATTTTATTCCAGGTACAGCACTGGAACGGAAGAAGAGAACTACTGTTCGCAACATTCGGGTTGTCGTTCCTGATATTGATACCACTCTATTTTTTCAGTGGCATCCGCAAAGCTGAGACCAAGGTGAACACCATTATTTCTACAGTGCTGCTATTGGGTTTTTTAGGACTGCAATTTTTATTAGTAGGGTTAAGACCGCGTACGCCTAAAGATATGATATATGGTTACCTGCAGAACGAACAGCTACTTCAAAAACTAGAGGGCGGACAAGCACCAAACGATGCACTGGTGCAGGACATTCAAAAAACCTGCGAGGAAATGAAGACGCTGATACTGCAAACCGATGCCGGGCTATCGGCTATCCCGCAGGATTTTGAAGCACGTAATATACCTGTTCCCGAATTCGGACCGGAAAAAAGCGTTTTTGTTTCTACAACCAAGGGGCGCCAATTGCTGGATAAATTGCGGACAAGCGCGGCCAGCTATAACGCATTGAAAGCAAACAAACCCGAAACGCAATTGCCTGTTGCCAAAACGATACTGGATCCAGCATTTATGCATAACAGCTTTTGCAGCAATATTTTCGTCCTGAACAATATCACACAATTACAGCTTTTCCTGGCTACAAACGAAAACAAAGCAATAGCCTCAAACTAAGACAAGCACTATATGCAATAGTTTACAGCAAATGCTGAACGGGGATGCTATACCCATCGCTGTTCAGTTTTTATCAATCATTTCCAAACCTTTTAAAAGTTTTAATAATGAAACAATTATTATGGATGGCAGCGCTATGCCTATACATCAGCAGTGCATATGCACAAACACCGGATAACTTTTTGCTACTTGCTATGAACGCAGAAAAATTCCCCGGCTTATCGGTTGCCGTAATAAAAGACGGACATTGGATATATAACCGTAGCCTGGGCAAAGCTAATACTACAACCAATACTGTGATGAAAAGAGAAACGCCATTCATGGCGTCTACGATAGGAAATACAATGATCGCTACCGCTGTGATGCAACTGGCAGAGTATGGCAAATTGAAACTTGATAATGACGTCAATAAATATCTGCCTTTTGTAGTACAAAACCCGCACTACCCTAATGATATAATAACTATAAAAATGCTGCTCACACATACATCGTCACTGCAAGACGATAATGGCCTTTTACAAGCTTTAGTTTCACATGGTGATTCACCCATACCATTCGGGGATTTTATACGCAACTATTTCGAAGCCGGTGGTAACTACTACAATACGAACAATAACTTTTACAACTACCCACCCGGGAGCCAATGGAACTATACAAACGCAGGTATATCATTAGCAGCATTTATAGTAGAACAGGTAACACAGGATCAATTCAGCCATTATTGCGACACAGCTATCTTCAATAAACTGTGTATGGAACATAGTTCTCTTTTGCTTTCGGGCTTTGAAGATACCGGGATCATAGCACGTCCTTATAGCTGGGCAAATAATGTTTACACGGATGAAGGTTTATACGGACACCCACTTTATCCTGCTTTGCTATTACGCACTGATATTACTGCGCTGGCCCGCTTCATGACGATGTACATGCAGTATGGCAGGTACGAAAACACACGCCTGCTGGATAGTGTTACTGTACTAAGCATGATGCAATCCCTGGTATCACCTTCTGCTCCGTTAACTGTACAGGGTATTGGTTTTTATGGGCCTGTAAGTTCCAAGGGCGATACCATATGGGGACAGGAGGGAAAACTTCCCGGTGCGATCTCAGCCATGTACTTTAATTATCAAAACAAAACAGGCGTCGTGATGCTGGCCAATGGTGATGGCATAGCCAACCCAAGACTGATATTGGATTCATTGTACAAATATGGACTTACCGTTACACCATCTGCAACCGACACGTTCCCCACCTGTTCGCAGCCAGTTTCTATCAACAGTGTTAATTATGAAAATAGCAGCACCAATCTTTATCCTAACCCTGCCCGGGGGGCTATACAAATAGATATGCCCTATGAAGGTACTCTGGTGATAGTAAATATACAGGGGGGAGAGCAGGCAACCTTTGCACTAAAAGCTGCATATAATAATATACAGTTACCGGCCATGCCCGCAGGTATTTACATCGTCTATATTCATGATAAGCAAAACAATCATCTGCTGGTACGAAAACTTGTCTATCAACCTTAGTTATATTCCTAGTCAAACCAAATACAGTAAACGTGAGAAGCCGCCTTTCCAGGCGGCTTAATCTTTTGTGATAATTGTTGAAATCACTTCACAAACCTGTAAGTAAATTTGGCGAGAAAGATATTTTTAGCTTCCGGAGTGAAGGTTCCATTTAGCAGACTATTGCCCAATGGCGTGTTGAGGTCATTGCCCACATCGGGAGTGTTGCCTTGCGACCAAACGAGATAAAACTCCGATCCCGGTTTGTATTCCCAACGCAACACGAGGTTTGACCTGAATTGTACAAAGTTGAAATCGGGCTTTGTAAATGTATAGTCTGTTATACCATTTGAATTTTCATCCACTGCATAATCATCTCCCTGCTCAGATATCTCAGCCGTTGTGAATTTGTGAAAGCGTTTGCTATATTCTGTATTCAGCGGATCAATTACATAACCAAAATCATGGTATAAAGGCCTGGTGATGAATGGCTGCCCATAGTATTGAATCGTGAGATCGGGAGTGATATTGTAATTTACCCGCAATGTAAGACGAAACGTTTTCTGATCTACCCCGGCTACTATTATGCGGTTTATTTTTTCATAACCGGTATTATATACTACCTGGTCTACGTACTGGTCCTGCTTGCGCATATAGGTGTTATAGCCGAGTGACAGGTTCACGTTGAATGCGTTTACCGGCTGAGCAGTAACACTCAGGGTGATACCATTTCCGCCGACCGCATGGTCTTTTGCCATACCGGTGGATAACTGCAGCCCCGCAGAAATCTTTTTACGTGAATCGGTATTGACGTAGGCGTTTACACCTCCACCCGGGGGCCTGCGTATGGATGACCCGCCACGCAGGGCATAATTGGAGATGTCATATGGATTCCAATCGGCACCCATGCCCGTTTGCCAGTAATTCCTGAATGTAGCGTGTGCATTCACATTAAATGCCTGGTAAAGAAATTTGCCTGCAAAATCCCAGCGCGACCAATGGTTATAACTCATCCTGCCATTGCGAAAAATAGAGAAGGGCTGCTGGTATATAATGCCCGCCCATGTAAAATGGTTGATCTCGTCCGCATTGTACATAAAGCCGATATCGTTCAATTCGAGCTCGGGAGAGCGCCAGGTAAGGCCTGTTTCAAAACGCCATATCTGCCCCAGCTTGCCCGTTTTACCTCCCGTTTTGCCAATACGAAAAGAACCTCCTGTACCAGCGAGCGAAGTGCGCGTACTATCGAGATGTGCTTCGGTCATATTGCTGCGCTGAAATAAATGCTCGAAAGCAGTCTGCGTATTATATATAGCCTGTGGAGTACCTTCTACCCTGCTAAAAACAACATCGCCCTTCATGTACCATGCTTTGTTTTTCCATTGATGCAGAAAATCAAGCCCACCGGAATAAGCATTGCGATGCAGCAAGGCAATAGGATCATTTTCCCGGTTTACAGAAGTGAATATCCCACCTATTACGGTGTTGCCCCCGTCAATATCTTTTTGCAGCCTGCCTACACAATAATCAGTTAGTGGTTCTACGATCTCTTTACGGCGTTTACCGAAATAGTCGATGGTAGCTTTTTCACGCTGAGTTACACTTTCCAGCAATCCCACACTCCAGCCCGTTTTCGTTTTGCCACTAAATTTCACAGCTTCGAGTATTGCTGTATTCTCAGGTGTTTTTACATATTCACCTGTTCCGGCCGTTATAGTATAATGCGGTGCGGCACCTATGCGACGCGAATAAAATAACAAGTCGGCATCGTAATCGCCACCTGCAGCAGAACCCGTCAGCTGGTAATCGAAGATATTGCGGCTCTCGATGAAAAAGGGCCTGTGCTCTTCGAAGAAATTCTGGAACCCATCTATACGTACCTGCGAGGGATCAGCTTCTACCTGGCCAAAATCCGGGTTCAAAGTAAAGTCCAGGATCATGTCGCTGGTAACTGCCACTTTACCATCAACTCCTGCAGATAGCTTATTGTCTACACCAGTAGCAAATGGATTACCAGTCTCGCTTTTGTAGAGTGCATTTTGAGCTACTATATATGGAGCTATCTCTACTTGCTTTTGCGACGGGATGCCTTTAAGCCCCCGGAGCTCGCCGAAATTACTAACCCATCCACCAACACTCTGTGGTATAAATTGCCAAAGCGATTTTTCTTCTTTCCGGAATATGCGACGCTGCACTTGTATACCCCAAACCTTATCGGGTTCGTTACCATAACGCAGCTGGCTAAAAGGAATCTTGATCTCCCCTGTCCAGCCACTGTCGGTTATGTGCGTTTTGGCATACCATATAGGATTCCAACTGGCATCCCAGTAAGCACCATTATTTGACACGAATTCATCACCACGAACGCCCGAAGCGGAAAGGGTAAACGAAAATGCGGTGCGCAAATCATGATAGGCATCTATATTGATCTCCATCCAGTCGCCGGGAAAATCATCTCGCCGGGCCATGCGCCTGATCACAGAATCCTTTGCAGCGTCTTTACAATAGTAGGCTATGTACAAGTACTTGTTATCGTACATTATTTTAAAAAAAGCGGGGTATGATGGCGGTGTGTTCTCATTTGGTTGTTGCTGTATAAAGTCTCCACCCCAAGGCACCGATTCCCAGGCCGCTTCGTTAGGCAGGCCATCAATTTTGACAAGGCCTGCAGCACGCTGGGTATAATATTGCCGCCGTTCAACAGGTGCCAGTGTAGGCTTGCCCTGGGCATGGAGGCCAAAACAATGCCACAATAGTAATAAAGCGACGAAGGGTAAAAATATCGGTTTCATAAAATGGGAAAAGAAAATTATAGCATTTGCACTGTAAAGACAAAAACTATTTAATAAGGTTGCACAAATCACCTGCTAATTACCCTTATTTAAGAAAAAGTTCCCGCTGGAAAGCGGGAACCAGCCGTCTTGCAACAGCTCATCTTATTTATTACAAAAAAGTAATGGCTAATTCTGTTTTTTTAATGCTTCAAAGTCCATACCGTGCTGGTGTAGCATTAGCTTATAATTATTGGACTGATCATTTTTTACGAATTCAAACCGCGCATCTACGCCTTTGGTGAAGAATAAGGAAGCAGTTTCGGGAAGTAGCCTGTCCCAATGGTAGTCATCGTTCATCTTCATGAGCAGGTATTTATCCTTCAGCCAGAAATGAAGCTTGACAGTGGTATCGGCAGATAAGATGTATTCCCCTTCATATTGTTTTATGATACCGGGGCTAAGAGCTATTTCCTTACGAGGGGCCGGCACTTTAAATGCGGGGTCAAAAAAGCATTTCATGATTTGAGCAGTAATATCGCCGCCACCCATACCTCCATATTCAATATTGGTAAGCAAAATGACACAAATATCTTCACCTTCCACCCTGAAAAAATAAGAATAGAACCCATTGATGCCACCCGAATGATAAACAGCTTTTTTACCCTGCACATCTTTGGTCATCCAGCCATAGCCATAATTACCTTTATGAGGTACGTAAGCTTTATCCTGCCATTCTTTATCCAGTATCGTATGATTTTGCAAAGCTTTATGCCATTTATACAAGTCGTCAACAGTACTATATAAACTACCTGCTGCATAGGATTGTGTAGAATCTTCTATGGCAGTCCACCAGAAGGAATCGACCAGGTTATTATTCAACCCGATAGCATTATAACCAATTACTTTATGCCTGCTTTTAAGATGTGTATAATCAAACCCGCTGTTTGTCATCCCAACAGGTTCCAGGATGGTCTCGCGTACTACGGTATAGTAGTCTTTGCCTGTTATCTTTTCTATGATGCAACCCAGCAGGTAGTAACCCGTGTTACAATACTCGAACTTAGTACCAGGTGTAAATTCAAGTGGCCGGGCCTTGAATATATTTAACATTTGCTCTGTCGTTACCGATGCTGTAGGCGCCTTGTCCCATAAACTGTCTTCGGTGTAATTGTGCAGTCCACCCGTGTGTGTCAGTAAATGTTCTATAGTCACGCTATCGGCCCATGGTAATTCGGGAAAATATTTAGACAACTTATCGTCCAGCGATAGTTTATGTTGTTTGGCGAGCAGCAAAATAATATCCGCTGTAAAATGTTTTGTGACGGAACCTATTTGATACACCCCATCCACCCCGGTAGGTATATTCTTATAGCGATCTTTATAACCATATCCCTTCCTCAGCAAGACATTACCTTTTTGCGCTATTAAAGCAACACCGTTAAAATTGAAAGTCTGCGCATAATAGTTCATCATGCTGTCCAGTCTTTTCTTCATGGGCTGTGCATAGTTTATGGCACCGATCATCAAGGCAGAAACCAGCAATAGTAGTTTTTTCATAAAAACGTTCTTCTTGTTTTTCACAATACAAAACAACAAAGCAAATACGGGCACATCATTATTATTACACCAACGGCTCAATTCTTTCGACTTAAACACAACAGTTATTTTGACCAATGACAGGCCATATTTCGTCGATAATATCCCTCATTTGGTGTATGAGGAAGTAAAAACACCGGCTTATTCGTTTTATTTGCAACGCATGCAATCATTCGTTCAGCGAGTATTGGCTGCTCTAAGCAGCAGACTGGCACGTAATATTTACTTCTGGATCTGGATGCTCAGTTCGAGGATGGATTATAAATTCACCCAGCCGGAGCTATTTTTCACAGGTATCATATTCTTGCTTTTCGCCGTGTTGTTCTACGGGAATAATTTATTCCTTGTACCACGCTACCTGCCTCAGAAAAAGAGTAAGACCTACATATTGCTGTATAGCCTCCTGGTACTCGGGGTTTCTCTGGCTTATCTCACTACTTATAAAACCATGCTGCATTATTTCCCGGATACACATGTATGGAAGATCAGCCCTCTTGTTTTCAGTAATGAAAATGCTGACTGGTCTTTCCCGCAAGTGCTGACCGAATTGCGGGAATATTATCTTTACTTGTTTTTTTCGGGATTGATATTTGCTATGTCCTGGTTTGTGATGGATTACCAGCGTCAGCAAAAGCTCATGGAAGCAGGGCGTAAGAAACATATAGAAATGGAGCTCAACTTCCTGCGCAGCCAGCTTAACCCTCATTTCCTTTTTAACACATTGAACAACCTGTATACCTTAACGCTGAAAAAAGCAGACAGTGCACCGGGTGTAGTATCCAAACTATCTATTATCCTGCGCTACCTGCTATACGAATCGAACACGGGACCGGTAAGTTTTGAAAAAGAAAAAGAGATCATGAAAGCTTATATAGACCTGGAATTACTACGCCTGCCTGATAATAGCAAGATGCATTTTACCATCAATGCAGACAGGCCCTATTCACTACCCCCCTTACTCTGGATGCCTTTACTTGAGAATGTATTCAAGCACGGTACACGTTATATCAGCGATAGCCATGAAGTAGAATTTACCTTCAGCATAAAAGAAAACAGACTTAGCATCAGCAGCAGAAATAATTATAAGATGAATGGTACCGAGGTTCATGATGCAGACAATGCCGGTATCGGACTGGCTAATTTCCGGAAGCGGCTAGACCTGCTATATCCCGACGCTTATGCCATCGATGTTACACACCTTAACGGTATGCATAGTGCCCACGTAAATATCAACCTTCTGCCATGAAGCCCATCAGCGTTTTGATAGTGGATGATGAACCCCTAGCACAAGAGCTGCTTGAAACCTACCTGGCAGAACTACCTACATTTCGGTTAGCGGGTAAATGCAATAACGTGCCGGAAGCCATGACAGCATTGCGTAAAGACAAGATAGACCTACTACTGCTGGACATTAATATGCCAGAGATAACGGGGATAGAAATGCTCAAATCGCTAAAGTCTCCACCAATGGTCATCTTTTCTACTGCCTATTCAGAATATGCTGTAGAAAGCTATGAACTGGACGCGATCGATTATTTGCTGAAACCCGTCACTTTTGAGCGTTTTTTGATCGCTATGAAAAAAGCAGAAGAGATCATGCATGCTGATACGATTTCAGAAGTGAATATATCGTCAGCCGATGAAGTGCTGTTTGTGCGCACCGAAGGCAAAATGCGCAAGCTGCATTTGAATGAATTAGTTTTTATTGAGGGTTATAAGAATTATATACGTTTATGGTTGGAAAGAGAAAAAATACTGGTACACAATACCATGAAAAATTTTGAAACACACCTTGCTGACCATCCGTTATTCCTGCGCATCAGCAAGTCTTACATCATCAACCTGAAATACATCAGCACTGTACAGGGGAATTGTGTGAATATAGGCGGGCAAACGCTATTGATAGGCAATATTTATAAAGAAGAAGTGCAAAAAACCTTTAATAAGTATAAATTAGCGTAATGAAATACCAGATGAAAACTTATACAGCCCGATTAACCTGCATACTTTGCCTGTTATTATTTTCCTTTAAAGTAGCGGCACAAACAGCTATCCCTTATGGCAACAACCCCGCTGCAGGAAAATATATCCTGCTCAATGGGGTGAAGCATTATTACGAAGTATACGGACAGGGGCAACCTTTACTGCTGATACATGGCAACAGTACCGGGATACCTAGCTGGGCAGCACAGATCGGATATTTCTCAAAAAAATATAGTGTATATGCCATCGACTGCCGCGGGCGTGGTAAAAGCGATATGGGTAAAGACACTCTTAGCTATTTGGGTATGGCCCATGATATGGCATCACTCATCTCCGAACTGAAACTGGACAAGATCAATATCATAGGTAAAAGTGACGGTGGTATTGTAGGTATATTGATGGGTATTTATTTTCCAGAGCATATTAATAAGATCGTTGCATTCGGAGCTAATATGTGGCCCGATACAAGCGCGCTTTATGGCGATGCGGACGGTGTATCTTCAGTACGCCGCCATGCCGATACCATGCTGGCGAAAGGCGACAAAACAGAGAACTGGTATATTGTGCAGCAACGCAACCGCCTGATGGAATTTCAACCTCATATTTCAGCTGGCGACCTGCATAAAATACAAGTACCTGTGCTCGTCATGTCCTGCGATAGAGACGTTATCAAAGAAGAGCATACACTATTTATATACAGAAACATCCCGCGGGCATCGCTATGCATACTGCCCGGGGAGAATCATTGGGTATCCCGTCATAACACAGCCTTGTTCAACACTACTATTGATACCTTCCTTACACGTCCCTTCCGGGGTGAAGATTATAGGTTTCAGCGGTGACGGTATATATTCTGTTTCGCCGTGTGATTTTTTTCTTTTTTCTACGACATATAGTTCAGATATTAGTTAAGGATGCAGCAGGAGCAACAATTATACCAGGATTTTACCCGGCAAATAGAGCAATACGAACGGCTGATATATAAGATATGCAGCATGTACGCTGCAGATACTGAAGACCGTAAAGACTTGTTCCAGGAGATCGTGCTACAGGCATGGCTGTCCTATCCACGTTTTAATCACGCATCCAAATTCAGCACCTGGCTTTACCGGGTAGCGTTGAATACAGCCATCAGCCATATACGCAAGGTAAGCCGCAAACCTGTTGTGAGTGGTGACGATACATTATTACAACATATAGCAGACCAAACGCCTGCAGTTCAGACTGAAGAGTATAAGATACTTCACCAACTTATAGGCGATCTGCCAGCACTGGAAAAAGCATTGATCGTATTGTATATGGATGAATACAGCTATGCAGAAATAGCAGAGATCATGGGTATATCCGCCAGCAACGTGGGTACACGTATTAACAGGATCAAAGAAAAGTTAAGAAAACAAGCACTACCATTTATTCAATCATAAACCTCAAATAAAATGGAACTGGACGACATGAAAAATTTATGGCAGCAATACGATAAAAAGCTGCAGGAAAATAAAATGCTGAATGAAAGCATTATCAGGAATATCATTAAAGACCGGTCTAAAAGCAGCCTAGGTAAAATGAGTACCATGGAATACCTGACCGCAATGGTGTATGCATTGCTGCTGCTTGTATATACCGCTGAAGCCCAGAATACAGGGGCAACAGTATGGATACGTGCGTGTTATTTTTTCACTCTTGCCTTTAGCATTGCAGGCCTGATATTCACTGTATATAAGATCAAATTATTATCAAAATTTGATTTCGGGGCACAAGCCATAACAGATGCTGTACAAAAACTGGAACAATTAAGATTACTGATCGTTAAAGAACGCCTGATCAGCATTCTATTATCACCATTACTGCTCATTACATTTTATGCTGTGATCAATTTTTGGGTATACAATGCTGATATGTTTCAACATTTTTCGATTTATGCACCCAGGATAGCCGTTTCAATAATCCTGCTCATTATCGCTAGTATAGCTTTATACCGGAAAGTTTATTTTGACAATATCTATCGCATCAGGGAAAATCTTAACGAGATCAGGGATCTGAAAACCAGCCTGTAGCGATTTGATTCAAAAAACTGAAAATACTCGTATATAAAATTGTTTTTTATAAACTTGTACCAACAATTATTTTAAAACCTTCGTCTAAGAATTCGTTAAAGACTAATATCAGTATTTCTATACGAGGGTATTAAAATGAGTAATTAAACGACCGGTATTTCCATGCCGGTTTATTTATTTACCACGAACCGGGTTGTATATGTCTCACCTGCGCGATACAAACGCAAAAGATAAATCCCATTAGCTGCATCATGCAAAGCCAGGACTGCTGAAAGTTGCCCGACATTTAAGCCGAGGTGATATACGACCTGTCCTAATGCATTTATCACTTCAATATGCGAACCTATAATTATGCCAGAAGGATCATAAAATTTTACTGTTAAGTCACCATCATTAGGATTTGGGTAAATACCAAGTTTTGATGAAGCGATCATCTCCCCAATGCCTGTAGATACATGCATGTTCAATTTATTGCTGACAGCTGTATCCGGTACCGGGCACCAGTCATGGCATTTAACAACGCAGGTGATCACTGTACCATCTGATAAGTGATTGGCCAGCCAGGGGTTCGTTGTAGCATCTTTGATGGGCTTACCATTGCCATACCATTGATAAGTAACATTGCCATTACAACCCGCTGGTGAAGCCGTAAATTTGAGTTGCAATCCTGCCCAAACTGAGGTATCCGGATCAACGGTAATTGTAACAGAAGGTCCTTTTACGGTATCCAATACGGTCATCACGATCTTATTACTGGCAATTGGAGTAGTACAGGCTGATGACGGATCGAGCATGGTAACAATAAAGGTATCATCATTTACAATTGAAGAAGACGTATAATTGATCTTATTGGTATTAGGAATTGGAGTACTGTTCTTATACCATTGAAATTGCAGACTGGCGTTCGGATTACCCGGCACAGCAGCTAAAGAGGCGGTAGAACCAATGCATATAGTGTCGTTTGGATTTGGATATATAGAAACCACAGGGCCAAAAATAACAGATACACTGACGGGCGTGACTGCAGAAGTACAACCATTACTTATTGCTTTTACATAATAAGTACCCGCATCGTTGACCGTAATATTAGTACGGGAAGGGTTCGGCAAGGAAGATTTAAACAAGGGCCCTGACCAATCGAAAGTGGCACCGGGAACTGAAGATGCAGTAAAGTTGATGTTCCCCCCGATACATGCCGGATTGTTGCTGCCCGCTACAGGTGCAGGAGGTGTAGGATTTACAGAGACTGCAACCGTATCTTTTGTAGTACAACCTGCTAAGGTGGCAGCTACAAAATAATTGCCCGCCCAGGCTGATTGCATAGCACCACGGTTAGTGCTTTGCAGATTTGATGTAAATGATGCAGGACCCGACCATGACCATGTGACGCCAGCAGTAGAAGTAGTAGCCGATAAATTTAAAACACTGCCTGAACAAACAGGACTATTAGCTGTAGTTATAAGCTTAGCCGGCAAGGGCTTAATATGAATATTGGAGCCATTATCATCGGAAGTATCTTTTGGCGCACCGCCAACAATGCGTATACGATAGCCAGTGCCCGGTGTTATATTTACAGGTATCACCGCTTTTATTATTCCCTGGAAAAATGATGTAACAGAGCCAATATCAACAGGATTAGCAAAGCTGCCTGAAGTAGATGATAGTTGAACAGTAAATACATTACCTAAATAAGCATTGAGATATAATGTATAAGGAACATTAATAGTATCACCCGGGCATACAGCAGTATCCGTATAATTGCACCTAATATTGGGAGCCAGTCTTATTGAAACAGAGTCGATATAGTAATAAGCATAAGGTCCGGTACCGCCCTGGTTTGGAACTAATTGTACTGTACTGTTGTCTTTAAAACCACCGATAATTACATTATCGTATGCGGAATCTGCTACATAATTTGCAGAAAGCCTTGTCCAGTTGATCTTATCTGTAATAGGACCGGATGCAGAATAGGATACTTGTGGTGTAACTGGTAAAACAACAGGACCACCCTGATTGTGTATACCATTGTGATATAAATAGACGCCGATATCATTAGTTGCATAAAAAGAATTATCTGCCAGTGAAACAGACATGGACACTTCATATCTTTTGCCCGGTGTCATAGCCGGAATAGTAGTACAGAGATACTCTTTGTAGCTATAAGGATAGCCTGTAGAATATGTAGCAAAACCTGCGTAAGCATGACCACCATAAAATGCAGATTGAGTTCCTAAAGAATTGGCAGGAACACTAACAAGACCAGTGCTGCAGTCGTTGAAATAATCCGCGCTGCCAATATCGGACCACGAATTGCAATATGCAACCAAACCCAGGGTTGTGGGACAAGCCGAGCTCTGCTCGAAACTGGGATTCGATACCATATTCTGACCATACATATTAAGATGCAGGCAAAAAATTATGGCAATACATAAATTAAGCTTCATAGGATGCGATTGTTCAAGGCAAACAATAATCCATTAATGATCTATATTGAACCTGCTGCTCCAGATCATGTATCCTGTATTCACTTTAATTAAGTATAGGCCGCCTGATAGTGTTCTCAGATCCAATTCGCGATTCAACAGTCCGTTTACGGGAGTATAATCTTCGCTAAATACCACCTGGCCCAATGTAGTCACGACCTCGATACGGCAACTGGAACGCAGCAACATATTTGATGAAAGTGTGAACTTGCCATTATTCGGATTTGGATATACCACAAACCTTGCACTGCCATCGTTATTCATGTTTTCAATACCGGTGGATACATGCATATTCAATTTATTGCTGACAGCTGTATCCGGTACCGGGCACCAGTCATGGCATTTAACAACGCAGGTGATCACGGTACCATCTGATAAGTGATTGGCCAGCCAGGGGTTTGTATTAGCATCTTTGATGGGCTTACCATTGCCATACCATTGGTAAGTAACATTGCCTTTACAACCCGCAGGTGAAGCCGTAAATTTGAGTTGCAATCCTGCCCATACTGATGTATCGGGATCAACAGTGATGCTCACCGAAGGCCCCTGAACAGTTGGTAATACGGTCATAGTGATCTGGTTGCTGGCGATAGGCGTATTGCAAGCTGTGCCTGTAGCTAACATTGTGACAAAAAAGCTATCCTTATCTGTTACAGTTGGGACCTGAAAATTATTTTTATTGGCACCACTCACCAAATTGCCATTCTTATACCATTGATATTGCGGTGCACTGCCCCCATTTGTAGGAACCGCACCGAAGGCTACTCCATTACCTGCACAAACTGTATCATTAGGATTTGGATAAATAGAAACTGTGGGGCCCTGTGTAACGGTAACGCTTGTTGATGCAGAAGAAGATGTGCAGCCATCAACAGTTACGGTGGCACTGTAATTACCCGCATAAGGTGGTATCATCAAATTACGGACAGGATTCTGCGCAGTGCTAACAAAAGACGGCCCTACCCATGAAAAAATACCATTCGCAACAGGTGCTGCCGTGAGGTTAAGAATGCCACCGATGCATACCGGGCTATTACTATTGACAACAGGTGCCGCCGGAGTATTCTTTATTATAACATTAATTGTATCTCGTTGTTTGCAACCATTCAAATCTGCAGCAAGGATATATGTACCTGCATGGGACAAAGCGACCGGTGAAATAACGGGATTTTGTGATGGTGAAAAATAACTGCCCGGGCCAGCCCATGAATATGTAACACCACTTGTTGCATCTGCACCATATAAATTAAGTGTTTTACCACTGCAGACAGGTGCATTTGAAGTAGCCACTGGTTTTGCGGGAGCAGGTTTTACGGTAACACTGGTTGTATCTGCTGCATAGCAACCGTTTAAATTTGCCGTTACAATATAACTGCCTGTTGCTGATAATTGTAAAGGCGTTAAGATCACATCGGGAGATGTCGCTGAAAAACTATTAGGTCCTGCCCAGCTATAAGAAGTTCCTGTCACTTTATTAGGCACAGAAAGCTTTAGGGTATCTTTTTCGCAAGCCGGATCAGCATACGCTGCTACGGGCTTGACCGGTAATGAGTTTACAACAACTGTTTCCGTATCCCTGGAAATACAGACACCCAGTTTAGCTGATAAAATATAATTGCCGGCATTGCCGGAAGAAGCGTTATTAATATTAGGATTTTGAAGGCTGGAAGTATATGATGGTCCCGTCCATGAATACGTTACGCCTGTAGTGGTAGTGCTACCTGTCAACTGTATCTGGTCGCCCACACAAACCGGAGTGTTACTATTTGCTACAGGCTTAACAGGAGTAGGATTTACCGTTACAGTCACAGAATCTTTAGTGATGCATGTATTTAACTTACCTGCTACTATATATCTACCTGCCTGTGTGGTCAATGAATTGGCGATAAAGGGGTTTTGAAGTGTAGAAGTAAAACTAAGTGGTCCCGTCCAGCTGTATATAGTGCCTGCAGGACCCGTATTAGAGGCTAATTTTATAGTATCCTTTTCACAAACCGTTATAGTTTTTGTGGTAAGAATAGGATATGCCGATTGCAAAATAGCCAGGTTAGTGCTGTCTTTAGATGTACAAGCGTTCAATGTAACTGTAAGCACATAGTATCCTGCATTTGTGGCCGCCGCAATATTTATTTTAGGATTTTGAGTGGTGTTATTGAAGCTTGCAGGACCTGTCCATTTATAAGAAACACCCGGGGTAGTTGTGGAACCTGTAAGTTTAATAGTATCGCCGGCACATACAGGACTGTTACTTTGTACTATAGGTCTTACAGGTGTAACCTTTATATTAGCTGTGACAGTGTCTTTTGTAACACAACTTCCGATGGTTGCTGAAACTGGATATAGCCCTGATAAAGCATTTGTGGTAACGGTTATTTTGGGGTTCTGCAGCGTAGAACTAAAACTACCGGGGCCCGTCCAGCTATAAGTGGCAGGTGCAGAGCCGCTATTAGCTACAAGATTCAATGTATCGCCTTCACAAATGGTAATTGTCTTTGTGGTTAATAAGGGATACACTGCGTTTGAAGCTACTACGTTAAATGTATCCCTTGCCCTGCATCCATGAAACAATGAAGTAATGATATATTGACCGGAAGCGTTGGTGGAAAGTATTTTCAGTTTGGTGTTCTTCTGCGTGGAATTAAAACCTGCCGGGCCATCCCATGAAACAGAAGCATTGGCCGCAACATTTGTAGCAGAAAGACTTAATGTATCGCCCATACAGACCGGAGAATTACCTGAAGAAACCGGCTTAGGCATAGTATTAGGCCCTATAGTAATGTTGAATTTATTGATATCGGATGTTACAACCGGGTTATTTGATATCACCCTAACCCTGTATAAGCTGCCAGATGTTGCAGTAGCCGGAACCGGGAATTTCATTGTCACTGTCTTCCTGCTGACCGCAGAACCTAAAATGAACGGTGTTGTAAAGCTTCCATTAGCATCTGACAACTGAAAGGTGAAAGTATTTGTCGGGCTGAAATAAACACTATCTGCATATGCAGTTATCTGCACAGAATCACCCAGGCATAAGAAAGTGTCTTTCATCCCGACGTTGAGGTGATTTTTGACCTGGACTACTACCGAATCTATATAATAGTACGCATAGGTATTATTGCCCCATGCATTTATAAAGCCTGTTAAAGATGTGCTTTTGTAACCACCAATAACCAGGTTATCGTAAGCTGAATCGGGGTCAAAAGTATTTACCACCCTTGTCCACCCGGCGGTATCGGTAATGGCGCCGTAACTGCTGAATGACACCTGTGGTGTAGCGCTAAGTAATGCAGGCCCTGTAGAAATAGTGGCGTTTGGAGTTCTGTAAAAATAAACGCCAAGCCCGTCGCAAGCATATGTGGAATTGTCCGCGAGGGATACCGACATAGAAACCTCGTAAGTAATACCAACCTGCAGCGTAAATATGCCATGGCCTACATATTCGGACTGTGCGCCACCAACAATAGCATTGCCCGCGCCATTGATCAGTCCCATATAGCCTTGTCCGCTGACCGGAGCTTGCACACCAAATAAGTTGACAGGAACAGCAGCGTTGCCTGAACCGCAGACATTATAATAATCAGGGCTGCTGTTATTACATTTAAACCAACCACTGCACAATAGTGCCTGGTCGTGGTTATTGGGGCAACTGGTATACGTTTCAAAATTTCCATTTGGAACAGAATTTTGCGCGAAAGATGTTATTGTAACCAGTATGTAACAGAAAAGTAATGGTAATCTTCTCATAGGGCTAAGCTTGCATAATAAAATTATGCATTATTTACCCATTTTACAAGGAATGATCTATGTTTTAAAAAATATAAAAGCGGCAGTTGCACCTGCCGCTTACCATACTAAAAGCCAATACCCGGCTTACCTCTACCCTATCTAAGCTTTTTGCTGTGCAAACTCCACATTAATGATCATATTTACCTCATCGCCAACAACAGCACCGCCAGCTTCAGTTAATGCTCCCCATTTAAGGCCAAAATCTTTACGATTGATCTTACCTGTAGCTTTGAATCCTGCTTTAACGTTACCCCAGGGATCTTTTACAGTTCCACCATAAACCACAGCAAATCTTACTTTTTTACTGGTGTTGCGGATGGTTAAGTTACCTTCCAATGCATACAAATTACCCTTAAGTTTCTTAAAAGAGGTACCGGAAAACCTCATTTCAGGATATTTCTCAGCGTTAAAGAAATCATCGCTTTTCAGGTGTGCATCACGCTTGTCGTCATCTGTATTAATCGTGTTTACATCAACTGTAAAGTTGATATCCGCATTAGTAAAATCAGGAGTTGGAGAAACGACAGTACCATTGAACATCTTAAAACTTCCCTCTACTTCCGAGATCACCAGATGTTGTACTGTGAATTTTACAGACGAATGGCTTTTGTCAATATTCCATTTTGTAGGCGCTGCATTATTTGCAGCTATTATTTTGCCATTAGTTTTTTGGGCCATCAGGTTCATACTAAAAAGACCCATTGTCAAAAAAACGATCCATTGTTTCATATTGTTTTTTATTGTTTAGACAACAAATGTCTATACATTAATTAAAACAAAGCATCGGTATCCTTTATAGCTGTATTGATTATAACTTATATTTGAAAGATGGAATCCCTTATATTTTCAGTATTGCCCGTATCCGATGTTATTGAAACGGAACGGCTGATGCTAAAAGAAGTGAACCCGAAGGTTTCGGACTTTATTTTTACCAGATTAAAAGATAATGAGATCAAGGCTTGCTATGCATTAGATTATGACGACAAACTGAAAATAGAAAAAGAAAAATGGGAAAAGGGGCTTACCACCTATAATATCAGCTTCAGAAATTTCCTGCTTTTCAGCAAGATAAGTAAGGAAGTTATTGGCAGAGCTGGATTTCATACCTGGCAAATCCATCATCACCGTGCTGAAATAGGTTATGGAATAGACAAAGCTGAACAATTGAACAAAGGCTATATGGGCGAAGCATTAGCTGCAATAATACCCTATGGCTTTGAACAAATGGAACTGAACCGTATAGAAGCATTTTTGAGTCCACACAATACTCCCTCAGTAAAGCTGATGGAACGTTTTGGATTTGTAAAAGAAGGGTCATTGCGCGAGCATTATTTTAAGAACGGGATACATGAGGATTCTGACTGCTATTCCATCCTGCGTAGGGAGTTCGATGCCAAACCAGCGCTGTTTGAAACTATTAGGTAAAAAACGTACGTTTGCATCACTATTTTCAAATCTCAACAGATTATTATATAATATGAATTTTCAACTTACAGAAGAGCAGAAAACCGTACAAATGGCCGCGCGCGATTTTGCGAAAAACGAATTGTTACCGGGCGTAATAGAACGCGATGAGCACCAGAAATTCCCTAAAGAGCAAGTACAGAAATTAGGAGAATTAGGCTTCCTGGGTATGATGGTTGATCCCAAATACGGCGGTTCGGGCATGGATACTGTTTCCTATGTGCTGGCTATGGAGGAAATATCTAAAATAGATGCCTCTACTTCTGTATGTATGAGTGTGAACAATTCACTGGTATGCTGGGGTCTTGAAACTTATTGCAACGAAGAGCAAAAACAGAAATACCTCACAGAGCTGGCCAGCGGCCAAAAACTTGGGGCCTTCCTGCTGAGCGAACCTGAAGCAGGTTCTGACGCTACCTCGCAGCGCACAACAGCTGAAGATATGGGCGATCATTACCTGCTGAACGGTACCAAGAACTGGATCACGAATGGCAGCACCGCTTCATATTATTTAGTTATAGCACAAACTTATCCTGAGAAAAAGCATAAAGGCATCAATGCACTGATCGTACATAAAGACTGGCCGGGTGTAACCGTTGGCGCTAAAGAAAATAAACTGGGCATCAGGGGTAGTGATACGCACAGCATCATGTTCCAGGATGTGAAAGTGCCTAAGGAAAACCGTATCGGCGATGATGGTTTTGGTTTCACGTTTGCGATGAAAGTATTAGCCGGCGGCCGCATAGGTATTGCAGCGCAGGCATTGGGTATAGCCAGCGGCGCTTATGAGCTGGCATTGAAATATTCTAAAGAACGTAAAGCATTTGGTACAGAAATATCCAATCACCAGGCTATAGCATTTAAACTGGCTGATATGGCGACTGCCATTGAAGCTGCACGCCTGTTGGTGATCAAAGCCGCCTGGACAAAAGACCAGCACCAGGATTATACCCTATCCGCATCTATAGCTAAGTTGTATGCTTCGGAAATAGCGCAATGGGTAACCAACGAAGCGGTGCAGATACATGGCGGCTATGGTTATGTAAAAGAATTCCATGTAGAACGCCTGATGCGCGATGCCAAGATCACGCAGATATATGAAGGAACAAGCGAGGTGCAGAAAATCGTGATCAGCAGAACAGTGTTGAAAGACTAGATGTTTATATAACTTAAAAACAAGAGCCTGCATTTAGCAGGCTCTTGTTTTATTACTTCGGTTTATTATTGCTCATGTGCTAAATATTTGAAGGGGCCGGCCTGTTGGTTCCATACCAATCGACCTTACGTGAATAATACATGATAACAGCCAGTATAACAAATAGCCCGATGCTACCAAAGAGCAATGCGTAATCTTCCAGTTGTATCAATATGAAAATATAGGCATAAAGGGCGGTAAGCGCAGTGGTAAATCCGGCGGCGATAGATAACTTTTGAAAAATACTCCTGACATAAGAGCCTATCAGTGCAATGGTGGCACAGGCAGCTATAAGATAAGCCCAGTTGAAACCTGTATATTCTGATATTGATAACAACAGCGTGTAGAATATGCACAAAGCAATACCTACCAGCACATACTGCAAAGGATGTATCTGACGCTTCTGCAGTATCTCTATAAAAAAGAAAACAGCAAAAGTGAGCGCAATGATGAGAATAGCATATTTGGCTGAGCGTTCTGTTTTTGCATAGCTATCTACTGTTTGCAGGAACTTAACACCGAAGGCTGACTTTTCTATTTCATATCTGTCCGAATCTCTCCAGGCCTGGGGATAATTGCGGGACACTTGTAATACCTTCCATTGCGCATTGAACCCTTTGTCGTTTATCGTTGCTTGTCGCACAGGCAGGTATTGGCCATCAAAAGCGGGGCTTTTCCACGGCGATGATATAGCCACATCAGTTGTTTTACCAACAGGAGTGAAAAACAGCGAACCAGAGCCTTTCAGTTTGATCCCGATATTGAACGTCATTTTCTTTTGCGGATCAAAAGGCACATTAATACTCACTCCTTCTTTGACAACGCCATTGCCCGGAAGGCCTGCAGTAAACGGACGTGTTATCCCATTCCATTGCAGTTGCACATCCTCTTCCAACCCTCTTGTATCGTTCATACCCAGCAGCAGTACGCAATCATTCCACAGGATATTTTCTGCAGGAATTCCTAGCCGGCTAACCACAGACGGATCGAAAGAACCAGATAAACTGAGCGACGACCGATAGAGCGTAACATCATACAAACTTCTATGCCTGTGCTCCGGCAATACGTTGCCATTAACTGATAATTGCTCAGGTAAGAAATAGGCGTACCTCACGAGGGTTTCAACACCGGGCTTAAATGGCTGTAAGCTATAAGGAACCTTTATAACAGGCCCTACAATGTTTTGCGATGTTGCCCATTTACTGCTGATCTCTTCAGTAACCTCCTGCTGCCGCGCTTTGCGCTCGTTGATAAGACTCATGATATAGGCAAAAGGAATGAGCATAATGAGAACAAAAAAACCAATGAGCAAACCTTTGATGAGCAGTTTGTTGGATTCCCAAATACTGCCGGAGTTGGTAAAATTTTGATGTGTTTCCATTTGTTTATTTTTTAAAAAGCACTTTTAATTTCAAAGTATATTGAGTAAAAAATTTTAATTGAGTCCTTTTATAATCTTTTCAAGGGCGTCAAGATGCAATCTAAATGCCTTTTCCCCCGCTTTGGTAATAGAATAAGTAGTGTTGGTTTTACGTCCTATAAAACCCTTCTGCACTTTAATAAAATGATTGTCTTCCAAAGTTTTAAGATGCGTAGCCAGGTTACCGTCGGTAACATCAATAAGTGCCTTCAGGTCGTTGAAGTTCATCCCTTCATTCACCATCAATGCACTCATGATGCCTATACGTATCCGGCTATCGAATACTTTATTGAGTTGTCCTATGCTATCCTTCATGTATGCTGTTCTGTTTTTACATTCCTATCATATTTATTCCACATGATGATGCCGTAGAGGATATGCAGCACACCAAAACCCAATGCCCAAAAATACAGGTCCCAAACAGGAAAGATTAAACTAATGCAAGCGAGAATAAGTTCTAAAATGCCCAGGTATTGAATATCTGTCAAGGTATATTTACTGCCATTGATCAATGCCAGACCATAAAAAGCCAGGCAGGCCGGTACTACATAATGTTCATTGCCATTATAGATGAAATTAAGTACAAAGACACAACCCACAACGAGAGGTATAGCCAGTTGCCACATCATCCTGCGTGATGCCATGTTCCATAGTGTTGCATTTTGTGCTTTAGCCTTGCGCCATGTAAAATATATTCCACCAATGAGTGCTGTTATAAAGACAGCTACAGACAACAGGAGCATCCTTGTTACGATGCTATTATATACTACCGCGGTAATTTCTACCGGCATTGCATCGTACCAGCCCTTTGCTATAAAGGCACCTGCTAAAGCAACAGAACCAGCCCATATACCGCTCATGCCACTCAGCGATAAAAAACGCGTGGAACGATCCATAATAGACCGGATATCAGTCAAAGCCTGTAATGAAATGTCGCGGTCGTTTTCCTGTGTCATAAAAAGCACTTTGAATAACAAAGCTAATTAACTTTATTTACTAACCAAACGGATCGCACTTATAAATTTGTTAAAGGTCATTTGCTTATTTCAAATATTAGTTAGTATTTTGGCGAAGCATGGGACATGGTAAATCCTTATTTAATTTTTTTATGCTATCCGAAAATAAAAAAAACCATGCAACACGAAAGTAAATACGCAGACACTTATCTTGCGTACCCTACAGACTTATCCCATTTGTATTCCCTGAATATAGGCGACGAAGACACTACTTCAGAACCATTGATTTACTACTCCGAGCAGGTGGAAACTTCTTACAACAACTGCACCTGGAGAGATATGATATTCTGTCTGAGCTAGTGCAACATTACATTCATGTTTTAGCAGACAGGGTTAGGCCTTGTATCAATAACATGCAATAAAAGGCCATATAAATGGCAATAATAAATATTTATTTTAGCGACATCCAAAATACGGGTATATACGTATAGCCTGCAAATAAGCTGACATGCTACCTAAGAGAGAAGCTAATGGTGCATCGCCAGACGAAGCGCCAAAACAAAATCCAAAAGATCCGCCATTGGAAAAAAACGAGGGGGAACAATCGGTAGAAAAGAAGGGACAAGTCAAAAATAGGGAGCAGAGCGTGCAAGACTATGATGACTGTAGCTACAGAGACATGATTTTCATGCTGGACTAGAGCTAAAGGTTCTACGCTAAACGTTCTATCAGTTGGGATAGCCGGGTTGTCCAACCTGGCTATCAATTTTTTAATAGGTGACCAGACTGTCAATTTAGTTATACAGCTATTGAAGTTTGTCATAATACAGGAAAGATGATTAGATGCATATTTGCTACCTTTGCCGTCCAGAATCGGAAATTATGGCAGAGATCCTGCAAAAAGTGATAGAAGAAGAACGCCAGGGAGAGGCATATGCGCCTTTCAAAGGTGATCCTGTTGATTATAGTAAGAAATTTTATATTGAAAGCTATGGCTGCCAAATGAACTTCAGCGATAGCGAAATCGTCGCATCTATATTGCATGGAGAGGGCTACGGTGCTACACGTAATTATGAAGAGGCTAACCTGATATTGATCAATACTTGTTCTATTCGTGAAAAGGCGGAACAAACTGTGCGCGCCCGATTGCAATCATTTCGTAAAATAAAGAAACGGAACCCGGGTATGCTGGTAGGCGTATTGGGTTGTATGGCTGAAAGACTGAAAGCCAAATTCCTGGAAGAAGAGAAATTAGTGGATATAGTAGTGGGTCCGGATGCTTACCGCAGCCTCCCCACCCTGGTTATGGAAGCAGAAACAGGTCAAAAGAGTGTGAATGTGTTATTGAGCAGAGATGAGACCTATGCAGATATAGCCCCGGTGCGACTGGACAGCAATGGTGTAAGTGCTTTTGTGAGCATTATGCGTGGCTGTAATAATATGTGCACCTTCTGTGTAGTGCCTTTTACTCGCGGACGCGAACGCAGCCGCGATGCGGTAAGCATCGTGAATGAATGTAAAGACCTGTTTGACAGAGGCTTTAAAGAAGTGACCCTGCTGGGACAGAATGTAGATAGTTATTATTATAGCGCAGAAGGCAGCAGCCTGGAGCAAACTGTGAACTTTGCTCAATTACTGGAAATGGTAGCTTTAGTGTCACCCAAATTACGCATACGCTTCAGCACCTCTCACCCGAAGGATATTACTGATGATGTACTGTATATTATGGCGAAGTACCCCAACATTTGCGAATATATACACTTGCCTGTACAAAGCGGCAATACCCGTGTACTACAAATGATGAATCGCACTTACACCCGCGAATGGTACCTGAGCAAAGTGAAGCGTATACGTGAGATCATGCCTGACTGCGGGCTGAGTACAGACGTGATCAGTGGATTTTGTACCGAAACAGAAGAAGAACACAAGGATACACTTAGCCTGATGGAGCAATGCTGTTTTGATATGGCATATATGTTCTCTTACAGCGAACGTCCGGGCACATTGGCAGCACGCCGCTATACAGATGACGTGCCGGAAGATGTAAAAAGCAGGCGACTGGAAGAAATCATAACATTACAAAAAAGCTGTTCCCGTAAAAGCTATAGTGGTGATGTAGGCAGAACATGGGAAGTACTGATAGAAGGCGACAGCAAACGCAGCAGCGAACAATGGTGCGGCCGCAACAGCCAAAACAAGATGGTGGTATTCCCTAAGGGTAATTATCAACTTGATAAAGGCTGCTATGCTATGGTAAAAATAAATGACAGCACAGGCGGTACCCTTATAGGAGAGATCGTTGAGGCAATCGGATAATTTTTAGACTTATTGATGGAAATACAAAGCATTAAGAACAGATTTGGAATTATAGGCAATTCAGCCACACTAAACCATGCATTGAATACAGCTGTGCAGGTAGCTGCCACCGAACTTTCGGTACTGATAGTAGGTGAAAGCGGTGTAGGTAAAGAAGCCTTTGCCAATATTATACATACCCTGTCATCGCGCAAGCACAATCCTTTTATTGCAGTGAATTGCGGCGCGATACCGGAGGGTACCATTGATAGTGAGTTGTTCGGGCATGAGAAAGGCTCTTTTACAGGTGCGGTAGATAGCCGTAAGGGTTATTTTGAAACTGTAAGCGGCGGTACCATCTTTCTTGATGAGATAGGAGAAATGCCAATAGGTACACAAGCACGTTTATTACGAGTGCTGGAAACAGGCGAATTTATTCGTGTGGGTTCATCAAAAGTGCAAAAGACCGATGTACGTGTAATAGCTGCCACCAACCGCGACCTGCTGGAATATACCCAACAAGGCAAATTTCGTGAAGATCTATACTACCGCCTGAGTACCGTACCGATACGCGTACCCGCCCTGCGCGACAGAAAAGAAGATGTTCCTTTATTGTTCCGGAAATTCGCTTCAGATTTTTCAGAACGCTATAAAACGCAATCAGTACAATTAGATGCAAATGCACAGCAATTACTGGTGAATTACAGCTGGCCGGGTAATGTTCGTGAATTAAAAAATATTGCTGAACAAATATCTGTACTTAGTACAGATAAAATGATCACTACAGATGTTCTGCAGCGTTTTCTGCCCAATAAAGAAAGCCGCAGCCTGGCACTATTACCACCAATAGCCGGTATACCTGCATCAGCAGCAGATAATAATTATGGCAGTGCTACAGAACGCGATATATTGTACAAGCTTTTCTTTGATCTGAAGAAAGACATGAACGACCTGAAGCAGATGATCTTTGACGTAGCCCACCACCAGGGCTATCATCCGCAAGCTGTTGGTGATAATTTACTGCCTGCATACAATAACAATGCCGAACCAATCGTTACACAATCGTACACTCCGTCTACCCCAACTCCTATTGTACTACAATCGAATGAGCATCACCAGGTAGTAGACCACCACGTGGAAGTGGAGGAATCTTTGATGTTGGCAGACAGGGAAAAAGAATTCATACTCAAAGCCCTGAAAAAACATAAAGGCCGCAGGCGCGATGCTGCCAATGAATTAGGGATATCAGAAAGAACATTATACAGGAAGATCAAAGAATACGACATCAACGAATAACTTTAGGGACGATGCACAGGCTGTTTTTATTTTTTTCTTTATTGATCCTGCTTACAGGTTGCGGCGTATATAGTTTTACTGGTGCTAATATTGAAGGTAAATCCCTGAATATGCACGTGCTGGATAACAGGGCACGAAATGTTGTGCCAACCGTCAGCCCTACGCTCACTCAAAAGATACGAAGCCGCATATTATCTCAAACCGGGCTATCACCGGTAAATACTGATAATGCAGACTATGATATCTCGGGCTCTATTACCGGGTATGAGGTCACTGTTTCTGCAGTACAAAATACACAACAGGCCAGCAAAAACAGGCTAACCGTAACAGTGAATATTAACTTCAGGAACAGGAAAAATCCTAAAAACGATTTTACACAAAGCTTCAGCGCCTTTGAGGATTTTGACGCGACACAAACCATACAGACTGTAGAAAGCCAGTTGTTAGATAAGATAGGTGACCTGCTGGCTGATAATATTTTTAATAAAGCATTTGTAAATTGGTAACTTGCGGTGAGCTTTATGTCGAGCGCATCATCTATATCATATATCAGTAAACTGCTGGAAAATCCACAGGATATTACAGAAGCAGACAGTAACCACATCCGGGAATTATTAAAATCCTATCCATATCTTATTCCTGCACATTACCTGCAGGCCGCATTAAAACATAAAAAAGAACCATTTGCAAAAGATCTGCTCAACAATGCCAAATTGTATGGTGCGAACTGGCTTTTGTTTTATGAATTTTTGCAGGATGCGACAGGCCGAAAGGATATTACTGATGCGCCGGTGTCAAATACAGCAGCCAAAACAGAAGAAGTGAAAACGGAAGAAACGAAAGAAGAAGTGCTGATACAACCCGTTTATACCGAAGACTATTTCCTGCACCTGGGCGTACATGTTTCGGAAGATATACCTGCAGAAATAGAGCAAAATAATAAGGCAACTGATGATGATGAAAAAGCAAAATCACTGATGGTAATGATGAGCTTTTCTGAATGGCTAACTTATTTTAAAAAAAATAAAGAGAAAGAAAAAGAAGAACGGGAAGATCAGAAGGCCTTAAAAACCATGTGGCAAAAAGAGAAACTGGCTGCGGCACTCGAGGAAGAGAACGATGAAATACCTGAAAATGTATTTGAGATGGCGGTAAATTCTATAACCAAAGAAGAGGACCTGGCAAGCGAGTCTTTAGCTGACATATATATCAAACAAGGTAAATATGACAAAGCAATTGATATGTATAAGAAATTAAGTTTGCGCAATCCGCAAAAAAAGGCTTATTTTGCCCGGAAAATTGAAGCTGTTTTAAAGGAAAAACAATGATAACGATTATAGCATTAGTGATCTTACTGGCATGTGTTGTACTGGCGTTCTTTATATTAGTACAAAACCCTAAGGGTGGTGGTTTGAGCGGTACATTTGGCAGCATCAGCAACCAGGTGATGGGCGTAAAACAATCGACAGATGTAATGGAAAAGGGCACTTGGACAGCTATGGGTATAGTTGCTGCACTTTGCATCGTTTGTGTGATGTTCTACGAAAAACCTAAAGACCAGGGCAATACTGGTAAGCAACAAACCCAACAACAAGGCCAGAAAAAAGGCAAATAAGCATCTAAATTCATTTTAGTATATCGTACCTACTCTGTAATATTGAGTAGGTATTTTTTTGCGTATGGCTCAGAAAAAAAAAGGCGGCATATTAATTTGGATCGTGCTGGTGGCATTGATATTAGCTGCCGGAGCTTACCTGGTTTTGGGGCCTAATACAGGCGATCTGCATACAGGGAATTTTCTATACATACATACAGGGTCAACCTATGCAAATGTGAAAAAAGATCTTGCAGAAAAAGGCTTTATCAACAGTACCTGGAGTTTTGATCTATTGGCCAAACGTGCTCATTACCCCGAACATATACATGCCGGAAAATACAGGATAGATAGAGGTATGAGCAATTACCATATCATCCGTATGCTGCATGCCGGAAAACAGATTCCTGTGAAACTGGTGGTGAATAAAATACGCACTAAAAAAGACCTGGCTCATCTTGCAGGATCAAACTTAGAAGCAGATTCAAACACTATTTTACAACTACTATACAATAACAGCCTGCTATCGGAATATGGATTGGATAGTAATACTGCTATGTGCGCCATTATGCCCAACACTTATGAATTTTATTGGAACACTGATGCTGAAAAGACATTCAGGAAAATGGCTAAAAGCTATACAAACTATTGGACAGATGAACGCAAACTGGCCGCTTCAAATAAAAGGCTGACTCAGCAACAGGTTATTATAATTGCATCAATACTGGAGGAAGAAACCAATAAGAACGATGAGAAACCCAATATTGCCAGTGTTTATATTAACCGTTTAAGACATGGTGTACGTTTACAGGCCGACCCAACCATAAAATTTGCCGTTGATGATTTTACATTAAGACGTATTACGGGTCAATATTTGAAAATAGCCTCTCCATATAATACGTATATCAATGCAGGTCTGCCGCCCGGCCCGATCTGCACACCCTCGAAGACAAGTATAGAGGCCGTGTTAAATGCCCCGGAAACAAAGCTCATGTACTTCTGTGCGAAAGATGATTTTAGCGGCTACCATGCTTTTGCTGAGACCCTAACTGAGCATCAAAAAAATGCCAAACGCTACCAGCAAGCTCTGGATGTACGCGGCATACACTAAAGGCTATTTATTGTCCATTGACAGTGCATATTGCTTTTCTTTCTCTTTATCTTTTTTAAAGAAAAACACGTAATAGACTATCAATAGTGTAAGACCCGTAAGAAATAACATTACGGAATAATGCCGCGCCTCAACATCAAAGAACTCCCCTATCATCCATACTGAATTAGCCATGATCCACAAACAGACGGCTATATTATGAAACAATTCAGCACGTATATATCTCGATTTCCACAGAATATAAAATGCCACAGCCAGTGTAGGGAATATCATGAAAATACCGCCCGGCCTCCATACTAAAGCCCAGCACGTATCTTTTATTAGCCATAAAAATATGTGGCCATTCTCTATCCAGCGGTAGGCCGGTGTTACATGGATACTCTTTCTGTTTCCTGGATTTTCCATACGCAATAATACTGTAAATGATAAAGATGTAAAATGTGGAAAACTCTATACTTATCCAGTCATGTTAAGTTTTTATGAATTCAAGTTTTAAATTTTGCTTTTCTGCCCGTACCTTTGCGGCACATTTTAAAACCAGACATTAAACAATTTTATAAATGAGTAAAGTAAAAGTTGCCATCAATGGTTTTGGCCGTATAGGCCGCCTGGCTTTCCGCCAGATTTACAACATGGACGGTATTGAAGTAGTTGCTATCAACGATCTTACGAAGCCTAATGTATTAGCGCACCTGCTGAAGTACGATTCTGCACAGGGACGTTTCAATGCTGATGTAACAAACAGTGATGATGCTATATCAGTAAATGGCAACCAGATAAAAATATACGCACAGAAAGATCCTGCCCAAATTCCATGGGGACAACACGGCGTTGACGTAGTATTGGAATGTACAGGTTTCTTCACTGATAAAGAAAAAGCAGAAGCCCATATCAAAGCCGGTGCTAAACGAGTAGTGATCTCTGCACCTGCAACAGGTGAAATGAAAACTGTAGTGTTCAACGTGAACCATAGCATATTAGATGGCAGCGAAACTGTTATCAGCTGTGCTTCTTGTACAACTAACTGCCTGGCACCAATGGCTAAAGCCCTGAACGATAAATTCGGTATCGTTACCGGTTTAATGAGCACGATACATGCTTATACCAACGACCAAAATACATTGGACGCCCCACACCCTAAAGGTGACTTGCGCCGTGCACGTGCTGCCGCTGCCAATATTGTACCTAACTCTACAGGTGCTGCTAAGGCTATAGGCCTGGTACTACCGGAACTGAAAGGCAAACTGGATGGGGGCGCACAACGTGTACCTACTATTACAGGTTCATTAACTGAGCTGGTAACTGTACTGGGTAAGAAAACAAGCATCGAAGAAGTAAATGCTGCTATGAAAGCTGCATCAAACGAAAGCTTTGGCTATACTGAAGACGAAATCGTATCAAGCGATATCATTGGCACTTCATACGGTTCATTGTTTGATGCCACACAAACTAAAGTGATCACAGTAGGCGACCAACAAATGGTGAAGACCGTTAGCTGGTATGATAATGAAATGAGCTATGTATCTCAATTGGTACGTACTGTAAAATATTTTGCAGGGCTGATCTCTAAATAAGCTTTTATAACTTTGGAAACGCTACCTATGGGTGGCGTTTCTTCATTTAAATACTTTGCAATGAGCAAATTCAATTCTTACAATTTCGACAGGCAAAAAGCACTGATACGTGTTGACTTTAACGTACCTATTAAGGACGGTAGAATCACAGATGACACCCGTATCAAAGCAGCCCTGCCTACTATTAAGAAGGTATTAGCAGATGGTGGCAGTGTGATACTGATGAGCCATTGGGGCCGCCCGATAAAGGATATGGAAAAGAAACCTGAATTAACGAGGGCTGATTTTTCACTAAGCCGTATCACCGGGCATTTATCTAACCTGTTAGGTGTACAAGTTCAATTTGCTGATGATTGTATCAGTGATGATGCAGTACAAAAAGCAGCTAACCTGAAAGCAGGTGAAGTATTGTTGCTGGAAAATCTACGTTATTATAAACAGGAAGAAAAAGGCGATAAAGACTTTGCAGAAAAATTATCGAAGCTGGGCGACGTATATGTGAATGATGCGTTTGGCACGGCACACAGGGCACATGCCTCTACCGCAATTATTGCACAGTTCTTTGCAAGCGATAAAAGAATGTTTGGCCTATTGATGGAAAGTGAAGTCTCTGCGGCTGAAAATGTATTGCATAATAGCCAAAAACCATTTACCGCTATTATAGGTGGTGCAAAAGTTTCTGATAAGATACTTATTATTGAGAACCTGCTGGAAAAAGCTACCGACATCATCATAGGTGGTGGTATGGCCTATACTTTTTTCAAAGCACAAGGTTGTCATATCGGCAATTCCCTTTGTGAAGACGACCGCCTGGATACCGCCAACGAATTGCTAAAAAAAGCAGAAGCTAAAGGGGTATGCATACACCTGCCGGCCGACAGTATTATAGCAGATAAATTTGCTGCCGATGCTAACACATCTTCGGCCAACAACCAGGAAATACCTGAAGGCTGGATGGGATTAGATATAGGTCAGATGTCCTGCGATACTTTTTCGAAAGTAATACGTGAATCAAAAACTATACTGTGGAACGGCCCGATGGGTGTTTTTGAGATGGATAAATTTCAGCATGGTACAAAATGTATAGCCGATGCTGTTGCCGAAGCTACAGAGAGTGGTGCTTACTCACTCGTAGGTGGCGGAGATAGCGTTGCTGCAGTCAACAAGTTTGGTTACACTAATAAAGTCAGCTATGTATCTACAGGCGGTGGTGCTTTGCTGGAATATTTTGAAGGCAAAGAACTGCCGGGTATTGCTGCGATCAAGAAATAATTAGATAAGCAACTTTCATTCAAAGGCTGCCCATTGGCAGCCTTTATTTTATCTATCTGCCTATAAAGATGAGTGAAATAAATACACTTAACTTGCTCCATTATGGCTTTGGTGACGATAGCGACATTTCCTACTATTACACATTTGTACGTAATAAAGGGACAGCTTGAAGGTGCAGGAATACCCTGCATGGTAAAAGATCAATATACTGTTGGTGTGAACCCGCTATATGATATCGCATTGGGAGGCATTAAGCTGCAGGTAAGAGAAGAAGATGTAGAAGAAGCTAAAAGAGTATTACAGGAAATAGGATTCAGGCAGGCGTTCATTCCACCACCAGAGCCTGAAAAACGATGGCATCCTTTGGTGCAGTTCCTGGTTTATATCTTATGTGCTGCTGCTTTGTTATCTTTCCTTTATATTAAGGATAATATGTAGCAATTACTTAGTTATCACTATCCGCATACCCTTACCATGTTCATTGGTGCCTTCCGGTGAACGAACCGTTATCTGGTCTATATATACTGTATCCCCGGTTTTGCTCCGGTCTTTTAACTGGCTCAACCAATATGATGATACTGTATCTCCTTTAAAACTTTCAGAAAAGAGATCGGTCATATACATCAAGTTCCCAATTGAGTCCTCATACAGGTTTCGTTCGGCATAAGTCAGCATAAAACCTTCTACCTGGTAAGATTTCCCGAGAGAATCTTTTGATGTTAATCCAAGTTGAAGCAACTGGTCAAATTGCTTTTTGCTCATAACGCCTCCCATCATCCCGCTATTACCAAGGTAAACGGGAATACGCTTAACAGGTGGCGGCGGGACTGTTTTTTTATCCTGCGCCCACAATACCCCTGCGGTTAACATTGCCACTGCAACCAATATTCTATTAAGCTTCACCTTCATCATTCATCTGTTTTTTATATACCCAATAAAGCCATGCTTTCTTCTATCGCTTTTATTTTCGCTTCAGCATCAGCCTGTTTCTTTCGCTCAATCGCAATGACCTCGGGTTTTGCATTTTGCACAAAACGCTCGTTACCTAATTTTTTTTCAACACTCACCAGGAAACCCTTCAGATAATCCAGTTCCTTTTGCATTTGGTCTTTTTGCAGGCTGGTGTCTACCTGCACAGCCGTCGCTTCAATATATAATTTGTCTGTTTTTACAACGATCGATATTGTACCTGGTTTTGCGGTATCGGTATAGCCTATATTCTCTGCATTGATCTGCCGGCGCAGGATGTCCTGAACCTTTTCATAAAATGCATGGTGCTGGGTATCTATCCAAAGTGTTATCGGATCTTTCGGTTTTAATTGATTCTTCACTCTTGTATCACGAATTGCAGTGATCAAGTCCTGCAGCAATGCCCCATCTCTTAAAGTATCTATGTCAATACTTGCAGCAGCGGGTAATTGTTTTACGATCAGGTCATTACCTTTTTCGCGTTCACGAAGCTGATGATATATTTCCTCTGTAACAAAAGGCATATAAGGATGTAACAACTGAATCAGTTGCTCATAAATAGCCAATGTGCGCTCATACACATGCGCAGAAACGGGCTGATCCATTGCCGGCTTTACCCATTCCAGGTACCATGAACAGAAATCATTCCAAATGAGTGAATAAATCGTTTTCAATCCCTCGCTCAAGCGGAAATCTTTGATCATTCCCTCTATCTCTCCCGATACTTCAGCCAGGCGTTGCTGCATCCAATCAATAGCAAAAACGACACTATTATCTGTGTAATTATTATCTACGCGTGCTTCCCAACCTTTTATCAACCGCAATGCATTCCACATTTTATTGCAAAAATTCCGGCCCTGTTCCAGTTGCGCTTCATCAAAAAGTAAATCGTTGCCTGCCGGTGAAGATATCATAATGCTGAACCGGGTAGCATCAGCACCAAAATTTTCAATCAGTTCCAGCAGCTCGGGCGAGTTACCTAAAGACTTGCTCATTTTACGTCCCAGCTTATCGCGGACTATACCTGTAAAATAGACGTTGTCGAATGGTTTCTCTCCAAGAAATTCATAGCCCGCCATGATCATACGAGCCACCCAAAAGAAAATGATATCCGGACCTGTAACCAATGTACTTGTCGGATAATAATATTTCAGATCAGCATTGTCTGATTTTTCGTTCCAGCCAAATACCTGCATAGGCCACAACCAACTGCTGAACCATGTATCCAATACATCTTCATCCTGCCTCAGCCCAGGCTTTTCTTTTGCCAGCTGTGGTTTTTTATTTTGATATTGAGTGTATGCCTCCTGTTCTGTTTTTGCTACGTACATGCCTCCTTCGGCATCATACCATGCAGGTATACGCTGCCCCCACCAGAGCTGACGGCTGATGCACCAGTCTTTGATGTTCTCCATCCAATGGCGGTAAAGGTTTTTGAATTTAGCCGGATGCAGCTGCACATTATCGTTCAGCACATTGTTCAAGGCAGGCTTTACCATTTCCTGCATATTGCACCACCATTGCATAGAAAGGCGTGGCTCTATGACCACATCAGTACGCTCAGAAAAACCCACCTGGTTATTGTATTCTTCTTCTTTCACCAGGTTACCTGCAGCACGTAAATCTTCTACGATCTTCTTCCGGACCACAAAGCGATCCTCACCTACATAAAGCTGCGCAGCTTCGCTCATTGTACCATCTTCCTTCAATGTATCAATAACCTGCAAATTGAATTTCAAACCCAGGTTATAGTCATTGATATCATGTGCCGGTGTTACTTTCAATGCACCTGTACCAAATTCCATATCTATGTATTCATCAAATACGATAGGTATTCTGCGATCGATGAGTGGTACAAAACAATATTTGCCTTTCAGGTGCTGATAGCGGGGGTCATCGGGATGCAAACACACCGCAGTATCTCCTAAAATAGTTTCGGGGCGTACGGTTGCGATAGTAATGTATTCTTCATTGTCGGTATCTATACGATAACGGACATAGTATAATTTGGAATTGGTTTGTTTATAGATCACTTCTTCATCACTGAGAGCCGTTTTAGCCTTCGGGTCCCAGTTGATCATCTTCACACCACGATAGATATAGCCTTTATTATACAGATCGTTGAATACACATATAACAGCCGTATAATAATTCTCGTCCATGGTAAATGCAGTACGCTCCCAATCGAGAGAACAGCCTAAACGACGTAATTGTTGCAGAATAATACCGCCATATTTTTCTTTCCATTCCCAGGCATATTTCATGAACTCATCGCGCGAGATATTTTTCTTATCTATTCCCCGCTCGCGGAGCATACCTACTACTTTTGCCTCTGTGGCGATAGATGCATGGTCAGTACCGGGAACCCAACAAGTATTATAGCCCAGCATTTTGGCACGGCGTATCAGTATATCCTGTACCGTATCATTGAGGGCATGCCCCATATGTAATACCCCTGTTACATTGGGCGGAGGTATGACAATAGTATATGGCGGGCGATCATCAGGTACTGATTTAAAATATCCTGACTTATCCCAATGCTTATACCAGCGCTGCTCCGATTCCTGATGCTGAAAATTTTTACTGAGTTCCATGCTAATTCTAAGTCTGCAAAGATAATAGCTAAAGCCTGTAAAGGAATTGTTATCTCTCGTGCCTATTATTTTTTTACTTAATTTACAGCAAAACCTGCCATTATGCGTAAAACTTTACTTGTTTTAGGTTTATTATTGGAGGCTTCACTAGTGCAGGCACAAGCCACGTGGAGCACCGAGGTAGCACCTATCATTTATAATAAATGTGCTTCATGCCATCGCAGCGGTGGTATTGCACCATTCCCGCTTATTACTTACCAGGATGCTGTAAATAACAGTGGCTCCATCAATACTCAGGCTCAAAACCGCACCATGCCACCCTGGCCTCCGGATCCTACATTCAACAGGCTGGCACATGAGCGTTTATTATCTCAGGACGAGATCGACAAAATAGCTGACTGGGCTACACACGGCACTCCCCAAGGCAATATTTCACTGGCACCGCCACCACCCACATTCAGCACTACAGGCGATCTGCCCGGAACGCCTAATCTTATATCTAAAATACCTAAGTACACATCTACTGCAAATACTGGTGATGTTTATCAATGTTTCGTTATACCCAGCGGACAAACTGCGGATAAGTATGTTACTGCTCTTGAAGCCTTACCGGGCAACAGGGGCATTGTGCATCACGTACTGATCTATGCCGATACAACAGGTACATGTGCTGCATTGGACGCCGCTACGCCCGGACCGGGTTATTTAAATTTTGGTGGTGTCGGTACCAACGATGCTATTTTAATGGGAGCATGGGTACCCGGAAGCGCCCCGATGCAATATCCATCGGGTTTCGGGGTAAGATTGCCTAAAAATGCAGATATCGTATTGCAGATACATTACCCATCGGGAACAGCAGGCCAGCTTGATACTACTGAGGTGCATCTTTTCTTTTCATCCACTTCAACAGGAATCAGGAACTTAAGTATAGACCCTGTACTTAATTACATCAGCAATATATCACCGGCATTGAATATCCCGGCCAATACTACTAAAAGCTTTACTGAACATTTCCAGGTACCCTTCTTTAATATGAGCATATTCGGCATTTTCCCTCATATGCATTTGCTGGGCAAAACAATAGATTGTTTCGGTGTAACCCCGGCAAAAGATACCCAGAAATATATCCGTATCAACGCATGGGATTTCCATTGGCAAGGGTTCTATATGTTCAGGAATGTGATCAAAGTGCCTGCTAACACTAATTTATATTCCAATGCATTTTATGACAACACAACCGGCAACCCGGAAAATCCCAATAATCCGCCTAAAGATGTGCATGCAGGTGAATCCACCACAGATGAGATGATGCTGAACTATTTTATATACACGGCTTACCAACCAGGCGATGAGAATATTGTAATAGACAATTCTCCATTGGTGAACCTCGGTGTCGGCAACTATTATAAGACAGACCAACTATTTTCTCTTGTACCCAACCCGGCAAATAGCCAGGTCATTATCAAATACTATATAGAGCATACAACTACCGGCAAGCTTGATATTATAGATATGCAAGGCAGGATAGTCAGGCAGCTGTTTAACGGTGAAATGAAACAAAATTATTACGCTAATACCTATTCCATAAGTGAGCTACCTGCAGGCATGTATACTGTACGGTTAAGCACTGCAGATCATGTAGTGAATCAAAAGCTATTGATAGAAAGATAACCAATAAAAAGGTAAGTGCCGGGACAAAACCGGCACTTACATCATTTAACCAAAACAACTACAAACCTATAAGCCGGATTCTGTAACCCCAAATGGTCTTGGGATGATTATCATTTATCTGGGATGCCGCTCGCACAGCACCTCAATCTGCCAACCCGCGGATATCGGACGAGCAAGCCCTCAAACATCCGCCTATTTGACATTTCAGCACACAAGGTTTACCCCAAAGTAATGTTACCATCACGCTGCGTAGGCTCTTACCCTACGTTTTCACCCTTACCCCGAATGAGGCGGTTATTTTCTGTGGCACTATCTGTATCCCATTTGCACAGGATCCCACCCGTTAGGTGGTGTGTTGCTCTAAGCTGTCCGGACTTTCCTCTGCTATTTTCACAACAGCGATAATCCAGCCTGTAGTCCATACAAATGTAAATAAAATAACCTATCCTTAATGTTAAGAGTTAGGAAATGACACTTGCAGGATTTTATCCAATTTAATTGATGAGTTAGATTTTGAACAGCGGAAGCTGAAGATCTTTTCCTGAATATTTAGCTTCGTGCTGCAACAGCCATTGCTTACGCCACAGGCCTCCGCCATAACCAGTCAAATGACCATTTTCTCCTATTACCCTGTGACAAGGAATTATTATGGCAATACCGTTTTCTCCATTAGCGCCCGCCACAGCCCTAACGGCTTTTTCATTTCCCAGGAAAATAGATTGCTGTTTGTATGATCGCGTTTCAGCGTAGGGTATCTTTATCAAACCGTTCCAAACGCTCTTTTGAAATTCAGTACCTACCAGATGCAGAGGCAAATCAAACACCTGCCTTGTACCTTCGAAATATTCTTTTATTTGTTGTTCTAATAATACGAAATGCGGATGCTCACCAGGAACCAATGCAGCATCCAGCTTTGTTTGAATGCGTTTCAGAATGCTTTCCATCATTCGTCTTTCAGCAAAATCAAACAGGCATATACCTTCATCTGTAGCGCCAGCCATCATAGGCCCAAGCGGTGTAGTAATACGAGTGATCGTTACCAATTGTTTTTGTTTTGATTTATTAGGATTATTACCAATGATCTTTTTGTAAGAATGCTGGAAACCACTCATGGATTCAAACCCATTTCCAAATGCTGCATCGGTAACAGCTGTACCAAATTTGATCTGACCAAAAGCTTTGCTGATACGCATAAAGCGCTGATAGGCCTGGAAAGTCATATCATAATGCTGTTTGAACCAACGCCTGATACCAGCAGGTTGCAGCCCTTTTTGTTTCAAGTCCAAATCCGTGAGCTTCAATTCCGGATCGCTTTGCAATGCTTCAAGCAATATTTTTATATCAGCAGGCATCTCTCCCATTTGCTGCAGGGGCTTGCAAACCTTGCAGGGACGATAACCGTATAACATCGCATCTTTTGCCCGGGTAAAGAATTCAACATTTTCGAATTTAGGTTTGCGGGCTGTGCAGGAAGGGCGGCAGAATATACCCGTGGTCTTAACCGCCATGAAAAAGATGCCTTCATAGGCCTTGTCCTTACGCAGGCTCGCGTCATACATCACTTCAGGTGTAAGAATAGCTGTAGACATATCTATGCAAAGTAACAGCTTGCTGCTGCATACAACAACCGAAAAATGAACAGGTAATTTTTTAAGCTACTGCCTGGGAGAAACTATTCTTAAATGTATGGATCAGGTCGGCCTTGACGATACGTTTAGCTACGTCGATCATATTTTTGAATGCCAGGGCGTGGGAGATGCCATGACCAATGATCACAGGGCTGTTGATACCTAAAATAGGTGTGCCCCCATATATCTCGTAATTGAAATTATCGAGGAAAGCATCATTGATCTTGCGTTCCTCTTTAAAGATATGATAAACTGATTCTGCCAGTTTCAGCACGATATTACCGACAAAGCCTTCACAAACTATGATATCCGCTTTATCGAGGAAAACATCGCGCCCTTCTATATTGCCAATGAAATTAATATCTGTACGCTCTTTTAAAAGCGGGTAGGTGGCCTGCGCCAAAAGATTTCCTTTACCTTCTTCTTCCCCAATATTCAAAAGGCCAACACGCGGATTTTGTACACCGGAAACATGCTGAGCGTAAAGAGAACCTAACTGTGCGAATTGCACCATATTCTCCGGTTTACAATCGGCATTGATACCTACATCCAGTATCAGGTTGAATTTTCCATCTGCACGGGGAACGGGAGTAGCAATGGTAGGACGCAGGATGCCTTCAATGTTTTTCACAGAATACATGGCACCAACCATCATTGCGCCTGTATTACCCGCACTGATAAAGGCATCTGCTTTTTGCATTTGCAGCATACCGAAACCAATAGCTATGCTGGACCGCTGTTTTTCTTTCAGAGCTTTGGTAGGATGCTCATTCATCTCAATAACTTCAGTAGCTTCTACCAAAGTATATCGCTCTTTATAAGGTTCCAGGACAGAAAGCAATGGCGATACCCTTGCAGGATCGCCAATCAATAACAGGTGCACTGAAATATCAGGCTCCTGTTCAAAGAACATCTGAACACCTTTTATGGCTTCTTCGGGCGCATAATCGCCCCCCATGATGTCAAACCCGATCTTCATCCGCCTGGATATTCCGGTTTTTATTTTTGTTCACCCTCAGCTGTTGCAGGAGATTTGTCTATCACTACTTTACCGCGATAGTACAATTTTCCTTCTACCCAATGGGCACGGTGGCGCAGGTGGCTTTCACCTGTAACCGGATCTACACTCCATGTCTCGGCAGTAGCCTTGTAGTGTGTACGGCGTTTAGCTGAGCGCTGCTGTGAGTGGCGTCGTTTAGGATTAGGCATTGTATTTAGATTTTATTTCGATTTACGTTTAGTTTTTGCCTCTTCTTTTTTAAATGCTTCGAGGCCTTTCCATATGGTATTGCCGGGTTTGTTATCATCCGACTCTGCCAGTTTATTTAACAGATTCAAGGTTTCAGGGTTGCAACCGGGTTCTCCATCCTCCCTATCAGGGTGCACCCTATGCAAGGGCACACTCAGCATCACAAATTCATACAACCAGCCACTGAAATCAATCACAGTTTCGCTGCGTGGTATGAACACTACATCGGCTTCGTCGTCCTTATGGTCTGTATCTTCCCCGGTCAATTTGATGACGAGGTCAAATTCATCCCATAGCCTTAGTTTAAATTCATCGCCACATCTGTCGCAAGCTACGGTAACACTTCCATCAATATCAAAATGACAAAGAAAGAAATTGTTCTTTTTATCGAAAGTTAATGTTACCTGGGCGTCAAGGTCTTTAAAATCCCTTTCATCCACCCGTTGCTCCATGAACCGCTCATTCAGATCGTACTGAAAAGTATGAACACCGGGTTTTAACCCCTGCCATGCTATTTCGTATTCCCTGTTATGTTTCATGTTCTGGTCGTCCCTTTAAAAACCAATCCTGTCAAAAAACTTCAATGGGGTGCAAAGGTAGCAATTTTCTGCTGAATCAGAGCAATTTATTTCTCTTGAGCAGAAAAGAATATAATACCTGCTCCACAGGCTGCGAAAGGTCTACAGGCACATAATCGACCTGGTATTGATGGCAACGGTTCTCCACCATTTGCCTGTATCCTGCCATCCGGCTTATATACCGTTCCTTTATCTGTTGGGGCTGCAATTTGATCCGATCTCCTGATTCCATATCCACAAACTCATATGGTCTTTTATCAAATTCAAAAGCTATTTCCTGCTTACCCTCAGTTATATGAAATAAAATTACCTCATGTTTATTATAGCGTAAATGCTGCAATGCAGAAAAAAGATTCTCAGCCTCTTCTGTATCGTCCATCATATCGCTAAAAACAACAATAAGAGAACGCTTATGCATTTGCTCCGCAACCAGGTGCAATGCTCCCGCAGCATTCGTTTTTTTATTCAACGAACCAGATCCCAGTATTTTTTCCAGTTCGGAAGTAAGCATCCTGTAATGGCTATGAGCTGACCTGCAATCCGAGAAATAATTGACCTGGTCGTCAAACAGGGCTAATGCCGCAGCATCGAGCTGTCTTTTGAGCAACTGGATGAGACTAGCAGCAGCCAAACAAGCGAATTGTAATTTGCTCATCTTTTCTGCCTCCTGAGGGAAATGCATAGATGAAGAGGTATCCACCACCAGGCAACAACGCAAATTGGTCTCCTCCTCAAAACGCTTTACAAAAAGCTTATCGGTCCTTCCATATACCCTCCAATCAATATGCCTGAGCGCATCGCCCTGATTATACAACCTGTGCTCTGCAAATTCCACTGAAAATCCGTGAAAAGGACTTTTATGCAGACCTATAATGAACCCTTCCACCACCTGGCGGGCTATAAGTTCCAAATTCTCTATTAAGGGTTGTGGTTTGAGCATGCTTTAAAAACTAAAAATAGGCTTTAAAAGCTTTGAGTGGTGTTAAAAATTGAACAGCAGTTAAAATAACGGATATTGCTACAAGTGTCAACATTTTGGACCGACAACCGGCGTTTTTTGACTATAGCGTTGAGCGGATATTGTATGTTTTGGCAGAAAATGCTAACAAATGATAACATTGCTAACAGTTTTTAAAATCTATCAAAAATGTCAGCATTTTACTCAGAATAACGCACCCCATTATCAGGAGATACTATCGCCTGATTCCACTCTTCTTCCATTTTATTATCAAGCATTATAGCACGAATGCGTTCCTTAATATCGTTCTTCATTTTTATGATCAGAGACTCCCCTTTCTTATTCGTACTTTCTTTTTCGGTTACCAGTTCGCCACGGATGATCTGTGCGAGTATAGCTCGTTTTTCTTCTATACCCGTAAGCCTGCCGTTATACTGCTCCCGGAGCGACTGTATGGATAACTGGCGCAACTGCAGCAGCCCCTTCTGTATGCTATAAGCTATATGCGGCATGGCCAGCAGGCGGCAGGCACTGGTACGGGCAGCAGCATTGGACGATGAAGGGTAAGCGGCCTGGTAAGCCAGACGGCGATTGCCATGGGCTATCATCTCGCTGATAAAGACCTGGTGCTTTTGCTGAATAGTGGTTTGCTCTTCTATGGCTTTATTGGCTTCATATTCAGCTTCCTGTGTGGCGAGCATTTGTTTGTGTTCTTGTTCCTGCTCTTTGGTAAAGCCTATGTATTGGGGCTCTATGTATTTCATGAGAGCCTCGAATTCTTTATCAAGCCGGGGATTTCCTGTACTGTTTTCTATTGACATGACTGGTGGTTTTAAGGTTCAATAAAAACAAAATTATGAGTATTATTGTTATTTACAAAAAATAATCCTCAAACGATATAAGCAATTGTTTTTCGTGAGATGCCAAGCCAATTTACCTGAAAACAGACTGCCAATGGAGAGATAACATATTTACCTATTGATCTGCAGTATTGAATATACGTTCGAGCGCCCAGGCTTTAAGTTGCAGTTCATCCCACTCACCTTCGGGGGTGCTGTCGTAAGTAATAGCCCCACCCGTTTGATAAGAGAGGTATTGGCCAGTGCTATTATAAAACAAGCTTCGAATAATTACATTAAAGTCAAAATCGCCAGCCGGATCTATATAACCCACAGTGCCTGAAAACAATTCCCGCCTGCTATGCTCATATTGATCTATCAACTGCATGACCTTTATTTTGGGAGCCCCTGTCATACTACCCATGGGGAAAGAATAGCGGATAGCATCGGTAAACGGAGCACCCGCTTTTAACCTGCCGCTTACAGTAGATATCATCTGGTGCACCTGCGGAAAACTGTAAATTCCAAACAACTCATCAACAGTAACAGAACTGACTTCGCAAGAACGTGCCAGATCATTACGAACCAGGTCAACGATCATTACATTCTCCGCCCTATCTTTAACACTTGTTTTCAGCTCCAGTTTATTTTTATCGTCAGTTCCAGCATCCCCTCCTCTCGGAGCTGTTCCTTTTATAGGTTGTGAAAGTATGGTATCCCCCTTCCTGCACAAGTATCTCTCGGGACTGGAACAGATCATGTACCTTTCTTCATTCCGGTAAAAAGATGCGAATGGAGCCGGTGATATTTTTTGCAATTGATCAAACAATGCATGCGGATCGATGGTAACATCCACGGCATATGCTTCATTACAAATATTGATCTCGTAGCAATCGCCATTACGAATATGTTCGCGGATAGCGTTAATGATCGGAATATAGGTTTCCCGGTCAATCTTCCTGGTAAAACTCAGCTTTGGTAATACAGCATCATTTAATGGTGTGTTGAGTATATTTTCCAGAATTTCCAGAGGTGGGGTATGTAATGACTCAATGGTGAAAGTATTTTTCCCTTTACCGATATAGCAAACTACTTCAGGTTGAAAAAAATACAGGTCTTGCCAATGTAAACGGGCTGTATGCCGGGATGACAGCTTACTATCCAACTCGTTTTTATGATCGTAACAAATATGACCGAAAAGCCAGTCTTTATAATTATCGTGTATTTGCTGAATGGAAGAGAGGCTATATGCTGATTTTTCGACCCCGCATGCCAGGAGGCATTCATACCTGCCATATTTATCCTCGTAATCGTTACTATCCAAAAAAAGAAAAATGCTGAGTGGTTTTACCCAATTCAGCATTTTTTTCTTTAATTCTTTATACTGCAGGTCTTGCAGCGGATAAGTTGCTATCTGTCTTTGCAAGAACCAGTCATTTAAAAGTCGTCATCGTCATCATCAAAACCATTACCCTCGCTAAAGAAGCCCATGTCTTTGAATTCTTCATCTATATCGAAGTCATCTTCTTTTGCTTTTTTGCTGCCTGCAGGAGATTTTGATTTAGACTTAGGCATATCGAATTCCTCAAAATCCTTATCTATGTCGTATTCGTCTTCCTCTTCTTTAAATTCATCATCATCATCAAAATCATCATCATCTTCGTCGTCATCATCGTCATCGTCGTCATCTTTTTTCGATTTGCCTGCAGCTTTTTTTACAGCCGTCTTTTTCTTAGGCGCGTCATCTTCGTCTTCTTCATCGTCATCATCTTCTTCCATTTCCTTCGCAGGTTTTGATGATGCTTTTTTTACAGGCTTGGCGCTGTCTTCAGCGCTCTTCTTTTCAGTTGGTCCCTTTTTGCTTGAATTTGATTTCATAGCGCACATACAGTTGATGCCGTAAAATTTTAATTGTTTATTGAAATTCCCAAATTTTTTTTGAGATAAAAAACATAATTTTTTTACTAAGGAATATTAAGCAACTGATCCCGCCCTGTTCCGTTAGAAATAAACGCAATTTTAGTCTGCAAATATTGTTCCACAAATTGGCAATAATCCCTAAAAACCTGTGGGGTTTCTGCATAAGTTTTACATTCGCTGATGGGCTTGTCCCAACCGGGAAAAGACCTATACACAGGTTCTGTATCTACATTACACAGATCGTAAGGGAGTTCGTTGGTTTCTTTACCATCTATTTTATACGCAATTGCGGCCTTTACGGGATTGAACTGGTCCAGAACATCTGCCTTAGTTATGATCAACTTAGTGACCCCACTTAACATAACAGTGTACCTGAGTGCCACCAGGTCTATCCAGCCGCAACGCCGCGGACGAGCGGTAACCGCACCAAATTCATTACCTGCTTTACGTAGTGCCTCTCCCGTTGCATCTTCGAGCTCTGTGGGAAATGGCCCACTGCCCACCCTGGTACAATAAGCTTTTGTGATGCCGTATACGTCCCTGATACTGGTAGGGCGCACACCGAGACCATTGCAAACACCTGCAGCAATAGTATTGGAAGAAGTAACAAAAGGATAGGTACCAAAGTCGATATCCAGCATACTACCCTGCGCACCTTCTGCCAAAACCCTCTTTCCACTCTTCAACTGAGTATCCAGCCAGTATTCTGCATTTATTATCTGCAGCCCGCGAATGAATTCTGCCGCTACAAAGAATTTTTCTTCCCAGTCCTGCAGATCAACGGGTTGATCATATTGCTTCAGCATCTGCAAATGCTTTTGCTTCAGCTTGTCATATTTCTGTTTAAAATCCTTGCTTAGTATATCACCTATACGTAATCCGTTACGCCCGGTCTTATCCATATAAGCAGGACCGATACCTTTTAATGTTGACCCGATTTTTTCCTGCCCTTTTGCCGCCTCTGATGCTGCATCAAGAGCCCGGTGAGTAGGGATAATCAAATGTGCGCGCTGGGAAATGAATAACCTTTCCAACAGATCCGGCTGCAATGCTGCAATCTGTTCGATCTCTTCTTTAAGCGTCACGGGGTCTATCACCACCCCATTACCGATCAGGTTAACACAATGCTTTTGGAAAACACCCGAGGGTATGGTACGCAATACTACTTTTTTGCCATCCACATATAATGTATGGCCCGCGTTTGGTCCTCCCTGGAACCTGGCAATAACATCATAGTCAGCGGCAAGGTAATCCACTATCTTTCCTTTTCCTTCGTCACCCCACTGTAAACCGAGCAATACGTCGATCATAAAAAATATTTCGTACTAAAAAATGATTATCAGAAACCGATGCGATACGCATCCAAACTGCAAATGTAAAAACCCAAAACTTATATCAGCAAATTATTTACCCTCAGTATCCTGTCTTACAATATTGGCATGCTGAGCCATAGCGAGCAGTTGCTTTAATGTATTTTGCATACCATCATTTGAACCATCGAGAAAAATAACGTTGCCCTTGCCATTCTCAGCAAAATGTTTAATGGCATCCGTCCACATAGAAAACAGGATAAACGATGCATCCAGTTTGGCATTTTGCATCTCTTTGGCAGCGTTGGCCATACCATGAGCTACCTCTTCACGAAACAGAGCCACGCCCTGGCCTCTCAACTGTGAAGCCTGGCGCTCTGCTTCCGCAGATATTTTGATGGCATTACCTTCTGCCTCTGCTGCTTTTGTTTTGGTAATGAGTAAAGCCTGACCTTCATTCTCGGCGGCTGCTTTCAGGTTATTAGACGCGACTACCTGTGCCATCGAACGCATAATAGCCTCATCGAAAGCGATATCATTCAACTGCAGATCGAGCAGGTGATAACCCCAGTCCTCTAACTGCTTATCCAATTGTTCTTTTACATGAAAGATGATCTCTGTACGAAGCTGTAATATCTCGGATTGTTTTTTAGTGGCTACATATGCGCGTACTGCTCCTTCCACCGAACGTATAAGAGCTTGCATAAAGCTTTTTTCGTCCATGAATTTAAAGGCCACATTCTGAATTGTTTCAGACTCTTCGTTCAATACAGAATATAATAACATGGCGGAAAAGTTCACATTGGCCTGATCCTGGGTAATGGCCTGGAACTTTAATTCAATGGAGCGATTTTGATAAGATATACGTCTGAAAATAGATTCTATAAGCGGTATACGAAAATTCAACCCCGGCCTCAGCACACGCCTGTATTTCCCGAATACTGTTATAACCGCCACCGTGCCCTGCTGAACTGTTATCATGCACATTAAAAAAAGCAGGAAACATACACCTATGAGGATCAAAGGAACCATATACATTTATTTATTTGGAAATATACGAAGATGCACGAAATTTGAACTAAGAATAAAGACCAATGTCAGCCAAATTCGTTTTAGATACTGCAGCCATGCAGGAAGATTTTTTTGCTGATACTGCGTTAATAGGAATTGTAAGCAGCTTACCGATTTACAGATTTTGCTGGCTGCTAAACCAAAATATGGGTTTGGATTTCAAACGTGTTCCGGATTTTGATCCTGTTTTACAAACCAATTCAGCCGAAATATATTTTTCTTTCTACCAATACTGCATGCCTGCCAATGGTAATAAATATTCAATTTATAAATTAAAGTCAGGTAATGAGATACTCTTGCCGGAAGTCAAACACCTTGACTTCATTTGGCTGATAGAAAGCGTTAACCCTTCTGCGGATGCGTTGAAATACGTGGAGCATCTCCGGCATATGCCGGATATACAATTGGCGCAAATACTGGACACCGAAAGGCTTAAGAACCTGAACAACCTGCTCGTTTAAATATATAACAGGCAAGTATAAAACATAGAAATATGTTAATTTGTAAATACTGCTTAGGTGCGTACGTGTATTTTTCTATTTTTGTTGCCTGTCAAAATAACGCTGCATGAATTTTCGCAAAGTCAACAACCTTGTCGGGTGGATAACGTTTGCCATCGCTACATTTGTTTATTTAAAAACCATGGAACCTACCGCAAGCTTTTGGGATTGCGGTGAATTCCTTTCCTGTGCCTATAAAATAGAAGTAGGTCACTCACCAGGCGCTCCCCTGTTTATGATGATCCAACGTATGTTCGGGCTTCTTGCAGGCGGTAATGTGCAAAAAGTAGCCCTGATGATCAATGCATGGTCGGCCATAGCAAGCGGTCTTACTATATTATTTTTATTCTGGACGATAACACATTTTGCACGCAAACTGGTAAATACCCATGAGGAAGAACTGACAGGCACACAACTGAGCGTCATTATGGGCGCAGGCCTGGTTGGAGCATTGGCTTACACTTTCTCTGACACGTTCTGGTTTTCTGCAGTTGAGGCGGAAGTTTATGCGACATCATCATTTTTCACGGCTTTGACTTTCTGGGCCATACTCAAATGGGAACATATTGCCGATAAAAAATATGCTGACAGGTGGCTGGTGTTTATCGCTTATATGATGGGCTTATCAGTAGGTATTCACTTATTAAACCTGCTTGCTATCCCCGCTGTGGCTATGGTGTATTACTTCAAGCGCTATAAAACAACCACGCTGGGTACTTTCATAGCTTTTATAGTAGGTTGTTTACTATTAGCATTAGTACAGTTTGGTGTACTGCAGGGGCTACCTATTCTTGCTTCGAAATTCGACGTGTTTTTTGTAAACAGCCTGGGTATGCCTTTTGATTCAGGTGCATTGGTATTTGTGATCTTATACGTGGTATTCACTATATGGGTGCTGATGTATGCTAAAAAGAAAGGAAATTATCTATTACATACAGGTATGCTTTGCATCACATTCGTTGTAATAGGTTTTACCAGCTATTTGGTACCAATGATACGTTCGCGCGCGGATGTACCGATCGATATGACCAACCCGGACAATACGATCAGCCTGGTATCTTACCTGCAACGGGAACAATTCGGGCAACAGCCATTGTTGTTTGGTCCTGACTTTACCAGCAGACCTACCGGCATGAGGAATAATGGCAATCAGTATACCCGTTCTAAAAAGAACGGAAAGGATTTCTACGAGGTGGTAGGTCAAAAACTGGAGTATGAATATGATGCTGCTGATAAAAGATTCTTCCCGCGCATATACGAAGGCAATGAAGCACAGCACGTAAGATTTTACCGCAGCTTCCTGGGGCTTGGTGAAAATGACTCACCAACCGGAGCAGATAATTTTAATTATTTCTTCAACTACCAGATAGACTGGATGTGGTGGAGGTACTTTATGTGGAATTATTCTGGCCGTCAAAATGATATGGAGGGCCAGGGAGAGCCTAAAAACGGTAACTGGATCACGGGTATCAAATTCATTGACAAAATGATGGGCCGAGGTGACCTGGATAAGATGCAGGACGGATATAAAAACAACGCAGCAAGAAACCAGCTTTACCTGCTGCCATTTATATTAGGCATTCTTGGCATCATTTATCAATTCAACCGAAACCGCAAAGATGGCATTACCACATTCATGCTATTTTTCTTTACCGGTATCGCTATTGCGATTTACCTGAACATGCCACCACTGCAGCCCCGCGAACGTGACTACGCATTTGCAGGTTCTACATATGCTTATGCTATCTGGATAGGCTTAGGTGTGCTTATGGTAAATGACTGGATACAAAAAATACTGAAAGGCAGCGCCGGTGCATATGCAGCTACCGGTATATGCTTGTTGGCTGTACCTGTGATCATGGCTAAAGAAGAATGGGATGATCATGACCGCTCTAACAAAACGCTGGCACAGGCTACAGCTTATAATGCATTGATATCCTGTGCTCCGAATGCTGTTTTATTCACTTTTGGTGATAACGATACTTATCCTGTATGGTATTTGCAGGAAATAGAGGGTGTGCGCAGGGACGTACGTGTCATTAATATGAGCCTCCTGGGTATAGACTGGTATGTAGATCAGCTGAACTACCGGATCAATGACGCGGATGCTGTGCCGATGCAATGGAAAAAACAAAATTACATTGGCGATCACCATAATTATATCAGGTATAATGCCAGCCCGAGAATACCCCAGGACCGCTACTTCAACCTGGCTGAAATATGCCAATTCATGGACAGTGATGACCCACAAGCCAAAGCGGCCTTCGGAAGCGAGATGGAGAATTATATGCCTACCAAGAATTTCTTTGTACAGACGCCAAGCAAGGCTGAATTAGTACAGAACGGGTTGGTGAAAGCAACGGATACCGGCCGTATCAACAATACAATGCAATTCAGATTTCCGAAGGATATAGCAGGCAAAGACGATCTTGCTGTATTGAACATTATATCGGAAGTAGCGAAGCAAGGCTGGAAAAGACCGATCTATTTTGGAGGCGGGTTGCCCAACGATAACTATGAAGGATTGGAAAATTACATGAGGCTGGAAGGTATCGTGTACAGGCTTCTTCCATACCAAATGCAGGACACATTCCAAATGCCGGAACAGGATATGGGAACAGTAGACCTGGATAAAAGTTATGACTTGTTTGTAAATAAATACAAATGGGGCAATGCAGAGCGCAACAATGTGTATTATGATGAAAAGAACCGTATCATGTTTGCAGCGTACCGTGTTAATTCAGGCCGCATCGGGTCTGAATTGGCCATGAAAGGACGACGCGAGGATGCGGTGCGCATGCTGGACGCTGTAAGAAACGGCATATCTGAACATTCTTACTTCTACGATGCTACTGCATATTACATGGCGATTGCTTATTACAGGGCCGGTGCAATGGATAAAGCAAAAGACATGACCATGAAACTGGTTCGCAATGCAGAAGATGACATCAACTATATCACGGACCTGAACGACAATGGTAAAGAAAGAATGCAAGGTGATGCTGAACGTGACCTTTCGATCATTAACTCATTAATGAAAAACGCACAGGCCTCCGGCGACATTACCACATTCCAGATACTGGATAAGAAACTCAACATACTTGCCGGTAAGGTAGGAATGGGACGCCGTCAATAATGGCATACATTTTACACTGAAATCCTTATCGTTTGATAAGGATTTCTTTTTTTTGCAGCATAAACAACTTTGAAAATGATCCATAAACTCATTGGCCTTGTTCTAGCTATCATGATATTAAGCAATACAGGTAGCGCACAGCTGTTATCCAGAAAAAAAGCCAATGATAACGAAAAGGCACCCAAAGCTATTTTAGTACAACTATCCACCTCAAGCCGCAAAATGGATTATTACAGACGGGCTAAAAAACAAGCACTGGTTAAACAGCTGGAAACCGATGTGCAGAACGTTATGGATAAAATGGTCATGGATTTTAATGATAATTTTAATTACTGCCCGGTTTATTATTTCATGGATACCAATGCCAACCTGGTACTTGAACAGAAATTTGATGGAGTAATACTTGACAATCAAATGCATCCTATTTCTTACATCGACCTTAATGCTGAAGACCCATATAATATTGTTTTATTTGGTATTGTTACTAAAGATGCATCAAATTATAACGGACATGATAACAGCGATCCCATGGATGCAGGCTATAACGTAGGTTCTACATCCCACCGGCTGATCGTTTTAAATAAGGACTTTAAAGCTATTAATAAACCTTTACCAAATGGCCTTAATAATATTAACCGCGGGAAGCTGAGACAGCCTGTTAGTTCTTACATCTATGACTCCCCAAAATTCGATATTTATTATCGCCCCTATGCGAGGAATCTTAGCGCCAAAATGTTGAGCTATTACGGTCCCTATCCCTATAAATAAAAAACCCTCCGGGATCATCCGAAGGGATTTATATCTGAGGTCACGAGCGGATTCGAACCGCTGTATAAGGTTTTGCAGACCTCTGCCTAGCCACTCGGCCACGCGACCTTTAAAGGTCAGCAAAGGTAGCAAAATTTAGTTTCCATCCAATGGTTAAAATAAAACCCTTAATGGCAATTTGGATAAACTGCCATATGATTAAAGTTAAACCTGCTTACAGCACGCCGTTGCTTACAGGCTTATTAGATGCATAAGCCATCTCTGATGCATCATCAAGTATAGTAAGAATGCGATGTTTTACATCTTCTGATAAGCCTTCTACATTTTTATCCAATAGTGCACGCAGATCTTCGAGACTAGCTTCAGCCTTACCACGTAGCTTATCAAGCTTTGTCTTCCACTTATCTGCTGTATCGGCAATATCTTCTCTCAGTTCTGATCCTTTTTCAGGTGCTATCAGCATGCCTATTGCTACCCCAACCAGGGCGCCCGCAAAAAATCTTGATGCGCTCATATTTGTCTGTTTTTAGTTTATAATTAATGAATTAACGTCCTCCAAATACCTTGCCTATTAAAAAAATAATGAGGCCAATGATCACAACCACCATCAATACACCGGCCCAAACACCAGCTTTAAATATATCTCCGATAAGCTGGCAACTGCTTAAAGAGAGCAGCAATGCTAAAAGAAAACCTAATTCTATCTTTTTCATAAAAAGTTTTTAATACATGCCATCATCAAGCTCCGGCTTGTTCATGAGTTTAAAAATTCATGCCATTAATAATAGTTATGCGTATTAAAAAAACTACACTATATTGGTAATAATAGCTTAATAAACGTACTCACCTTTTACTTCTAATATCGCAAACTGTATGGATACCAATAGAAAATACATCGCTCTAGTGACCGGAAGTACCGGTGGCTTAGGTACAGCGATATGCAAACGTCTTGCAGACGATGGCTTTCATGTGATAGCCAATTACCAAAACCGCGAAAAGGCGGAAAAATGGAAGCAACGCATGAAAGATGATGGTTACGACTTTGATATGTACCAGGCCGATGTAAGCAATTATGACTCTGTGGGTGAAATGATCGCTGCCATTGAAAGTACTATGGGGCCTATTGATATATTGGTAAATAATGCAGGTATAACACGCGATGGGCAGTTTCGTAAAATGACGCTTGAGAATTGGGATGCGGTAATGAAAACTAACCTGTACAGTGTATTTAATTGCACACGCCATGTTATTAATCAAATGATAGAACGTAATTATGGTCGCATCATTAATATATCTTCTGTAAACGGCCAGCGTGGCCAATTTGGCCAGGCCAATTATTCTGCTGCAAAGGCGGGTATGCATGGTTTCACCAAAACACTGGCTATGGAAGTGGCTAAAAAAGGCATTACGGTAAATACCATCTCCCCGGGATATATAGCCACAGATATGGTGATGGCCGTGGCTGAAGAAGTGCGTAATAAAATAGTTGCAGAAATACCTGTAGGACGTATGGGTGGTACGGAAGAGATCGCCCACCTGGTATCATTCCTGGCCTCGAAAGAAACCAGCTTCATCACAGGTGCCAACTATGCCATCAATGGCGGGCAACATGTGTATTAGGCATAAATAACAACATTCAGAACGTCTACAGCCACAGTTTTTGCTTAGCTTTGCACTTCTTTTGAATATATGCAAAATATACGCAATTTCTGTATCATAGCCCATATTGACCACGGCAAGAGTACCCTTGCTGACCGCCTTTTGGAATTTACCCATACTATATCCGACCGTGATATGCAAGCGCAGGTGTTGGATGATATGGACCTGGAACGTGAGAAAGGTATCACGATCAAGAGCCATGCCATACAAATGGACTATGAATATAAAGGACAGAAATATAAGCTGAACCTTATTGACACACCGGGACACGTTGATTTTTCGTACGAAGTATCACGCGCATTGGCAGCATGTGAAGGTGCTCTTTTACTGGTGGATGCATCTCAGGGCATACAAGCACAAACAATATCGAACTTATACCTGGCATTAGATAATGACCTGGAGATCATTCCCGTGATCAACAAGATTGATATGGATGGTGCCATGATACCTGAAGTGACCGACCAGATCGTTGACCTGATAGGCTGTAAACCTGAAGAGATCATCCTGGCTAGCGGCAAGAGTGGCATTGGTATTGAAGAAATATTATCTGCTATCATAGAACGCATACCGGCACCCAAGGGCAATCCTGATGCGCCTCTGCAGGCGTTGATATTTGATAGTGTTTTTAATTCCTTCCGTGGTATCATAGCCTATTTCCGCGTGGTGAACGGCACGCTAAAGAAAGGCGATAAGGTAAAGTTCTATCATACCGGTGGCGAATATTTTGCTGACGAAGTGGGTGTGCTCAGGCTTACCATGTCGCCACAACAAAGTGTATCTGCCGGAGATGTGGGCTATATCATTACCGGTATCAAAACGGCAAAGGATGTGAAAGTAGGTGATACCATAACACTGGTGAATAATCCTACCCGCGAAGTAGTAAAAGGTTTTGAAGAAGTAAAACCAATGGTTTTTGCCGGTATTTTTCCTGTAGAAACCGATGATTTTGAGGAGCTGCGCGATTGCATGGACAAACTTCAATTGAATGATGCTTCCCTGACGTTTGAACCGGAAACATCCCAGGCCTTAGGTTTTGGGTTCCGTTGCGGGTTTCTGGGTATGCTGCATATGGAAATCATACAGGAAAGGCTGGAACGCGAGTTTAACCAAACTGTAATTACTACTGTGCCGAACGTGAGTTTCATAGCACATATGAACAACGGTGAAACAAGAGTAGTGAACAATCCTACCGAGATGCCGGAACCTACCAAACTAAAAAGCATTGATGAACCTTTTATACGCGCGCAGATCATTACACTGCCCGATTATATCGGTAATATCATGAGTCTTTGCCTGGGCAAACGTGGCTTACTTATCAACCAGCATTACCTGACACCAACAAGAGTAGAACTGATATTTGAAATGCCGCTCACAGAGATCGTGTTTGACTTCTATGATAAACTCAAATCTTCCACACGCGGATATGCCTCATTTGACTATCACCCTATAGACTACCGGGAGAGCGATATAGCCAAAATGGATATACTGCTCAATGGAGATAAAGTCGATGCATTGAGTGCACTGATACATCGCAGCCGCGCACAGGATTTCGGGCGCAAATTATGTTCCAAACTTAAAGACCTGTTGCCACGCCAACAATTTGTTATAGCTATACAAGCCGCCATAGGTGCTAAGATCGTAGCCAGGGAAACCATATCAGCTATGCGTAAGGACGTAACTGCCAAATGTTATGGTGGTGATATCAGCCGTAAACGTAAATTACTTGAAAAACAGAAAGAAGGTAAAAAGCGCATGCGCCAGATCGGCAATGTAGACATACCACAGGAAGCATTTTTGGCCGTATTGAAACTGGATGAATAGTTATATTTCTTTTCCATCGCTATGCTTCCGATCAAAATAAGCGCCGTTATCATTACCCTCAACGAGGAGCGCAATATTGCCCGTTGCCTGCAATCTTTGACCGGTGTTGCTGATGAGATCGTAGTTGTGGACAGCCATTCAGTTGACAGCACTACGGAAATAGCCAGGAGGTTCAATGCGCGTATTATCAAACAATCTTTCCTTGGATACACCGAACAAAAGAAATTCGCTGATAAGCAGGCCAGCTACGACTGGGTGTTGTCAATAGATGCAGACGAAGAACTATCGCCGGAATTGCAAAAGAATATACTCAGCATCAAAGCATCCCAGCAATATGACGCTTATTACCTGGTACGGCTGAATAATTATTGCGGCAAATGGATCAGGTATAGCGGCTGGTATCCCGACAAGAAGATCCGGTTTTACAACCGTACAAAAGGCACCTGGCATGGCGAACAAATACATGAATATTGGGCATTCGAGGAAGCAGGAAAAAAGACGGGACAGCTAAAGGGTGATTTGCTGCACTATACTTACAATACGATCTCTGATCATATCCGGCAAATAGAAAAATTTACCGAGATCAGCGCAAGAGTAGCCGTTAATAATGGCAAAACCGTGTCTTTGACGAAGATATGGTTTGTTCCAAAATGGAAATTTTTCGTGACGTACATTTTGCAGCTAGGCATTCTTGATGGCTATTATGGATACCTGGTTTGCAAATACAACAGTTATTTCAGCAGTATCAAATACATGAAGATCTACCAATACAACCTGCTTAAAAAGCAAGGCATCGATTTCTGATCAATTTTATGTTGAAATGGACTATCGGTGTGCTACTAAGAAAGTCTCAAAAATGCGTTGTTAACAAAAGTCTTGCACAGCCCTATTGCCCTTAAATTAAATAACTATGTGCAATTCAACAATTTAAGTCCGATAATGCCTGTGCATTTTTTGTGGAAAAACAGGATTTCAATAACAAGTGATTAACAAAAAAAATCAATTTCATCTTTTTTCTTTGCACTATTCTTTTTCATGCAAATATTAGGGTTCCTTTGGCGGGGAGCCCTTTTTTATTTAATACCCTACGGTATTCACCACGTCGCCCCAAATATCTTTAAATAATCTTGAGGCAGCTTCTGCGGCTGCCTGTTCATTCTCGGCATTGAGATACATGTACCGGCTCATTTCACCGTTATTCGATGCGAATTCCAGAAAAACATCTTTTTGAATCACCTCATGCAAAACTGTTGCAGAAGCGATAGTGTTGTTTTTAAATTCAATTTTAAACAGCATGTATGTTATAATTAATTGCGTGTGCAAATTGTATCTTTAATGACCTGGAGTTGCTGACGGCGGTCATAGCATACGCTAATATTCAGCAGCATTTTCGATGTCTAAAAAAACCGGTTTGAAACCGGAACAGACCAATTTTAGCGACATTAAATTGAAGGTTAATAAATATTACATTAATTCCTATTAATGTGCAGTAAAAACTATATGCGCCTTGCAGAAAAGCAAGATTCGTGCTTCAATACGGCTCTCTACATTTCTATTTATTAGTTTCAGTGATTGTTTGTGGTTTTAAAAATTTCCTATTATCTTCAACCGTTAAAATGGTTCATTCATGAAATTGCGACCCGGTATTCTGCTGGCCCTATGCTTTACAATAATGGTATTAATGAGTTCTTGTGTGCATAAGTACATCTGCCAGTGTGAAGTATCTTATACGGGTCAACCCGGCCTGCCTGATACGTCGATAAGAGAATATGATATTACAGACACCAGGAAAAAAGCCCAGACAGCTTGTGAGGCCAATTCCACTTCTTACAGCAAAGACAGCATCAGAGCTATAGAAGACTGTCATTTGTATTAGCAGCATTGTCATTAACTTTGGATCTTTGCCATTTTAAATGACTGACGAAGTTTTAGTACCGCGAAACACCGCTTTATTTTATATCAAACGCATTATCGGCCTGTTAGTTTTACTGGCTTTATCAGGCGTATTCCTTTTCTCCGGGTTCAGTAAATTACAAACACAAGCCTTAGACGCGTTCGAATGGACCTTTATGGATATGGGCTTCAGCAACCCTATAGCTGCATCTGTTATAGCTCATTTATTTATTGGCCTCGAATTTCTAACCGGTCTGTTCCTGCTTTTTCATATTTACCTGAAGCAGGTTACTTACCCCCTTACAATAACATTATTATCTATTCTTTCTATTTACCTGGTCGTGCTTATCATTCAACAAGGTAATACCGGCAGTTGCGGCTGCTTTGGCAACTGGGTATATATGAAGCCTTTAGCGGCTATCTGGAAGAATTTGCTGATGATAGCAGCGTGTATAGCGCTGAGATATATTTACCCTATAAAACCGTATCAGGGGCAGGAATGGGTAGCAGCGATCGTGGGAATGATCGGCCTGGTAGCGCCATTTGTTGCATCTCCCCTGGATACAGATCACCAGCCGCAAAAAGTATCAGAGCCTATTAACATGCAATTGCTATATCAGCCAGGAAAACCCCAGCCGTATATAGACCTGCGCCAGGGTAAGCATATTGTAGCTTTCATGAGCCTTACCTGCCCGCATTGTAAAAAGGCAGCATACCTGATGCAGATCATTAAAAAACATCACCCCGACATACCCATTTTCCTTATTCTAAGCGGGCATCCTGATAATGAAAAAACTTTTTTTGACGAAACACATGCCATAGGCCTACCCCATATGCTTTTCAGAGACAGCAAGAGTTTTACAGAATTGGCTGGTCCTGGTGTTCCTGCTATCTTCTGGATCAATAATAGCATCGTAGAGCGGAAGAGCAATTATTACCAGCTTGACCCACAGGTCATGGAAGACTGGCTAAAACACTAATTTTGCTGAATGGCTGAAGAAAATGATATTGAAGAAATGTGGGATGATGACGAGCCGGAAAGCTCTGAGCCCGAAGCCCATATTGAGCCGGTAGAGCGTTTTCGCTTTGTAGCCGATAAAGGGCAGGAACCTCTGCGTATCGATAAATTCCTGATGAATCGCATTGAAGGTGCTACGCGTAACAAGCTGCAGCAGTCCCTTGAAGATGGCCATATTTTGGTGAGCGGGCACCCGGTAAAACCCAATTATAAAATAAAACCCGGAGATGAGATCGTGGTATTTGATATGCGGCGCCCGGAGTCGCTTGAAGTCATACCCGAAGACATGCCGCTGGACATTGTTTATGAAGATGACGATGTAATGATCATCAATAAACCAGCTGGAATGGTAGTGCATCCGGGTTGTGGCAATTATTCAGGCACGTTGGTGAATGGTCTTGCTTATTACCTGCAATCGGAACATATTGACACCTCATCGTTGAACAGAGTCGGCCTTGTGCATCGTATAGATAAAGATACGAGCGGTCTAGTAGTAATAGCCAAAACAGAAAATGCTATGCGTAACCTGGCTGCCCAGTTCAAAAAACATACTGTTCACCGGCGGTACATTGCATTGGTTTGGGGCAATGTAGAAGAAGATAACGGTACAGTAGTAGCTCATGTGGGCCGCAACCCCCGTTTCAGAAAGATCATGGCAGCTTTCCCTGACGGAGAGCAAGGTAAGGAGGCTATAACTCATTATAAAGTACTGGAACGTTTTAACTATGTGACGCTGGTGGAATTGAAACTGGAAACCGGTCGTACGCACCAGATCAGGGTGCATATGAAACATATCGGGCACCCGTTGTTCAATGATGCTACCTATGGCGGCGACAGTATTGTAAAAGGAACGGTTTTTACCAAATACAAACAATTTGTAGACAATTGCTTTAAAATCTTACCCCGCCATGCTTTACATGCTAAAGAGCTGGGGTTTTCCCATCCTGCCAGCGGTAAATGGACACAGTTCGACTCTATATTACCGGATGATATGGAACAGGTAATAGAGAAATGGCGTATTTATACCAAGGGAATGACGCCACAGTTGAAACAGCAGCTGAACGGATAATACACCATTCAAAAATTGCATTTAACATACCTCCTTATTATCTTTAATACGTTAAAGTTGAGCTTTAAAACAGGAATTAATGCAGCTTAGTCGTTCATAAGTCTTACTTTTGTGTAATCACATTTTAAATCAAGTATTATGTCTTTGTTAGCAATTAATCCCCAATTGTTGATCTCAATGCCAAGTGGCGGAGAATGGATCACTATACTAATAGTAGTGATCGTGTTGTTTGGTGGCAAAAAGATACCTGAGCTGGCTCGTGGTATCGGCAAAGGCATACGTGAATTCAACGACGCTAAAGAAGGCGTAAAGAGTGAGATCGAATCAGGAATGAAGGAGAAGGAAAAGACTAATTAAAAGAGTCTTCCGCTACCTCCATTCAAAATAAACAACAGTATACAGAAAGGCTTCCCATTACGGGTTGCATGGTTTCCGCTTTAAAAAAACGATCAAAACATGCAATGCAGAAGGATTTTATTAACAATAGTTTTTAGTGTTTTATTGGTGAATCTTTACGCCCAGCAACGTAAAATGTCAGGGGCAGTAAGGCGTGACACCATTGTGTTGAAACAAGCTGCATGCAGTCCTTTTGCGCCAGCGGCCAATGCACCTGCCCCTAAAAAACTCATCGCTGAAGCGATACCTGTACCTGCCCCTTTATTACCTGTTGCTAAAAAGCAAGTACCGCTGGCAGGTGAATCATACTATGGAGAGAACAATGCCTATGTTACGGATTTCGTTCGCAAGTACCTTAGCCTGCACAACAGGACGCTTAACTGCGTCCAGGATAAAAGCACCCCACATTTCTCTTTGATGGACAACGTGCTGAAGCAGCACGATATTCCCAAGCAGTTAAAGTACCTGGCTGTTATTGAATCCGCCCTGAATAATAAAGCAATTTCAAGGGCTGGCGCTGTAGGCCCATGGCAATTGATGGCACCTACCGCACGCTTGCTTGGCCTTACTGTAAACAGGAAAAGGGACGACCGCAAGGACTGGTATAAATCTACTGATGCTGCTGCCAAATACCTGACGCAACTGTACGATAACCTTAATGACTGGTTATTAGTAGTAGCGGCATATAATAGCGGCCCTGCACCTGTACAAAGAGCCATTAACCGTACCGGCAGCCATAATTTTTGGGATATCAAGCCTTATCTGCCCCATGAAACACAGGGCCATGTTCTTGCTTTTATTGCTACAGCTACAATTTTTGAAAACCTCAGTAATTTCATTGGCATAGGAAGTTTACCGCAGGACTTTAGGTTCACAGGAAAACCCCAACAAGATCTGGCGGCTGCCAGCACTTCTGTCAAAGCACCTGCAATACCTGCCAGTGATAATAAACCTAAAGAGCCTCTGTTTACAGCCGAGGAACTGAAAAACATGGCGATTGTACGCCTGAAGGACCCTTTGAGTATTGACCTTATAGTTCAGGAATTGAGCATCGATAAAAAGCTGCTGCATAAATGGAACCCGGACTATGAGCTTTTTGAATTCCAAACCTATGAAGGTGAATTCTATAGCTTGCGTATACCTAAGGACAAACTGGATAACTTTATAGCAAAAAAAGACTATATGACCAGGCGCTCGAAACAAATATTCAGCGCCCAATTATAAGATTGAAAAATTTTTGGGTTAACAGTTTTTGTATTACCTTTGCAACCTTAATTAAAAAAATCTAAGATTTAGATGGCAAACCATAAAGCAACCAAAAAGGATATTCGCCAAAGTGAGAAACGCCGTGAACGCAACCGTTACTATGGTAAAACCACACGTAATGCTATTCGTACCCTGTTGGCTTCTACCGATAAAACAGCTGCTAATGAGCAATTGCCTAAAGTGATCTCCATGATCGACAAACTGGCAAAACGCAATGTTATTCATAAAAACAAAGCAAGCAACCTGAAATCAGGTATCGTTAAAAAGATCAGCGCTATAGCCTAGGCTAAAGTTGTATATACATCATTGAAATACCCGCCAATGGCGGGTATTTTTTTGCTTTCATTTTTGCTTGTTAAGCTATTGTTAACGGTTGTTAAATAATTTTCAATCAGCGTTCAGCACCTAATCTTTGCCTTATCAATACGTTCTCTCTTATCCTCTATATGTAATATAACGCCCTTTCCAGGGCGTTTTTATTTTTTACACCCCACCAATCTCCAAAAAAGCAGGGCAATGGTCAGAATGCTTAACATCAGGATATATAGCTGCCCCTTTTAGCTGTTTACGCATAGGTTCGGTAGCGCTGAGATAATCTATACGCCAGCCCTTGTTTTGAGCCCTGACAGTCGGGAAACGGGCACTCCACCAGGTATAATGATGAGGCTCCTGGTTGAACACCCTGAATGTATCAATAAACCCGCTATCGAAGAATTTGTCCATCCAGGCACGTTCTTCAGGCAAAAACCCGCTGCTTTTCTTGTTGCTTACAGGGTTATGAATATCTATTTCCTTATGGCAAATATTGTAATCACCACAGATAACAATATTTGGCCTTACTTTACGCAACTCATGGAGATAATCGAAAAACTCATCCAGCCATTGGTATTTATATGTCTGTCGCTCATCTCCGCTGGTACCACTCGGGAAATATGCATTCACTAAAGTTATTTTACCAAAATCTGCGCGTATTACCCGACCCTCTGCATCACTTTGCATTATACCGTTGCCATAAAAAACAGCATCCGGTTTCATTTTTGAGAAAATGGCCACCCCGCTATACCCTTTCTTTTGTGCTGAATACCAAAAAGTATGGTAACCCAGGTTTTCTATCACACTCACATCCAGGTCTCCTTTTTCAGCCTTTACTTCCTGGAGGCATATTACATCTGCAGGGTCAGTCTTCAGCCAGTCAATAAATCCTTTTTTTATGGCGGCCCTGATGCCATTTACATTGTAGGTGATGATCCTCATAACTTGTTATATAATTTAAAAAAAAGAAACGCTGCAACTAAGTTACAGCGTTCTTAAAAATTATCCAGTTGTGTTATTTCAATGTTTCATCCAGCCAGCCGAAAAATTCACGCTGCCAGGCTATACCATTTTGTGCATGTAATACCCAGTGATTTTCATTTGGCAGGTACAACAGCTTACTTTTTATTCCACGCAATTGTGCAGCCTGGAATGCTTCCAATCCTTGCTCCACAGGCACACGGTAATCTATACCACCCTGTACGATCATTATAGGTGCAGTCCATTTATTTACAAAATTGCTGGGGTTGAACTTCTCATAGCTCGCCGGAGTTGGTTTTTCCCAGTAAGAACCGCCAATATCCCAGTTGGCAAACCAAAGTTCTTCCGTAGTCCCATACCAGCTCTTCAGGTCGAAGAGGCCATCATGCGCAATAAATGTTTTGAAGCGGTTGTTGTGCATACCGGCCAGCATATATACGCTGTAGCCACCATAGCTGGCGCCAACGCAGCCTAACCTGTTTTTGTCTACATAAGACTCTTTCGATACTTCATCTATCGCAGCCAGGTAGTCTTTCATTGGCTGACCGCCCCAGTCTTTACTGATCTCCTCGTTCCACTTTACACCCCACCCCGGCATACCATGACGGTTGGGAGCAACGATAATATAACCATTAGCAGCCATCAGCTGGAAATTCCAGCGGAAGCTATAGAATTGTGACAGCGCAGATTGCGGACCACCCTGGCAATACAATAAAGCAGGGTATTGCTTGTTCGGATCGAAATCAGGCGGATATATTACCCAAACGCCCATTTTGCTGCCATCCGATAAAGTAACCTTACGGAGCTCTGTATTGCTCAATTTGATCTTACCATAAGCCGCATCATTTTCATGTGTCAGCGCAGTCATCTTTCCTGTACTTATGTTTACCGAATATATTTCCGACGCATGGTTCATATCACAGCGTGTTACAATCAATTCATCGCCGTCGGCATTTTGCCCTATGATGCCTGTAACATCAAATTTCCCATCTGTGATCTTATGCACTGCAGAACCTATTTTTGAGACTCTCTTAGCAGGCACATCCAGTGAAAAAACCTGTACAGTACCCTGCCATGGCGCATTGAAATATATTTTGCTGCCTGTATTATCCCAGGTAAAACCTTCAACTGTTCCGTCCCAATCTTTAGTCAGGTTCATTTTCACGGAACCCGCAGATAGGTCCATAATGTAGATATCCGTCTTATCAGCTTCATAACCATCATGTTCCATACTGGTCCATGCTAATTTTTTACCGTCAGGACTAAACAGCGGCTGTGTATCATAGCCCATCATGTTCATGGTCCAGTTCAGTGTAGTACCATCCTTCAGATTGTAATAAAAAAGATCGGTATTGGTGCTGGTGGCATAAGCTTTACCAAATTTCTTTTTGCATACATAGACCAAACCTTTGCTATCAGGAGACCATACAAAGTCTTCAGGGCCGCCGAATGGTTTTTGAGGAGCGTCATATGATTCGCCCTCCATGATATCTTTAGCAGTGCCGCCACTAACCGGAACAACAAATATGTGTGAGAATTTGCCATCTTCCCAGGTATCCCAATGGCGATAATTCAAATCGGTATAAACCTGTGCTGTGGTCTTTGGGAGATCTTTATAAAGATCAGTTCCCAGCATAGGCTTTACCAGCACCTCTTTTGAAAATGCGATGTATTTACCATCCGGCGAAACGCGCATATAATCAACCTCGCCATTAACACCTTTATACATTTCCTGCCAGGTCTTGCCCTTATCATGGCTGCTGAATACAGCATCAAAATCAGAAGCATACCATACCTCTTTATCGCGCTGGAAAATGGTTTTGCGTTCGGGCATTGACCATTCTTTTGTGCTGCCGGTAGCAATGTTCATGCGATACCTTTTAGTACTGCTTTTTTCTGTTTTCCAGTCGTACTCCTTTACTGCATAATAAATGTGCTTATTATCGTTGCTCATCTGCACGTCATTGACGCGCTTCAGTCCCCAGAGCATTTCGGGTGTCATGTGATCTTGTGCTGTTGCATGTATGCCCAACAACAGTAAGAGCGGAGAGATCAGTTTTTTCATATCCGGCAATATTACAAATAGAAAATTATAGAATCATCTTCTGGAATCTTTCTCCCTCATTCCGGGGGATGCCTGCGTAGCAGGTAAAGCAGGTAATTTCCTGGTTGCCTTCTCAAAATCCACTGCATTTTCCCATCCAGGCTTCAACATCACAGTTTCTCCATATGGTATCACTGTCTCAGGTTGTCTTTTCAGCAGTAAATCACCCGTGTCCCATTTACCATTCCTGTTCTCGTCTATTATTATACTTAAAGTATATCCTCCCGGATTCAGCTTTTGTAAATGTACAGTACTATCAGTCACAGGTTTCATCCATACTGTATCAGTTTGATTTTTAACGAGCAATAAGTACTTGCTGTTGTAGTATTTTGAAGGAAGATGAATATCAAGTTTACTGTAGTCCTCCTCGCTCCTGGTACGGAAGATATATTTTGAGGGCATGGCTTCATTAGCTGCGGTATCTTTTATAAATCCCTTTAACAAGCGTAATGTGTATACTGTATTTTCTTTCCACGTTGTATTAATAAGAAGTAAGTTATCCTTTACAGAATCAATATCTGCATAAAATGCAGATTCCACACTTATATCAGAGCTATCGTAGCCCAGGTAAATACGCGACCTTTTGATACTGTCAATATCATGACTGGATTGCACCTTCAAAGGTTTAGTAATGTCCTGGCTACGGTTCTTAATATTAGATGTGTCAGCAGACACTGTGTAGGTGAATCCTTCAGGCTTTTTTTCAGTTGTCTTTCTAAGACCTGCAGCCAAACCTCCGGTCAAAGGAGCTATTCCCGTATCTGCTGAATACTCTTTAAATATATTCAGAACAATAGGGTGAATATTAGTGTCTGCATGATTTAATGCAACAGGTCTGACAATACTGTCAATAAAGCCGATCTGCTCATCTTTACCATCAAAGACCAGGTTATTATTTTTATCCCTGAGGGCATATATCCTGAAATCCCTGCCCGGCAAGCCTTGCAGGGAAAATACTCCTCCAATTGATTTACCTATATACAATGGCTTTTCCCTGACAACTGCACTATCTCCACGTTTTGCATCGTATAATATTATCGTGGAACCTGAATCGGGTAAGCCTGTAGCTGCATCATATACAAAACCTGTTAGCTGCAATGAATCAAAATAACTACCTGTACTAAATACATAAGTATAGGGGGCAATAGGATTTCCTTCGTGCAGATCTTTGATCGATTTACCAAAGGTGATCCTATAAGTAGTATTGGGTAGCAATAATGAATCAGGCAAATGCAGGGTCGCTTTTTTACTTATCCCTGTCATGGTTACAGGTACAGGCAGTAGCGGAGAAACCTGTACTTCATTACTGACATCGCTAACAGTAATGAATTCATTAAAACGCATCTCCACCTTGCCTACCCTCGTATTCAAGATAGAATCGGCAGGTTTAACGGATACCAGCTTTGGCGGCACAATATCCCTTTTACCACCGGCAGGCGGCACAATATTGGCACAACCCAACGCGGTAGTCATACCGATGAGTAACAAACAAAACCGAAATGAAAATGCCTTCATTTGCGCCCAAAAGTAATGTATAGCTCTTGTATTCAGATGCGCTTATTCGTTAAAATCTACGTAGGTTTGCGAGCTAAAACAAAAAAACAATCGGATATGTTAGTAAGCATGTTATTTTTCTTTTTCAGGTTCTTTTTCCCCTCACCGGAGCCTGATGCTATACCTAAAAAGATTTATGATTTTAAAGTAGAGGCACTGACCGGCGGCACGATCGATTTTTCTAAATTTAAAGGCAAGAAAATACTTATCGTTAATACGGCTTCTGAATGTGGCAATACACCTCAATATGAAAACCTGGAGAAACTTTATAACAAGTATAAAGGTAAGCTGGTGATCGTAGGTTTTCCGGCCAATAACTTCGGACAGCAGGAACCGGGAAGCAATAACGAGATAGCTACCTTCTGCAAAAAAAACTACGGCGTTAGCTTTCCTATGGCTGCCAAGATATCTGTAAAAGGAGATGATATGGCGCCTATTTATCATTGGCTGACCGAGAAAGACCACAACGGCTACCAGAACAGCGAAGTGAAATGGAATTTTCAGAAATACCTGCTGAATGAAAAAGGAGAACTTGTAGCCATGTTTGCGCCAAAGATGAATCCCGAAAGTCCGGAGATCATTGCGGTGATTGAAAAATAAACTAACAATATCAAAATAAAAAGGCGCTCAATTTTAGCGCCTTTTTATTTTTACCACCTTCTGTGATTATACCATCCACGGTGCCACCCGTTGTTATAATGCGGACGATAAACCGGGCGCGGTGCATAATAATATCCATAATAAGGACGTGGCCTGTAATATCCATAATAAGGACGATGATAATAGTAAGGCCTGTGATAACGGTACGCTCCATATGGACGACCATAATATGGCTGTCCTATACCTATATTAACCCTTGCACGTACTTGCGCATTTGCAGGCGTAATACTTGCTGGTCCTACTGCTAAAATAAAAGCTACCAATGCTATCCAAACAAATCTCAGTTTCATGATCTTCAAATTTTAGTTCTATACTTTAGACTTAATGCCCTGAAAGAGGTTTAAAATAATCATACATATTTTGGTGTATTATGTATGAGTTTTCATCAAGACTATCTGTATAATACTACAATTATCTTACCATAGCAGTTTTAAAAAATGTTAAAGAACATATTATCTCCGCCTTAATTTCCACTGTGCCGAAGCCTGTCCATTTGCAGAGCTTGCAACAGCTTTTTGCTTTTTTTCTTTCTGCCAGATATATGCTGATAACAATGCAGCTACCTCTTCAGCATCAGTATCTTCCTGAGTTAAATATTCAGGTTTGAAATATTTTTCAATGAATTTGGTATCAAAATTACCCGAGCGGAACGGTTCAGTCTGTACTGCCCATTTACCAAAGCCCAAGGTGGTTTGAATACCACGTATATAATATTCATCAATAGCGCGGCAAAGCCTTTCTATGGCTTCATTACGCGTAGGTGCATGCACCACCAGTTTGGCAATCATGGGGTCGTAAAAGATCGGGATATCCTGTCCCTGCTCATAACCGTCATCTACCCTTACTCCAGGTCCTTTAGGCGGCTGGTACATTTCTAACCTTCCGGTGTCAGGCAGAAAATTATTCATAGGATCTTCTGCACAAACACGCAGCTCTATAGAATGGCCATTGATTTTCAGGTCATCCTGTACATAGCCCAGTTTCTCTCCTCTTGCTACTTTGATCTGTTCCTTTACGAGGTCGAATCCTGTGATCATTTCTGTTACACAATGTTCTACCTGTAAACGGGTATTCATTTCCAAGAAATAGAAATTCAGTTTTTCATCCACGAGGAATTCTACTGTTCCTGCTCCATAATAATTACAGCTACGTGCTACTGCCACCGCACATTCACCCATGGCTTTGCGGATGGCCGGCGTCAGACAACTCGACGGAGCCTCTTCTACCAATTTCTGATGGCGACGTTGTATCGAACATTCACGTTCGAAGAAATAAACATAATTACCATGCTGATCGCCCATCAACTGTATCTCGATATGACGGGGTGAACCTACGTATTTTTCAATGAACACATCATCATTGCCAAAAGCATTTAATGCTTCGTTCTTTGCGGTATGCATTTGCTGCTCCAGGTCTTCTTCCCTTTCTACTACGCGCATACCTTTACCGCCACCACCAGCCGATGCTTTTATAAGCAGCGGATAACCTGTTTTGGCTGCAATATCTTTGGCTTCTTCCAGGTCTTTAATAGGCTGGTCTGTACCCGGCACCATTGGCACATTGAATTTTTTGGCTGCCTGCTTTGCCGCTATTTTGCTACCCATCACTTCGATAGAATGTGCCGAAGGGCCAATGAATATCAATCCCGCATCAGAAACCGCTTTTGAGAACCCTGCGTTCTCACTCAGGAACCCATAACCCGGGTGTATGGCATCTGCACCTGTCATCTTCGCTACTTCAATGATCTTTTCGCCACGCAGATAGGATTGAGCCGACAATGCCGGGCCAATACAAACAGCTTCGTCAGCATAGCGCACAAAAGGCATATTGCGATCGGCCTCTGAGAATACCGCTACAGTCTTTATACCCATTTCCTTTGCTGTACGCATCACACGCAGGGCTATCTCACCACGGTTGGCTACCAATATTTTTTGCATAGGGCGCTAAGATAATGATTAGTAACAAGCTGCAATTATATATGGCATGATATTTATTATGTTCCCATTTATTACATCTCAACTAAAAACAATTTTTATGGGTTTTGAACAATACCACGAACCGGCAAACGAACTTTCTGATGAGACCAGGACCTTTGCCCGAATGATCGTATCGCTGACTGAGGAAGCAGAAGCTATCAATTGGTATGAGCAACGCATATCAGTAGAAAAGAATAAAGAAGCCAAAGCTATTATGGCCAATGCACAAAAGGAAGAATTCAAGCATTTTGGTATGGACCTGGAATTCCTGCTAAGGCAAAAACCTGATTGGGCAAAAATTTTAAAGGGCATATTATTCAAAACAGGAAATATAGTAGACAATGGTGAAGAAGCTGAAGAATCTGTAGACTAAGTTGTTCCAAAATGTTCCGAATTCACTCCCGTCATCAGCAATTGACCTTACTACAATATCCGGCGGTATGTATATATTGCAACTGATTGATAAAGCAGGTAATAAGAAAATGATGAAGCTATTGAAGCAATAAACTTATTCTTCAGACTTCATGGTAACGCCTTTGCCATACTTGACAAACATGTAAAGATATAACACCCGCGAAAGTCGCATGAGCCATGGTTGCAGTAGTACTACGATGGTAATGCTGGTGATGAGATAATAAAATATGCTGTTGTCTTTGTAGGACAGACCAAAGATCAACCAATACCAAACCAGGTTGAATATAAACAGGGCAACACTAAGCGCATAGCTGACATAACCCGTACCATAATAAAAACCTATTTCGAGCTCCATTTTCTGCCCGCATATTTCGCAACGGTCGGGCATTTTCAGCATATCTTTCAAAGGGAAGATACTTTTGTTGCAAAACATACGCCCTTTGCGACAATTAGGACAGCGCATTTGAAGCATACTCGGCAGCAAAGCAGGACGGTCGGCAGACATTGTGCTAAAATTTCCGCAAAGTTAAGACATTGCGGTATGGCGACAAACGAAAGTTATATCGAAATCAGGCATCAGGGGATGTGAGGTCGCCTTCCGATTCGTGAAAATGTGCCCAGACAACACGGGCTTTGCTGGCTCCTACAACTTTCGTCAGTTCCCGTTCGGTCAGGGTACGGATATTCTTAACAGAACGAAAGGCAGTCAGCAATTCAGTAGCTGTCTTTTCCCCGATACCCGGTATTCCTTCCAGCTCATTCTTAAACGTGCCCTTGCTGCGTGTTTGCCTGTGAAAGGTAATACCGAAACGATGCACCTCGTCGCGTATGCGGCGAATGAGCAAATGTGCCGGGCTATCGTAGGGTAACTGCAGCGGGTCATTATCTCCAGGAAAAAATATCGATTCTTCACGCTTGGCCAATCCCACAATAGCCATTCGCCCGGTTAGCCCCAGCTTTTCTATACTTTCCAATGCTGCATTAAGCTGCCCTTTACCACCATCTATAATAACAAGCTGGGGTAAAGGCTTTTCTTCATCTGCAAGGCGCTTATAGCGACGGTAAACGATCTCGGCCATTGAAGCAAAATCGTTGATCCCCTCTACAGTTTTGATATGAAAATGACGGTAATCTTTTTTTGAGGGCTGCCCGTTTTTGAAACATACCATAGCAGCAACAGGGTAAGCCCCCTGGAAATTGGAATTGTCGAAGCATTCTATGTGCACAGGTACTTCTGTCAGCTGCAATGAAGATTGCAGTTCTTCCAGGACGTCGAAACTGTTTTGCCTGTATTCTTCATCCATCAGCAGTGTGGCTCTTTTCTTTACTTCTTCACGGAACATCTCCGCATTCTTAATGCTCAGCTCCAGCAACTGCTTTTTGTCCCCTGCTTTTGGCACTGTCACTTTAAGCTCCACGTCTGTTACTGCAACCTGCACGGGCACTACCACTTCCTTAGCATTACTGTTGAACGTATTGCGCAAGCTGTCTAATGCCAGGGATAAGATATCTGCATCTTCTTCTTCCAGCTTTTTTTCAATCTGCACAGTTTTGGCATAAATGATATTACCGTTCGATACCATCATGTAGTTGACATAAGCATTCTTGTCATCGTTAATGATAGAAGCCACATCAAGATTACCAAGACGCGGATTAACAACAGTTGATTTACTCTGGTATAGCTGCAGGGATTCTATCTTCTGGCGGTATATCTCTGCTTTTTCAAAGCGCATTTCAACAGCCTGCTGCATCATTTCATCTTTCAGATGCCTGATCACTTCTCCTGTATTACCTTTCAGTATATGTTTTACCTGTTGCAGGTTAGCAGCATAATCAGCTTCTGTCTGTAAGCCTTCACAGGGGCCTTTACAATTACCAATATGATATTCGAGGCAAACTTTGAATTTACCCTTCGCGATATTTTGCGGAGAAAGATTGAGATTGCAGGTACGTAGCGGTATATTTTGTTTGATCAGCCCGATAAGTTCTTTCACCCTTCCTACACCGGTAAACGGTCCCAAATATTCCGAACCATCCCTTATCAAACGGCGGGTAAGAAATACTCTTGGAAAAGGTTCTTTTTTAATGACAATATATGGATAGCTTTTATCGTCTTTTAATTCAATATTGAATTTAGGCTGATAATGTTTGATCAGGGAGTTTTCCAGCAAAAATGCGTCATGCTCCGTATTGGTGATGGTAAAATCGATATGGTGTATCAATGTTACCAGCCTGCGTGTTTTATAATTATCCTGTGTTTTATTGAAGTATGATCCTACTCTTTTGCGTAAGTCCTTCGCCTTACCCACGTACAGCAACTCTTCTTCAGTGCTGTAATATTTATAACAGCCTGGCTGGTGTGGTATGGTGGGTGCTATGGATGCAAATTCTTCCCTCGTCATGCTACTTTCTTACAAAAAACGGTATTCCACACGCAACTCCTTTGCAGGCCCCGGGGTCGAATGGTCAAACTCCTGTATGCTGATCACTTTTAGTGGTATGTAAAACAATTTTTGCGTGAAATGGCTACCCCTGCTGTTCCTTTCAGTTTCTATATATATGGAGCGCACTTTAGCGGTTACGTCATCAGCCATGATCTGAAATTTGCGTGTAAAAAGTTTATCGTTCTTTGCCTCGTAATAAAAATTGACGGTCTGAGTAGTTTGGTCCTGGAAAGCGGTGAATGTATACTGCCCTAAGAATTTTTTATCGCCGATATCTGCATCGAAAAACGGCTTGATGATCGCCCCCCAGTCTACCTGGTCCACATTAACCAGTGAGCTATCCATTTTACCGTTGAGATATACAAATTTATTAAACCCGAAAGGCTGGTCTTTATAAATGGTCCATTGATCGTGGATATACTGTTTTACTGAAAAATAGGTTCTGCCATCATCCTGCTTTTTCGTTTTTATTTCCCCGTTTTTTTGCTGACAGGATGCAAAAATTAGCGCTATAAAAAATAAAGAGTATAAGCGGTTTAACATATGCTGCATAAATTCTGAACTGGTAAAATTACTAAACCTGTAAAGAACCTATGCAACAATATTAATTCAATTGAGGATTAAGCGGCATATTGGCGAGAAACTCATATTCTTTGCCCATAGCTTTTATCGCTACCTTCCATAGTGCTTTAGGATCGGTCTCAAATAATATCTCTTCGTTCATATCCATCACCAGCCACGATCCTTCACTCATTTCCTTTTCAAGCTGGCCTGGGGACCAGCCGGCATAACCTAAAAATAATTTCAGGTCTTCGCTATGATAAGCATTACTTAATACAGCTTCTTGCAGCGCTTCATAAGAGCCGCCCCAGTATACACCTGGATATACTTCATTACCCCCTAATGCCAGCGGCATGCGGTGCAGCATATGCAAAGTATCTAATTGCACCGGCCCTCCCTGGCTTACATTCAGAGAAGGTGTATATAATTCCGGGAGAAGGTCACCTAAAGTGAGTTCTGTGGGTTTATTCAAAATAAAACCTACTGAACCTTCATCACCATGCTCGCAAAGTAATATCACTGCTCTTGCGAATGTAGGATCACCCAAAAATGGTTCCGCAATAAGCAATTGCCCTGCCTTGAGTTTCTTAACGTCTGCTTTTATATGAATATTTAGAAAGTCCATCGCTTAATAAATTTAATAATTAACTAATCTATTAGCAAAAAAATCTATGCCCCTGGCCTCAAAGAGGAAATATTCCTTAAAATAGATAGTGTTTATTAACACATTACTAATATATGCGCCTGATTTACAAAATGGTTTTACTTTTGTTGCCCATTTGTGTTTTAACAACACCTGCATGCATCCGATTTACAATTTTTTACTTTTTGTCATCACATTTCTGGGGGGAAGTTTACCCTTATGGATACGGGGTATAGATGATCGCCGGATGCATTATTTATTGGCGTTTTCCGGCTCTTTCCTGCTAAGTATCACTTTTTTACACCTAATGCCGGAAACTTTCACTTCCATGGGCGCTAAAGCGGGATTACTTACACTTATAGGTTTTTTTCTACAGCTTATCATCCAGCGTGTTACCCATGGAATAGAGCATGGGCATATCCATGTGCATGAACACGATCCCCAGCACCGTGTCATCCTTACTCCCATAATACTCGGGTTAACGATCCATGCTTTTATGGAAGGGTTGCCATTGGGTTTTAATTATAGTATGCGTTCAACAGAACCTTCTCTTTACCTGGCTATCGCCGGACACAAGATACCTGAAGCTATATTGCTCACAACGCTTGTCAGCAGCCAAAAGACCAGTACCAGTGCCCTAATTACATTGCTATTATTCTCTTCACTTACACCAGCAGCTGCTTACCTGGCATCTATACTAGGTGAACATTCAAAAATCATATCAGATACCGTGATGTACCTGATACCAGTTGTAGCTGGCTCTTTTATACATATTGCCACTACCATTTTCTTCGAAAGCGGGACCAAACAGCATATGCTTACCTGGCAAAAGACCATTGCAATATTGCTTGGTGTTGGCATTGGGCTGGCTACTCTTCTTATGGAATAGCTTAACTTTAGCTCATGAGGGCATATATATTCCTGCTTACATTTCTGCCTTTTATTTGCAAAGCAAGCGCAAAAGATACTACCGAGGCCAACAAGTCGCTCTTATGGCGTGTGAGCAGCACCGAAATGAAAAAGCCCTCTTACCTTTTCGGCACGATACATCTTATATGTACTGAAGACTACCTCTGGACCACGGCTATGGAAAACAGTCTTACTGCCAGCGATGCTGTGTGTTTTGAAATGGATATGGATGACCCCTCGCTAATGATGCAGGTAGCTACCGGCATGATTGAAACAAATGGCAAGCAGCTGAAAGACTATTTTACAGAAAAAGAATACCAGCAACTTGCTCAATTCCTTTCAGACAGCCTGCACATGAACATCTCTATGTTCGAACAAATGAAGCCGGCTGCACTGGAGATGTTATTTGCAACGCGAATTGTTGACTGTGCTTCTTCCGAATCCTATGAAAGCAATATCCTGACGAAAGCACAAAAAGCAAAAAAAGAGATTGAAGGGCTTGAAGATGTGAAAGAACAAATAGCATTACTAGATAGTTTACCCGTAGACAGTATCAGTAACGATATCAATTCTATGATCAACGATCATCAAAAACAAGTGCAGGAATATAAAGAGATGGTAGAACTGTATAAACAACAGAATCTGCCTGCATTGTTTGAAATGATACAACGGTCAAAAGAATTAGGAGATAATATGGGTGCTTTCCTAGACATCCGCAATGAAAAATGGATAGAACGGATGGTAGATAAAATGGACCAGCATGGGGTATTCTTCGCTGTTGGGGCAGGCCATTTATGGGGCGAAACCGGGTTGATACAATTACTGCGCAAAGCAGGCTATATGGTCAGCCCTGTAAAATAGCATCAATAATTTTCAAGTATTGATGCAATAGATGCTGCAGTAAGCGGTTTATTCACAAACTGTCGTATCGAAGTATAACCCTTCACACGCGCTATGTCGTTTTCATTAATGGAAGACGAGAGCATGTAAATAGAATAAGAAGAGCGCTGCTCATGCGGAATAGTCTCAAATGATTCTACAAATTCAAACCCATTCATCACCGGCATCTGGATATCTACAAAAATGACTGTTTCACCTTTCTGTTCAGTCAGGCTTTTAACGTAATTCAATGCTTCTGATGCTTGCTGAAAAGTACGTACAGACTCTGCCTTACCTGTATTTTGTATGATCTTCTCCGCAATAAAGCAATCCAGCTTACTGTCGTCAACTACTATGAAATGGAGCTTATCCTTTACCATTATTACTTGCTTGGTATAGTCACTTTAAAACTTGTTCCTTCATTTTCTTTTGATGTCACTTCAATAGTTCCGCCCAGTTTATTCAATGCATCTTTAACATTGTATAACCCAAACCCGGAACCCAGTTCTTCGCTCGTCGCCCGGTAAAACATATTGAATATCTGCCCTATGCTGCTTTCCGGTATTCCGATGCCGTTATCCTTTACAACAATAGCTGCCTGTCCTCTTCCCACCACTATATCCATATCCACAAATTTATCGCTGTTATTTTTCCTTTGGTATTTGAAGGCATTTGACAACAAATTATTCAAAATGATCTTTATAGACACCTCATCAGACCGGAAAGCCTCCTTCTGATCTACATTTATTTTGAAGCTTGTATGATCGATCTTACTGGTTACATCGTAAATATCCTTGATGTCACTAGCCAGGCTATTAAAATTGATCTCAGCTATTTTTACCTCTCCGCGGCGCAGGTTATAATAATCATGGATGTTTTGAATATAATTATCCAGTTTCACCATTGCCATATCTACCATCCCAAGCATTTCCTTGATCTCGTCAATATTATCATTCATTTTAATGAGCCCTATCAATCCCAACACACTCACAATAGGTCCTCTCATATCGTGCGTAGCGCTATATGCGAACTTATCCAGCTCATTATAAGCCTTCTGAAGCTCTTCATTCTTTACACTCAACATAGAAGAGGCCATGTAAAATTTATATGCCTCTTCAATGGCTGATTGCACATCTACATCAGTCCATGGTTTTTTCACATAACGGAAAATATGTCCCCTGTTGATCGCATTAATTACAGACTCAATATCAGTGTAACCCGTGATCAATATCCTGATCGCATTGGGGAACTGCAGCCTGATCTCCTCAAAAAATTCAACCCCGGTTTTGTCAGGCATTTTCTGGTCACTTAGTATCACGCTGATGTCCGGGTGCTGGGACAGCATATTGAGCGCCTCAACGGTGTTATTGGCTACAAGAACGTTATAATCAAAGCGGAAAGAGGCTTTGAAGCTGATCAGGTTATTGGCCTCATCATCTATGTACAGAATTTTTATTTTATCCTTTCCGGCCAAGTTTTATTGTTGCGATTGGTGAATAATGGGTAGTTCAATAATGAACTCGGTTCCTTCTCCCAATGTCGAATTTACAATTATTGTTCCATTATGCTTTTTCATGGTATTCCATGCAATTGATAAGCCCAGCCCGGTACCCTCTCCTACCTCCTTGGTAGTAAAGAATGGTTCAAAAAGCTTCTTTTTCGTATTCTCATCCATGCCTGTACCATTATCATGAATACTAATGAACACATTATCCTCATCATGTGTGGTACGTATCGTAATTACTCCGCCTGGGCCATCAGGAATTTTCAATTTCAATGCATGTATGGCATTAGTAATGATATTCAGGAACACCTGGTTTAGTTTCCCCGGGTAACATTCTACCAATGGAACATTTCCATATTCCCTTTTGATCTCTATCCGGTTCTCCAATAGATTATTGATGATAATGATCGTAGAATCCAAACCTTCATTTACGCTCGCTTTTTTCAGGTCGTCCTCATCCAAACGCGAGAAAATGCGAAGTCCTTTCACGATCTCGGCCGTACGAGAAGATCCCTCATTGATACCTTTTAACAGATAATCGATCTCTGTTTTCAGGTAATCGTAATCCAGTTCTTCTTTTAGATCTGCTATTTTCTTTTTCTTCTCTTCAATACTGCTTTCTTCAAATGTGATCGTTTCAACCTGAGCTATCATGTCTATCATCATTTCCACATCCCTTTTCAGAGGTTTGACATTTGAGGTTACAAAGTTGATGGGATTATTGATCTCATGGGCAATACCTGCAGTAAGCTGACCAAGTGAAGCCATTTTCTCAGATTCTACCAATTGCATCTCAGCTTCTTTCAGTTCTTCCAGTGTTCTGTTCAACTCCTCGTTCGATGCTTTCAGTTCAGTTGTGCGCTCAGTCACTTTAGTTTCCAATATTACATTCTGCTCATTGATAATTCGTGCATTTTCTTCCAGCGCCGACATGGCCTGTGCCTGCATTTCATCTTTTTCCTTACGCAAGGCATTGATCTTATCCGCCAGTGCGAATGACAGCAATATCACTTCGATAATAGAACCTAATATCAGGGTAGAGGATGTGAGATTGGTATAGGGTAGTACTCCAAAATCTTTTAATACAAATGTCACAGCACCTACAAGCAGAGTCGACCATGCAATAAGGAACCATAATGCGGGGCGATAACCTTTCTTGTATATCTTATATGTAACCCAAAGCACATAAAATGATGCTATCATGGTATTGAGCTGCATGATGCCGAAGCTCAGACCGTACTGTTTAGCAAATACCAGCAATGCCGCCAGTCCGAAAATGGACATCAATACGATAAGCACTTTATCTGCCCGTGGCAGATAGTGTTTAGTATTGAGGAACGATCGTAAGAATAAGATAGCTGTGATATCCGCGAAGCAGGCCATCAGGTAGATGGAATTATTTGCCATCCAAACAGAGTTTGGCCAGAGGAACCTGAATGTATAACCATATAAAGTACCCAGGTTCAGTATCTCAAAGAATGTATAGATACAATAGAACAGGTAGGTGTTATCTCTTACAGTGAAATAGATAAAGAGGTTGTAAAAGAACATCACCAGCAATATGCCGAAGAACAGACCGAACATCAGGTCCTTTTGCATATTATCTTCAAAGATCATTTTCGGAGTGCCCACATATAGTGGTGCGGTCATTTGGTCACCACTGCGTATCTTCAGGTAAACGGTAAGTATACTATCCTTCGGTACATTCAGATCAAAAATATAATCCTGGTGATTGTATTTTCTTTTATCAAATGACTCAAATTCGCCCATCTTTACCGTGCCTGTGCTGCCATCCGAATAAAGAGAATACATTATCACGGTATCCAGGGTAGGACAAGCCAGGTTCAGCAATAACGGATTGAAAGATGTGCTATTTTTGATAGTAAACCTGATCCAGAAAGTAGAAGGTGAAACCCCGAGATTCGGAACCTGCAATTTGCTGGGCTGAAAGGAGTCCGAATGTCTTACTTCATCGAGGGTTAGTTGGTTTGATTTATCTTCTAATATTTCAACAGAATTACCAATCGAAATTGATTTTTTAAGGTCGGAATAATCAATTACCGGTTTCGCCGTAGTGGCAAAGACGCATAAGAAAGTAAAAAAAATAAAGAATAGGCTTCTTCTAAAAGTCATTAGTTCAGTCTTTTACCCAATAAGATTTCTTATTTTTCCTCAATATATGAATTAGGAGCGAAAAGTTTTAGCCTATATTATATTTTCCAGGGGCTAAAATATTCCCGGGATCTATGGCCTTCTTAATGTTATTCAAAAGGTTATAATAACTATTTTCAATATCATTTTTACCCTGCTTTAATTGCATACCTTTTGTAGTATCCCTATAAGCATAAAAACCCTGGCTATTGAGCCGGGCTAATGTTTCTTTATAAAATGTTTCGGCCTGCTCATCTTCGGTGCTTATTTCCCGGTCCCAGGCTATAGATCCAATAACATGTATAGCCCTTTCAGACATGCATTGTAACGATAGCGCAGGTTCAAAATGATATTTTTTAGCGCATGCTGTAATAATACCGATCACTTTTTTGATCTCTTCTCCAACAAAAGGTACGATGGGAGACACCCATATCAGGCCGCACTGATCTATATCAGGGTCGTATGCATCAGGCATAGGTTTGCGTTTGCGCCAGTATGCCTGCCTGATGGCGGTATCACTTGGTACGCCAATATACTTTCGCAACAAAAAGCTTATTACTATATCTGCGTCCTGTGGTTCATTTTTATGGATATAGTAATGCTGCAGCCTGCTCAATATTTCTTCTTTAGTAACCGATACTACATTCACCTCATCCACCCTGCCTTCCAATTCTTTTCTGATCAATTGGGTTTGTATCTCAGCATGCTCTGCATTTGCAGCCCTTACGCTGATCTCACCACTCCATGTGGGTATCATAGCCGCCATTTTAACCGAACTTCTTATAGCCGTAATGACATCATCGGGGCTGCTGGTTGCCGGGTCACACAATTGCCATGGATATTGCATCAAGGTAGAGAATACCCTGAAATCGTTGTACATAGTAACGGTAGGCCTAACCAACCCGCTCATCGACAATTCACGCAAAGTATCCACCAAATCAGGCAGCCTGTTTTGATCATTGAGTTTATATAAAATAATACTGAAATATTCAGGACAATGCATTAGCCAGATAGTCATCCTGGTAACTATACCAAAATTAGATTGTGAGAATATCCCATCTATGCTTGGTCCCATACCCCATCTGTAAACAGGGGCTGCCGGTATATCCCCAAACCTGCGCATACCTGTGCCGATAACTGCACCGTCAGGTAACACAACTTCCAATCCACATGTAAATGCAAACCTGTCTGCATACAACCCCGTCCCTATACCGCGCTCTAAAGCATTTGCCATAACGCTGGTATCAGTCGTTCCGCCGGTGATGCTTATGATCAGCTCGGACTTTTTCTCTCTCAAAAAATCATATAGTTGTTGAAAACTTACTCCCGGCTCGACGGTAACATAGCCTAGTTTTTCATCATAATCCAATATCCTATCCATACGGGACAGGTCTACGATCACATTATTTGTCCGGACAGGCACTCGCGAGCCATATCCCCAGTTTTTACCCGTACTTACAGGCGATAGTGGCAATTGGTGTTCATTTGCTATTTTAACACATTCTGCAAGCTCTTCAGTACTACCCGGGCGAATGATAAGAGCTACCTTTTCCGAAGTAATGTAATTGGTCTTCTCAGCGTTGTTAATGGATACGGTATCAGTAATAACGTTTTCAGCCCCTATAGCAGGTGCAAATATTTCAGCAAGCTTGCTGTCGATCATAAAAACTATTTGGTCAGGTTTGGAATGGCAAGTTGGTAATCGATCTCAAACATACGTTCTTTAGGTCCTTCTTCTATTTTTAATTGCTTCCAGCTCTTACGTATATCCATGATACATTCCCTTTCCATTGGGTCGGCATGCGTTAATGCAGAGGTATCTTTCAGCAACACAGCAGTGGCGATAAGCCCTTCTTTGGGATAATAAAAAGTACCATTATTGCCCAGGGAGGTCTCTAATTCAAAACCTACCCTCATACAGTTTTTAACTGTTGCTGGCGCACAAAGTGCAAAAAGTGAATTGATCTGTAACTGTGAGGCCAGCGCTACACCAACCCGGCCTAAGTAGATACTGCCAATGCCATAACCCGCTACCTCGCGCGAATTCCAAAGACCACAAAGCTCTCCTGTGCCTGCCGGCGCCAGTTTATTAACTAATTTATGAATACCCGGATCAAAATTGGTAACTGCCTTTTCAATAGGCAATTGATGCTCACCACCAGCTACCTGTATCCTTGCTCCTCCGTATATTTTATCTTCATTTTCCGAACGTACTAATATGACGTATGTATATGGATCATCAAACCACTCCACATTGGCAGAAGTGATCATGGTTATACCAAATATTTTTAATACACGTACGTGTCCTTCTACGTATTTCTCGCAGGCTGAGCGGTTGTCAACAGCTCTGAATGCCTCTATGACAAATTTAAGATGCATAGCAAAAAGATCCTCCCATTGTTTGTTTTGGCCGTTTTGTATGGGAAAAGATCAGGGCAGTTGCTAAAACAGGTACGATGGAAAAATGTATACGGATGTTATCCGCTTTGCTGAAAAGGCATAAAAAAGCCTGATACACAACGCCAATTGGATGCGAAACAATTACCATGTCCCTCAATTTTTAGTTTTTCTCTCTTAACTCTAAAACGTAAAAATATAAGATTTCATGGGAATCCGCTACGAAGGTATGGATAACATTAATAAAAAAAACAAAATAAAAAAAACTATTTGAAATAAACTCATTTCGTTTTTAACAAAAAGCACTATCTTTTCGGTTCGAATTTATTGCGGATACTACATTATAGCTATTTATGTCTGAAAATAAAATAAATGTACTATATGTAGACGATGAAGAGAACAACCTGGTGTCTTTTAAGGCAACTTTTCGCCTGAAATATAATGTGATGACCGCAATTAGCGGCGATGAAGCGATCAAAATACTGGAAACTAAACCGGTTGAGATCATTATCACAGATCAGCGTATGCCTAACATGACTGGCGTTGAGTTTCTCGAATCGGTACTGGAGTTGAACCCTGAGCCTATGCGCATACTGCTCACCGGTTATGCTGATCTGAATGCTGTTATAGATGCCGTAAACAAGGGTAAGATATTCCACTACCTCACCAAACCCTGGAATGAAGAAGAACTTGATATTACTATCAAGCGTGCTTACGACCTGTACAGGATCAAAAAAGATGAAAAAGAGCTGACCGAAAAACTTGGTGTTTCAAATGCACAACTCGAATTCCTGCTAAGACAACAACTACTTTCATAAAATAAAAATCCCTCCGATCGGAGGGATTTTTATTTTATCTTTTTGCTGTCCTTTTAATTTTGAGCATATTGGGCAGTTTCATTGAGCTCCCTGGCAATTTCCGCAGTCCATCTTTGCTGGGTTCCGTCTATAAGCCCATGTTCTGTTTCCTGCTCATATTGCTCCTGCCTTGCTTCATATTCACTGCTTACCTCATCATAAATATGATTCAACACATTTTTGATCTGTGAAGCCGGTACGTCTATATGCTGCATTTTTTCACGCATTTTACGTGTATACAACTCGCAAATATCAAAATGACATTGTTCGTGCCCGAGTATATCTTTATTCTTCACCTCGTTACGCACCCATGATTGATTGGTCATAAAGGTATTGTACACCAATACCTGCACCTTGTTGGCTTTATTGTCAATGGCATTAGTTTCAAATCCTATACCGCAGAAAGTAGCTGCAGCCACCTGATCACCCATATCCTCGCGTATCGGGCCACGAAAATCATCCCAGGTCAATTTCCTGTTTTTATCCCAGGCAAATTCCTTTTCGTATTTATGCGGTTGCTCTGCTTTGTATAAGGTAGCAGAAAGGTAATCATATACATTAGAGCTGTTCTTTGCCTTGATCGTGTTGATCTTTATAATATTGGCGTCAGATTTGGCAGCAAGTTGCCTGGCAGAATTCATCAATGCGCTATACGAATTAATAGTTTCTGTTTTGCCAACTTCTATGATTTGTATTTTTCGTGCACCCACTGGTATCGGGTCGTCTGGCTGTAGCACCACCATACTGCTGAAATCTTCATTCATTGAAATATTCGACGAAGACCTGCTGTCTGCAAACAGCATTTTAGAAACTGCACATCCTATCAACACAAGGGTAACTATACTTACCCAAAACCTGGTAACTCGATTCATATACACAATACCTTGAAAAAGCGGAATAATTAAAATTACACAAAAGAGGGAAATATTTACCCGAAGAGGGGAAAATTTTTTGTTAAAAATCGCCTATAAAAAGCTTTCCAGCAGCGTTTATAACTTTTCTATGACGCTTAAATATTTATCGGTGATGGCGGTCATCGAATGTGCTGACTGTGCATAGTTATATGCTTTTTCAGTCATTAACCGCACTACCGCTTTATCGTCTAAAATCGCATTGATATGCTTTGCTAAAATCTTCGCATTTTTCACCTCACTCATCAAACCTCTGCCCTCTTTCAAAAGGTCTTTTAATCCACCTGCATCAGTAGATACAACAGGTACATGATATTGGAAAGCATCAAGCACACTGCTTCCCAGACCTTCTTCTTCAGAGCTCATTACAAACACCTCAAGAACAGAGAACAGGTCTTCCACATTTTCATAAAACCCCATTTGCCGATATACATGCTGCAACCTGTATTCTGCGATCTTCTTGCCCACCTCATACTCCATCTCCCCATTTCCGAAATGAAGAAAAACAAAATCATCGCGCATCAATGCCAATTCTTTTATCGCTTCTACCATGGTTAGAGGGTCCTTATGAGGAACATATGCGGCGGTCGTACCAATGATATGTTTGCCTGTCAGATGAATACCTGCATCAATCAGTATTTGCTCAGCTCTTTCTTTATTAAGCTCTTTATGAACGACAATATCCGGTATTAATTCTACATCAGGTCTTTTACTGAATGTGGTAATGATATCTTTTACTGCAGTACTAATAGCAACAAGCTTGTCAGGCCATTGGTATTTTAATCTTGTAAAAAAACCTTTAGGCACAAAATCCACCCTGCGTGTAAAGACCACTTTCCTTCGGTGAAAAGGTTTGGTAAGCAAACAATAGGTTAGTATATGCGACGTCTGTACATGAAGAACATCATATTGCTTTGCATTGCTGACCAGGAAAATAATAACACCAAAAACTGAATTAAATGATAATACTTTAAACTGTCCATCCCGGGCTTTTTGCTCCAGCGGAAACCCTTTCCTGCACAACAAGTGGACTTCCGCACCGGCATTTCTGAAACCCTGCATATTATACAGGGTTTGTCTTTCGCCACCACGCCAGGTACGCTCAAAATTGAGTTCCAGTATCTTCATTAACGACAAAATAAGAGTAAAATATCAAAAGCTGCATGACATTATTATTTTTGCAGCGATGGTGCAACACAGCAGCGAGGAGATCAGCCTGAATAAATATATCAGTTCGTCCGGGTTTTGTTCCCGCAGGGAAGCCGACAAACTGATAGAACAGGCACGTGTAACAGTTAATGATGAATTAGCATTACCCGGCACTAAAATATTATTGTCGGATACAGTCGCCGTTGATGGAGAACCAATCCGATCTGCAACAAAAAAGAAACCCGTATACTTAGCTTTCAATAAACCGGTTGGTGTTACCTCTACTACTGATCCTAAAGACAGGACCAACATCATTTACTTTCTCAATTATCCCAAAAGGATCTTTCCTGTAGGACGGCTCGATAAAGATTCAGACGGATTAATATTCCTGACCAACGACGGTGATATCGTAAACAAGATACTCCGTGCCAGCAATAACCATGAGAAAGAGTATATCGTAACGGTAGACAAAGCCATCACACCTGAATTTGTTCATAGTATGGCCAATGGGGTACCGGTGTTGGGAACCATGACAAAAAAATGTTTTGTACGCCGCGAAGGCAATAAAAAATTCCGTATCATTCTTACCCAGGGCCTTTCCAGCACATTGGGATCCTAAGCTTAGAATTCCACGTGGACAAGTTGTCGCG